>Ga0302314_10021016_pt1 | contig 10774 bp, 5 predicted proteins | sample III_Palsa_N2_3_FD_200533 | JGI IMG/M metagenome (GOLD analysis project Ga0302314, IMG submission 200533) | Peat permafrost microbial communities from Stordalen Mire near Abisko, Sweden - III_Palsa_N2_3 | ecosystem: Environmental > Terrestrial > Soil > Palsa > Peat permafrost | place: Sweden... | reverse complement strand
TCGCTGCTGTGCATCTGCATCGTGTTCGTGCCGATGTTCTTCCTGCCGGGCGTCGCGGGCTTCCTGTTCGTGCCGCTGGCGCTCGCGGTGATCTTCGCGATGATCGGGTCGTTCATCCTGTCGCGGACGCTGGTGCCGACGATGGCGATGTACCTGCTCAAGCCGCACGACGAGGCGCATGCCGAACATCGCAAACATTCGCGCAACCCGTTCACCCGCTTCCAACAAGGCTTCGAGAAGCGCTTCGAGCGCGTCCGCGCCGGCTATGGCGGGTTGCTCACCAAGGCGCTGGAGGGGCGCAAATTCTTCGCGATCGCCTTCCTGATCTGCGTGGCGCTGTCGTTCCTGCTCGTGCCGTTCCTGGGCCGCAACTTCTTCCCGACCGTCGATGCCGGGCAGATCACGCTGCACGTCCGCGCCCCGATCGGATCGCGGATCGAGGATACCGCCGCCGAATTCGATCGCGTCGAGCGCCGCATCCGCCAGATCATCCCCGGCGGCGAGCTGACGACGGTGGTCGACAATATCGGCCTGCCGGTCAGCGGCATCAACACCGTCTACAACAACAGCGGCACGATCGGACCGCAGGACGGCGACATCCAGATCACGCTGGGCGAGGGGCATCACCCCGTCGCGGGCTATATCAAGCAGATGCGCGAGCAGCTGCCGCGCGATTTCCCGGGATCGAGCTTCGCCTTCCTGCCCGCCGACATCACCAGCCAGATTCTCAATTTCGGCGCGCCCGCGCCGATCGACATCCAGATCACCGGCAAGGATGCCGCGGCCAACATGGGCTATGCGCAGAAGATACTGCGCCGGCTCAAGGCGATCCCCGGCGCCGCAGACGCCCGCATCCAGCAGTCGACCTCCTATCCCGAGCTGCGCGTCCGCGCCGATCGCAGCCGGATCGACCAGTTCGGCCTGACCGAGCGCGACGTCACCAACAGCGTCGCGACCGCGCTTGCGGGCACGTCGCAGACCGCGCCCGTCTATTTCGTCAATCCCGAGAACGGCGTGTCCTACACCGTCGTCGCGCAGGCGCCCGAATATCGCATCCGCACGCTCAACGAACTGCTCAACGTGCCGGTGACGGGCGGCAGCAACACCGCGCCGCAGATCCTCGGCGGCGTCGCCAACATCACGCGCGACACCACCGGCGCGGTGATCAGCCACTATAATATCCAGCCCACGATCGACATCTATGCGACGCCCGCCGAGCGCGATCTCGGTGCCGTCGCCACCGACATCAATCAGGTGCTGAAGGATCTGAAGGCGCAGGCACCCAAGGGCGCGACGATCACGCTGCGTGGCCAATATGCGACGATGAACACCGCCTTCTCGGGCCTGTTCTTCGGCCTGCTGGCGGCGATCGTGCTGATCTACCTGCTGATCGTCGTCAACTTCCAGAGCTGGCTCGATCCGTTCGTGATCATCACCGCGCTGCCCGGCGCGATCGCCGGGATCGTGTGGATGCTGTTCATCACCGCGACGCCGCTGTCGGTTCCCGCCCTGATCGGCGCGATCATGTGCATGGGTGTCGCCACCGCCAACTCGATCCTGGTGATCAGCTTCGCACGCGAGAAGCTCGAGGAACTGGGCGACGCCACCAAGGCGGCGTATGAAGCCGGCGTCACGCGTTTCCGGCCGGTGCTGATGACCGCGCTGGCGATGATCATCGGCATGTTGCCGATGGCGCTGGGGCTCGGCGAGGGCGCCGAGCAGAACGCGCCGCTCGGCCGCGCCGTCATCGGAGGATTGCTCGTCGCGACGTTCGGCACGCTGATGTTCGTGCCCGTCGTGTTCAGCTTTGCGCATCGCAAGGGCAGGCCCGTTTCAGCCTCGGCCCGACTGGAGGAAGCCCATGCATGACGTCACTCACGGCGAGGATGTCCCGCAGGTGGACAATCGCCTGCTCAAGACGATCGGTATCGTCGCGGTCATCGTCGCGATCCTGCTGGTCGTCTGGGGGATCCTCTCGCGGCGGCACAGCGAGCACCAGCTCGCGACCTGGACGCAGGACCAGTCGACCGAGACGGTGACCGTCGTCCAGCCCAAGGCCGAGCCCGCAAGCAACGCGGTCGTGCTGCCCGGCAATGTCGAGGCGTTCAACAGCGCGCCGATCTACGCGCGCACCAACGGCTATGTCCGTGCCTGGTATGTCGACATCGGCTCGCCGGTGAAGAACGGGCAGTTGCTGGCGACGATCGACGCCCCCGAGGTCGATCAGCAGCTCGTCGCGGCGCGCGCCGACCTGCAGACCGCGCAGGCCAACCAGAATCTGTCGCAGACGACCGCGACACGCTGGTCGACGCTGCTTCAGAAGGACGCGGTCTCGAAGCAGGAATCGGACGAGAAGCAGGGCGATCTCGCCGCCAAGAAGGCGCTGACCAACGCCGCGGCGGCCAATGTCGGCCGGCTCAACGCGTTGACCGGCTTCACCCGGATCATGGCGCCCTTCGCCGGCGTCGTCACCAGCCGCTCGACCCAGATCGGCCAGCTCGTCACGGCGGGCACCGCCGCGTCGCAGCCGCTGTTCACCGTCTCGGATATCAGCCGGATGCGGATCTACGTCCGCGTGCCGCAGCTCTATTCGGCGGAAATCCACCCGGGGCTGCATGTCGCGCTGACGCTGCCCGAATATCCCGGCCGGACCTTCGACGCGGTGCTGACGCGCACCGCCAAGTCGGTCGATCAGCAGTCGGGCTCGGAGCTCGTCGAGCTTCAGGTCGCCAATCCCGACGGCGCGCTCAAGCCCGGCGCCTATGCGCAGGCGCGCTTCCCGATCGCGGGCACCAGCGGATCGGTGATGATCCCGTCGAGCGCGGTGCTCTATCGCAGCGACGGAACGCTGGTCGGCGTGGTCGGCCCGGGCAACAAGGTCCAGATGCATCCGATCAAGATCGGCCGCGATCTCGGCGATACGCTCGAGGTGGTCAGCGGGCTCACGGGCACCGACAAGGTGATCGACAGCCCGCCCGACGCGCTCTCGAACGGTGACCCCGTCAATATCGCCAAGGCGGGCGCCAATGCCAAGCAGTAAGGCGATGGGTCACCCATCGACGGCGGGCAACGTGATGACGGGTAACGCGATGACGGGCAGGGTGATGACCGGCAGGGTGCTGATCGGGGCGCTCCTGCTGTCGGGCTGCTCGCTGGCGCCCGATTATCACCGGCCCGACGTGACGGCCGCGCCGCATTACATGGAGGTGCCGACGGGCTGGACCACGGCGGCGCCCGCCGCCGACGCGCCGCCGGCCGCGTGGTGGCAGGCGTTCAACGATCCCGTGCTGACCGGCTTCGAGCAGCAGATCGAGGGCGACAACCCGTCGCTCGCCGCCGCGGTCGCGCGCTACGACGAGGCGGTGGGCGCGTTGCACGAGGCGCGCGCCGCGCTGTACCCGCAGATCGACGCCAATGGCAGCGCGCTGCGCACGCAGGTGCCGGGCAACCGGCCGCTCGCCGTCACCGGCACGACGACCTACAATGAATATACCGCGGGCGGATCGATCGGGTGGGAGATCGATCTGTTCGGTCGCGTCCGCAACACGATCCGCGCCAACAAGGCGCAGGCGCAGGCGAGCAAGGCCGACCTCGCCGGAATCCGGCTGGGGCTGCAGGCGAGCCTCGCCACCGCCTATTTCCAGATGCGCGGCCTCGACGCGCGGCTCGAGCTGCTGCGCCAGACCGTCGTCGCCTATCAGCGCGCTTATGATCTCACCGTCACGCGGCACGATGGCGGCGTCGGCACCGGCCTCGACGTCAGCCGCGCGCGCACGCAGCTCGCTACCGCGCGGGCGGAGATCTCCGACATTCGCGCGCAACGCGCGTCGTTCGAGCACGCCGTTGCCGCGCTGGTCGGGGTGCCCGCATCGAGCCTGGCGATCCAGCCCGACACGCGGCTGCAGAACGCACCGTCCTTCCCGTCGAGCACGCCCTCGACGCTGCTCCAGCGTCGCCCCGATATCGACGCGGCCGAGCGGCGCGTGTTCGCCGCCAACGCGCAGATCGGCGTCGCGCGCGCCGCGCTCTATCCCTCGCTGTCGCTGGGCGGCAGTGGTGGGCAGGAGACGACCGGTCCCAATATCCTGAGCGCCGCGAGCAGCTTCTGGGCGCTCGGCCCGGCCTCGCTCGCGTTCAACATCTTCGACGGCGGCGCGCGGCGTGCGCGCGTTCGGATCGCGCGCGCTCAGTTCAACGAAGCGGCGGACAATTACCGGCAGACCGTGCTGACCGCGTTCCGGGAGGTCGAGGACGATCTCGCGATGGGGCGCGATCTGATCCAGGAGACCAAGGACCAGCACGATGCGGCGACATCGGCGAACAAGACGCTCGATCTAGCGTTCGTGCGCTATCGCGACGGGGCGTCGGACTATCTCGAGGTCGTCACCGCACAGACCGCCGCGCTCGACGCGCAGCGCGCGCTGCTCGAGCTCGAGACGCGCCAGCTGACGACCGCGGTCGACAGCGTCCGCGCGCTGGGCGGCGTCGCAGGCTAGGCTTCCCCGTCGCGCCGCGATGTGGGACATGCGCCGGCGATGACGACCGCGCCCGCCCCCTATGATGCGATCGTGCTGGGCGCGGGCGGGGCGGGGCTGATGTGCGCCGCGATCGCCGCGCAGCGCGGGCGACGCGTGCTGGTGATCGATCATGCCGACGAAGCCGGCAAGAAGATCCTGATCTCGGGCGGCGGCCGCTGCAACTTCACCAATCTCCACACCGCGCCCGATCGCTATCTCTCCGCCAATCCGCATTTCGCCAAATCCGCGCTCGGCCGCTACCGCCCCGAGGATTTCATCGCGATGGTCGATGCCCACGGCATCGCGTGGCACGAGAAGACGCTGGGGCAATTATTCTGCGACGGCTCGGCGCGGCAGATCGTCGCGATGCTGATCGACGAATGCGCGCGCGGCGACGTCACGATCCGCTGCGGCGCGGCGTTCGATGCGATCGATCATGCCGACGGCCGCTTCACGGTCGCGCACGGCCGGCATGTCGCGCAGGCGCCCGCGCTGGTGATCGCCACCGGCGGCCCGTCGATCCCGAAAATGGGCGCGACGGGAATAGCCTACGATATTGCGCGTCGCTTCGGGCTCAAGGTGGTCGAGCCGCGCCCGGCGCTGGTGCCCTTGACGCTCAGTGGCGCGAAGGACGGGGAGGGGGCGCTGTTCCAGTCGCTGTCGGGCGTGGCGAGCGAGGTCGTCGCCTCGGCGGGCAAGGCGCGTTTCCGCGAGGCGGCGCTGTTCACGCATCGCGGGTTGTCGGGCCCCGCGATCCTGCAGGCGTCGTCCTATTGGCGGCATGGCGAGACGATCGGCATCGATTTCGTACCCGAACAGCCCGCCGGTTGGCTGCGTGACGCCAAGCGGGCGAGACCGCGCGCCGCGCTGCGATCGGTGCTCGGCGCCGTGCTTCCCGATCGGTTGGCCGAAGCGTTGGCCGAGCGGATGGCGCTCGCCGGCGAGCTCGCCAACCTGCCCGATCGCGCGCTCGAGGCCGCCGAGCGCCGGCTCGCCGACTGGCGCTTCGCCCCCGACGGCACCGAGGGCTTCGCCAAGGCCGAGGTGACCGTCGGCGGCATCGCCACCGCGGGGCTGTCCTCGCAGACGATGGCGGCGCGCGCCGTTCCCGGCCTCTACGCGATCGGCGAGGCGGTCGACGTCACCGGCTGGCTGGGCGGGTATAATTTCCAGTGGGCTTGGGCGAGCGGCTGGGCGGCGGGACAGGCGCTGTAGCGCGCCCGAGAAGGTCGCATCGCTGCGGCCGAATCCGTCATGCCGCGGCGACGGAAAACATGCGTGGCGCGGCTAAACCTTCTCGCCCGTGTCGATGACGCCTTCGGCGCCGGTCGGCGCGGCGCCGATCCACTGGACCTGCTGCGGCGTGGTGCCGAGCTCGATCCCCGCCTCGGGCATGCGCTGGAGCAGCTTGAACAGGATCTCGCTGCGCGCGGGATAGACGTCGCGCGGTGAGCGGACATAGGCGAACATGTTGAGATTGACGCGCGCGTCCGCGATCGAATCGATGAAGATCACCGGGCCCGGATCGTCGAGCACCGCGGGCGCCTCCTCGAACATCGTCGCCAGCATCGTGCGCACCTGGCCGACGTCGGTCCCGAGCGGCACCGAGAATTGCAGCTGGATGCGCCCCAGCGGATCGGCCATCGTCTTGTTGACGATCGACTTGGTGATCAGCTCCGAATTGGGCACGATCAGCGTCGATCGGTCGGCGATCTGGATCTCGGTGGCGCGCACCGAAATTCGCTTCACGTCGCCCTCCTGGTCGCCGATCCTCACCCAGTCGCCGATCTTGACCGGCCGTTCGGCGAGCAGGATCAGGCCCGACACGAAATTCTGCGTGATCGCCTGCAGGCCGAAGCCGATGCCGACCGACAGCGCCGAGAGCAGCAGCGCGATCCGTTCGATGCCGATGCCGAGCGACGCCAGCGCCCACAGCACCGAGAGGATCAGCCCCGTGTAGCGCGCCACCATCGCGATCGAGTTGCGCGCGCCGGCATCGAGCTCGGTCGCGGGCAGATAGCGGCTGGTCAGCCAGCGCTGCGCGCCACGCACCACGAACAGCCCGCCGATCAGCACGCCGCCCGCGCGCAGGATCGCACCCGGCGCGATCGTGATCTGGCCGATCGTGACGCCCTTGGAGACCTGGCCGATCTGGCCGAGCAATGTGCCGAAATTGGAGCCGAACGGCGCGAAGACGAAGCTCGCGGCGAACCCGATCAGCACCAGCCGCAACAGCGCGGAAAGCGCGACGCCGAACTGGTCGATCAGGCTGCGACGGACGCCGAAGCCTTGGTGGAAAGTATTGGCGATGCGGCCGTCGCGCGCGAACAGGCTGGTGCAGATGTCGTCCGTCGCGACCAGCGCGAGGTAGAGCGCGGCGGCGACGATGCCGACCCAGACGATGAAGCGCGACAGGAAATAGGCGAGTGCGACGTAGCCCGTCAGCAGCGCCAGCACCGATACCAGCAGCAACGCCCAGGCGCCCAGCGACACGAAGGCGGCGCCCGCGCGATCGGGGGCTTCCTCGCCATCCTCCGTGATCATCGCGCGCGAACGCAGCCGCGCGCCGCTGACGAGAATGCCGAGCAGCAGCAGGATATGGATGATCGCGACGACGCCGTCGGTCGCCTCGGTGACCGGGCCGCTCGCGCCCAGCGCCTGCCCGAAATCGATAAGCAGCAGGCTCGCGACGCCCACGCCCGCCGTGGCGAAGCTCCATGGCCTGAGCCCCTCCGCGGTGTCGTCGAGGATCGGGATCAGCCGCCACGACGGTTGCTTGCGCTGGAGCAGCGCGCCGCCGAGCGCCGAGATGAACGCCGCGATGAACACCGCGCGCACCAGGCTGTCGCCGAGCCCGTCCCACGACGGCGCCAGCATGTCGGCATTGCGCAATCCGGCGACGAAGCAGATCGCGGCGAGCCAGGGCACCAGCGTGCCGACCGCGACCAGCCACAAGGCCAGCCCCGATCGACGCACGCGATTGCCCGGCACGCGATCGATGACATATTGCCGGCCGAGCCTGCGCAGGGCGATCCGCGCGGGCCATGCCAGCGCAAGCGCGGCGAGCGTTCCGAAGAACACCGACAGCGCGCCGCCGACCGTCGACAGGCCGCGCCACGCGGCATCATATTCGATCGAGATGAACAGCCCGGTGCGGCGGATGTCGCGCGGCAGTGAATGCACGACGGGGCGCCAGAACGCGGCCGTCAGCGGCGACCACAACCGTTGCGACATCCGCTCGCTGAATTCGTCGGCCTGGCTCGCGCCGATCTCGCTGGCAAGCTGATCCGCCTCGACCGCGAGCAGCTTGCCGCGCTTGATCGCCGAATCCACCGTCGAGCGCTGCTGCATCAATTGCCTGCGCTGCGTCCGGATATCGGGCGCCTCGGCGATACCGGGCGTCGCCGGCCCGAGCTGGGTGACACGCGCGTCGATCAGCGCGAGCTGTGCTGTCAGTACCGTCACCTGCGCGGTGGCAGCGGCTTTGATCGCGGCGGCGCGATCGTGCAGCACACCGCGCTCAGTGGCGTCGGTGCGCCCGTTGAACGCGGTGTCGACCGCCTTGAAATTGGCCGACGCCTGATCGAGCGTCTGCGTTGCCGAGACGATCGGATCGACATCCTGCGCCGCGACGGGCGCGGCGAGCAGCAGCGACAGCAGGACGAACAGGAGGCGGCGGACGATCATCCACCTCCCTTATCGCCTGCGTGCAGCGAGGCCCAGCCCATCCGTTGCGGCGCCGGATCGATCCCGCCGCCGATCCGAACGGCCCGTCGCGAACGAACCGGTCGGATCGGGCGACGACTCAGCTCTCGAGATCGGCGAGTGCTGCGGGTTCGTGCATCGGGCAACCATTGAAACGGCTGCGATAATCGGCCGAGAAGCGATAGGGATCGCGGCGCGCGCGGTTGACGCCGCCCAAGGGCTGATGCGCGGCGAGGCCATGCCACGGGCTGAACGACAGCCGATCCTCGGTCCGATCGCTGACGCCATGCTGCCACGCGACCTGCGGCGACACGTCGAGCGTCGCGACCGTGCGGAACGGGCTTTCCTTCTCGTCCCACAACACGGTCGGGTTCTCGATCGGCATCGCCTCGAGATCGGTGCAGAACTGGACGCGCAACTCCCACACGCCGCCCTGCTCGATCAGCAGCTCGTTGACCCCCTCGCGGATCGCATCGGGGCGGCCGTCGGCATTGATCGTCTGGTCGGCAAAATCCTTGAGCGCCTGCGAGACGGGCGCGAGCGAGAATTTGGCGATGTGGTTGCCGAAGCGAAACGCGGTCTGGCTGTAATAGGTCGCGCCGAGCGGATGGACGGGCTTGGCGCCGCCCAGCGTCGTCAGGAGGGCGGACTGGCCGCCGACCGCCTCGAGCGCGCCCTCGGCGGCACGAAACAGCGAGGAGAGAAGCTTCTTGCCACCTTCGGCCTTGTCGGTCGTGGGGGCGAGCTGCTTAAGGTTGCCGAGGAACGCTTTGGGGGTCGCCGCCGCGAAGGTCGGCCCGTTGACCATGACGAAATCCTGCGTCCGATCGCCGGCGCTGTCGGGAAGCCGCTCGCCCTCGACGTCGAGGATCTTGAGCGCGAGCCCGCGCGGGAGGTCGATCGAATCGTCGAGGATGTCGCCGGCATTGGTCGACAGCCGCAGGATCGCCTCGTGCGTGCCGGGCGTCGCGAACAGGCCCTGCGCGAGTTCGGGCGGGAGATCGGCGTGCACGGTCAAGGTGCCGCGCGCGATGCCATGACCCTTGGCGTGGACCGACCGCACCGCATGGCCATAATCCTTCGACGTGGTGTCGAGGATGATCTTCATCTGCTCCTCCAGGCCACGGATCGTCTCGGCCTCGTCGGGTTCGATCGTCTCGACGGACGGCGCGTAGAGCACGGGATTGGCCATGATATGTCCTTGCGGGAGTGTACGAGGTGATCAGGTACGATCGCGAAACCAATGGCTTAGTCGCCTGTTCCGTCGATGATCACCTGTTTCGGCCATTCACGTCGCGGCGCCCGTCCCAGCCGGCGAGGCGAGCGCTTATTTCAATGGCGACGCGTCCGTCACGACGAAGCGAGCCCGTTCAGCGACGGAGCGAAGTGCTTGAACGCGTGCGGCAACATCGCCCGCGCATCTCTGTGTCGCGTCCGCCTTCCGGATGCATTAGGGAGACTTGTCTTGAAGACCATGACCAAGATTGCCGCTGCCGCGACGCTGCTCGCCACGTTCGGCCTCGCATCGGCCGCCAATGCCTTCCCGCCGCATCACCGCCATTGCGTGACGCAGGTCGTCCACCATCACCGCGTGACGCGCTGCCATTGATGTGACCGGGCCCTGCCGTGGCAATATGCCGCGGCAGGGCCCGCCGCGACAGGACGAACCGAGCGTGCCTGAGCCAGGCCCGCCGACGATTTTTCAACGATGTAAGAAATGGCTCCCCGGGCAGGATTCGAACCTGCGACCATTCGATTAACAGTCGAACGCTCTACCACTGAGCTACCGAGGAACAGCCCGTCACCGGGCGAGGCGGGGCCTATGCAACAGGTCGCGATGCCTTGCAACCCCGGTTGCACCTGCCACGCGCAACAAAGTCTAAACCGCGAACTGCTCCATCGTGATGCGATCGTCGAGCGCGTGCTCAGGATCGAACAGCAGCGTGAGCGCGATCGAGCGATCGATCGAGATATCGACCGTCGCGACGTCGCGGATTTCGCGCTGATCGGCCACCGCGCTGACCGGACGCTTGATCGGATCGACGACGCGAAACGAGATCTTGGCGGTCTCCGGCAGGATCGCGCCGCGCCAGCGTCGCGGCCGGAACGCGCTGATCGGCGTCAGCGCGATCAGCCCCGATCCCAGCGGCAGGATCGGGCCCTGCGCGGACAGGTTGTAGGCGGTCGATCCCGCCGCTGTCGCCGCCATCACGCCGTCGCAGACGAGTTCGGGAAGCACGACGCGGCCATCGACGCTCACCTCGATCCACGCGGTCTGCCGCGTCTCGCGCAGCAGCGAGATCTCGTTGATCGCCGAGCTGGAAAAATGCTCGCCGTCGATCGTGTCGGCCTCCATGCGCAGTGGCGTCACCGAGAAGGCGCGCGCGCGCGCGATGCGATCGGAGAGCGCGTCGAGCTTCCACTCGTTCATCAGGAAGCCGACGGTGCCCAGATTCATTCCGAAGACGGGCTTGATCTCGTGCCGGTCGAGCATCGCATGCAGCGTCTGCAGCATGAAGCCGTCGCCGCCGAGCGCCACGACGACATCGGCC
>Ga0302314_10021013_pt1 | contig 10775 bp, 9 predicted proteins | sample III_Palsa_N2_3_FD_200533 | JGI IMG/M metagenome (GOLD analysis project Ga0302314, IMG submission 200533) | Peat permafrost microbial communities from Stordalen Mire near Abisko, Sweden - III_Palsa_N2_3 | ecosystem: Environmental > Terrestrial > Soil > Palsa > Peat permafrost | place: Sweden... | reverse complement strand
AAAGCTGGAAGCTGTGTCGTCTTGCCCGAGCCTGTCTCGCCCTCGACAACGACTACCTGGCGGCCCTCGAGCGCGGCGTGGAACTCGGCGAGAAAGCCGAACACTGGCAGCTTCTTGCGCTGCTTGAGAATGTCCCTGTAGCGCTGCGTGTACGGGCGATTGGTGAGCGGGTTGTCGTCGGCGTGCAGAAACTCTATGGCCGCGAGCACGTCGCCGTCCAGCTTGGGCTCGCGCTCACGCTCGGGCGGCTGCGCCAGGTCGAGCTTGGTGCGCTTCATGTTCTCTCGCGCTTGCCGTGTTTTTGTGTGGGAGGACGGCCGGGAGCCGCCTCGCCTCTTCATCACCGCGCCTGGCGCCAAGTGCACAACGGCGGCGGGCCGATGGCGACGTACAAGCTACTGGAGAAGGAGCTGGGTGCGTGCTTGTTGACGCGCGCTGATGACTGGCGGGCGGGCGGGCTGACGCCTGCGCGCATGCAGACAACTACGTGCGTTCGGTACAATGGGGGGGCAGGGCTGACCGCGCACCGGACACAGGCCCTCCTGCGCGCGGGCGAGCAGCGGTTTCGCGTGCGCAAGATGACGCTCGTGGCGATGCTCGCACCCGCGCTGGCGATCTTTTACTTCTTGGACCTGGGCCCACAGGCGCTGTGCACCATTGTGGGCTACGCGTATCCAGCCGTGGCGTCGATGCGCGCCATCGAGAGCTCGTCCAAGGCGGACGACACAATGTGGCTGACGTACTGGACCATGTTCGCCTCGATGCGCATCCTCGAGAGCTTCCTGTTCGACTGGCTCGTGGCCACATTTCCCTTTTATTGGGCGTTCAAGCTGGGGTTTCTGGTGTGGATGCAGAGCCCGCAGACCAAGGGCGCCATCTTCATGTACTCGCACATGCTCTCGCCCTTCCTCAAGACGCACGCCGTCGTGCCGCTCAAGGACTAAACTTTGTAAATAAATAAAAAAAGCGCGGTTGCTAGTTCGCCGCCTGCTTGCGCTTTTCGGTGCCCATGAGCTTGTCCCAGAAGACAAGCACGCCGCCAAAGTTGCGCGTAATCGTAACGTGGTGCTCGTGGTGCACCAAGGCGCCCACGAAGGGCCACGGAGGGAACAGCCAGCCGCCCGCGCGCGTGCCGTGCATGAAGGCCGTCTGCAGCGCGCCCCCGGCGAGGAACCACGTAATGTACTCCGGGGTCACGGGCAGGACGAAGAAGGCGCAGTTAATGTACAGGAAGATGGCCAGCATTTCGCCAAAGTCCTCGTCAAGGCCGCCCCAGACGGTGTGCTTGGCGAGCAGCGCGTGGTGGCGCGCGTGCAGGGGCCTCAGCACCGGGATGTCGTGCATGGCGCGGTGCACCCAGTAAAACGCTGCGTCAACCATGACGAGAGCCACGAGCGTCTATGTAAACACGGTCAGCTCACCACAGCGGTTATGTGCGCGCGCGCGCGCGCATGTGCACGAGATAGACGAGCCTTGTAGAACCACTCGCTCGCCGTCATGTCCTGCTTGTCGCGATTGACCAGCAAGGCGTTACCGGTGGGGCCAAACGAGTACAGCGCGCCGAGAACGAGCTGGTTGCGCAGCGAGCACAGCGCCTCGTCCGCGTTGAAACTCTGCCGCGGGCCCTCGATCCAGCGCACCAGCGCGCAGCCCACCCAAAACGCCGGCATGGCGAGCCAAATCAGCGGGAACAGGTTGGACAGCACGCCGTCCGCGCGGCCCTGCTTGATCAGCGGACCCAGCGCGGTGGCGTTCGACAAAAACACGTCGTCGAACAACACCATCGGCGCAGCCGCCCCACACGCCTTTTGATTTTTTTTTTTTTAAACATACATAATAATACACAAGGTAGAAAAGGCGCGTGCATGTCTGCTGCCGGCGGCACGGCCATCCCCGTCTCGGCGAGCACGACGGGCACAGCAGCAGCAGCAGAAGCTGTGGCGCTGCCCAATGCCGCGGACGCCGCACCATTGGCTGTGACGGCGCGCAACGACCCTGTGGTGCCACCGCGGCCTGCCTCGCTGGCCGCACTCGCGCTGCCCGCCGGCGAGCACCTCTTCTCCGATCGCCCGTATGCCGCGCCGACGAGCGCTGCGTTTGAGCAAGCGCGCACCGCCTACGAAGCTTCATTGCTCGCTGCCGATCGCGCGCAGCAAATCGAGCGCCGGCTGATGCGCGAGGAGCGCGAGCTCTTGCTGCAGCGACTGGCGCACATGGAGGGCGAGCTGGCCAAGATGCAAATGCGCCTGGACATCGCCGAGACGGTGCACCAGCGCACCATCCTGGAGACACGCAAAATCGTGGATGAAACCTTGGCGCGCAAGAGGCGCGAGGACAGTTTTGGCCGCAAGCTGCTCGAATTCCGCTCGCCCGACGACACGGGAGTGCTCGGTATCGCCTTCTCGCGCGACGGCGCCATCGCGGCGGCTCAGGCCGACAGCGACGTGGCGCTCTTTGACCAGGGCCGGCTGGTGAGCCTGCTCAAGGGCCACGCCGCGGCGGTCAACGCGGTGAGCTTTTCCGCCCAGGGGCTGCGCCTGGCGAGCGGGAGCAAGGACAAGACGGTGGCGCTGTGGGACGCGTCCACGGGCGCGCGGCTGCAGTCCTTTGCGCATCATGCGGGCGACGTGCGGTCGGTGGAGTTCTCGCACGACGGCCAATTCGTGGCCAGCGGCAGCTGGGACCGCACGGCGTGCGTGCTCGACGCGGTGACGGGGCAGAAGGTGACCGGCTTTGTGTGCAAGGCCACCGTGGAGCAGGCCGTCTGGCACCCTGACCGCAAGCGCATCGCCGTGGCGGCGGACAAGTCGATTGAGCTCTTCGACGTGACCTCGGGCCAGCGCGTCGCCACGCTCACCGGCCACACGGGCCGCGTCAACTGCGTCTCGTTCTCGCCCGACGGCTTGCGCGTCGCCTCCGCCGGAGACGACAACACAGTGGTCGTTTGGGCTTCGTCCACCAAGCGCTTCGCCACGCTGGTGGGGCACAAGGACGCCGTGCGCAGCCTGGCGTACTCGCCCGACGGCGCGCAGCTCATTACGGGCAGCTCGGACCACACTGCCGTGGTCTGGTCGCCGGCGGAGAAGCGCCACGTGTGCACCATTCAGGCGCACCAGGACGTCGTCACGTGCGTACGCGTGGCCAGCGACGGCGCCAAGCTGGCCACGGCGTCGCTCGACGGCAGCATTGCCGTCTTCGGTCTCTAGGCTGCGCTGCGGCGGTGGTGAAGCGGTGGGTGCGCTTGCGTGTTTAGTAAGGTTAAAGAAACCTCCCCGTTTTTTTTGCAGTGCGCTGCTGCTACACCACGCACCAGCACGGTGACAACAGCAGCAGCTGCAAGTGGCGGCGGCGGCGGCGGCGGCGGCGGCGGCGCGCATCACAGCAGGCCGCCCACGGCGCGCTTGAGGATGACGAATTTCATGTCGGCAAAGAGGTACGACACTGACTCGGCGTCGACGGCGGCGACGGCGTGCACGAAGAAGGAGCCGCCGCGCCACATCTTGCTCTTATACAGCCCGGCCATCCACTCGATGGCCTCGTCCATGTTGTCCGTGTCCGGCGCGTCGGGGAAGAGGCCGGACACGTTGAGCGGCACGCGCTTAATGTTAAACTTGATGTCGAACAGGTCAATCTTGTTCAGAAACAGCAGCGTCTGCCACTGCTGCGTCTTGCACAAGTCGTCAAACACCTCGAGACTTTCTTTAAGGCGGTTCTTGTGCGCGTCTTCGTACAACACCTCGTCGTAGTCGGTCAGCGACGCCATGTAGATGAGCGCCGTAACGTCGTTGAAGCACTGTATCCACTTCCGCCGCTCCGCGCGCTGGCCGCCGGCGTCCAGGAGCGAGTACGGCACGCCCTGCGACACAAAGTCGACTTGGATGACGCCCGTGGACCGGATGCGCGCGCGCACGCAGTCGTCCACTGAGGGGATCCAGTCCGGACCGCCCCACGCCGGGTACGTCTGCACTTCTCTGAAGAAGGGCAGCACGCATTCTTGCAGCTGGTACTGCGAGCGGTGTTCGATGGCGGACTGGAACACAGGGTCGTTCCAGAGCACCTGCAGCGCGCTCACCGTCGCCGGCTCGAGCGTCTTCGTGTCCTCGTGCAGGCTGTTAATGTGCTTGGCCGCCGCGAGCGACTCGTCTGCGGCAATGCCGCCGCCGATGCCCCGCTCGAACGAGGCCGCGATGATGGCGCGTGCTCCCTCGAGCAAGTTGCCCACGATGATATCCGCAACCTCTTTCCGCTCAGCCTCACTCGCAAACGAGTTGGTGTACAAGCGCTGAATCTGCTTCCTCAACGTCGTTTTGCCCGAACCTCCGGCGCCTGTTGTTCGCCACCCCCCCGTGCGCGCGCAGTTACGCGCGCGCGCGTGTGCGTGTCAGTGGTGGGCACAAACGCACACCTACACCAAACACACCGAGCATTAAGAGTTTCACCTTAAGCGAGCTCTGCTCCGCGGCCTTCTCCAGCTCGCGCGTCGTGCTCTCATTCGCGAGCGTCTCCGGATCGCGCAGCAAGCGCCGCAGGAAGGACATGGCGGGTGCACCACGGGGCAAAACGCAACCAAGTGCTGGGAGCCGCTTTGTTTTTCGTTGGGCGCGACTCGTTCGCGTGAAAACGCCTATGTGGAGAAACGCCTGCCTCCCCCGGGCCGCCCGTCCATCCACCGCCGCCGCCCGGGCCCGCCGCCCGGCGGCCGCGCCGTTACCCCGGCTTACCCGTAAGAGCAGCTGCATAGCACTTTAAAAGTTGAAAGGGTCCAGCCCGCGTGGCGGGACCGGGCCAACAAGAAGGACGGGCCGGAGGAAGCCAGCATGGATAACGACAGCGGCTTACATCTCATACTCGCGCACGCGGCTCACAAACGAGATGACGTCGAGCCAGCCGCCCTGCGGCAGCTGGCCCAGCACGTGACTGGCGTCCGTGCTGAGCGACTCTTCGAGGTAGTGGCACGCCAGCAAGGCACGCAGCGGTCCGGCGACGTCGACCCACAGCTCCACGCTCGCAGGCACCTTGACGCCGCTCGCAAAGCTGGTGTACACGTGCCCGCTCGACGCGGGCATGGGCTGCGCGCTAAAGCTCCACGCAAACGGACCGCCGTGGGGCTCGTCGGGCACGATGAGGGTAAAGTGGTCCGATGCGCCCGTGATGCGCAGGTGCACGCGGCGCGCCGTCGCCGAGAGCCGGTCCTCGGCCGTGACACGCATGGCGCACATTGCGTCGTCGTGCGCCATCGGGGCGAGCGCGGCCGCGGCGGACACGGGGATCTCGTGCATCATGGGCAGGTACCACGGCAGCCCGCAGTACACGCGCGGCTCTTTGCGGCAGTCGATCCAGCGCACCGCCGGCGTCACACCCGCCACCACGCGCCCAAGTCCCGACGCGTCGGCGCCGATGATCCACAGGAATGTCTCCGGCGCCTGCTTCCAGCCCACGCGCTCGACCTGCACTGCGTACACGCGCTTCGGGTGCGAGGCCGAGTAGCCACCCGTCGAGGCCGCGCTTGCGAGCAGCGCCAACGCAATGGCGCCCAGCCAGACGGTGCGCAGCGCGCCCACCGCCCTCGTCACTACCGCAGGGGGCACGAGGTGCAGCAGCGAGCACGGCACGAGCAGGGCCACGTACGTGCACACGACGCAAATGACGCAGACAATGACGTCGCCGGGAACGAGCAGGCCGGAGCGGCCGGTGATGGGCAGGAAGATGGCACCCACGACGAGCAGCGGCGGCAGCATCAAAAGGTACGGCAGCGCCACGCCGGCCGTGTACGCCGCCAGCACGGCGCGCTTGGACGCAAGGTCGCCGCCCGCCGTCGACGCCGCCGCTGCGAGGCGAGCGAGCGGCGGCAGCACGCTCATGCACCACGGCAGGTACGCCGAGCCCTTGCCCGCGGCGGCGAGCAGCAGAAAGAGGGCAAAAAAGTAGCCCGTCGACACGCAAAAGGCGCTGAGCTCGGCGTTGCCCGCCGGCTTATCCTTGACGAGCGACGGCACCGGGTGGCGGTTATGCGCCTGCACCATCCCCACAGCGGCGGGGAAGACGTACAGCGGCACGGCCAGCCACAGCCAGCGGTAGTACGCCAGCGGCGCAAAGGCGCACATGAGCAGCGCAGTCAGCAGCGGCTTGCCCAGCGCGCTGGCGTGCATGTGGAGGCGGTTGAAAACGGCCGAGTGCACGTCGAGGTCCGGCCAGGCGACGACCCACAGACGCGCGGTGACGGCGACACCCAGCAGAGCCAGCAGCGCGCACCACGTCGCCGACAGACGCACGACGAAGAGGCCGAGGACGTCGAAGAACACCGGCGCGTTGGGGTGCGGCGGCGGCAGCGCGTCTACGGCGCGGATCATCCCGAGCACGTTCTCTCCGTAGCGCTGCATCGAGCCCGGTAGCACGTGCGCGGCGTCGTCCAGCTTGGTGTGGTACACCTGGCCGTTGTGGATGTTGGCCATGTCCAGCCCGGGCAGCGGGTCGGGGTACGGGTGCGGGTACGGCGCAGGGTACGGGTTCGGGTTGGCGTGCGGGTCCGCGAGGCCGACGTAGACGCGGAAGTCGGTGTCCGACGGGATGACGCCCGACTGAAATACGTCCTGCGCCAGCACTGACGCGTGCGGGTGTGGCGCGCCGCGCGCGTACACCTCGACCATTCCCCGCCCGGCCTGGAACATCATTTCGCGCCCCGACGCGCCAGCGGCCTCAAGGTTGATGAACGCCTTGACGTGCCGCAGCCACGCCGGGCGGTTAACGAGCAGCGAGTGCGACCCTTGCAGAATTGTCTCCTCGGCGCCGTTGAAGACGAACAAAACCGAATACGGCAGCGCGGGACTGGCTGCGAGCACGCGGACGCACTCGACGAGGATGGCCACATTGGCGCCGTTGTCGCTCGCGCCGCGCACCGCCACTGCCGTGTCGTAATGCGCGCTGATCATGAGCACGCCCGCCTCGGGCGGCTGTTGGCCGCGCACCAGGACCAGGACGTTTTGAACGTCGTGGTAGACGTTGTGGAAGCCGCCCAGGAAGTCGAGCGAGAAGTTGCCCGAGCCCACGTGCCGCTGAGTCTCGATGCGCGCGCCGGGCGACGCGGCCTTGATGTCCGCAACGGCGTCCTCAATGAACTTTGGCGCTAGAACCTCGTTGGCGCGCGACCCCACCGTGCGGAAAGGGCCGAGCGCCAGCAGGCCCGTGAGGAAACCGCGCGCGCGGTCCTCGGAGAACACCGTCGCGGGCGCGTCGGCGGGCACGGGAAATGGCACCGCGATCGAGGCGTGCAGCGACGCGAGCACGCAGGCGAAGAAGACGGCGAGCGGAAGCCACAGCTCCGAGCTCGACAGCCTCGCCGCCGCATTGGCATCAGCGTGCACGCGCATGTGGCTCTTTATATCACACACGCGTGGACCTTATTAAAAAAAGGGTTTTGTGAATGCGGCCGCCAGCACGGCCGCCGTCGCGCGTGGCACGCGTGGTACGGCGCGCCGCACTGGCGGCGGCGACGTGGCTCGTGGTGCGCCCGCTGGCTGCCGCGCTGTCGCTCGCGCTTAGGTTGGTGAGCTTGGCCATTCGCGCCTTGCATCCGCGCACGCGCCGCCGCGTCGTTCGGGTGGCGCGTCTCGGTGGCGCGGTGGCGCTCCTGGTTGCACTGGCGCTCTTGCTGGCTCGTGTGGTGCTCGCGCCATCGCGCTCGTCGTTGTCGGCGCGAATTAATAAAGCCCAGCCTGCCGTGCACGACGCCGCCGACGCGAAAATCGACCTGGCGCTGCTAGCGTCAGGCGGCAAGTACCGCGTCGCCGAGGAGACGCCGTGGACGCGCGTGCTCGAGCTCGCTCTGCAGCGCCGCGGCTACAAGCGCATTGGCGCCAACGACGGCGCCGCCGCGTGGGTGGTCGGCTGCGCGCGCGACGACGACGACGACGACGCGCGCTTGCTGGGCTGCGCGGCGGCACTCAGCAGCGCGTTTGCACGCCAGGGCGTTTTCTCTTCGCGTCTCGCCATGGCCGACGCCATGGCGCAGGCCGACCTCAAGCTGGGCCACTGCGCCGTCTCGCGCGCGTTCCCGCACACCGTCGCAGTGCGCGCGTCGCAGGACCTCTCTGCTCTGGACTTTGGCGCTGACGAGGCCGCGCGGTGGGTGGTCAAGCGCGCCGACGCGTTGGCGCCCGGGCCGCGCGGGCTGCCGCTCGTCACCGACAGGCCACTGCAGGGCTTGCGCCGCCTACGCCGTACTGCCGACCTCGTCGTGCAGCGCCTCGTCGCACGGCCACTGCGGCTGCGCGACGGCGCGTTTACCGTGCAGGTCGTCGTGGCCGTAGCGCGCGCAAAGCCGCTGCTGGCGTTTTACGCGGCGACCAGCGCCGTCTTGAGACCCAACCAAGGCGCCGAGCTGGCCACGGCGCCGCGAGCCTGCCTGCCCGATGTGCTGGACGAGATTGCCGCATTGCGAGGGCGCGGGTTCGTGCATCAGCGCTTCGTACCGCGCGTGGAGCAGCTGCTGCGGCTCGCGTTGGCCGTGGCGGGTCCGCGCCGGCCTTCGGCGCACGTGCTGGCGGTGTGCGCGGCGCTCCAGGTCGATGAGGACTGGAACGTGTGGCTGCTGGACGCTGCCACGCTCGCTGCGTGCGTGCCATACGCGCCGTGTGGGCTGGAGGCCGCCTTCGAGCAGGCCGTGCGCGCGTCGGACTTTATTCGCTCGCACCGGCGCGCCCCGCGTGCGCCCTCGACCAGGGACGTCGCTACGCTCGTGGACGAGGCCGCTGATGCGACGTGGGCGACCAACAGGCTGTGCGCCGACGACGCCGCCTTTGCGCGCTGGATGGACGCCGACCGCGCCCGTAGGGACGCCGTCGCCGCCACCGTCTCATTGGACGGCCAGCCGCGTACGCGCTACGCCCCGCGCCCCGGCGCGCACGTGCGGTGCGCGGCGTGCGGGTACGCGGGCAACGTCGACGGCCAGGCGAGCTGCGACGCGTGCGGGGCCGCGCTCGAGGCGTCGGCGCGTCCATTTCGAGCGCAGCTGCTGAGCGTGCTGGAGAAACACGATCCGTCGCGCGCGGGCGCCGTGGACGCGATGCTGGCCAAGTACGCTGGCCGCGAGGCCGACTTTATCGAACGCACACGCCGGCAGTACGAGGCGTTGCAGGCCATGGGCGAGGAGCGCCAGGAGGCCGCCGCCAGCGCTCGGAGCGATGTTGTAGGATGGTCATGATCCATGTTGTGTCTGTTGATCGCGTGCAGTGGCCCTTGTTTATACCCGTATATGCAGTGTACTTCAGTTTCAAAGCGATGCAGGAGCCACCTCGCCACACCAAACACGCGCGCGACGCGATGACGAGGTCCATCGCAATGGGTCTGCCACTGCTGGTCGTGCTCGTCCTCGCGGCGGCGGTGCGTGTGCGGTCACGTAAGCGCACGGGCAGCTCTGCAGCAGCGGCGGCGGCCGCGACACCGCCGCGCGTACCATTCGAGCTCGATTACAAGGGCGTGGACGCGGCACCGGGCATTCTGCGCGTGATTGCGCTGCTGCTGCCGGATTTTGCACTCGATTCGCACGTAATTACGCAAATCCAGGGCGGCATCACCAACCTACTGTGGAAGGTGAGCGGGCCATCGGGCTCGGTGCTCGTGCGCGTGTACGGCGAGAACACTGAGCTCATGTTCGACCGCCAACAAGAGTGCGCGCTGTTTGGCGAGCTCGCCGCGCGCGGCTTTGGCCCCAAGCTCCTGGGGTTGTTTGCCAACGGCCGCATCGAGGGCTACTTTGAGGCCTCGCGCAACCTGGAGCACTACGAGATGGGCCAGACTGCGCCGGTGGACTTCCCGTCGCTCATTGCGCACGAGCTGGCGCGGATGCACGCCATCACCGACATGCCCGTGCTCAAGACGCCGCGCATTTGGACCGTGCTGGACCAGTGGCTCGCGCAGGCCTCGGCCGTTTCATTCCCCGAGGACGCGGCCAAGCAGGCGCTACTGCGCAGCTTCGATCTCGCCGGCTTTGCGCGCGAGCTCGAGTGGCTCAAGACGCTGCTGCCATCGCCGGCCAACGGACACGGGAAGCCGTGGAGCGACCGCGGGCGCGGCACCGCGCTGGCCATCGAGCCAGTGTTCTGTCATAACGACGCGCTCTCGGGCAACGTGCTCTACCTTCCACGCGAGCGGCGCTGCCAGCTCATTGACTTCGAGTACGGCGGGTACAACTACCGCGCGTTTGACGTCGCCAACCACTTTTGCGAGTACGCCGGCTTTGACTTTGACCTCGCGCGCTTCTATCCGACGTCGCCGATGCGGCGCCGCTTCCTCGTCGCCTATTGCGCCTCGAGCAACATTGCGCCGCTCAGCGCGGCCGAGCTCGCTGCCCTCGAGCAGCTCACGAACCGCTTCGCGCTATGCGCGCACGCAATGTGGTTCCTGTGGGCGGTGCTGCAGGCGCGGCACTCGGTTATTCCCGTCGACTTTATCGACTACGCGCGCAAGCGCCGCGAGGGCTTTTTCGCGCACAAGAAGGAATTTTGCTAGAAACGAAAAACGAGTTTTAAAACACACACACACACACGCAGCGCGCTGTCACACGTCGCCCTCCATGTCCACGGCGTGCACCTGGATGGCCTCCTCCTCGCCTAGCCGCAGCGACGGCCGCGACGCCGACGTTAGCGTCGAGCCAGCCGTGGACCTGCGCGCGCGCTTGGTGAACTCGCTCGTGCGGCGGTCCGCGAGCGCGGCGGGCTCGGGCGAGGCGCCGAGGGAGATGAGCAGTAGCGAGAGCATGCACGCGGCGGTGCATTGGC
>Ga0302314_10021012_pt1 | contig 10775 bp, 8 predicted proteins | sample III_Palsa_N2_3_FD_200533 | JGI IMG/M metagenome (GOLD analysis project Ga0302314, IMG submission 200533) | Peat permafrost microbial communities from Stordalen Mire near Abisko, Sweden - III_Palsa_N2_3 | ecosystem: Environmental > Terrestrial > Soil > Palsa > Peat permafrost | place: Sweden... | reverse complement strand
AGCACCGCCGATATCAACGCTGTCATCGAACGAAATCGGGGGCGGCGGGATACGGGGCTTCCGTTCGAGCCTTTCCTGTCGCCTGGAGATCGGGGCCGGCTGGTCAGCGGCGACCGTCCCGACGATGCGGCCGAGTTTCCGCTTGAGTATCCAGTTCCCCGTTTTGATCGTCTCTCGGACGGGGGTTGGGTCTTGGTCCATACGCGCTGCAACGACGGTGACCTCAACGCCTTCTTCCTCTCGCGCCGCGGCGATGTCCGCCTTCGTTTCGCTGTCGGAGACGGCGTCGAGCAGGCGCAAGCAGATGACGTTGGCGGTGTCTGGGTCAGCCATTTCGATGAAGGTGTCTCCGGTGGCCACCTGGGCTCCGCCGGCCTCGCGCACTTCGATGCGTCAGGAGTCGAGACATGGCGAGCGAACACTGACGATCTTCCAGCCCTGCCGGCGATCGATGACTGCTACGCCTTGAACGCCTTCGGAAGCGAAGCCTGGGCCTACTACTACAGTGACTTTCCAATCCTTCGCGTGCCTCGCGATGGCGTCGTCAGGCTTTGGTCGAACGGCGTCCTCGGCGCCAATGCCATCGCGGTCAAGGACAACAATGTGGTCCTGTTCGGCGGATGGACCGCGCGGGCGCCATCGCGGATCGCCCTATTGAATCTCAGGGACGGGTCGGCAGTTCCGGTCGGGCAGCTCACTCTTTCAGACCACGATCGGCGCGATGACTTCGCCGTAGGACGCGGCGACACGATCCACGTGGTCGGCAGAGGCTCGTGGAGGCGGTTCTCGGTCGAGGAGATCGTGACCGCCGTCGCGGCGGCCGGCGACGCGGCGGCTCCCGAGCCCGACCCCTTGGATCATGTCGGGCCCGAGGTCCAATTCGCGTTCAAGACGGGGAGCGCTACGGCGCCATCCGACGAAGACGCCGGCTGAACTGTGACCAACGCTCGCGGCCCGCGCCCGCTTGAATGGCGGCCCGGCGGCGTCCGGTGTTAGAAGGCCCCATGCTCGACCACTTCGACCCCAGGCTCGACGGTCCGCTCGGCGCGGCGGATGTGGCCGAGCTGACCCGGCGGCTGCGCGGGGTGTTGCCGGGCGACCGGCTGATCGTCTCCCGTGAGTCGATGCGGCCCTACGAGAGCGATGGCCTCGCCGCCTATCGCGGGCTGCCGGCGGCGGTGGCGCTGCCGGCGGATGCGGACGAGGCGGCGGCGGTGCTGAAGATCTGCCGTGAGCTGGGCGCGCCGGTGGTGGCGCGCGGCGCCGGCACCGGGCTCTCCGGCGGCGCCCTGCCCTTCCCCGGCAGCGTGCTGTTGGCGCTGGGCAAGCTGAACCGCATCCTGGCGATCGACCCGGTCGCCCGCACCGCGCGGGTGCAGCCTGGGGTGCGCAATCTGGCGATCTCTGAGGCGGTGAAGCCCTACGGCCTCTTCTACGCCCCCGACCCCTCCTCGCAGCTCGCCTGTTCGATCGGCGGCAATGTGGCCGAGAACGCCGGCGGGGTGCACTGCCTGAAGTACGGTCTGACGGTGCACAACATCCTGAAGCTGGAGGCGCTGACCATCGAGGGCGAGCGGCTCACGATCGGCTCCGATGCGCTGGACGCCCCCGGCTTCGACCTGATGGCGCTGATGACCGGTTCCGAGGGCCTGCTGGCGGTGGTGACCGAGATCACCGTGCGGCTACTGCCGTTGCCGGCCGACATCCAGACCATGCTGGCCGCCTTCCCGGACGCCGGCTGCGCGGCCCAGGCGGTCGCCGACATCATCGCCGCCGGGATCACGCCGGCCGGCCTCGAGATGATGGACGAGCTGGCGCTGAAGGCCGCCGAGGCCTTCGCCAAGGCCGGCTATCCGCCCGACGCCGCGGCGATCCTGATCTGCGAGTGCGATGGCCACAGCGGCGACGCGGAGGCCGAACTGGCCCATGTCGCCGAGATCTGCCGCGCGGCCGGGGCGATGCAGATCCATCTCGCCAAGGACGAGGCCGAGCGCGCGCGGCTGTGGGCCGGGCGCAAGGGCGCCTTCCCGGCCATGGGCCGGCTGGCGCCCGACTACTATTGCATCGACGGCACCATCCCGCGCCGGCGGCTGCCCGAGGTGCTGGGCCGGATCGGCGAGCTGTCGCGCGAGGCGGGTCTGGCGGTGGCCAACGTGTTCCACGCCGGCGACGGCAACCTGCACCCGCTGATCCTCTACGACGCCTCGGCCGAGGGCGAACTCGACCGCGCCGAGACCCTGGGCGGGGCGATCCTGGAGCTGTGTGTCGCGGTGGGGGGCACCATCACCGGCGAGCACGGGGTCGGGCGCGAGAAGATCAACCAGATGTGCGTGCAGTTCACGCAAGCCGAGCTGGAGGCCTTCGCCGCGATTAAGGCCGCCTTCGATCCCGCCGGCCTGCTCAACCCCGGCAAGGCCATCCCCACCCTCGCCCGCTGCGCCGAGTTCGGGACCATGCACGTGCATGGCGGCCAGACCGCGTTCCCCGAGCTGCCGAGGTTCTGATGGGGCCCGGCGCAGAATTCCTTCTGCCCTTGCGGGAGAAGGTGGCCGCGAAGCGGTCGGATGAGGGGTTTCTCGAACTATCCGCAAACCCTCGGGTCGCGGCGGCGCCCCCTCATCCGGCGGGCCTCCGCCCGCCACCTTCTCCCGCGAGGGGAGAAGGGACCGCTGGCGGATCCTGCTGATGTTGGAGGTCGTCAGCGCCGACGTGAATGCTTCCGACGCCCTCGCAGACGAAGTGAGCCGCGCTGCCGCCAGCGGAACACCGCTGCGGATCGTCGGCGGGGACACCAAGGCGCTCTACGGCCGCCACGTCGATGGCGAGCCGCTGAGCCTCGCCGGTCATCGCGGCATCGTCGACTATGACCCCAGCGAGCTGGTGGTCACCGCGCGGGCCGGGACCCTGCTTTCCGAGATCGAAGCTAAACTCGAGGCCCACGGCCAGCGGCTGGCGTTCGAGCCGCCGCGGTTCGGGGCGGCGAGCACGATCGGCGGCGTGGTGGCGGCCGGGCTCTCGGGACCCAGACGTCCGTTCGCCGGGGCGGTGCGCGACTGCGTGCTGGGGGTGAAGATCCTAGATGGGCGCGGCCAGGTGCTGCGCTTCGGCGGCCAGGTGTTCAAGAACGTCGCCGGCTTCGACGCCTTCCGGCTGATGGCCGGGGCGCTGGGCTGCCTGGGCGTGATCCTGGAGGTCTCGCTGCGAGTGACGCCGAAGCCTCGGCGCGAGGTGGCGCTGGCGCTGGAGTTGGGTTCGGACGCGGCGCGGACGAGGGTCCGCGAGCTGATGGGCCGGCCGACGCCGCTCAGCGGCGCCTACCATGAGGCGGGACGGCTGCACCTGCGGCTCTCTGGCGGCGAGGCTGGCGTCGCGGCGATGGTCGAGGAGCTGGGCGGCGAGGACGAGCCGATGGCGTTCTGGGACGTGGTGCGCGACCAGCGGCGCGGCGCGCTGGCCGGCGACGGGCCGCTCTGGCGGCTCAATCTGCCGCAGACGGCGCCGATCCCGGCCTGCGGCGAAGCCGTGGCCTGGGACTGGGCGGGCGCCCTGGTCTGGATGCGCTCGGACAAGCCCGCCGGCGATGTCTGGAACGCGGCGGCGGCCGTGGGCGGCCACGCAACGCTGTTCCGCGGCGCCGGCCCCGGCGACGAGGTGTTCCAGCCGCTGGCGCCGGCGATGCTGGCGCTGCACCAGCGGCTGAAGGCGGCGCTGGACCCGGCCGGGGTGCTGAATCCCGGCCGCATGTACGGAGCTTTGTAGGATGCGGGCGAAGGTCGTCGGAAGCCTGGCCGAAACGGTGGCCGGCGCGCGCGCCGAGGCGGTGCTGAAGGCCTGTGTCCATTGCGGCATGTGCAACGCCGTCTGCCCCACCTTCCAGCTCACCGGCGACGAGCTCGACGGGCCGCGCGGGCGCATCTACCTGATGAAGGGCGCGCTGGAGGGCGAGGCGGTGAGCGCCGAAACCCTGCTTCACCTGGACCGTTGCCTGGAATGCCGCGCCTGCGAGACCGCCTGCCCGTCCGGGGTCGAATACCACCGGCTGCTCGACGTCGGCCGGCCGTTCGTCGAGGCCAAGGTCGGCCGGCCGCTGCCGGACCTGATCCTGCGCGACCTGATCCGCTGGGTGACCACGCACGCCGAGATCTTCGGTCTGCTCGCGGCGGCGGGGCGGCTGGTCGCGCCGATCCTGCCCGCGAGCCTCAAGGCCAAGGTCGGGGCGATGAATCCGGCGATTACGGTCCGTCCCGAGAGCGCCCCGACGCCGCCGCTGACCGGGCAGATGGCCCTGCTCGGCGGCTGCGTGCAGCCGGCCGCCGCGCCGCACTTCAACGCGGCGGCCAAGCGGGTCTTCCGCCGCATCGGCGTGGCGCTGGACGAGAGCCCCGGGACCGGCTGCTGCGGGGCGGTGAGCTTCCACTTGGGTGCGCCGGCCGAGGCGCGCGCCTTCGCCCGCCGCAACATCGACGCCTGGACGGCCGCGCTCGACGGCGGCGCCTCGGCGGTGGTGGCTGCCGCCAGCGGCTGCGCGGCCTTCATCAAGGACTATCCGGACCTGCTGGCCGACGATCCGGCCTATGCCGACAAGGCGCGGCGCGTCGCCGACGCCGTGCGTGATCCGGTCGAGGTGCTGGAGGGCGCGGAGCCGGTCGCGGCGCGGGCGCCCGCCGAGCCGCGAATCGCCGTCCACGATCCCTGCACCCTGCGCAACGGGCTGAAGCTCGGCGGCCGGGTCGAGGCGCTGCTGCGGCGGCTGGGCTACGAACCGCAAGCCGTGCGCGACGCCCACCTGTGCTGCGGCTCCGCCGGCCCCTACTCGATCCTGCAGCCCAGTTTCGCGAGGACCTTGCGCGAGAACAAGCTGGCCGCGCTCACCGAGGCGGCGCCGGCGGCGATCTGCACCGCCAACATCGGCTGCTGGATGCATCTGGCCGAGACCTCGCCCGTGCCGGTGCGGCATTGGATCGAGGCAGTGGACGACGTCACCTAGAGCACGATGGTTTCAGGCGGAATCGCCTGAAAGCTGAATCGTGCTCTAGATTCAAAGTGTAGATCGCGATTCAGCGTTCAAGCTGAACGCATCGCGATCTAAAGGAGCGGAAGATGACCCGGATCAAGGCGTGGGGCGCGGGGCTGGCCGCGGCGATGGCGATGACACTTTCCGGCGGCGACATGGCGGCGGCCGATCCGGCTCCGATCGTCTTCTTCGACATCGCGGCGCCCGAGCTGGCCAACCAGGCGCAGTTCTACAAGGACATCTTCGACTGGCAGGTGGGGCCGGACGGGCGGGTCAGCGTGCCGGCGGCCTCGCCCCTGCCCGGCCTGCTCCGGGTCGAGCCTTCGAACCAGGGGCCGCTGACCGAGCGGGTGATCTACCTCGGCGTCGCCGACATCAACGCCACCCTGGCCAAGATCACCGCCCGCGGCGGCGCGGTGGTGCTCCCGCGCACCGAGGTGCCGGGCGTGGTGGTGGTGGCGCTGTTCACCGACCCCGCCGGCAACCGGATGGGCCTGGTGGAGATGGACGGCGGCAAGCCGAAGATCCCGAGGGGGGGGTAGGCCGGGTTCGTCGAGAGCGGAACCTTCAGCACCCCCAAACTCCGTCATAACCGGGCGTCAGTCCCGGTTACCCAGGAACACCGTGCGAGCCGTGGCCGTGCCAGAGCGCGGCCACTCGCATGCGGCAGCCGCACGTCGTAGCCGTGCTCTGGCACGGCCACCCATCATCGGGCGTTCATGGGTCGCCGGGACTTGCGCCCGGCGATGACGGATATTTGGGGGAATTGGATAGAGAAACGGCCGCCGACTACAGCCCCAGCGAGCTCGCCACCGCCGCGTACTTCACCTTGCCGGCCATGATGTTCAGCCCCTCGGCGAAGCCGGCGTCGTCGGCGAGGGCGCGGTCGACGCCCTTGGCGGCGAGGGCTGAGACGTAGGGGGTGGTGGCGGCGGCGAGCGCGTAGGTGGAGGTCAGCGGCGCGGCGCCCGGCATGTTGGCGACGCAATAGTGGACGACGCCGTCGACCACGAAGGTCGGCTCGGCGTGGTTGGTGGGCCGGCTGGTCTCGAAACAGCCGCCCTGGTCGATGGCGACGTCGACCAGCACCGCGCCCGGCCGCATCCGCGCGACGTCGGCGCGGCTGACCAGCTTCGGCGCCGCGGCGCCCGGGATCAGCACGCAGCCAATCACCAGATCCGCCGTCGGCAGCAGCTCGGCCACCGCATCGTGGGTGGAGAAGGCCGTCTTCAGCCGCCCGTCGAACTGGTCATCCAGCTGCTCGAGCCGCGCGGCGGAGATGTCGAACAGGGTGACGTCGGCGCGGTGGCCGATGGCGATCTCGGCGGCGTGCTTGCCGGCGACCCCGCCGCCCAGGATGATCACCCGCGCCGCCGGCACGCCCGGCGCCCCGCCCAGCAGCAGGCCGCGGCCCCCGTGCGGGCGCAGCAGGTGGTAGGCGCCGGCGTCGACGGCCATGCGGCCGGCCACCTGGCTCATCGGCGCCAGCAGCGGCAGCCGGCCCCAGCGGTCGGTCACCGTCTCATAGGCGATGGCGGTGCAGCCCGACTTCATCAGCCCCACCGTCTGCTCGCGGTCGGCGGCGAGATGGAGGTAGGTGAAGAGGATGTGGTGCGGCTTCAGCCGGGCGATCTCGATCGCCTGCGGCTCCTTCACCTTGACGATCATCTCGGCGGCCTCGAACACCGCGTCGGCGTCCGGCAGGATGGTCGCGCCGAGGTCGGCGTAGGCCTGGTCGGCGATGCCGATGCCGGCCGCGGCGCCTGCCTCCACGAACACCTCGTGGCCTTCGCGCACGAGCTGCTGCGCCAGGCCGGGCGTCGCCCCGACCCGGAATTCGAGGGTTTTGATTTCTTTTGGAACGCCTATCCGCATGCGCGCCCTCTAGCAGGGCCCGCGCGGAGCGGATAGAGGCGCCTGACGCGTCCGCTCACACCTGCTGAAGGTTGTTCCTTTCATGATCCGCCGGCGCCGCACGCGCATCGTCGCCACTCTCGGGCCCGCCAGCCGCGCGCCGGCGATGGTGCTGACCCTGGCGCAGACCGGGGTCGACGTCTTTCGGCTCAATTTCAGCCACGGGACCCACGAGGACCACGCCAAGGCGCTGAAGGCGGTGCGCGCCGCCGAGGCCGCGATCGGCCGGCCGCTGGCGGTGCTGGGCGACCTGCAGGGGCCGAAGTTCCGGCTGGGCGTCTTCACCGGCGGCAAGATCGAGATCGCGCCCGGCCAGCGGCTGCGGCTCGACCTCGATCCCGCGCCCGGCGACCGGCGGCGGGTCTCACTGCCCCACCCCGAGGTGTTCAAGGTGCTGCGCGCCGGCCTCGACCTGCTGCTCGACGACGGTCGGGTGCGGCTGAGCGTGCGCCGCGCCGATTCCAGCTCGGCCGAGGTCGAGGTGATGTCGGGCGAGGCGCTCTCCGACCACAAGGGGTTGGCCGTGCCGGGCGTGACCATCCCGGTGCCGGCGATGACCTCGAAGGACCAGGCCGACGCCGAGTTCGCGCTGCGGATCGGGGTCGACTGGCTGGCGCTGTCGTTCGTCCAGCACGCCGGCGACATGGCCGCGTTGCGGCGGGTGGTCGGCGGCCGCGCGGCGATCCTGGCCAAGATCGAGAAACCCGCTGCGATCAATGAGTTGGAAGCGATCCTTGACGTTAGCGACGGGCTGATGGTGGCCAGAGGCGACCTTGGCGTCGAGATGGCGCCGGAGGAAGTGCCGGTGGTGCAGAAGCAGATCGTCCGCGCCGCCCGCCGCCGCGGCGCGCCGGTGATCGTCGCCACCCAGATGCTCGAGTCGATGATAGGAGCCCCAGCCCCCACCCGCGCCGAGGCGTCCGACGTCGCCGGCGGGGTCTATGAGGGCGCCGACGCGCTGATGCTGTCGGCCGAGTCGGCCGCGGGGGCCTATCCCCGCGAAGCCGTGGCGATGATGGACGCCATCATCCGCCGCGTCGAAGCCGATCCGAGCTGGCCCAGCCTGATGCGCGCCGAGCACGGCGAGGACGCCGACGAGGACGTCGATGCCCTGATCGCGGCGGCGACGCGGGCGGCCGAGGCGCGCTCGACCGCCTGCCTGATCGCCTACACCACCACCGGCCAGACCGCGCGGCGGGTGGCGCGCGAGCGGCCGCTGCACCCGGTGCTGGCGCTCTGCCCCACCGACGAGGTGGCGCGGCGGCTGGGACTGGTCTGGGGCCTGGAGCCACGCGTCGCCGAGCAGCCGCGCGGCATCGTCGCCATGGCCGAAGACGCCGCCCGCCTCGCCGCCGACCTCGGCCTCGCCGGCGCCGGCGAACGGGTGCTGATCATCGCCGGCCCGCCGCTGGGGGCCCCTGGGGCAGCTAATTTGCTGCGGATCGCCCACGCGCCGAAACCGCGAGGCTGAACGCCGCGGTCGGCGCCACCCTGGTTGAGCCAAGGATACAACCGCGATAGCTTGGCCGGCGTGGGCGTGGGGAGGCCGCCTCAGGGTAGGGCTCGGAAGTTGCGTCGAAGCGTCAGACCCGACCCGCATCGCGCGCCCGGACATGCCGCGCCGGCCCAGTTCGACCGTTACCCGAACCGCAGCGCCAATCCCGCAAAGGACTGACCGATGACGATCACCGTTTCTTCCGGCGTCACCAGCAGCGGCCTCACTATTTCGAGCGGCGACCCGCTCGTCGTGCTCTCCGGGGGCGCCATCGACAACATCACGGTCCTCAGCGGCGGCCTCGAGACGCTGTCCTCGGGCGCGATCGCGGACGACGGGATAACCTCCTCCGGGGGCATTTCGCCCGTGTGGCGGTTCGTCGATGGCGCCAGTGGCGGCCCGCGCTGCGCGCGTGCAAGTCCATTTTTTCCAACATGGGCTGTCTCGCGATTGATTTTTGCCAGGACAGCACCGACTCGCAGCGCTTCGTGACAACGGGCCTAGCCACGTTGCTCACGGACGCATCAGCATAATTCTGGGGACGAGAATGACAAACCTTAGCGCGCCGTTCGGCATCAACAATATTACGGCAATGGTCGCAGATCCGACCAGCAGTTATGTCTATTTCGCTACATCGACCGGCTATATCTATAAGTGGAACGCCGACACCGGGTCTACGGTGCAGTACGCCCACGTCGGAACAGACATCACGTCTCTCGCGCTTTCGGCGGACCATACCTTCCTGGTTGCTGGTGAGGCTAACGCGACGACGGATCAGCCGCTTCGATTTGACGAAATTTCTGTTTCCAATCTTTCCTCGACGAAGATCCAACTCCCGGTGGCGACGACTTATCCGGCTGACGCCCTAGAGTCCTACCGATATGGGGTCTATTCGCTTGCGCTGACACCTGACAACCAGGTCATCTACAACGCCTCCTATGCGCTTTCCGGGGACACGCCCGTCGGCATATTCTCTCTGTCCGACCCCACGGCGGTCAATTACTCCGGAATATCTAACGATCTATCCTCCGGATGGATGTTCTCATCGCAGAATGACCGCTATGTTGTTGTCGCTGATCAGTATTACTCGCCCTCCGACATTACCATATATGACACGGCCACGGGCATAACGACCCAGACGCCTTTCGATTACCTGAGTGGCTCCGCTTATGGAACCGTGTCCATCAGCGAGACGGATGGGCTATTCGCATATGACGACGGCGCCCTGCGAGTCCTCGACCTTACGGACAAGTTGGTCCACCAGATCACCGACTTCAGTAGCGGCGGCTACATTGCTTCGGCGACAGCCTTCACGCCGGACGGTCGCTACCTTCTGGCATGGGACACCACCAACAACCTGCTGAGGGCGTACGACACCCAGACCTGGGCGCAGGTCGGAAGCATAGCCATGCCCGCCTTTGTCTCGGGAGACACGGCCCCCAACATGGTCTTGGGCGACAACGGCCAATTCCTGTATCTGAACGGGAATCGGCAATCCATCGATCTGGGGGCGCTGCTCCCAATCGTCGCGTCCTACGATGTACTATCCGGCAGCACCGAGATCATCGTCGCTGGAGCGACGGCCGACGGGGTGACGGTCAGCTCAGGTGGCGCGCTGGAGATCGCCGGGCTGACGGTCGAATCTGGAGCCACCGCGTCTCTAGAGTCAGTGGCCTCAACCGCCACGGTAAGCGGCGCGACGTTGATGAGCGGGGCGATGATCGACCTGCTCAGCGCCACGGTGCTCTCAGGCGGCAAGATCAGGGTGTCCTCTGGCGGCGTGGCGATCGCAACCCAGGTGCTATCCGGCGGTGAGGCCATCGTGCAAGGCGGCGGCGCCAGCGGAACGATCGTGCTCGGCGGCGGTTACCAGCTGGTTTCTTCCGGCGGCGTCGCGGACGGGACCACTTTGAGCGGCGGACGGGAGTACGTCTCGTCAGGCGGCGTCGCATCGGCGACGACGGTGAGCAGTGGCGGGGCGGAGGTGGTGTTCTCGACCGGCTCGGCCAGCGGGACGGTGCTCAGCAGCGGCGGCGAAGAGGTGGTCTCCTCGGGCGGAGTCGCATCGGCGACCACGATCCTGGGCGGCGGCAAGGCGGTCATCTCCTCGGGCGGTCGCGGCATCGACGCGACGGTGTCCAGCGGCGGCCTCGACTACGTGCTGGCTTCGGGGACCGCCACCGGCACGGTGGTGAGCGCCGGCGGCCAGGAGCGCGTCTCGTCGGGCGGGGTTGCGAGCGCGACCAAGGTGCTGAGCGGCGGACTGGAATACGTCCTCTCGGGCGGCAGAGCCGTCGGCGCGACGGTGTCCAGCGGCGGGACCGAGACGATCTATTCCGGCGGCGCGGTCAA
>Ga0302314_10021010_pt1 | contig 10776 bp, 7 predicted proteins | sample III_Palsa_N2_3_FD_200533 | JGI IMG/M metagenome (GOLD analysis project Ga0302314, IMG submission 200533) | Peat permafrost microbial communities from Stordalen Mire near Abisko, Sweden - III_Palsa_N2_3 | ecosystem: Environmental > Terrestrial > Soil > Palsa > Peat permafrost | place: Sweden... | reverse complement strand
GCTCCGCCGGCTGGGGACAAGTCCCCAGACCCCATTTAGGGGGCGGTCTCATGAACGGGGTCTGGGGACTTGTCCCCAGCCGGCGGAGCCCTTGGAATATTAACAGTAGGGAAATGGCAAATATGGAAACGGTCTTGCTGGCGGGTGCCTCGCGTGGGTTGGGATTGGGGCTGGCGCGGGAGTATTTGAGCCGGGGGTGGCAGGTGGTGGCCACGGCGCGCGATCCGGCAAAGGCCGCGGATTTGCGGGCGCTGGCGGATGGCGGGCGGCTGCGTGTGGAAACGCTGGACGTGGCGCGGCCGGAGCAGGCGGCGACGTTGGCCAAGACGCTCGCCGGCACAAAGCTGGATGTGCTGTTCGTAGTGGCCGGGCAGAGCAAGGCAGGCTACGTGCCCATTCATGACGTAGCGCGCGATGTGGCGGCCGAGGAATTCCTGGTGAATAGCTGCGCGCCGCCGGCGGTGGCAGAAGCGCTGCTGCCGTTGCTGGCGCCCGGCGGCACCGTGGTTTTCATGACTAGCGTGCTGGGAAGCCTGGCCCGAAGCGAGGGCGGCATGGAGCTGTACAACGCCAGCAAGGCGGCGCTGAACATGTTGGCGATCGGGTTCGCCAAACGGCACCCGGACCTCCGCGTGATCCTGATGCATCCCGGTTGGGTGCGCACGGATATGGGCGGCGAGAGCGCGCCGCTGGACGTAAAGACCAGTGCGCGCGGCATGGTGGACGTTGTGGCAGCTCGCGGCAAAGGTACGGGCGTGGTTTACGTAGATTACGCTGGCGCCGAGCTGCCCTGGTAAGAAGCCGGGGGGTTGGGGGACGGCGGCCTCACGCCAAGGGTGTGCACAGCACAGGCCCCCCAACCTTCCTTGCTTCCACCGGGGCGCTTATACCTTGGTGGTGTCCGACTCTTATCTCTCCCGACTGAATGATGAACAGCGTGCCGCCGTGGAAGCGGTGGATGGGCCGTTGCTGGTGCTGGCCGGCGCCGGCACCGGCAAGACGCGGGTGCTGACCACGCGGTTCGCGCACATCCTGCTGCAAGGCCACGCGGCGCCCGGCCAGGTGCTGGCGGTGACGTTCACCAATCGCGCGGCGCGGGAAATGCGTGAACGGGTGGGCGCGGTGCTTGGGCGGCCCGTGGAAGGGTTGTGGCTGGGCACGTTCCACGCGTTGTGCGCGCGGATGTTGCGGCGGCATGCCGAACATGTGGGGCTGAGCCAGGGTTTCTCGATCCTGGACACGGATGATCAACTGCGGCTGCTGAAGCAGGTGATGGAGGCCGGTCGCCTGGATGTTAAGCGGTGGCCACCGCAGGCGCTGATGCATATGATACAAAGGTGGAAAGATCGCGGGCAGACACCGGAGCGCGTGGTGGCCGGCGAGGAGGGCGATTTCGCAGGCGGCCAGGCGCGCGTGCTCTACGGGGCGTATCAGGCGCGGCTGCGGCAATTGAATGCCGCGGATTTCGGCGACCTGATGCTGCACATGACAGAGATCTTCCGCACGCAGCATGATGTGCTGGCGCAATACCACCGCATGTTCCGGTATTTGCTGGTGGACGAATATCAGGACACCAACGTGGTGCAGTATATGTGGCTGCGCCTGCTGGCCCAGCAAAGCAAGAATATCTGCTGCGTGGGGGATGACGACCAAAGCATTTACTCGTGGCGTGGGGCGGAGGTGGAGAATATTCTTCGCTTCGAGAAGGATTTTCCCGGCGCGAAGATTGTTCGGCTGGAAAGTAATTACAGATCCACGGCGCCTATTCTTGGGGCGGCCTCGGCGCTGATCGCGCATAACGAAGGCCGGCTGGGCAAGACGCTGCGTGCGGGGCGGGCGGATTCGAGCGGTGAGCCGGTGGCGTTGGTGAGCCTTTGGGACTCCGATGAAGAGGCCCGCATGGTGGGCGAGCGCGTGGAAACGCTGCGGCGGGACGGGCACGCTCTTGCCGAAATGGCGGTGCTGGTGCGGGCCGGGCATCAGACGCGGTCTTTCGAAGAACGCTTCATCACGCTGGGAATTCCGTATCGCATCGTCGGCGGTTTGCGGTTCTATGAGCGGGCGGAAATTCGCGACGCGATCGCTTATGCGCGGGTGATGGTGCAGCCATCGGATGATTTGGCATTCGAGCGGATCGTGAACGTGCCCAAGCGTGGCCTGGGCGATGTGGCGATGCGACAGATGCATGAGGCGGCGCGTGCGCAGGGCGTTTCGCTGTCTGTGGCAGCAGAGGGATTGGCACGGGCGGGCGCGGTGAAGGGCCGGGTTCGCGAGAGTTTGCTGGCATTGATGGGCGGATTCGCGCGGTGGCGGGAGATGCTGGGGCAGGAAGGCCATGTGGTAACATTGGCGACCTTGCTGGATGAGAGCGGCTATACGGGCATGTGGAAGGCCGACAAAAGTGCCGATGCGCCCGGGCGGCTGGACAATTTGAAGGAGTTCCTACGGGCGTTGTCGGATTTCGAAACGCTGCAGGGATTTCTGGAACATGTTTCGCTGGTAATGGAGAACGAGGAGCAGGCGGGGGCGGACCGCGTGAACCTGATGACGTTGCATGCGGCCAAGGGGTTGGAATTCGACACGGTGTTTCTGCCGGGCTGGGAGGAAGGGCTGTTTCCCAACCAGCGCGCCATGGATGAAGGTGGCAACAAGGGTTTGGAGGAGGAGCGCCGGCTGGCCTATGTGGGGCTGACGCGCGCGCGCAAGCGGGCCATTGTGAGTTTCGCCGCCAATCGGCGCATTTACGCGAATTGGCAGAGCTCGATCCCCAGCCGGTTTATCGATGAATTGCCGGAAGCGCACGTGGAGCGCGCCGGTGCTGCGTCCCTGGCGCGAGAAACACGCATGATGGCGCCAAGCGTGTTTTCAAGCGGGCCATTAATGGCGCGGCGCGCGCGGGAAGTGGGAGCCTGGGAAGCGCAGGCGCGGCCGGCGCGGCCGGATAAAATAGCGATGGGGCAACGGGTGTTTCACCAGAAGTTTGGCTATGGGCATGTAACCGCGGTTGATGAAGACCGGCTGGATATCGACTTTGAAAAGGCGGGGCAGAAGCGCGTGCTGGATCGTTTCGTGGAAAAAGCGTGATGCGCCAAGCAACACCGCTAGAGACCGTGTTTGTTGTGGTACCCGGTGAGGCAGTGGATGCGTACGAGGCGGCGCTGACAGGGGTGTGCTCGGCGGTGGGGCTGTTCCTGGCTGATGAGGAGATAGGGACCTGGCGCGTGGAGGGCGTAAAGCCGGTGGGCGAGAGCGCGCAGCTGCAGGCGGGATTGGCGATGGCCGAGCTGGTGAGCGGAGTTGCGGCCGAGTTGTTTCGCGTGGATACGGATTCGGAAGGTTGGCTGGCACGGGTTTATGAAGGATTTCCCGAGCAGCTTATTGGGCGTCGTTTTGCCGTGCGGGGCACGCACGTGGCCGAGCGCACTCTGCCGGGCCGGCACACGCTGTGGCTGGATGCGGGGTTGGCGTTTGGATCCGGCGAGCATGGGTCCACGCGCGGATGCTTGCGGGCGCTGGAGCGGGTGGCGTATCGGCGCCCGCTGCGGGTTTTGGATATGGGCTGTGGCAGCGGGATCTTGGCCATGGGCGCCGTGGCGCTGTTGAAGCGTCCCGTTCTGGCGGTGGATATTGATCCATGGAGCGTGCGGGTAACGCGGCAGAATGCGCGGCTGAACCGCATGGGGGGCCGGTTATCGGCGCGGCTGGGCAATGGGTGGAAGGCGCCGGCCGTGCAGGGGCGGATGTTCGACCTGGTGTTCGCGAACATCCTGGCCCGTCCCTTGTGTTTAATGGCGAAATATCTGGCGCGGCATTTGGCGCCCGGTGGCACCGTTATTCTGGCAGGGTTATTGAATACCCAAGTGAGGGCCGTGCTGGCGGCACATGGCCGTGTGGGATTGCGGCTTGAAGCGCGGCTTTCCGAGGGAAGCTGGACGACATTAGTATTGCGAAGCGGTGGATACACGCGAGAACCAAACAGATAAAAGTTTTTTGGTTCTTTTTTTCAAAAAAGAACAGAAAGAAAGGCCTTCTTTTTTGAAAAAAAGAAGCAAAAAATTTTTGGTTTTAAGGAGGTTTGATGGGCTACGCTGAACGGTTGGCGGCGGTGCGGGCGGAAATGGCCCGGCAGGATCTGGCTGGGTTTCTGGTGCCGCGGGGGGATGAACATCTAGGGGAATATGTGCCCGCAAGTGCGGAGCGGCTGGGTTGGCTGACCGGGTTTACGGGGAGCGCCGGGCTGGCGGTGGTGCTGGCCGATGAGGCTGCGGTTTGGAGCGATGGACGGTATGTGTTGCAGTTGGCAGCACAAACCGATCCTGCTTTGTGGTCGCGGCTGCATTTGAGTGAAACGCCACCGGCGGAGTGGGTGGCTGCGCGCATTGGCGGCCGGATGCTGGGATATGATCCTTGGCTGCACAGCGAAGAGGGGCTGAAGCCCTATCGCGATGCGGGCATTGCGTTGTGTGCGGTGGCGCGCAATCCGGTGGATGTGAGCTGGACGGACCGGCCGGCCCCACCGGCCGGGCCCGCGGTGCCACATGATGTTGCTTACGCTGGGGCCAGTTCTGCGGAGAAGCGCGAGCAAATTGCCGAGGCTTTGCGTCGCGCCGGGCAGGACGCGGCGGTGATTTCCGATCCGGCTTCCTTGGCCTGGTTACTGAATATTCGTGGATCGGATGTGGATAGCACGCCGTTCGCGCTGGGATTCTGCGTAGTGCACGCGGATGCCCGTGTGGATTTGTTTATGGATGGCGCCAAGCTGCCGCCGGAGACGCGGACGTGGCTCGGTAATTCTGTTTCCGTGGCCGAGCGCGGCGCCTTGCCGGCGGCATTGGCGGGATTGACTGGTAAAAAAGTGCGCGTGGATTCCGTAGGTACCGCCGCCTGGTTTGCGGATCGACTACGCGAAGCGGGTGCGGTTGTGATGCCGGGGGCTGATCCGTGCCTGGTGCCGAAGGCACGCAAAAACGCGGTGGAACAGAACGGTGCGCGGGCCGCGCATGCGCGCGATGCTGTGGCGCTTGGAGAATTTCTGCATTGGGTGCGTGGGGCGGCGGGACGAGAGACGGAGATTTCCGCGGCGGAGCGGTTGTTGCAGTTTCGTGCGGCGGGCGACCATTTCCGCGGCGTGAGTTTCAATTCAATCGCGGGTGCCGGCGAGCATGGCGCCATCATGCATTATCATGCGACGCCGGAAAGCGACCGGGCGATCGGTGCGAACGAATTGTTTCTGATCGATAGCGGCGGACAGTATCTCGACGGCACCACGGACGTAACGCGCACGGTGTGGATGGGGCCGGAGGCGCCCCCAGCTTCGGTACGGGAGCGGTTCACGCGGGTTTTGAAAGGGCATATCGCCCTGTCGATGACCGTGTTTCCGGAAGGGGTGACGGGCATCCGGCTGGACGCGCTGGCGCGGGCTTCGTTGTGGCAGGTGGGCCTGGATTATGATCATGGCACCGGCCATGGCGTGGGCAGTTATTTGTCTGTGCATGAGGGGCCGGTCTCGATCTCACCGCATTTACGGCCGGCGGTGATTGCCGAGGGCATGATCCTTTCCAATGAGCCAGGATATTACCTTCCCGGCGAATACGGCATTCGGATTGAAAATCTGGTGCTGGTGGTGCCGGCCGATGTGCCCAGCGGCAGGCCGTTTCTGCGGTTTGAAACATTAACGCTGGCGCCGATTGACCGCAGCCTGATCGATCCGGCATTGCTGCTGCCGTCCGAACTGGAGTGGCTGAATGCGTACCATGCGCGCGTGCTGCGCGAGGTGGGACCGAAACTTCCCGCGGATGTGGCGACTTGGCTTGAACAGGCGTGCGCGCCGTTGGGGATTGCTTTGTGAGTGATATCGACCTGACTTCGCGTTCCTCGTTTTCGTTCATTGAATCGGAAAAATTACGATTTAGCGATACCGACATGATCGGCCACGTAAATAACGTGGCGTTCGCGGCCCTACTGGAAAGCGGACGCACGGCGTTTGGGCATTTTCATTTGTTCCCGAACATGCCGGATGGGTACCTGGTGGTGATGGCGCGCGTGGAAATCGATTACCGGCGGGAGTTGCATTGGCCGGCGGTGGTGGATATCGGCACGCGCATCGTGGCGGTGGGCAATAGTTCGTACGTAATGGGACAGGGGGTATTTAAGGGCGATCTCTGCGTGGCGACGGGGCGGACCACGCTGGTGATGATTGACCGGACGCAGCGGCGATCGGCACGGTTGCCGGATTCCTATCGTGCTGTGCTGGAGGGTTTGCGGGACACAGTAGTGGCATAGATTTAGCGCCCTAGGAGCCCACCACGGCGGCCTCGGGCGTTAGTCGTTATCCGGGCCTACTGTGGAGACCGGTTCGCTCAGGAAATAGGCGGCATTCCGGCTGGCCGGAATGGTTTGGAACGTGCGCGGTATGGACAGGGTGAAGAAGCCGTCCAGTTTCGCAGCGAATGCATCGGCGTAGTAGCCGGGGCCGATTTTGGGCAGCCCGAAATTGTCTTCTATGAACCGCAAGATGCTGCCGAAATCATGCGGGTTGTTGCTCACATGGCCGGCCGGCGTATACGCTGAGACCACAATTAGGGGCACGCGGAAGCCATAGGTGTAGCCATCTCCCCAATGATGCGCGCCCCCGCCACCGACATGGAACGGGGGCACGTGATCGTACCAGCCGCCCCAGTCGTCCCATGTAATGAAAATGGCCGTGTTTTTCCAGTAGGTTTCACCGTCTGGGCAGGCGGCCTGGCTACCGACGGCGTTGACGATGGAGGCGACCCAGGCAGGGCCGTTGGCCGTGGTGACGCCGGCATGATCGGAATCCGGCGCGGTTGGTATGACCCAGCTGACTTTTGCAAGGTTGCAATTCGCGATATCGGTCAGAACCTGCGCGTGGCCTGGATTCACATTCTTGATGTAGTCCGCACCGGTGCAATTCAGCACGCCATTCTGCTTCTGCGCCGCGCAGATATCCTTGATGGCGACGGGCGCATTCCAGATGGACCCGGTGGCCAGGGTGTTGTTGTAGTAGCGCCAGCTTAGTCCGGCGCCATCAAGCAGATTGGCCATCGTGGGACGGTCGAAACATGGATAGACTGGCGGGTATTCGGATTCGTCGCCTGATGCGCCAACAACCAGCACGCGCTGGCCAGGGGGCGCCGTGCAACCGGCGGCATCCTGGCCATTAACCATATTTTCGGATGCGAACAGGCGCGATGTGGTGGTGGGGGCGGAGGTGCCACCGAAGATGAACTGGTGCGCCGGAAAACTTGGTCCCTGGTTGGTCTGGAACATGCGGTTATCGAAACCATACTGCTTGGCCAGATCGAAATAGGGCTGCACCGTACCCGTAGAATTGTCCACATAACGAAATTGCGGATTGAGGCCCACCAGGCAACTGCCCGTATAGTCGACCGTGACATTCTGCGCGCCGTTCATTTGGCCGCCATTGTACATCGCAACGAAATCGTAATGCCCGTGGCCGAGGTCGTAGCAGGAATTCAATGGAACAGGCGCCAGCGGAATGGTGTCGCCTTTGATATCCTGGCCGCTGGTGGCGATGTCCACACCCGGCTCGAAGGTGGGATTGCTGCCGAACAGATTATCCGGCGTACGGTTTTCCTGGAAGATGACGATGATGTGACTGAAGGCGGGGGCAGCATGGAGCGGCCGGGCGAGGAGCAGCGCCAACGCGGCAGCCTGGATCATGGCGGCACGATGCGTCATCAGTGTTACCTAGCGGTCTGCCGTGCGGATACGCTGCCATGGGCAAGGTATCCCGGTCAATATTGATGACGCGGCCCACTTGTTTTGGATTGCAACAGCAGCGGGTTGTGCCCGCTTGCTACATGCCCGCCAGCGCCTTCCATTCCTGCTCGGTGATGGTTTTCACGCCGAGCTCTGCGGCGCGGCGGGCTTTGCTTCCGGCATCCGCGCCTACAATGACCAGGTCTGTTTTTTTGCTGACGCTATCGGTAACGCGGGCGCCCAGAAATTCGGCGCGAGATTTGGCCTCGGGACGGCTCATGGTTTCGAGCGTGCCAGTGAAGACCACGATCTTGCCGGTAATTTCCGACTGCACGCCTTGCGGTTGGGTCGCTTCCTCTATGGTGAGGTATTGCACCAAGTCGGTGAGAACCTGCAGGTTGCGGGGTTCGGCGAAGAAATCGGTCAATTCCTCGGCGATGGCTGCACCGATGCCGATAATGCTGCCTAGGGCCAGGCGCGCATCGGAACCCACGGTGGTTGCTTCTAGCATTTGGTCGCGCCAGTTCTCGTACGTGCCGTAATGACGGGCCAGGAGTTTGGCGTTGTTTTCGCCGATGCGGCGGATGCCGAGCGCGAAAATGAATTTCGGAAGCGGGATGCGGCGGCGTGCTTCAATGGCGCGAACCAGATTGTTGGCGGAGAGCGTGCCCCAGCCTTCGCGTTGGGCGATTTCGGCTTCGTGTTCGGGCAGGCGGAAGATGTCCGCGGGGCTTTTCAGCCAGCCGAGGTCGTGGAATTCGACGACCGTCTTTTCACCCATGCCTTCTATATCGAAGGCGCGGCGGGCGCAGAAATGGATCAAGCGCTCCACGGTTTGGGCGGGGCAGATCAGCCCACCGGTGCAGCGGCGTACGACTTCGCCAGGCGGGCGCACGGCGTGGCTGCCGCAAATCGGGCAGTGGGTGAGGGGCTTGAATGGCTCTGTTCCCGGCGGGCGTTTTTCGAGGGTCACCTGGACGATTTGTGGAATAACGTCGCCGGCGCGCTGCAGGATGACGGTGTCGCCGATGCGGATATCCTTGCGGGCGATTTCGTCTTCATTGTGTAATGTGGCGCGCGTGACGAGAACACCGCCGACATTGACGGGAGCCAGCACGGCCACCGGCGTGAGCGCGCCGGTGCGGCCCACCTGGATGCGGATATCCTCCAGCGTGGTGGTTGCCTGTTCGGCGGGGAATTTCCAGGCCGTGGCCCAACGGGGTTCGCGGCCAGCGTAGCCGAGGCGCCTCTGGTAATCGAGATTGTCGATCTTGTAGACGACACCATCGATATCATAGGCGAGGCTGGCGCGCTGCTGGCCAATGTCAGTTTGAAATTTTGCGGCGTCCGCGGCGGAGTTCAGGCGGGCGGAGAGCGGGTTTACGATGAAGCCCCAATGTTTCAGGCGCTCCAGGTAGTCCCAATGCGTTGTGGCCACGGGCTCGCTGCTGTCGCCCATGGCGTAGGCGAAGAGGGAGAGCGGACGGTTGGCGGTGATGCTGGCATCGAGCTGGCGCAGGCTGCCGGCGGCGGCGTTGCGGGGGTTGGCGAAAATTTTGTCGCCGGCGGTGGCCTGGGCTTCGTTCAAGGCCAGGAAATCGGCCTTGGTCATGAATACCTCGCCGCGGATTTCTATCAACGCGGGGGCCGGGCCATGCAATTTTACCGGCAGGGTTTTTAAAGTGCGCAGGTTGGCGCTGACGTCTTCGCCTTCGGTGCCGTCACCGCGTGTGGTGCCTTGGGTGAAAACACCATTTATGTAGGTGAGGGAAATGCTGAGGCCGTCGATTTTGGGTTCGGCCACGATGGCAAGGGGCGCTGTTTCGGCCAGGCCCAGGAAGCGGCGGGCGCGGGCGTCGAATTCGGCGAAATCCTCGGCGGAGAAGGCGTTGTCAAGCGAGAGCATGGGCACGCGATGGCGGTATTTTCCGAATGCGCCGGCAGGGGTGCTCCCGACGCGCTGGCTGGGGCTGTCGGCGCGCACCAGATGGGGGAAGGCGGCCTCAATGGCGGCGTTGCGTTGCCGCAGGGCGTCGTATTCGGCGTCCGTGATCAGGGGCGCGTCGTCGGCGTGGTAGGCGCGGTCATAGCGCGCGATGTCGTCCGCCAGTTGGGCGAGTTCGGTGGCGGCTTCTTCGTCGGTTTGCGGCAGAGTGGGCATGGGGTATCTCGCGGTCACTGGCCGCCCGATAAGGCTCAACTGCGGCCGCGATGGTCAAGCACCCATAAGCGACGGGGGGTCTGGGGGGACGGCACGTCTCCCCCAGCCTTACTTTTTCAGACCTGGACCCCGTTCCCAGCGTTCAAAGGCTATGCACCAGTCCCTCTTGCGGGGGTACCTCGCCGCCCATCAGCCGCCGCCACGATTCTTCAACGGCGGCCGCGCCGTTCAATCGGCGCGGCTGCACGAAGGCGTTCGATGCGCTGTAGAAATCTCGCAGATCATGCACCATTTGGGCGCTGAACGTGGGCCCTTGCTCTTTCACGCGTTGCGCGGCGTGGGCGGGGACGAAGAAAAATTCCGGCTGTAACTCCCCGGGGGCTGCTTGTGGCACCTGGATGCCTCCGGGCTTGGCGGTCCAGTCGGTAGCGCCAATCATGATGCTGCGGGTCAGGGTGGAACCAAGTGCAGAATGCACGGACGATGTCAGGGTCTCGCGCCCGAGAAAATCCACGAAGGTCGCAGGCGCTGTCACGCTCAATTGCGATACGTCCTCGTAAGGCATGACGGTGTCATATAAGCCGGTACCACGCACATAGGCCGCGTGCCGCGCGGAGGTGAGGGCAACGAGGTGGACGCCGCCGAGGTGCTTGAGTTGGTGGGCGGTGGCGAGGGCGGTTTTTGCCGATGCACTCGAAATAATCACGGTACGTGGGGTTGGGATTCCGCCGTGGATGAAGTCCGCCGCCCACCAGCCAGTGGCGTAAAGCGGCCGGAATAGCGATTGCTCAGGTTCGAAATTGGAATCGTAGGAAGGGTCGCCATTGGTCAGCAGGTAGCGGTTGTAGACGGCCGCCTTGGCGCGGCGGTGT
>Ga0302314_10021009_pt1 | contig 10776 bp, 10 predicted proteins | sample III_Palsa_N2_3_FD_200533 | JGI IMG/M metagenome (GOLD analysis project Ga0302314, IMG submission 200533) | Peat permafrost microbial communities from Stordalen Mire near Abisko, Sweden - III_Palsa_N2_3 | ecosystem: Environmental > Terrestrial > Soil > Palsa > Peat permafrost | place: Sweden... | reverse complement strand
CTTCATGCTCGGCGCGATCCAGCAGCTGGCCGACATCCGGCGCTGCCGCAGCGCTGCCGTTCGCGGCCAGCAGCGATATGCCGATCAGCAGCGACGCCGCAAATTGCACCCCTCTCACGGCAGCACGTCCTCGAGCTCACTTTTCCGGACGCGCATTATCCAGTATCGAGGCAGCCGGGTGCGGCTGAATTGGGCGAAACAGGTATGCTGCGCCGCGGGGCGCTGGATGGCGGCGCCGCATTATGCAAGCGGCAGGCCCGCAAGGCACGGATCCTAGACAGTCAGGTGCTTCTGCACCAGCTCGTCGGTGAGTTCGCTGATGTTGCCGGAGACCACCAGGCGACCCTTGTCCAGCATGTGGAACTGGTCCGCAACCCTGCGTGCGATGGGCAGTTTTTGCTCCACCAGCAGCACCGTGAGTCCGGCCTTGCGCAGGCCGATAATGACATCACCGATTTCATGAACGATGTTCGGCTGGATGCCCTCGGTGGGCTCATCCAGGATGAGCATGGTCGGTTCGATGACCAGTGCGCGGCCAATTGCCAGCTGCTGCTGCTGACCGCCGGAGAGGTCCCCACCACGGCGATGTAACATCTTCTTCAGAACCGGAAACATATCGTAAACGTGTTCCGGCACCACCTTCTTCCTGTCGGCGCGGGCCGGCAGCCCGGTCTTGAGATTCTCCTCCACGGTCAGCTGGGAAAAGATTTCCCGCCCCTGGGGCACGAAGCCTATGCCGAGGCGCGCGCGGGTATGCACCGGCTGCGGCCGGATGTCCTCGCCCTTGAAGATCAGTTCGCCCGTTGCCAGTGGCAACAGACCCATGATGCATTTGAGCAGCGTGGTCTTGCCCATGCCGTTGCGGCCCATCAGGCAGGTGCATGAGCCCTTTGGCACCGACAGGGTCAGATCCCACAAGGTGTGGCTGCCGCCGTAGTACTGGTTGAGATTCGAGATGTTGAGCATGTGCCTGTCACTCACCCAAATAGACTTCGACGACCTTCTGATTCGCCTGTACCTGATCCATGCTGCCCTCGGCCAGCACGTGGCCCTCGTGCAGCACCGTCACCGTGCGGGCGATCGAGCGCACGAAGTTCATGTCGTGCTCGACCACCACCACCGAGTGCTTGCCCGCCAGCGACACCAGCAGCTCCGCCGTACGTTCGGTTTCCTGCGGCGTCATGCCGGCGACCGGCTCGTCCACCAGCAGCAGCCGCGGGTCCTGCATCAGCAGCATGCCGATCTCGAGCCACTGCTTCTGTCCGTGTGAGAGCGCACCGGCGCGCTCGTAACGTCGCGCCCCGAGACCGATCACCTCCAGCACGTTGTCGATGAGATCACGCTGTTCACCCGTCAGCCGTGCGACCAGCGCGAGCCACACGGCCTTGTCGCCGGCCATCGCCAGCTCCAGGTTCTCGAACACCGTGTGGTGTTCGAACACGGTGGGCTTCTGGAATTTTCTGCCAATGCCCGCCTGGGCGATCTCGGGCTCCGTGTGCGCCAGCAGGTCGATGCTCTGTCCGAACCAGGCCGAGCCGCCATCCGGCCGGGTCTTGCCCGTGATGACATCCATCATGGTGGTCTTGCCGGCACCGTTCGGCCCGATGATGCAACGCAGTTCGCCGGCCTGGACGTACAGCGTCAGATCATTGAGCGCCTTGAAGCCATCGAAGCTGACCGTGATCTCCTCGAGATAGAGGATCACCCCGTGGGAAGCGTCGGGACCTGCGGCCACCGGATCCTCGGGCGCGATCACCAGTGGCCGCGGCGGCTTGGCGCTGCGCGAGCGACCGCTCAGGCGTTGCAGGCTGCTGCGCATGTTCATGCCACGCCCTCCGCGGGTCGCCGCGGCTGGCGCCGTTTGAGCTGCGCGGCCAGCCCCATGACGCCCTTCGGCAGGAACAGCGTCACGAGCACGAACATGGCGCCGAGTGCGTACAGCCACAGTTCGGGCAGCGCGCTGGTGAAGTAGGTTTTAGCGAGGTTCACCAGCAGCGCTCCGACCACCGCACCGTAAAGCGTACCGCGACCACCGACCGCCACCCAGATCACCACCTCGATCGAATTCACCGGCTGGAATTCACTCGGGTTGATGATGCCGACCTGGGGCACATAGAGGCTGCCGGCGATACCTGCGAGCACCGCGGAAAACACGAACACCCACAGCTTGTACGACTCGACGCGAAAGCCGATGAAGCGCGCGCGGCTTTCGGCATCGCGGATGGCCTTGATCACCCGTCCGGCGCGCGAGGACACGATGTAGCTGCACACCACGTAGGACAGTCCGAGCATCACCGCGGTGATGACGAACAGCGTCAGATGCGTCGCGTCGTGCGCCAGATCGAAACCCAGGATGTCCTTGAAATCGGTGAAGCCGTTGTTGCCACCGAAGCCCATGTCATTGCGGAAGAACGCCAGCATCAGTGCGTAGGTGAGCGCCTGGGTGATGATGGACAGGTAGACGCCGGTGACCCGGGAGCGAAACGCAAGCCAGCCGAAGACCAGCGCCAGAAATCCCGGGACGACCATCACCATCGCGGCGGCGAACCAGAACATGTTGAAGCCGTGCCAGTACCAGGGCAGCGTCTTCCAGTTGAGGAACACCATGAAGTCCGGCAACACCGGATCACCGTACACGCCGCGGGTGCCTATTTCGCGCATCAGGTACATGCCCATCGCGTAGCCACCGAGCGTGAAGAATGCCGAATGCCCCAGGCTCAGGATGCCGCAATAGCCCCAGATCAGATCGACCGCCATGGCCAGCATGGCGTAGCACATGTACTTGCCCAGCAGGCCGACGGTGTAGGTGGAAAGGTGCAATGCCGAAGATGCCGGTACCAGCGTATTCAGCAGCAGCACCAGCACCGCCACCGCAGCCAGGGCCGCCAGGAAGGTCTTGCCGTGCCGGTCCAGACCTGAGAACAGCAACAGGGGGCGCGCCGATGAATTCACAGTCATGCCTCCGCCGCGCGGCCCTTCTGCGGGAAGATGCCCCGCGGCCGGCGCTGGATGAACAGGATCAGGGCGACCAGTACGATGATCTTGCCCAGGACCGCACCGGCATAGGGCTCGAGCAGCTTGTTGATGATCCCGAGCGACATGCCGCCGATCATCGTACCCCACAGATTACCGACGCCGCCGAAGACCACGACCATGAAGGAGTCCACGATATAGGACTGTCCGAGGTTCGGTCCGACATTGGTCAGCTGGCTCAGGGCCACCCCGGCGATACCGGCGATGCCCGAGCCGAGCCCGAAGGTCATGGCATCGACCCACTGGCTGCGGATGCCCATGGCACGCGCCATCGCCCGGTTCTGCGCGACCGCCCGCACCTCGAGGCCCAGCCGGGTGCGCTTCAGCACCATCAGCAGTACGCCGAACACCACCAGCGTGAACAGCACGATCACGAGCCGGTTGTAGGTGATCGAGAGCGCACCGTTGATCTGCCACAGTCCCGACATCCACGTGGGGCTCTCGACGGGGCGATTGTTGGCCGTGAACACATCACGCGCGACCTGCTGCAGGATCAGGCTTACCCCGAAGGTCGCCAGCAGCGTCTCGAGGGGCCGGCCGTATAGGAAGCGCACGACGCCACGTTCGATGAGCACGCCGACCGCGCCGGAGACCAGGAAGGCCGCGGGCACCGCGATGACCGTCGACCATCCGGGATGTCCCGGCATGATCAACTGCATGACATAGGTCGTATAGGCGCCGAGCATCATGAGTTCGCCATGGGCCATGTTGATGACCCCCATCACGCCGAACGTGATGGCGAGACCGATGGCCGACAGCACCAGCACCGACCCCAGGCTGAAACCGAAAAACAGGGTCTCGATCGCGCCGTAGAAACTGCGCCAGCTTTCGATGTGGGTCATCGCCTTGGCGGCCGCGCCACGCACCGCCGGATCCGCATCCGTGGCGGGATCCGCGAGCGTCACGAGGCGGTTGTAGACATCCGGATTGAGGCTGCCGGAGAGCGCCTGGATCGCCGCCAGGCGCCGCGGCGCCGGTACGCTGTCATCCAGGTCGCCCATCGCGAGGCCTTCCTTGATCAGACGACGGACGCCGGAGTCCTGTTCGTGCGCCAGCTGCCCCTGCAGCACCGAGGCGGTGGTGTCATCGATGGAACGCAGCATCTCGGTGACCGCGGCGCCGCGCACCGATGGATTCGGACTTGCGAGATCGAACTGCGCCAGCGCCGCGCGCAACTCCTTACGCAGGTGGTTGTTCATGCCCACCGTGCTGAAATCGTCAGTTGAGCCGGTGCCGGCGGATTGGCCGGTCAGCGGATCGGTGAGCGCGTAACCCGCCGGGTCATCGCTCACGATGAAAACCTTCTTGTCCCCTTCGCGTACTGCGACATGGCCATCGAGCATGGCCTGGAGCAGCTCGCGGGCCCCTTTGGGGTGGGACAGCCCAAGACCCTCGATGAGAGTGCTTTTCTCCTCGAAGCTCGCAGTCGGCAACTGGTTGAGTGCCGTTGCGAGATCCAGGGGCGCGGCGTACGCCACGTGCGCGCCGAATGTGCAGATCAATCCAAGACTCCAGCCCAGTGCCCGGATCGCGGCCCTGAAATTGGCAATGCTCATTCGACTCTCTCCCCTCGCCCGAACGCCGCCCTGAGGCGGCAATGCCGACGGCCGATCTTACGATCGGCCGCCGGCTTTCAACAGATCGATCTCGCCTACTTCAGGTTCTGACCTGAACACACCTTGGTGATGGTGTTGTAGTTGCCGCACTTGAGCGTCACCCAGTCGGCTACGACACCCTTGTCGGAAGGCAGGAACCGTGACCAGGCCTCGCCCGGCACCACGGTCGGGGTCTTCCATACCACGTCGAACTGGCCATCGGCGCGCACCTCACCCACATACACGGGCTTCGTGATGTGGTGGTTCGGCAGCACCTTGGCGATACCGCCGGTCAGGTTCGGGGTCTCGAGGCCCGGCAGCGTCGCGATCACGGTCTCCGGATCGGCCGTTCCGGCCTTCTCCACCGCCTTGACCCACAGGCTGAAACCGATGACGGTCGCCTCCATGGGGTCGTTGAACGTGCGCTTCGGGTTCTTGATGAACGTGTGCCAGCGCTTGATCCACTCCTTGTTCACCGGGTTGTCGATGCTCATGAAGTAGTTCCAGGCGGCCAGGTGACCGACCAGGGGCTTCGCGTCCAGACCCGCCAGTTCCTCTTCACCGACCGAGAAGGCCATCACGGGGATGTCTTCGGCCGAGATCTTCTGGTTGCCGAGTTCCTTGTAGAACGGCACGTTCGCATCGCCGTTGATGGTCGAAACCACTGCGGTCTTCTTGCCCGCCGAACCGAAGGCCTTGATCTTGCTGACTTCACTGGTCCAGTCGGAGAAGCCGAACGGAGTGTAGTTGATGATGATGTCCGTGGAAGCGACGCCCTTCGCCTTCAGGTAGGCCTCGAGGATCTTGTTCGTGGTGCGCGGATACACATAGTCGGTGCCTTCCAACACCCAGCGCTTCACGCCGACTTCCTTCATCAGGTAATCGACTGCCGGAATCGCCTGCTGGTTCGGAGCGGCGCCGGTGTAGATGACGTTCTTGGAGGACTCCTCACCCTCGTACTGCACCGGATAGAACAGCAGGCCGTTGTCCTTTTCGAACACCGGCAGCACGGACTTGCGGGACACCGAGGTCCAGCAGCCGAAGACCACCGAGACCTTGTCCTTCTCGAGCAGCTGCGCGGCCTTCTCCGCGAACAGCGGCCAATTGGAGGCGGGGTCGACGACGACCGCTTCGAGCTTCTTGCCGAGGACGCCGCCCTTCTTGTTCTGCTCGTCGATGAGCATCAGGACCGTGTCCTTCAGCGTCGTCTCGCTGATGGCCATGGTGCCCGACAGGGAGTGCAGCACACCCACCTTGATGGTGTCGGCGGCCTGCGCAACGGTTGCGACGGCCGCGAGCGCGACGCCTACCGCGATCGGCAGCGCCCGCGCCAGCGGACGGCGAAAATTGATGATTTTCATGTGGAACTTCCTCTCCTTGGAGACAGCGATGAGTTGGTTTTATTCAAGGGATTTAAGACGCGGTCGCGCTACATCTGCAGCTGCAGACCGACGCCGAAGACGTGGTAACTGGTCAGGCCTTCGAAATTGTTGTTGTCGTATTGCACCTTGTTGTAGAACAGGCTGACGCGGGCGTTGAACTCCTTGATGATGTAACCGATCTCGGCGATGTCGGTCTTCTGCCCGATGGAACCCAGGTAGTCGCCCAGCGCGTCAGTGAAGTCGTAGGTGGTCTTGGCGTACTTCGCGAGGATCTCGAACTTGCCGATGCCGATCTTCTGCGGGAACAGATAGCTGACGAGTCCGAAGCCACCGTCGCTCGAGTTGCCGGTATAGCCGCCGAAGGTGTACTTGGCGAATTCGCCCTGGACACTGATCATGCCGGCATCCCCGAGGCGCTTCTCCATGAGGAAATCCACGGTGTCGGCATTCTTCTTGGCCAACTGCTGCGCGGCGAGGCCCACCGCCAGAATGTCCTTGTCACCGTAGTAGGTGCCGTTCACGTAGTAACCCTTCTCGGCGTCCCACAGATCGATCTGGATCTTTTCGGCCCAGACGATGTTGGCGGTGCCGAAGGTGGAGGGAATCGAGAACGCGCCGGCATCGATGCTCAGCTTGTCGTTGAAGAACTGGCCCCAGTACGCGATGCCATCGTCGCGGCCGACCGCGACGCTGGCGTAGCCGTCCTGGATACCGTCGATGTAGCTGGACCATTCGTTGGAGTAGTACGGTCCGTGCAGATTCGCGCGATCCGACGGCGGCAGGAAGCGCCCGGCCCAGATGTTCAACTCGTCGCTGAATTCGAAGCGTGCGATCGCGTCCAACACCTCGACCTTGTTCTCATCGGCGCCACCGGTGTCGCCGGTGTACTCGGTGTTGAAGGTGAACTTGATGTTGTTGGTGACGGATCCGCTGACGTACAGTCGCACGCTGTCCAGATCGAAGTCATCGGTCGACTTGCCGCCATCGGCCTTTTCGGTCTCGAAGCTAGTGCGCATCCCGGCGCCCACGGTGACCGGCGGCAATGTCTCGTCATCGGCCAGCGCGGCGGACGCCCCGGCCAGGGCGGTGATTCCGAGCGCGGCGGCGACGGCGAGGCGCGCGGCATTTCCATTGCGCAGCGCACCGCGCTGGTGCGATTCGGTCGAACCAGCGTTAAGATTGGTGCGACCCGTGTGCAACACGGTATCTATGGACATTGTCCTGTTCATCATTGGCTCCCCGAAGTAACTTTTTTTCCATGGACCGATCGTTCCGGTCCTCTCAGTGTTTCTGCGGGACTACGCTAGGGAACCTGGGCGCAGTCGGGTAGGCGTCATTTGACGTATGCACATAGGTTGATTGACGTAGGGGCCGCAAGTCACGGACATGCCAACATCGCCAACAAAGCAATAAATAAGTTTGGAAAGAACTGTGAACGTGGCGTTGCGGCACCAGCGGGCTGATGGCGCCGCCATCCTGGCCGTCGGCTGCGACGGTGCGGGAGTCAGCCGCCTGCGCGACCTTTACCAGCGCGCGCCCTGTCGCGTGCTGTTTCCGGAAGGAGATCCCGGTGAACCGTTGCAGGCGGTGCTGCTGACGACCAGTGGCGGCCTGACCGGTGGTGATCGCACCAGTGTCGAATTCAATGTCGGAGTCGGCGCGCATGCGACCCTCACCACCCAGGCCGCCGAGAAGCTGTATCGCGCACTGCCTGGCGCGGCCGCCGTGGAATGCGCTGTGACACTCACTGCCGGGTCCGGCGCCTGGGCCGAATGGCTGGCGCAGGAAACCATTCTGTTCAATGGCGCTCGCTTGCGTCGTGCGTTTTGCGCGGAGCTCGAACCCGGCTCGCGTATGCTGGCGGTGGAAAGCGTGGTGCTCGGGCGCAAGGCCATGGGAGAGGAGGTGCAGGTCGGCATGCTGCACGATTCCTGGCGCATCAGCCGCGGGGGCCGCCTCATCTGGGCGGATGCCATGCGGCTCGAGGGTGACATCCCGCGACTGCGCCGCGCGCCGTTCGGCTTCGGCCATGCCATCGCCTGTACTACCATGCTCTATGCTGGGGAGGACGCCGGCGCCCTGCTTGAGCCGGTGCGTGACTTGCTCGAGGATGGCGGGGACCAGTCCGGCGTGACGCTGCTGGATGACCTGCTGATCACCCGCCTGCTCGACGATGATGCGCAGCGGCTGCGCGCGCGGGTCGTCAGTATCGCGGGTGCGATCCGCCATCTGGCCGCGGGACTCTCACGCACGCTGCCCAGGGTCTGGCACTGCTGACCTTCATCGAGGTACAAAAATGAATCTGACACCGCGGGAAAAGGACAAACTGCTGATCGCCATGGCGGCGATGGTCGCGCGCCGGCGCCTCGAGCGCGGTGTCAAACTGAACCATCCGGAAGCCGTGGCATTGATCGCCGACGCCGTGGTGGAAGGGGCCAGGGATGGCCGCACGGTTGCGCAGCTGATGCACTTCGGCGCCCAGATCCTCAGCCGCGACCAGGTCATGGAGGGCGTGCCGGAAATGATCCATGAAATCCAGGTCGAAGCCACATTCCCCGACGGCACCAAGCTCGTCACGGTCCACCAGCCCATAAGGTAGCAGCCATGATTCCCGGAGAAATCATCACGGCCGAGGGCGAACTCACCCTCAACGAGGGGCGTCGCGGCCTGACGCTCGCTGTCGCCAACAGCGGCGACCGCCCGGTGCAGGTGGGCAGCCACTACCATTTCGCCGAGGTCAACCCGGCACTGATGTTCGATCGTGCGCAGGCACGGGGGATGCGCCTGGACATCCCCTCCGGCACCGCCATGCGCTTCGAGCCGGGGCAGCAGCGCGAGGTGAACCTGGTGGATTACGCCGGCAACCGCACCGTCATCGGCTTTCGCGGCGATGTCATGGGAAAGGTCTGAAGTCATGGCCTATTCGATCAGCCGCCGCGCCTACGCCACCATGTACGGTCCCACGGTCGGAGACCGCATCCGCCTGGCCGATACCGAACTGTTCATCACCGTGGAGGAGGACCGCACGCGCTACGGCGAAGAGGTGAAGTTCGGCGGCGGCAAGGTCATCCGCGATGGCATGGGCCAGTCGCAGCTCAGTCGCGCGGCCGGCGCGGTCGACACGGTGATCACCAACGCCGTGATCCTCGATCACTGGGGCATCATCAAGGCCGACATCGGCATCCGTGATGGCCGCATCGCCAGGATCGGCAAGGCCGGCAATCCGGACGTGCAGCCGGGCGTCGACATCGTCATCGGTCCCGGTACCGAGGTCATTGCGGCGGAGGGCAAGATCGTCACCGCCGGCGGCATCGACTCGCACATCCACTTCATCTGCCCGCAGCAGGTGGAACACGCCCTCTTCGCCGGCATCACCACGATGCTTGGCGGTGGCACGGGTCCGGCACACGGCACCCTCGCCACCACCTGCACGCCCGGCCCCTGGCATCTCACGCAGATGCTGCAGTCGACCGATCATCTGCCGATGAACATCGGTTTGTTCGGCAAGGGCAATGCAAGCCAGCCGCAGGCCCTGGTGGAGATGGTGCAGGCCGGCGCCTGTGGACTGAAACTGCATGAGGACTGGGGCACGACGCCCGCGGCCATCGACTGCTGCCTGTCGGTGGCGGATGCCATGGACGTGCAGGTCACGCTGCACACCGACACGCTCAACGAATCCGGCTTCGTGGAAAGCACCATCGCGGCGTTCAAGGGCCGCACGATCCATGCCTTTCATACCGAAGGCGCCGGCGGCGGCCATGCGCCGGACATCATCCGGGTTTGCGGTCTCGGCAACGTGCTGCCTTCGAGCACCAATCCGACCCGCCCGTACACCGTGAACACCCTCGATGAGCACCTGGACATGCTGATGGTGTGTCACCACCTGGACGCGCGGATCGCCGAGGATGTCGCGTTCGCGGAGAGCCGGATCCGCAAGGAAACGATCGCGGCCGAAGACATCCTGCACGACCTGGGCGCGTTTTCGATGATGAGTTCGGACAGCCAGGCCATGGGCCGTATCGGCGAGACCATCATCCGTTGCTGGCAGACCGCGGACAAGATGAAGCGGCAGCGCGGCGCGTTGCCGGGCGACAGCGCCGCCAGCGACAACTTCCGGGCACGCCGCTACATCGCCAAGTACACCATCAACCCCGCGATCGCCCACGGCATCGCGACGCACGTCGGATCGGTCGAGGTCGGTAAGCTTGCGGACCTGGTGCTGTGGTCTCCGGCGTTCTTCGCGGCCAAGCCCGACATGATTCTCAAGGGTGGCAACATTGCCGCGGCCCCGATGGGCGATCCGAATGCGAGCATCCCGACACCGCAACCCGTGCACTATCGTCCGATGTTCGGCGGCATCGGGCGCGGCGCATCCAACAGCGCGCTGACGTTCGTCAGCGGCGCATTCGCCGCCGCGGACGGACCGCAACGACTGGGCCTGGCGCGCGCGGCGGTCGCGGTCAGCGGGACGCGTTCCATCGGCAAGGCCGACATGGTGCTCAACAGCGCGACCCCACACATCGAAGTGGATGCGGAGACTTATGAGGTGCGTGCCGATGGTGTGCTTCTGACCTGCGAGCCGGCCGAAGTGCTGCCGCTGGCGCAGCGCTACTTCTTGTACTGATGATCAGGGCAACCCAGGTGCTGAAGGCAGGCAGCTGGCAGGCGCCGGCCTGTGATCGGATCACGCTCAGCTATGATGAGCGTCACCGGCGGCGGCTGCGGTTTCTCGCTGAAGCGGGTACGGAATTCCTGCTCGACCTGCC
>Ga0302314_10021008_pt1 | contig 10777 bp, 11 predicted proteins | sample III_Palsa_N2_3_FD_200533 | JGI IMG/M metagenome (GOLD analysis project Ga0302314, IMG submission 200533) | Peat permafrost microbial communities from Stordalen Mire near Abisko, Sweden - III_Palsa_N2_3 | ecosystem: Environmental > Terrestrial > Soil > Palsa > Peat permafrost | place: Sweden... | reverse complement strand
TCAAGGGCATGTTGCCCAAGAGCAAGCTCGGCCGCCAGATGGCCACCAAGCTCAAGGTCTACAAGGGTGCCGATCATCCGCACCACGCGCAGATGCCCACCGCCATGGAGATGCACCGCTCCGGTACCCCGATGGAACTGCACCAGAAGCAGGAGCACCACCGGAAGCAATCGGCCTAAGGATTCGGCCCTTAGCTCAAGCTAAAGGCCAGCAGCTTACGCGGCACAAAATTTCATGGGCCTCAGGCCCCGGCACTCAGAGGATTCAACATGGCAGATTTGATTCAGTACTACGGCACCGGACGTCGCAAGAGCGCAATCGCCCGCGTCTTCCTGCGCCCCGGCTCAGGCAAGTTCACCGTCAATGGCAAGCAGTTTGAGGAGTACTTTGTGACCCCGGCGCAGCGCGTCGCGGCCAAGCTTCCGCTCGGCATTGCCGACATCAACGAGACCTTCGACGTGCTCTCCACCGTAAAGGGTGGCGGCGTCAACGGCCAGGCCGATGCAGTCAAGCTCGGCATCGCCCGCGCGCTGATGGAGTTCAACGTCGAGCTGCGCAAGACACTCAAGGCCGGTGGTATGGTCACGCGTGACTCGCGCGGTAAGGAACGCAAGAAGTACGGTCAGAAGGGCGCTCGCGCTCGCTTCCAGTTCAGCAAGCGATAAAGAGGCAGCAAAGGCATTTGCGTTTGCACTTGCCTTTGCTTGTTTCGCTTCGTAGAACTGCCGCAACACCCACCGGCATCGCGCCGATGGCAAGGAACTCAATCTCCCTTTGGGGATCTCAATCGCTTCACGTCGCAGCGCAAGCGATGCCACACACAAGGAGCCTCTATGGCCAGCATTACGATGAAGGAACTGCTCGAAGCCGGTGTCCACTTCGGTCACCAGACCAAGCGCTGGAACCCCAAGATGAAGGAATACATCTTCGGCGAGCGCAACGGAATCTACATCATCGATCTACAGAAGACGCTGAAGATGTTCAAGGAAGCGTCCAAGTTCGTCACCGACCTGACCTCGAACGGCAAGCTGGTCCTGTTCGTCGGCACCAAGCGCCAGGCGCAGGATGCGGTCGCCGAAGAGGCCAAGCGCGCCGGCATGCCCTACATCAACAGCCGCTGGCTGGGCGGCCTGCTGACCAACTGGGTCACGGTGCAGAAGTCGGTGAAGCGTCTCCAGGAGCTCGACGACATGTCGACTGACGGTCGCTACGAGCTGCTCACCAAGAAGGAAGTCATCAAGCTTGAGCGCGAGCGCAAGAGCCTGTCGACCAACCTCTCGGGTATCAAGAACATGAAGCGTCTCCCGGACGCGCTGTTCGTCATCGACTCCAACAACGAGGCGATCGCCGTAGCCGAGGCACGCAAGCTTGGCATCCCGGTTGTCGCGGTCGTCGACACCAACTGCGATCCCACCGTTGTCGATTACGTGATCCCCGGCAACGACGACGCCCTCCGCGCCATTCGCCTCTTCACCACGAAGATCGCGGACTCGGCCTACGAGGGCACGCAAATGATCTCCGACAAGGCCTTCGCCAATGAGCTGGAAGAGGTTCGTCCGCTCGAGACCGAGTCGCACTTCCTCGGTGAAGAGGGTGATGACGCGGTCACCGAAGTCCACGAGTCGGCCGGCACGGCTGAGGCGTCGGTTGAGGACATCGAGGAAGAGACCATTGATCTCAACGCCGCTCTTGGCGGCGGCATCCGCAAGGCTCCGGCCGCAGCGGACGCTGAGCCTGAGGTTGAGGCTGCCGAGGTTAGCGCCTAGATCGTTGGCCGCGCGGCCACGGCGTTTGCCGTGCCGTAATGGCCGAGCCCTAGAATCATGGCGCGGGCCCAGGCCCGCGCCATTTTCGCAAAATACGCATGCGCCTCGCGCGCTGCCCCAGAATTGAGAAGGAAGATTATGTCTACAATTGAAGCTGTGAAGATCGACGCCAAGCTCGTCAAGGAACTCCGCGAAAAGTCTGGCGCCCCCATGGGCGACTGTCTCAAGGCCCTGCAGGAAGCCAAGGGCGACATGGAAAACGCCTTTGTTGTGCTGCGGAAGCGCGGCATGGCGTCGGCTGCCAAGAAGGCCAGCCGCTCCACCAACGAGGGCGCGGTCGGTACCTACATCCACGCCGGCGGCAAGATCGGCGTGCTGCTCGAGCTCAACTGCGAGTCCGACTTCGTGGCCCGCACCGAAGACTTCCAGGAACTGCTCAAGGACATCGCCATGCATATCGCCGCGGTCGATCCCCGCTACGTTGGCAAGGACGAAGTCACACCCGAAGACATCGAGCGGGAGAAGGAAATCTATCGCGCGCAAGCAGCGGCGACTGGCAAGCCCGCCAACATCATCGAGAAGATGCTCGAAGGCAAGATGGCAAAGTTCTACGAGGAAGTCTGCCTGCTGGAACAGCCCTTCATCAAGGAGCAGACCCTCACCATCGCGCAGCTGATCGCGCAGAAGGTCGCCAAGCTCGGTGAGAACATCAGCGTCCGTCGCTTCGCACGCTTCAAGATCGGCGAGCCCAGCTTCACCGTCGCCTCCGCGAAGGTCACGGTTGCGGACGAGCCGACAGCCTAAGCACTTCGAACCTCACGCATCAAGCAAAGAGCTCGGGAGATTTCTCCCGGGCTCTTTTGTCTTTGCAAATGTATCGCAGTCAGGCTCGATTTCCTGTGACCAGGCGGAAGAGCCAGGTTAGGATGACCGCGCCAAGAAATGCCACAAAGATGCTGTAAAAAAGACCGCCCGAGCCGGCGAAGCCGAGATGGCTGAACAGGAAGCCTCCTGCAAGCGCCCCAAGGATGCCGACGACGATGTCACCAATGACGCCAAAGCCGCTGCCCTTCATGACCTTGCCTGTCAGCCAGCCTGCAATCAGCCCAACCAGGATCCACCAAAGAATTCCATGCATAGAAGTTCCTTTCGAATCTGTATTGTGGTCCGGTCAAAATTGAACCACGATCCCCGGCCTCGCGTCTACGCAGTTGTGCGAAATCCGACAAAGGCACACCCGTCCTGAAACGCTCCCTTCAGCGAACTCCGCCCAGCAGGGTTACGAGCCGCCGAAACCCCTGCGCGCGTGCCGCTGAGTCCGCAGCATTGGCGTCAGGAGCTTCTCCGCCCCGCATGAATCCATGCCCTGCGCCGTCATACGTCACCGGCTCGTAGGTCTTGCCGGCAGTCCTCATGTCGGCTACGGTTTGTGGAATCGTCGAGCTGATGCGCGCATCGTTGCCGCCATAAAACCCATACACCGGGGCAGTAATGTTCTTCATCGCGTCGACCGGCGGCGGCGGTCCATAGAAAACAAACGCGGCGCTGATGTCGCTGCGATGCGTGGCAAACAGGAAGGACTTGCCTCCGCCCCAGCAGAACCCCACGACGTAAAGCTTGCCATCGGCCGACGGAAGTTTCTGCCCGTAATCGGCCACCGCATCGAGGTCGGCGAGCACCTGCGCATCCGGCAGGGAAGAGACAGCGCGTACCACGGCATTGCGATCGGGGAACGCGCTCGTGCCCCCGGGCTCAGCCGCCATGTACGCAGCGCCGGCCCCACCCTGTCCCATCTGCATGTGATCATGATCCATCGGCGCACCGGAGGATGCAGGCGCGGCCATGGCTGCAGCTGTCGGCCCCAGCCCGCTCAGCAGGTCCGGCTCGACCACAATGTAGCCGGCGCCCGCCAGTTCGTCGGCCATCTCCTGCGCCCAGTCGCTGAGCCCGAAGATTTCGTGAATCATCACGACGACCGGCGCCTTGGTCTTCACCTGCGGATACACGACCCAAACCTGCAGTTTGCGCCCGTTCGCTTCCGGAACCGTGACAAACTCGCCGTGGCGTGGACTCTTCGCCAGCCTTGCCTTGGCCCAATCCTGCGCCGAGCACGAAACAGCCCACGACCCCACCAGGGCCGCCAATAGCACGATAAAACACAGCTTCATCACTCGCATCATGTCCGCGAGTCTACGTCGTCCCTGTCCGTCTCTGCAACGCCTAACTGCTGGCCGGCGAGTCGCTAGATACGATACCCGGACTGCTGTGCCGCAAAGTCTCCGATGACCGGAAGCTTGAACACGCTGCCTTGCGAAGCTTTGACGATGCAAAGGATCCACACAACCAGAAGCGCGATCTCGCCAATGAAGCCGATGATCCAGCCGAAGATCGGGATGACCCAAAAGATCCGCAGGATAATCCCCACGATCGTCAAGCCCAGCTCCTGGATCGCATGAAACCTGATCACCGGCTTCTGGTTGTACGGCGCCAGCACCAGGAAGATGATGGCTGGAATAAAGGTCACGTATGCCAGGGCACTGGCTGCATTGTCGGTCAGCCCAGCCGCCGCAGGCGGAGGCATATAGCCCGGCTGCGGCGGAGGCGGATATGCGGTCTGCGTGTAGCCTGGCGGCGGTGGAGGCGGAGGTGGATAGTTCGCCTGGGTAAAGTTCGGTTGCGGTGCTCCCCAGGCTGGCTCGGCGGCCGGTTCAGCGGCTGGTTGCTGGTTGCTCTCGGGGCCCGGAGATGGAGTGGTGAAATCCTCTTCGCTCATCGTGTAGCTCCCGTCGGGAGAATCGTTTAGCTCTGCGTTGAGCGAAAGGCTAGCACAGCCTTCGAGTGGTTTCCATGACAATCGGTGACAGGCGCTGAAATCTGCCTCAGCGGTTCTCGAACATGCTGCCGACGATCCCGCCCAGCACTGCCGCCGTGCCTACATTTCGCGCCTCACTGCTTCCCGACGGCAGATACGGCTGCAGCGCATGTGCCAGGTTGGCCAGCGGCAACGTCTGAAGCCAGATGCGACCTGGCCCTGTCAGCGCCGCCAGGAAAATGCCGTCTCCGCCAAAAAACATGTTGCGAATTCCCTGGATGCGCGTGATCTGGAAGCTCACGCTGGCCTGAAAAGCGCCCACGTGTCCCGGATGCACGCGCAGCGTCTCACCCGGCTGAAGATCGCGCACCACTACTTCGCCGCCCAGTTCAAGCCATGCCGTACCCAGGCCGGTGACCTTCTGCAGGAGGAAACCATCACCTCCAAAGATGCCCGCACCCAGCGACTGCTGAAAGCCGACGCCCAGCTGGATCTGCGGCGTAGCGCAAAGGAAGCCGTGGCGATGGATAAGGAACTCATGCCCCGGCCCGACCTCGATGGGCAGGATGTGGCCCGGAACCTTGGCGGCGAATGCCACCTCGCCCTGGTATCCCTGGGCCGTGTACTCGGTCATGAACAGCGTTCCCCCGCCAGCCACGCGCTTGATCGCGCCAAAGATGCCACCACCGCCAGCCATCTGCGTGTGCGTGGTCATTGCAATGGTCTGGGTCATCCAGCTGAGCTCGCCCGCCTCGGAGATCAAACTTTCGCCGGGCTGCAGCAATGCCTCCAGCACGGGCATCGTGGTTCCAACAATTCGGCTCTGCATGGTTAAAAAATCCTTTCGCCGCATCCGGATCGATTCCCCAACACGCAGCTTTGCAAAATATCCTACGCTACCAGCAGCCGCGAAGTTCCGCGCCAGCCAAGCCTCAGCAAGAAAGTAGAAGGCCATCGGATAGCGTGGCAGTCCGCCATTCCCGGATGGCGAATTTGTAATCTCCGTTTGATAGGGCGCCGACTACGCTACAAGTTCCACGAAGTACACTACGAGAGGAAACGCGAGGGAGAACGCAATATGGCGAGTGGTAGGTCGAGGTCGAGTGCGGGTGGTTCTGGAGGGTTCCTGAAATTTTTCCTTGGCTTCATCTTCGCATTCGTCGTTCTGTTCGCCGGCGCGTGGATTTACCTCAAATTTGGCAATCCACCGGTAGCAACTTCGGACAAGCCCTTTCCTTTTGAGAAGCAGATTGTCAGCGTGCCGCTGGACGCGCGCATCGATCGCCAGATGCAGCAGCCACCCTTCGCCATCAGCGAAGATGTCTACGAGACCGGAGCCATGGCGTACAAGCTGCAATGCGCCAACTGCCACGGCGTTCCCGGCAAGGACGTCCCCTACGCCAAAACTATGTACCCGGCGGCTCCGCAGCTATGGAAGAAGCACAGCCACGGCGACGTCGTCGGCGTCAGTGACGACGAGTCCGGCGAAACCTATTGGAAGATCAAAAACGGCATTCGCCTCACCGGCATGCCCTCCTTCAAGGGCGTGCTCAGCGAGGACCAGATGTGGGACGTTGCTCTGCTCCTCAAGCACGCCAACGAGCAGCTGCCCGATCCAGTCACCGGCATGCTGAAAGCACAGTAGCGCTGGCGTTGCAGGCTGCCCGCATCGAAAGTGCCAGTCATCTCGTCATCGAAAATAGGCCAGCTTTCTAATCCCTGATCCCCGATCCCCAATCCCTGTTCCGCACCCTGTACACTGGTCATCAGCATGTATAAACGCGTCCTCCTCAAGCTCTCCGGAGAAGCCCTGGCCGCTGGCCGTGGCTTCGGTGTCGACGCGTTATTCGTCAGTGCAGTCGCCAATGAAATCGCCGAAGCAGCCCGCTCCGGCTGTCAGATCGGCATCGTCGTCGGCGGTGGCAATTTCTTCCGCGGCGTCGCCGAACAGGCCATCCACATGGATAGGGTCGCAGCCGACCACATGGGCATGCTATCCACAGTGATTAATGCGATCGCGCTGCAGGACGCCATCGAAAAAACCGGCATCCATGTGCGCGTGATGAGCGCCATCCAGATGCACCAGGTTGCCGAGCCCTACATTCGCCGCCGCGCAATTCGCCACCTCGAAAAGGGTCGCGTCGTCATCTTCGCCGCAGGCACTGGCAACCCCTACTTCTCGACCGACACCGCCGCCAGCCTTCGCGCCATGGAAATTGGCGCCGAGGTGCTCCTCAAGGCCACCAGCGTCGACGGCATCTACAACGCCGACCCCAAAAAAGTTGCCGATGCGGTGAAGTTCGAACAGATCACCTACATGGACATCCTCAAACTTGGCCTGCAGGTCATGGACACCACCGCCGTCTCACTCTGCAAGGACAACAGCCTGCCCATGATCATCTTCTCCATGCGCGAGAAGGGCAACATCCTCCGCGTCATCGAAGGCCAGAAGCTCGGCTCGCTCGTAACGGCGTAACCACTGCGAGCCCATTGCTGAGCCTGCAATAAGAATCAGCCGACGGCAATTGTCGCGCGTTCCGACTTCGCCGCTTGCCGCTGCTTCCACCACCGGCCAATCGCCTGTTGCGCCGGGTGCTCTACCCACTTGCGCACCGCGACCGCCAATAGAATCACAAACACATACGAGAGCCACGGATCGAAACGAGCCAGGTGCAGCGTGTCCCACACGTGATAGTTATGCAGCAGCAGATACACATTGAAGTGCAGCAGGTACAGCGCATAGGTCGATGCGCCCACCTCCACCAGCGGCTTCCATGAAAAAAAACTCGCCAGCGCGCTTGGCCCTGAAAGCCCAAGGATAATTGCGGCGAACAGTGGCGTCAGCAGCCCGCCATGCACCATGATGTAGGGCATCGTATTCGCCAGATGATACGCGGCAAACCACACCCCCACAAAGCCGATCGTGCCAATGATGACGCGAGCTCGCGCCGTCAACCGAGCTGCGGCATGCAACTGACCCAGTGTGAGGCCCGCCAGAAACGTGCATACATACGGCAGCGGCGTGTACTTCAGCGTATTGATCCAAAGCCCATCGTCATAACGACTGGCGGCGTGCCCAAAGTGGTCAGGGTCGCGCAGCACGTAGATGGAGTGCGGAATCAATCCCACCACCCAGAAAAAGATTCCCAGCGCCAGCAGTTTGCCCGTGCTGCGTGGCCAGGGGAGCTTTAGCAGCCAGGGAAACGCGATGTACAGCATCACTTCGCAGGACAGCGTCCACGTAACGGTCATCCAAAAGGTCGCCAGGTGCGGGAAGAATCCCTGCATCAATAGCGGCGTCGCGATCGCGCCCATCCAGAACTCTGTGTGCGAGCGGACGGCCCACTCCGTTATCAGCATCGGAATCGAGATCACCATGGTGAGCGCATACACCGGGTAGAGCCGCGAGAATCGCGCCACCCAGAAGTCCACCGCGTTCATTGGCTCCGGCCGCCCCGCGTAGTTATACGCAAGAATGAACCCCGAGATCAAAAAGAAGAAGCTTACGAACACGTAGCCGATATTAATCAGCGGGTACAGCGTGATCGACGGATGCTGGCTCCACGTCAGCCCCGACGGAGTGAAGTGAAACAAAATAATCGTGATCGCCAGCAGCGTACGCAAGCCGGTGATCGCGGGCAGCGCCGGCTTGCGCAGATACTTCTGCGGCTGCAACTCACCAGCCGGCTCTCCCGTGGACGTAGGCGCGGTCGGCGCCGTTGGTGCTGTTGCGATCAAGGCTTGCATCTCCCATCATAGGACGCCCGCGAATCGATGGAAGTTCCTATTGCTCTATTAAATCTATCGAATTTCGACATGCTCGAATCCCAATCCTCCGAGCATCGCCGTCACCGTCGCTCTTGCATTTTTTGTGGCAGCATCCAGGATCCCATCGCTCAGCGCGGCCTGTTGCAACTGCGCCTGCGCATTCTTCAGCACTTGCGTCTCCAGGTTCGGATCTGCCTTCACCAGCAATCCCGTATCGCGCGCATACACGCGGGTCTTGTTCACATCGATCGTTGTAAGAAACACTTGCGAAGGCGGCAGCGACAGACGAATCGACCGCCCCTGCGAGCCTTCCGAAATCTGCACGCTGTCGGCCTGCAGCTTGCTCATGTCGATGCCGGCAATCGTCTGGCCGTGGACAATCATCAGCAGCTTGTCTCCGGTCAGCACGTCCGGCAGCACCGGGTTGGACTCGTTGCCCTCCACCACGGTATCGAGTGAGTAGACGACCGTCTCCAAACGATTCAGTTGCTGCACTTTCTCCACCACATCCGGCGCAGACACAATCGTCAAAGGACGTCCTGTAATCATGGCCGCCAGCTTGCCCGCGATGCCCGACCGCGCGTGATGCACAAACATTCCCAGCGCGACCGCGCCAAGGATCAGCGCAATCAACACGCCAAAAAACGCTCCCGATCCGCGTTGTCGTCCGTAGCTGTATTGCATTGTCATCGGTCTCTCATTACCTGCTTCGTCTACGCCTGAATTTCCGCGCGCACCATTGTCTCAGCCTTTACCAGGCCGCGATTTGCATAGCTCGCTTTGACGAAGTCCCGGAACAGCGGGTGCGGCTCCAGGGGCTTCGACTTGAATTCCGGATGAAACTGGCAGCCGAGGAAAAAGGGATGATCCGGAATTTCAACGATCTCGACGTATGTGGCATCCGGCGTCGTTCCAGTTAGACGCAATCCACCACCCGTGAGGACAGCTTCATACTCCCGATTAAACTCATAACGGTGGCGATGCCGCTCGCTGATATTGGTCTTGCCATAAGCCTTCGCGGCTAGCGAATCCGCTTCCAACACGCACTCCCAGGCGCCCAGCCGCATGGTCCCTCCCATCTCTTCCACGCCAATCAACTCACGCAGTTTGTAGATGATCCGATGCGGCGTTGCGGGATCGAACTCACCCGAATTCGACTTGGTCAGCCCGCAAACATTACGCGCAAACTCGATGCAGGCGGTCTGCATTCCGAGGCAGATGCCGAAGTACGGCACCTTGTTCTCTCGCGCATACTTGATGGCATTCAGCATGCCCTCGATCCCGCGCTTACCAAAGCCGCCCGGCACCAGGATCCCATCGAAGCCCGCCAGCTGCGATTCGTAGCCCTCAACTTCGAGCCCTTCGGCCTCCACCCACGTCACCTTCAACTTCAAATTCGCGTCGAGCGCCCCGTGCACCAGCGCCTCCTTCAGCGACTTGTAGCTGTCCTCATACTCCACATATTTCCCGACGATCCCAATCTCAACCTCGTCCTTCGGGTTGTACGCGCGGCGGACAATGTCCTCCCACTTGGACATATCGGGCTCCTTGGTTTCGAGCCGCAAATACTTCATCGCCAGCGCGTCTACACCCTCCTTGTAGAAGTTCAGGGGCACCTCGTAGATCGATGGCACATCCCGCGCCACCACGGCCGCAGCCTCTTCCACGTTGCAGAAGGCAGCAATCTTCTGCCGCATCTCCCGCGGCACAGCACGATCCGCTCGGCACAACAAAATATCCGGCTGGATACCGATCGAGAGCATCTCCTTCACCGAATGCTGCGTCGGCTTGGTCTTCAATTCCTGCGCCGCAGCAATCCACGGAATCAGCGTCACGTGCACGAAGCAGGTGTTCTCGCGCCCCATCTCCTGGCGCATCTGGCGGATCGCCTCGAGGAAGGGAAGCGACTCGATATCGCCGACCGTCCCACCAATCTCGACGATCACGACATCGCAGTCGCCGGCAGCAGCCACCTTGCGCATCGCATTCTTAATCTCGTTGGTGACGTGTGGAATCACCTGCACCGTCTTGCCGAGATAATCGCCGCGCCGCTCCTTGGTGATGATCTGCTCGTAGATGCGTCCGGTGGTCAGGTTGTTATCGCGAGAGAGCTTCGCGTGCGTAAACCGCTCATAGTGCCCAAGGTCGAGATCGGTTTCGGCGCCGTCATCGGTGACGAACACCTCGCCGTGCTGAAACGGGCTCATGGTTCCCGGATCGACGTTGAGGTACGGATCAAACTTCATCAGGTTGACGCGCAGACCGCGCGCCTCCAGCAGGCAGCCAATCGACGCTGCCGCCAAACCCTTGCCTAACGACGACACAACTCCGCCGGTCACAAAGATGTACTTTGCTGACATAGCCGCTACCTCTTTTGGTGGGTGGTTTTGGTTGTGCTCGGTGTGCACGATCAAGTATATCGCGTGCGCTG
>Ga0302314_10021007_pt1 | contig 10778 bp, 9 predicted proteins | sample III_Palsa_N2_3_FD_200533 | JGI IMG/M metagenome (GOLD analysis project Ga0302314, IMG submission 200533) | Peat permafrost microbial communities from Stordalen Mire near Abisko, Sweden - III_Palsa_N2_3 | ecosystem: Environmental > Terrestrial > Soil > Palsa > Peat permafrost | place: Sweden... | reverse complement strand
TCCTTGCAGCGCCGCATCGGCATCACCCGCATCGGCGGGCACTTCATGAACTTGCCGTGGGCGTCTTTGCAGGGGGCGGCGAAGGCGGGTGCGGCGATCGCGGAGAGAGCGAAGGCGGCGATGATCAGGCTGCGCATGATGAGATTTCCTTTGGCTCGACATAGCTAAGCTAACCCGCAGATCTGCTTTCGCCAACTTACATGCGTGACCGGACACGGTCATATCCTTGCCCAGCAAGGCCTCCCTCCGAAGAGGGAGGCCGACGGCGGCGGATCAGGCGCGCGCCGCCTCGGTCACGTCGCGCGAGGAGACGGCGCGGTCGCCGACCTCCAGGATCTTGCGGTAGGTGGCCAGCGCCTGCCCCACCACCTGGTCCATGTTGTAGTAGCGGTAGGTCGCCAGCCGACCGACGAAGGTGACGTCCTGACGCGCCAGGGCCAGGGCCTCGTAACGCTTGTACAGGGCCTGGGCCTCGGCGTTGGGGATCGGATAGTAGGGGTCGCCCACGGCGCTCGGATACTCGTAGCTGATCGAGGTCTTGGGGTGCTTCTGGCCCGTCAGGTGCTTGTATTCGCTGATGCGCGTGTAGGGCGTGTCCGGGTGGGGATAGTTGACCACCGCCACCTGCTGGAACTGTTCCTGGTCGAGTGTGCGGTGCTCGAACTTCAGGCTGCGGTAGGGCAGCGGGCCGAAGCGATGGTCGAAGAACTCGTCCACCGGGCCGGAGAACACCAGCTGGTCGTACAGCACGTCGTCCTTGACCTCGGCGAATTCGGTCTCGGTCTGGATGGTGATGTTCTTGTGGTCCAGCATGTTGCCGAACATGTGGGTGAAGCCGAGCTTCGGCATGGCCTGGAAGCTGTCGCCGAAATAGCGGTCGTCGGTATTGGTGCGGGTGGGCACGCGCGAAGTGACCGAGCGGTCCAGCTCGGACGGGTCCACGCCCCACTGCTTGCGGGTGTAGCCGCGGAAGAACTTCTCGTAGAGCTCGCGGCCGACGGCTGCGACCACCACGTCCTCCGATGTGCGGATCTGGGCGGTGGGCTCGGCGCGGGCGGCCAGGAAATTGGCCGCTTCTTCGTCGGTGGTCAGGTTCAGCCCATAGAGCACGTTCAGCGTGGTGCGGTTGATCGGGATCGGCACCAGCTTGCCGTCCACGCTGGCCAGCACCCGGTGCTCATAGGTGCGCCAGCCGGTGAAGCGCGACAGGTAGCGCACGATCTCGTCGGAATTGGTGTGGAAGATGTGCGGGCCGTATTGGTGGATCAGCACGCCGGCCTCGTCATGGACGTCGAAGGCGTTGCCGGCCACGTGGGGACGGCGATCGATCAGCAGCACGCGCTTGTTGGAGCCCACCGCCAGGCGTTCGGCGATCACCGATCCGGCGAAACCGGCGCCGACGATCAGTACGTCGTAGTGGCTGCGGCGGCCGGCGCTGTGCACGGCTGGGCCGGCCACGACCGGGTTGGCGGCGGCCTTGGCGGCGGTCTGCGACTTACGCACCGCAGCCTCTTCGACCAGGGTGGCCATGCGGGCGTAGGTGGTGTCCCACGACAGATCGGCCAGGGCCTCGTCTACGGCTTGACGCCACGAGGTGGTGGAGGAGAGGCCGAGCGCCAGGGCGCTTTCGCACTCGATGATGAATTCCGCATGGGTGTCGGCGACCCGCACGGCTTCCAGCTCGCCATAGTGACGTTTCACGTCGACGATGGCGGTGGAGACCACCGGCTTGCCGCCGCACAGGTATTCGGGCGTCTTGGTCGGGCTGATGAAGCGGGTGGACTCGTTGATGGCGAAGGGCGCCATCGCCACGTCCCAGCCGCCCAGATAGAAGGGCAGCTCGGCATAGGTCTTGCCGCCCAGGTAATGGATGTTGGCGCGCTTGGGCAGGTCGGCGGGGTCGATCTTGACCACAGGGCCGACCATGACGATCGACCATTCGGGATGGGCGTCCGCCAGCTTGGCCAGCAGGTCGAGGTCCATCCGCTCGTCGATCACGCCGTAGAAGCCGAAACGCGGATGGGGCAGGGCGGCCTGGTCGGCCGGGTCCTGCGCCGTGGACATGCTGCGCGCCTGGGCGAAGTGGGCCTTGTCCACGCTGGAGGGGAAGGGGTGGATGTTGGCGTGCCAGCCGCGCTTGGCCTCGTACAGGCTGTAGCCGCCGGTGAAGACCACGTCGGCGAGACCGACCAGATCGCGCTCGAGCTGCTTGAGGCTGTCGGGGGCGAATTTGAAGTTGGAGAGCTCGTCCATGCAGTCGTAGACGACCGCCGCCGCCGTCTCGGCGACCGGGCGCGAGAACTCCAGCATCATCGGCGTGTAATACCAGACGATGGGCCGCTCCACGCCGCGTTCGGCCAGCAGGCCGGTCAGCAGACGCGTGAGTTCGGCGTTACGCTGCTCGTGGGACAGGCCGTCCGGCAGCTTCGGCGTGACGATGGTCACCTCCGACTTGGCGTCCTGGCGCACGTCGAGCGAAGCGGTCTCGCCGGGCAGCGGCTCTTCGAAGAAGATGACCCGACGATCCTGGGCGAAGCGCGACATCAGATGTTGAGGGCGCTGGAAAACGAAATCCCATCTCAGGTGAGAAAAACAGATCAGCGTATCGCCGCCGCGATGCCCGAACGCGGCCGGGGCGACGATCGACGAGGATAAGGAAGGTGCAAGCGAGCGCGGCGACTTGTTGGTCAATGCCGTCATCCTGAAATTGAGTTTCCCCAGATGGGACGCAAACGGACTTTGCGAGCGAAAGTTCCGTTAACATGGCTACTTTAGTCCTTTCCAAATCCAAAAGCACAAAAATGTAAGATCGCGTAAATGTTGGATAGTGTTGTGTGGTTCAGTTGAAACATCCCGTTGCTCGTGGATCGTCTTCAGTCGGGCAGTAATCGACTTCTCGAGGTCTTGAGCGCTTGGTCGCCAAGCACAGCCAAATCGTTCAGATGCGACTTTTAGGCGCAAGCTAGGGAAGCCGAGCGCGGCTCTGCTTCCCTCGAAGTCGCCCGGCCGACACCCTGGCGGGAAAAATTCAGGGTGCGATCGCGCCGCTTTTCTGGCCTAGATGGGCGGTGACGAGGGGGCGGCGAACGGATGAACAAACCCGCCGATTTCGAGATCGCCCCACGGATCGACGCATCGGTCGCCGTGGCGCTGACGGGAAATTGGACCGTCACGGGTATGGGCGTCGCGGGTGGACGTCTACTGCAAGCCCTTAGCGGCTCGGGAAAGGACACGGGCCGGGTCGCCTTCGACCTGTCCGGGCTCGAACGCTTCGACACCGCCGGCGCCCTGGCCTTGCTCAAGGCTTTGGATGGGCGGGACGATGTCCAGGGGCTGGACGCCAGACCCGACGTCCACTCGCTGCTGGCCTTCGTCCATGGGGCCAGGACCGAAGGGGACCTCGCCGTCCATCGCGGCGGCGGTCTGTATGGGCTGCTGAGCCGGGTCGGCAGGGGCGTCGCCCACATTCTGTCCGAGGCGTTCCAGACCCTGGCCTTCTACGGCCGCCTGATCTCCGCGCTGTGGCGGGTGTTGCTCAATCCGCGCCGTATCCGCATCGCGCCTTCGGTCTCGCTGATGGAGCGCGCGGGCCTGGACGCCCTGCCCATCGTGGCCACCACCAACTTCTTCGTCGGCGCCACCGTCGCCTTCCTGGGCCAGAGCCTGCTCAACCAGTTCGGGGCCAAGATCTTCTCGGTGGAGCTGGTCGGCATCGCCGTGCTGCGCGAGTTCGGGGTGCTGATCACCGCCATCATCCTGGCCGGCCGCTCGGCCTCCAGCTTCGCCGCCGAGATCGGGGCGATGAAGATGAACCAGGAGGTGGACGCCATGCAGACCATGGGGGTCGATCCGTTCGAGGCCCTGGTGCTGCCGCGCTTCATCGCGCTTCTGGCCATGACCCCGCTGCTGACCTTCGTGGCCATGCTTTCGGGCCTGTTCGGCGGCCTGATCGTGATCTGGACGGCGGTCGGGCTGTCGCCGGCGTTCTTCATCCAGCGGCTGCTCGACAATGTCGGGGTGAGCCAGTTCTATATCGGCATGGTCAAGGCGCCCTTCCTGGCGGTGATCATCGCCGCCATCGGCTGTCGCCAAGGGCTGGAGGTCGGCGGCGACGTCGAGCAGCTCGGCCGGCGCGTGACCATGGCGGTGGTCCAGGCGCTGTTCTCGATCATCATCGTCGACGCGATCTTCGCCCTGATCTTCATGCAGTTCGGCCAATGAGCGCGTCCGTCCCGGCCTCCAAAGACATCAGCGCGCCGTCGCCCATCGGGGCGGAGGCGGCCCAGCCGATCATCGAGGTGCATGGCCTGGTCTCCCGCTTCGGCGAGAAGGTGGTCCACGACGGGCTCGACCTGACCGTCAACAAGGGCGAGGTGCTGGGCCTAGTCGGCGGCTCGGGGGCGGGCAAGTCGGTGCTGCTCAACACCCTGATCGGCCTGCGCGAGCCCGACGGCGGCACGGTGAAGGTGCTGGGCGTCGACGTGGCCCACGCCAGCGACGCGGAGCAGCATGGGCTGGAGAGCCGCTGGGGCGTGCTGTTCCAGGGCGGGGCGCTGTTCTCGGCCCTGACCGTGCAGGAGAACGTGGCCGCGCCGTTGCGCGAGCACGCGCGCCTACCCAAGCGCGAGATCGAAGAGCTGGCGGCGCTGAAGATCGCCCTGGCCGGCCTGCCGCCCGAGGCCGGTGCGCTCCGGCCGGCGGAGCTGTCGGGCGGGATGCGCAAGCGGGCCGGATTGGCGCGCGCCATCGCGCTCGACCCGGAGTTGCTGTTCCTGGACGAGCCGACCGCGGGCCTCGACCCGATCGGGGCGGCGGCCTTCGACCGGCTGATCCAGGCCCTGTCCTCGGCGCTGGGGCTGACGGTGTTCATGATCACCCACGACCTGGACAGCCTCTACGCCATCTGCGACCGGGTCGCGGTGATCGCCGACAAGAAGGTGGTGGCCAACGCCCCGATACCGGAGCTGGAACGCTCCGATCATCCTTGGATAAAAGAATATTTCCTGGGCCCTCGCGGCCGGGCCGCGCGAGCGGCGGGAGGGGCGTGATGGAACGCAACGCACACTACGCCTTGGTCGGCCTGATCACGGCCGTCCTGTTCGTCGGCCTACTGGTCTTCGTGGTCTGGCTGGCGCGACTGCAGTTCACCGCCGAGTACACGATCTACAACGTGGACTTCAAAGGGCCGGTGCGGGGGCTGTCCTCTGGCGGCGAGGTCTATTTCAACGGCATCAAGGTCGGCGAAGTGACCAAGCTGTCGCTGGACCGGGAAGACCCGAACCGGGTGGTGGCGCGCATCCGCACCACCGCCGACGCGCCGATCCGGGTGGATTCCTATGCGACGCTGGAGCCGCTGGGCATCACCGGGGTGAACTACATCCAGCTGACCGCCGGGACGGTGAGCAAGCCGCTGCTCAAGGACGTGACGCCGGACGGGCAGATCCCGGTGATCAAGACCAAGCAGGGGGCGCTCGAAGGCCTGCTGGAGGGCGGCGGCGACGTGCTGGCCCGCTCGGTGCAGGCGCTGGATCGGGTCAACCAGCTGCTGTCGGACTCCAACATCAAGAATTTCAACGCCACCCTGGTCAACATCAAGGACGCCACGGCCATGGTGAAGGACCAGAAGCAGCTGCTGCTGGACCTGGACAGCACGCTGAAGAGCGTCAACACCGCCTCGCAGCGGATCGCCAGCCTGTCCGGCGACGCCGATCACATGCTGACGGTCGACGGGCGCAACACCCTGGCCAAGCTGGACGGGGCCGTGGACGAGCTGAGGGGCGCGGCGGTCGATGCGCGCGGCCTGGTCGGGAGCCTGCAAGGCCCCACCGCCAACTTCGCCACCACCGGGCTGCCCCAGCTCACCCGCACCATCAACAGCCTGCAGACTGCCGCCGAATCGCTCGACCGGCTGGTCTCGCAGGTCGAGCAGAATCCCCGCCAGGTGCTGACCAAGGCCCCGGCCAAGACTGTCGAGGTGAAGCCGTGAAAGCCTCCTTCTCCAACGCCTTGAGCCGCCGTGCGCCTGCGCTGGGCGCGATCGGCGTCGCCCTTGGGCTCGTCTCGGGTCTGGGCGGCTGCGTCTCGCTGTTGCCCAAGTCCAAGCCGGTGCAGCTCTACCAGTTTGGCCGCGACGACGCGGCGACGGCGACGACCCCCGCGACCGTGGTGGGGCGCGGGCCGGCGGGGGTTTCCGGGGTAGTGCTGTCGGCGGTGGTGTTGCCGCGTGCGGGAATGGGCGACGGCATCCTGACCATCACCGGCGACCAGGGCGCCTACATCGCCGGCGCGCGCTGGCTGTCGCCGGCGGTGCTGATGTTCCAGGAGGACGTGCAGCGCACCTTCGAGGCGCGCGCCCAGAAGACCCGCATCCTCGATCGTGGCCAACTCGGCGCGGCCGACGCCCTGCTCCGCCTGGACGTCAGCCATTTCGAGGTGCGCTACGACGGGGACGCCGCGGCCGCGCCGGCGGTGCTCGTCGGCGTGCGCGCCACCCTGACCTCCGTCGACGGGCGCCAGGTCCTCCAGCGCGTCTTCACCCATCGCGAGCCGACGGCCGATAACCGGGTGTCGCTGTTGGTGGGCGCCTTCGACAAGGCGGTGGACGAAACCCTGGCCGAAGTGGTCGATTGGACCGATGTCGCGGCCCCGACCCTTGCAGTTGCGCCGAACGTGACGCAGACCCGATCCGTATCGACCCAAACCACCCAGACGACTCAAGCAACTCAATCCAGGACGCCACAGTGACGCCCGACGAACCGACCTCCTCCAATCCGGCGTGGCCGTCGGATGAACCCATCATCCGCACCATCGCCATGCCCGCCTCGACCAATCCCGAAGGCGACATCTTCGGGGGCTGGCTGCTGTCGCAGATGGACCTGGCCGCGGCCACGGTCGCCTTCCGCCTGGCGCGGGGCCGTTGCGCCACCGTCGCCATCGACAGCATGAGCTTTCTCAGCCCGGTGTTCGTCGGCGACGAGGTCAGCCTGTTCGCCCGGGTGATCAGCAGCGGCCGAAGCTCGGTCAAGGTGTTCGTGGAGGCGTGGCGCCGCCGGCGCGACGCGCTCGACGCCATCCGCGTGACCCAAGGCACCTTCACCTTTGTGGCCATCGATTCGGATCGCAAGGCCCGACCGCTGCCTCTGGAAAATCAGGGGCTCTAAGGGGCCAACCAAGGGCGGCGACGACTCGCCTGCCACGCTAACCTGTTCAACCGTCCGGAGAATGCGGTGGTCGCCCGGACCATCGCGGCTTCATAACCCTTTCAGGATGATCGGCGAGCTGTGCTTCAGGCGCGCCATCAGGGACGTGAGGGCGGTTTCGGATGAACAAGCTTTTCTGCATCGCGACAGCGGCGGCGGCCCTGGTGGCCGGCGGCGCGCAGGCTCAACCCTATGGCTACGCCGGCGGCTATCTGCCGGCCCCCGCATACGCCTATGCGGGCTACAATGGCGGTGGTCAGGGCGGCGGCTACAGCCAGGCTTATGACGAGGGGAACTGCGATTCCTTCACCATCGTCGGCGCGCACGCGGGCGTGACGGTGCTGGGGCTCAACGCCGGCGCCGGGGCGCACCTGGGTGTGGGCGACGACGCCTGCCGCGGCCACCATCACAGCCGTATCCAGTTCACCCCGCCGCCCGCGCCCCAATACGCGCCGCCGCCGCAATATGCGCCGCAGGGTCCTTGCTGCATGGCCCCGCCGCCGCAGTACGCGCCCCCGCCGCGTCCCTGCTGCATGGCGCCGCCTCCGCCCCCGCCTTCGCCCTGCGACTGCGCCCCGCAGTACGGCGCCCAGCCCTACGGCTGGTAGTTTCAGACCTGCGTGCTTCGAGACGCGCCCTGGTGGAGCGCTTCTCGGCATGACGAAGATTGGTGTAATCCACTAAGTCCCGTCATCCTGAGGAGCCCTGAAAGGGCGTCTCGAAGGACGCAGACAGCTTGCGCCGATCTGGCTACCCCAGCGTCTGCCGCCCTACGATCGCCTGCAGGTCCACGCCTCGCGGCAGCGCCCCGTAGCTGACGCCCGCGCCGTCCCCGAACCATCGCGCGCAGAAGGCGTCGGCCACCGCCGTTGGCGCATGGCGGACCAGCAGAGCGCCCTGCAGCACAAGCGCCATGCGCTCGCACAAGCCCCGCGCGTCGGTCTCACCCACAGCCTCCGCCGCAGCCTGCCTTAGCGCTTCCGCCGCCCGATCCAGCGCCACATTTCCTCCGCGCGCCTGCTCCACCTTCGCTGCATAGGCCGCCAGCGCCGCCGGTTCGCGCTTCAGCGTCCGCAGCACGTCCAGCGCGATGACATTGCCCGAGCCCTCCCAGATCCCGTTCAGCGGGGCTTCGCGGTACAGACGCGGCATCGGTGTCTCCTCGACGTAGCCGACGCCCCCGTGGCACTCCATGCACTCGTAGACGAAGCCGGCGCACCGTTTGGTCAGCCAGTACTTGGCCAGCGCCACCGCCAGCCGGGCGAAGGCCTTGGCCTGCGGGTCCTCGTCGCCGAACGCGCGCGCGACGCGCATCACCAACACCGCCGCCGCCTCGTATTCCAGCGCCAGGTCGGCGATTACCGCGGTCATCGCCGGCTGGTCGATCAGGGTCTTCTGGAAGGCGCGGCGGCCAGATGTGTGGTTCACCGCCTCCGCCAGCGCCCGGCGCATGATCCCCAGCGTCGAGGCGATGGTGCCGAGCCGGGTGTGGTGGACCATGTCGATGATCACCTTCACGCCCGCGCCTTCCTCGCCCAGGCGCATGGCGTAGGCGTCATGGTATTCGATCTCGGCCGAGGCGTTGGAGCGGTTGCCGAGCTTGTCCTTTAGCCGCATCAGCTGGATCGTGTTGCGTTCCCCGTCCGGGGCGACGCGCGGGACTAGGAAGCAGCTCAGCCCGCCTTCCGCATAGGCCAGCGTGAGGAACCCGTCGCTCATCGGCGCCGAACAGAACCACTTGTGCCCCGTCAGCCGATAATCCCGTCCACCCAAGGGCGCGGCGCGGGTGGTGTTGGCCCGCACGTCGCTGCCGCCCTGCTTCTCGGTCATAGCCATGCCGAGCGTGATCCCGGCCTTGTCGGCGATGGGGCGCAGGGGCGCGTCGTATCGGCCGCCGAGCAGCTTCTCCAGCCAGGGCCCGGTCGCGTCCGTCTGGCTGCGCAGGGCCGGGGCCGAGGCGTAGGTCATGTTGATCGGGCACATCACCCCGGCCTCGGCCTGGGTGAAGATCGACAGCAGGGCGGCGTGGGCGACATGCCCGCTCGGTTCGCCCGAGGTCCAGGCGAGGTCGTGGATCTGGTGATCCATCGCGAGTGTCATCAGCGCGTGATAGCTCGGGTGGAAGCGCGCTTCGTCCAGCCGGCGGCCGTAGCGGTCGAACGGGACGAACTCCGGCGGATGGCGGTTGGCCAGTTCGCCCAGCTCCAGCGTCGCCTCCGACCCTGCCACCGCGCCTAGCGCCTCGGCCCGCGTGTCGAGCCAGCTGCCGGCTTCCCGCCGCACCGCATCGCGCAGCGCCAGGTCGGTCAGGTACAGGTTGCGCCCCGCGAACGGCGGCGGCTGGTTCTCCACCGTGTGGGTTTCGAGGTCGGTCCGGGGGGCGAAGCTCGGCATGACGTATTGGGCAGGTCTTTGCCTCGGCACGTCAAGCCGGGCTACAACGCTTCCAGGTCAAAAGAGGACGGCGAGCCCATGGCGTACACGGTCATCGAAACGGAGCGGCGCGGCGGGGTGGCGGTGATCCGCCTCAACGATCCGGGCACCCTGAACGCCCTGTCCCAGGCCATGCTGGCCGAACTCGCCGAAGCCGTGTCTGAGGCGGAGGCCTCCGCCCGCGCCCTGGTGCTGATCGGCTCGGGCCGGGCCTTCTCGTCGGGCGCCAATCTGAACGAAGAGCGCACCACCGCCGATCTCGGCGAGTCGATCGAGCGGCGCTACAATCCGCTGGTGCGCAAGCTGCGCGACCTGCGCATCCCCTACATCACCGCCGTAGGCGGCGTGGCGGCTGGGGCCGGCTGTTCGCTGGCGCTGACCGGCGACCTGATCGTGGCCGGGGAGGGTGCGTCCTTCATCCTGGCTTTCCGCCGCATCGGTCTGATCCCCGACGCGGGATCGACCTTCCTGCTGACGCGCGCGGTCGGCCGGGCGCGGGCGATGGAGCTGATGTTGCTGGGCGAGGCACTGCCGGCGGCCAAGGCTCTCGCGTGGGGCCTGATCAACCGGGTGGTCCCCGACGCCGAGCTGGAGGCTGTGGCCTTCGCCCTGGCCGAGGGCCTGGCTCAGGGGCCGACGCGCGCGTTGGGGCTGATCCGCAAGGCGGGCTGGGCGGCGTTGGACAACGGCCTGGACGCCCAGCTCGACTGCGAGCGCGACCTGCAACGCGAAGCCGGCTTCACCGAAGACTTCAAGGAAGGCGTCGCCGCCTTCCGCGAAAAGCGCCCGGCGCGGTTCACGGGGACCTAGCCCTACGGCTTGGCGTGCTGCCCCCGGAGGGGGTTGGTCTATCGAGTTTTGAAGAATGGTGCCGCCGGACAGGATTGAACTGTCGACCTCAGCCTTACCAAGGATGCGCTCTACCACTGAGCTACGGCGGCGGGGAGCGGGCGCTATAGCCAAAGCCGCGCGAGAGGGGAAGCGGAAATCTGATGCGTGTCGACGAAGGGCGCTTGAGCCGCGCACCGAAAGGCGCTGATCTGCGTGTCGCCCTGGGGGAAGATTCGATGAGTGGACGGAAGATGCACGCGGTCGCCGCGCTGACGGCGGCCGGTGCCGCTCTGGTTCTCGGGGCCTCGACGGCGA
>Ga0302314_10021006_pt1 | contig 10778 bp, 11 predicted proteins | sample III_Palsa_N2_3_FD_200533 | JGI IMG/M metagenome (GOLD analysis project Ga0302314, IMG submission 200533) | Peat permafrost microbial communities from Stordalen Mire near Abisko, Sweden - III_Palsa_N2_3 | ecosystem: Environmental > Terrestrial > Soil > Palsa > Peat permafrost | place: Sweden... | reverse complement strand
CATGGACTCGAAATCGTCCGGCGCCACCGCGTCGTACATGGCGTCTTTGGTGATGTTTCCGTCGGCCACGACCTGGCTCTCCCGCGCTAATCTGTCGGCGTCACTCTACCCATCCGCGCACACCCGTCAAGAAAAATGACGCATGCGTCACGAATGTATCGCGCCGGCCGCGGCGAGCCTATTCCGGTTTCATTCCCACCATCACTGCGTCCGGTGTTCCGCAGGTCGCCTTGCGGCCGGTCCGGCTGCTCCGGCAGATCATCACCATGTTCCTGGCGGGGGGCGGCGGCGTTTGGGGAGAGACGGTCCGCGGTTGGTCGACGGCGGCGTGAGGGCGGTGACAGCCGCCGAACGAAACTAGTGTCAACGCCAGTAACACTAGGGAAACGCAGCGCGTGTCAGTCATCCCCGAAACCCTCTACCAATGTACTTCCAGCGCGAGTGTCGAGGCTCAGTCACGGTCGTGAACAGGAGGCAAAAGCGCGTGGTTTTGTCGCAGAGTCTACGAAAGGCGACTGAATTTCTGGCTTTTTTCCGTATGACGCAGGATGAGTGACGAAATGTCGCGCCACATTAACACGTTGTTGTGGTATCGCCATTAGCACGGCAGCTTCCCGGATCAACCTTCCTCTCTGGTGTGGTCGATTGGCTGAGCCAGAGTGAGCGTAACAGTTTAGTAGGATTGGAGGGAATGTGTTTATCGGAGACGTGCTGGTCGCCCAAGGATTGGCGACACCTGATGATTTGACCGCAGGCCGAGACCTGCAACGCACCCGCGGCGGCGGCCTTGGCGATTGCCTGGTCGAGCTGGGGCGCATCCGGCGTGAGGACCTCGACGCGGTCTGTCGATCCGCGCCCTCGGCGCCGTCCAGCCTGGCTGACGTGGGCGCGCCTATCGCCACGCTCCTCGGTCTTCTCCTCAAGGCGGTCTATGCGGCCAGCGTCGAGACGGCTTCCGAGGTCGGCGACCTGCTGAAACTGCCGACCCAGGTTATCCTTGAGCTGCTCGAAGAGGCGGAACAGCGGCAACTGATGGCCGTCGTTGGCGCCGTCAGGGCCGACCTCACCTCCGAGCGCCGTTACGCGCTCACCAAGGGCGGCGTTGAAGCCGCCCAGGCGGCCATGCGCCGTAGCGAGTACATTGGCCCCGCGCCCGTGTCGCTCGACGCCTTCCGCGCCCAGATCGAACAACAGGTCATCACCGCCGAACATGCCGATCAGGCGTCCATCGACGGCGCGTTTACCGATCTCGTGGTGTCGGCCGAACTGTTCACGAACCTCGGGCCGGCGATCAATTCCGGCCGTTCCATCCTGCTCTATGGCCCGCCAGGCAACGGCAAGACGACCATCGCCGAGCGTATCGGCTCGCTGTTCAAAGACGTGGTCTATATGCCTCACTGCTTCGAAGTGGATGGCCAGATCATCAAGGTCTTCGATCCGCTGGTTCACAAGCCGGTCAAGAATCTGGCCGCGTCCGCGATCCGCACGCTTACCGCCGATCGGGAACAGTTCGACCGGCGCTGGGAAGCCTGCAGCCGCCCCGTCATCACCGTCGGCGGCGAGCTGACGCTTGAGATGCTCGATCTGGGCTACGACGCGGAATCGAAGTTCTACGAAGCGCCTCTGCACATCAAGGCGCTGGGCGGGGTGTTCCTGATCGACGACTTCGGTCGCCAGCTGGTCTCACCCAAGGCCCTCCTCAACCGCTGGATCACCCCGCTCGAGGATCGCCGCGACCACCTCAAGCTCAACTCAGGCAAGAGCTTCGCCCTGCCCTTCGACGAGCTGGTGGTGTTCGCCACCAATCTCTCGCCCAAGGATCTGATGGACACCGCCTTCCTGCGGCGCATTCCCTACAAGATCGAGATCCCCTCACCGGGCGCGAACGTGTTCCGTGACATCTTCCGCAAAACCGCCGGAGAGATGGGTCTCGAGGCGCCGGACAGCGTGATCGAGGGCGTGGCCAACGAGATCAACGGCTGGCGGGACATCTCCCTGGCGGGCTATCAGCCCCGGTTCATTCTGGAGCAGATCCAGGCCGCCTGCCGGTTCGCCAAGGCCCCGTTCGAATACCGGCCGCAGTTCATCAACATGGCGTTGAACAACCTTCACGCTCGCGACCGATCCGAGTTGGAAGAGGAAGCATCGCTGGCGATACCCGCGAACGCGGCGTCCGCAACACCCGCTCGCGCCACGCGCGCGGACAGGGCGGCCGCGGCCCAATAGGCGCGACGCGCAAGACCCAAAGGGCGGCCAGGTCCTTGACTTGGCCGCCCAAGGCTCATAGAACAAAACATGAACTCATAAGGAGACGCGTCATGCGCGAGGACGGCAAGATCGACTATGTGGAGTTTCCGGGGCGAGACCTGGCGGCCACCAAGCGGTTCTACACCGCCGCCTTCGGCTGGCCGTTCATCGACTACGGCCCCGGCTACGCCGCTTTCGAGGGGCAAGGGTCGGATGGCGGCTTCAATACCGAGCCCGAGCTCCCCGCGCCGCTGGTCGTCCTCTACGCTCATGACCTCGAAGCCATGCAGGCCAAGATCCAAGCGTCCGGCGGCGAGATCGTGCGCGAGATCGTCCCGTTTCCAGGCGGGCGCAGGTTCCACTTCCGCGATCCGTCCGGAAACGTGCTTGCGGTATGGTCCGTGGTCTGAGCGCCGGGCCGGCAAAGGAGTAAAAACGTGACCGCGTCACTGGTCGGACCCTTCCGCGCCATGGCCTACAACAACGCCTGGGCCAACCAACGTCTGATCGGCGCCTGCCAGGCGCTGAGCGAGGCGGACTTCCAGGCGCCGCGCACCGGATTTTTTCCAAGCCTCGCCGCGACGCTCAACCACAACCTCGTCGTCGACTGGTTCTATGTCGACGCGCTGGAAGGCGGCTGGCTTGGGCCCGCGGCATTCGCCAACGAGGTCCCGTGCGCGACCCCGGCGAAGCTGTTGGCCGAGCAGCGTGCGGTCGATGCGCGGTTGATCGCCGTCTGCGAGGCTCTGACCGACGCCGGCCTCGATGGCGTCGTGCGCATCAACCGCGGCCAGCGCGTCCAGACCGAGCGGCGCGATCGCCTGTTGCTCCATCTGTTTCAGCATCAGATCCACCACCGCGGCCAGGCTCACGGCATGCTGTCCGCGACTGGCGTCGCGCCACCGCAACTGGACGACTTCTTCAGCGACAGCGACGCGCCTTTGAGGCATGAGGAGTTTGCCGAACTCGGCTGGACGGAAGCGACGATCTGGGGCGGCTAGAGGCGGGCGAGACATCCTCTGCCGGCGCCCTATAGTGACGGTGAACCTCACCGGGGGACCGCCATGCGCCGCCGCACTTTTCTCGCCACCCTGCCGCTGGCCGCCGCGGCCTCGGCCAGCGCGGAGGCCGCGGCGGCCAGCGCCGGTCGCGATGCGGGTCTGGATCGGCCGGACATTCACGGCGGCGACCGCGTCGCCGGGGAGACCTTCGCCTCCCGCTCCACCGTGTGGGGCGTTCACGGCGCGGCGGCGACCGCCCATCCGCTGGCCACGCTCACGGCCATCGACATCCTCCGGGCCGGCGGCTCGGCCGTGGACGCGGCGATCGCCGCCAACGCCTGCCTGGGTCTGCTGGAGCCCGTCTCTTCCGGAGTCGGCGGCGACTGTTTCGCCATGGTCTGGGACCCGAAAGCGAACAAACTCGCCGGCCTCAACGGTTCGGGCCGCTCGCCCCGCGCCCTCAGCCTCGCCACTCAGCGCGAGCGGGCCCGCAACGGCCTGATCGCCTCGCACGGCGCGGTTTCGGTCTCGACGCCGGGCGCCGTCGACGCCTGGTGGACCCTGCACCGGCGCTATGGCCGCCTGAAATGGACCGATCTGTTCGCGCCGGCGATCGAGATGGCCACAACCGGCACGCCCGTTCCCCAGACCATTGCCTATTCCCTCGCCCTCTCCCATCGCTTCTTCACCAAGCCCGGGAACGGCATTGAGGAGGTCGAGAACTTCAAGAAGGTCTGGGCGCCCAACGGCGCCACGCCTGTGGAAGGCGAAGTGTTCGCCAACCCCGCGCTCGCCCACACCTATCGCCTGATCGCCGCCGGCGGCCGTGATGGCTTTTACGGCGGCGAGGTCGCGGAGGTCATCGACGCCTATTTCAGGCGCGTCGGCGGCTGGCTCTCCAGGGCCGACCTCGCCGCCCACCATTCCGAATGGGTCGAGCCGCGTTCGACCGGCTACCGAGGCGTGGACGTGTGGGCCTTGCCGCCCAACAGCCAGGGCCTCTCGACTCTGCAGATTCTCAACATCCTCGAACGGTTCGATCTGGCCGGCATGGGGTTCCAATCGCCCGCCAGCCTTCACACCCAGATCGAGGCCAAGCGCCTGGCGTTCGAGGACCGCGCCCGCTATTTCGCCGACCCCGATTTCGCCAAGGCGCCGATCGACTGGCTGATCTCCAAGGACTACGCCGCCGAGCGCGCCAAGCTCATCCGCCCCGACAAGATCCTTACGCCCGTCATCCCCGGCCAGGCGCCAAGCCACGGCGACACCACCTATTTCTGCACCGCCGACCGTGACGGCATGATGGTCTCGATGATCCAGTCCAACTATCGCGGCATGGGCTCGGGCCTCTCTCCCGACGGGCTCGGCTTCATGTTCCAGGATCGCGGCGAACTCTTCTCCCTGCGCGACGGCGACGCCGACATCTATGCGCCGGGCAAGCGGCCTTTCCAAACCATCATCCCCGGCTTCGCCACACGGGACGGCCAGCCGTGGCTCGCCTTCGGCGTCATGGGCGGCGACATGCAGCCGCAAGGTCAGGCGCAGATGATCGTCAACATGATCGACTATGGCCTCGGCCTGCAGGCCGCCGGAGATTCGCCGCGCTGGCATCACGAGGGGTCGAGCGAGCCCACCGGCGAGCCGCAGCACGGCGTGGGCACGCTGCGTCTGGAGACCGGCGTCCCTGCGGCCACGCGCGACGCACTGGTCGGGCTCGGGTGGCGACTCGGGCCCTCCGACGGCGGCTTCGGCGGCTATCAAGCCATCGCGCGATCGCCGGGCCGCTACGCCGCCGCCAGCGAGATGCGCAAGGATGGCCTGGCGCTGGCATACTGAGGAGAGCTGGCCGTGACCCCCGAGGAGATGCGCGAGATCTGCCTGTCCTTCCCGGGAGCTGTGGAGGGCCGCAGCTACGGCGCCCCCGCGTTCCTGGTGAACAAGAAGTTCTTCACCCGCCTGCGCCGCGACGACGCCAGCATGGTGCTGATGGAGGTGAGCTTCGACGAACGCGAGATGTTGATGGAGGCCGAACCCGAGACCTTCCACTTCACCGCCCACTACAAGGACTATCCCTGCGTGCTGGCGCGCATCGCCACCCTGCATCCAGGTTCGTTTCGCAACTTTCTCGAGCGCCGCTGGCGCAAGATCGCGCCCAAGACCCAGGTCAAGGCATGGGATGCGCGGACGGGCGGTTAACCCGCCTCAGAACTCGTCGTGGATCATAGCGTTGAAGTGTTCCATGATCTCTTTCATCTCCTGCTCGGGCGGCAGGTCCGGGGCCTGAACCTCTGGAGCCGGCGCCTCGCCGACTGTCAGCCGCGCGACCACCGCGCCGTTCCGCACCAGGATGAGTTCATCCCCGACCCGCAACTCATCCAGCGCCCTGGCGATGCGCGGCGGCAGGTCGTCGAGATCGATTTGCGGCATGGCCGGGCCATCCTAGCGGCTGGCGGCGGCGCATGACATAGGGGGCCATGGCGTACCGATCCCTGCGCGATTTCATCGCCGCCCTGGAAGCCGAGGGCGAGCTTGTTCGCGTCAAAGCGCCGGTCTCCACCCACCTCGAGATGACCGAGATCTGCACCCGACTCCTCGCCGACGGCGGGCCGGCGGTGCTGTTCGAGAACCCGGTCGACGCCGAAGGCCAGCTGGCGGCGATGCCCTGTCTGGCCAACCTGTTCGGCACCGTCGGCCGCGTGGCCCGCGGCGTCACGCTGGACGGCAAGACCCGGACGACCGCCAGGGAGTTGCGCGAGGTGGGCGAACTTCTCGCCTACTTGCGCCAGCCGACCCCGCCCAAGGGCCTCAAGGACGCCTGGGAGATGCTGCCGCTGGCCAAGACGGCCATGGACATGCGCCCCAAGGTCGTCTCGCGCGCGCCGGCGCAGCAGGTCGTGTTCAAGGGCGCCGACATCGATCTTGGCCGCCTGCCGATCCAGACCTGCTGGCCGGGCGAGCCCGCGCCTCTGATCACCTGGCCGCTGGTGGTGACCAAAGGGCCATCCGACTCACCCGAGGACGACTTCAACCTCGGCATCTACCGCATGCAGGTGGTCGGGCGGGACCGGACCATCATGCGCTGGCTCGCCCATCGCGGCGGCGCCCAACACCACCGCCGCTGGAAGGAAGCCGGCAAGCCCGAGTCATTGCCCGCCTGCGCGGTCATCGGCGCCGATCCCGGGATGATCCTGGCGGCCGTGACGCCGGTGCCGGACACCCTCTCCGAGTATCAGTTCGCCGGCCTCCTGCGCGGCGCCAGCGTCGAGCTCGTCCCGGCCAAGACCCAGCCCCTGCTCGTCCCGGCCCAGGCCGAGATCGTTATCGAGGGCGAGGTGCGCCTCAGCGAATACATGGACGAGGGCCCCTACGGCGACCACACCGGCTATTACAACAGCGTCGAGCCGTTCCCGGTCTTCCACGTCACCGCCATCACCATGCGGCGCGACCCGATCTATCTCACCACCCACACCGGCCGCCCACCCGACGAGCCCAGCGTGCTCGGCGAGGCGCTCAACGAGGTGTTCATCCCCCTGCTCCAGGCCCAGTTCCCGGAGATCGTCGACTTCTGGCTGCCGCCGGAAGGCTGCAGCTACCGCATCGCCGTGGTCTCGATCCGCAAGGCCTATCCCGGCCACGCCAAGCGCGTGATGCTGGGCGTGTGGTCGTACCTGCGCCAATTCATGTACGCCAAGTGGGTGATCGTGGTGGACGCCGATATCGACGCCCGCGACTGGAAGGACGTGATGTGGGCCATCGCCACGCGCATGGACCCGGCGCGCGACATCACCGTGATCGAGAACACGCCGATCGACTATCTCGATTTCGCCTCGCCGGTGAGCGGCCTCGGCGGCAAGATCGGCCTCGACGCCACCAACAAACAGCCGCCCGAGACGACGCGCGAGTGGGGCCGGCAGATCCGCATGGACCAGAGCGTGATCGACGCCGTCAGCGCCATGTGGCCGAGCCTCGGCCTTCCGGGCGCGGGAAAGCCGATCTGGAAGTAGGAATCCGCAGATGACACGGATGAACACGGATTGATTGACACAGACAGGTGCGCCTGAAGCCGTAGTGCTTGGGTTCTCGTTGCGCGCCAAAGGCGTGCGTCAGGAACGCGGCAGCTTCAACACCCGCGCAGGTTTGGCGTCATCAATCTGCTTTCATCCGTGTCATCTGCGGATCGAACACTTCTGGACATCGCCCCTCCCCACGCCTAGAAGCGCCCCCTTCCGTCGCGTCGGGGTCCGAAACCCCACCGGCGCAGTTCCGGATCTGACACTCCATGTCCCGCCACAAATCCCAGGACCGCCGCGTTCCGGCGGGTCCCACCCAGCGTCAGCTTCGCGCCGGCGAGCTCGTGCGCCACGCCCTGGTGGAGATCCTGCGCGAGGACGATCTGGCCGACCCGGCGCTCTCAGGCGTTTCGGTCACCCTGAGCCAGGTGAAGATCAGCCCCGACCTCAAGCACGCCGTCTGCTTCGTCGAACCGTTGGGCGGTGAACATGCGCCGGAGGTGGTCGCTGGCCTCAACCGCGCGACGCGGCGGCTGCGTGGACGGCTGGGCCACATGATCGAGCTGCGCTTCACGCCTGATCTAAAATTCGTCCATGACGAGACCTTCGACGTCGCCACCCACATGAACCGCCTGCTGGACGATCCGCGCGTGCGCCGCGATGTCATGGCGCGCCGCGACGAGGCGGGCGACGAAGACTCTGACGGAAAGGCCTGATGGCGCGCCGCCGCAAGGGGGACGCGGTCTCGGGCTGGATCAATCTCGACAAACCCCGCGGCCTCGGTTCGACCTCCGCCGTCGGCCGCGTGCGCCGGGCGTTCAACGCCCAGAAGGCCGGTCACGCCGGCACGCTCGATCCCCTGGCCGATGGCATCCTGCCGATCGCGCTCGGCGAGGCGACCAAGACCGTGGCCTTCCTGATGGACGCGGACAAGGCCTACCGCTTCACCATCCGCTGGGGCGTGGAGACGGCCACGTTCGACGAGGAGGGCGCGGTGACGGCGACGTCGGACGCGCGGCCGACGGCTGAGGCGATCTCCAAGGCGCTCCGCGCTTTCGTCGGCGAAATCGATCAGATCCCGCCGGCCTATTCCGCAGTGAAAGTAGCCGGCGAGCGCGCCTATGACCTCGCCCGCGAGGGGGTTGCGGTCGATCTGGCGCCGCGCAAGGTGACGATCCACGAGGCGCGGCTCATCGCCACGCCGGACCCCGATCACGCCGTTGTGGAGATCACCTGCGGCAAGGGAACCTACGTGCGCGCCCTCGTCCGTGATCTCGCGGTGCAACTCGGCGGCCACGCCCACGTGAGCCAGCTTCGCCGCATGCGCGTCGGGCCCTTCGCCGAGGCGTCGGCGATAACGCTGGAAAGGCTGGAGGAACTGTGCGATAGGGGCGCGCCCCTGGAGGCGCTGCTTCCGGTCGAGACCGCCCTGGACGACATCCCGGAGCTGGCCGTGACCGCCGAAGACGCTTTCAGACTGACGCAGGGACGATCGATCGTCCTGCTTCCCCGGCAGGTGGAAACCTTGAGGGCCCAGCGCACTCGCACCGTTTCGGCCCGTCATGGAGGCAAGATCATCGCTCTGTGCGAAATGCGCGCGGGACGGCTCAACCCCACGCGCGTTTTCCATCTCACCTGAGCGGAAAGAAACCGATGTCGATCGCTGCTGAACGCAAGACCGAACTCATTCACACGCACGCCCGCACGCCGGGCGACACCGGCTCCGCCGAAGTCCAGGTGGCCATCCTCTCCGAACGGATCGCCAACCTCACCGAGCACTTCCGGACCCACAAAAAAGACAACCACTCCCGTCGTGGCCTCCTGAAGCTGGTTTCGCAGCGGCGTTCGCTGCTTGACCACCTCAAGAAGTCGGACGATGGCCGCTATCAGGCCCTGATCGGCACGCTCGGACTGCGCCGCTAGGCCCTGTACTTCCGGCGCGCATCATTGCGCGCCGCCCTATGGCCGCCGCCCGCCATCGACAGGCATGTAGGGCGCCGGCCTTTTCGTTTCCCGGACCACGATGGTCTTAGCGGAGCGCCATACGCCGAGGGTTCAAAAGCAATCCTCACCCAGCCTGTCGAACGAGGAGAGGATTACCGGCAACTCTGGCGATCATCGCCAAACCGACCCTGTCCGCCCCCTGGGAATAGGCCCTGGGGATTTGAGAGAAAGAAGATCACACAATGTTCGATATCCGACGCAAGTCCGTCGAGTGGGGCGGCCGCAAGCTGACCCTGGAAACCGGCCGCATCGCCCGTCAAGCCGACGGCGCGGTCCTGGCCACCTACGGCGAGACCATGGTGCTGGCCACCGCCGTCTTCGCCAAGTCGGCCAAGGCGGGTCAGGACTTCTTCCCCCTGACCGTCAACTATCAGGAAAAATTCTACGCCGCCGGCAAGATCCCCGGCAGCTTCCCCCGCCGCGGGGGGGCGCCCGCGCCGAAGGACACCCAGACCGCCCGCCGGATCGACCGTCCGATCCGGCCGCTGTTCGTCAAGGGCTTCAAGAACGAAGTCCAGGTGATCACTACCGTCCTGGCCCACGATCTCGAGAATGATCCGGACATCGTCGCCCTGGTCGCCGCCTCGGCGGCCCTGGTGCTCTCCGGCGCCCCATTCATGGGCCCGATCGGCGGCGTGCGCGTCGGCATGATCGACGGCGAATACATCCTCAACCCGACGCTGGACCAGATGAAGGAGACCCGGATGGATCTCATCGTCGCCTCCACAAGCGACGCGGTGATGATGGTCGAATCCGAAATCCAGGAACTGAGCGAAGACGAGGTCCTCAAGGGCGTGATGTTCGGTCACGCCGCCATCCAGCCGGTGATCGATGCGATCATCGAACTGGCCGAGCACGCCGCCAAGGAGCCGTTCGAGTTCGCCGAGGACGACACCGACGCGGTGAAGGCCGACATCAAGAAGCTGATCGGCAAGGATCTAGCCGCCGCCTACAAGATCGTCGCCAAGGGCCAGCGCCAGGACGCGGTCCACGCCGCCAAGGACAAGGCGATCGCCAAGTTCGGCAAGTCCGACGCCAATCCGGACGGCACCGACGTCGCCAAGCTGGGCGCCGTGTTCAAGGAACTGGAAGCGGATGTCGTCCGCCGCAATATCCTGGACACCGGCATCCGCATCGACGGCCGCACGGTCGACAAGGTCCGCCCGATCGTCTCCGAAGTGGGCGTTCTATCTCGCGCGCATGGTTCGGCCCTGTTCACCCGCGGCGAAACTCAGGCCCTGGTCATCGCAACGCTGGGCACCGGCGACGACGAGCAGATGATCGACGCGCTGGAAGGCAAGTACTACGAGAAATTCATGCTGCACTATAACTTCCCGCCGTACTCGGTCGGGGAGACGGGCCGCATGGGCGCGCCGGGCCGCCGTGAAGTGGGCCACGGCAAGCTCGCCTGGCGGGCCATCCGTCCGATGCTACCGTCGGCGGAAGACTTCCCCTACACCCTGCGCCTGGTCTCTGAGATCACCGAGTCCAACGGCTCATCCTCCATGGCCTCGGT
>Ga0302314_10021005_pt1 | contig 10778 bp, 5 predicted proteins | sample III_Palsa_N2_3_FD_200533 | JGI IMG/M metagenome (GOLD analysis project Ga0302314, IMG submission 200533) | Peat permafrost microbial communities from Stordalen Mire near Abisko, Sweden - III_Palsa_N2_3 | ecosystem: Environmental > Terrestrial > Soil > Palsa > Peat permafrost | place: Sweden... | reverse complement strand
CAGAAGAGATATAAGCTGTCTTTCTCGAAGTTGAGCGATATTCAGGTCGATTCCATCCTGAAGCCGTGGCTCCGTACATGGATGAGTGACCATCCGCCAATCGATGCGCACGCCGACTTTGTGAATATAGCCAACGACGACATCCGCACAGCTACCGCGAACTCGAAAACCTGGGACGATGCTGGTCTGGCTGCCGGCCGGGATTGGGTGACGGGAGGGCTTTACTGGTCGCCGATTGAGCCTGATAGTACCCACGAAGCTGCCATGTCCTCAAGACCACAAGCCCACGTCCTGGCTGTGCCCAAGACAGCTCATGCCATCCCTTCTTATCCGCGCTGACTCCTCACCAAACTTCCAAGGCCAATGACAGAGAAAACCTTCGATGTATTAATTATTGGGTCGGGACATGCCGGTGGAATGGCTGCCAAGATCCTCACCGAGCAAGGCGTCGAATGCCTGATGCTGAACGCAGGTCCGGTCGCGGATGTGGCCAGAGATGCAGAGCGAAGACCCGCCTACGATCTCCCCTATCGCGGATTCAAGCCTCCTGGGCGGCTGGAACATGTCTTTCAGGCCAACGAATTTAATGCGAATGTCTGGGTCGACGAGCAGGAGGTTCCCTATACCTTTGAGCCGGCCAATCCATACAACTGGGTGCGGGTGCGGCTGTTCGGCGGCAGGTCGTTGTTTTGGTCACGCCAGTCGTTTCGCTTGAGCGACTTTGAATTCAAAGGAAAGTCGCATGATGGATTCGGGGAAGACTGGCCGATCAGCCACGCCGATCTTGCGCCGTATTACTCCCGCGTGGAGGAGATCTTTCAGGTGGAGGGTGCGCTGGACGGCCCTGCGCAGATGCCGAACGGCAACTTCGTTCTCGACGAGGATCCATGGTCGGAGTCGATGCGTCGTTTCACGACGGCGAGCAGGCCCTTCGATATAACGGTGTGCAAGCAGCGGCGTGCCCTGGGGCGCGATGGCTTGGCCAGCTCTGTCAACCTGTTGCTGCCGGATGCGGAGAAGACTGGCAAACTTACCTCGATCGCGAACGCGGTTGTGCGTGAGTTGACTGTCGATAAGAACACGGGACAGCCGAATGGATGTCACTTTGTCGATCGACTCTCGCACCGCGAGATGCGGGTGAAGGCTCGGGTCGTGGTGTTGGCCGCTGGAACACTTGAGAGCACGAGACTGCTGCTGAATTCGAAGCTGGCTAATTCAAGCGGAGTGATGGGCCACTATCTGATGGACCAGGTCTACGGTCCGGGTGTCATGTGCTCGGTGCCTGAGGCACGCAATGGGAAGGCGTCGAAGGAACTGATGGGGGGAGGAGCCATCGTGCCGCGCTTCCGCAACATCAACACAAAGAGCGATGGGTTCCTGCGTGGCTATGCCTTGAATGTCACAAGCCGCATGGGGCCGGTCGATCCGCGCAACTTCGCCGCGTATGGCGTCGAACTGCAGCGGAAGCTCGACGAGTATCACGGGAGCGCGCTGTCGATGACGATGATGGGCGAGGTGCTCGGTCGGTATGAGAATCACGTTCGGATCGATAAAGAGAAGGTCGATGCATGGGGGATTCCGGTGTTGCATGTGCAGACCAGGTACACCGAAAACGAGTACACCATGGCGAAGGATGCCGTGGAGGTGGGCTCGGCGATTGCGCACGCGGCAGGCTTCGAAGTGCTTTCGACGAATGCGGTTCCGAACCCGCCCGGCTACAGCATTCATGAGGTGGGAACCTGCCGCATGGGTAACGATCCGAAACAGAGTGTCCTGAACCAATGGTGCCAGAGCCACGACCACAAGAACCTCTTCGTCGTCGATGGCGCGAGCTTTACCAGCGCCGGATGGCAGAACCCCACAATGACTATCCTCTCCCTGTCGATGCGCGCCTCCGAGCATCTTGCCGGTGAGATGAAGAAACAGAATGTATAGGAGACGACGTTGACACGGATCTCTCGCAGAGGCTTCATCGGTGGTGCGGCTGCGGTTGTCGCACTCGGAGTTCAACCTCGTTTCGTACGCGCAAATCCTCTTGGGCTGCCGCTCGGGATCCAACTGTATTCGGTGCGTCAGCAGATGGCGGAAGACCTGGAGGGAACGCTGGCTGCGGTCGCTGCAGCCGGTTACACCGAGGTGGAGGCGGCAGCGTTGCCGAAGAAGAGCGCGGCTGAGATGCGGGCTGCTCTGGATAAGGCTGGTTTGCGCTGTGTGAGTGCGCATCATCCGTTTGTTGACCTGCATGCGCACTTCGACGAGATCGTCGCGTATGACAAGCAGTTAGGGGTGAGCTTCCTTATCTGTTCGAGTCCTGGCTTTCGCGATCCAGCGGCACCGGGGACGACACACGCGCCGATCACGCTCGACGACTGGCGCTACAACGCGGACCAGTTCAACGGGATGGGCGAAAAGACTGCTGCAGCCGGAATACGATTCGGCTACCACAACCATGTGCATGAGTTCGCCGTTCTTGACGGCAAGACGCCTTACCTTGAGCTACTGGAACGAACCGACCCGAAGAAGGTCATCTTTGAGTTGGACTGCGGATGGGCCGTGGTCGCGGGCATGAAGCCGGTTGAGATCATGAAGGAGCATCCTCACCGGATCTCGATGCTTCACGTGAAGGACTTCAAGGCTGCAGCGATGCCGACGCAGGATACCCACGATGCGACGGTGACGGAGCTGGGTCGAGGCTCGATCGACTATCGTCCAATCTTTGCGCAAGCCGCCAAGTCACAGCACATCGAACATGCGTTTGTGGAGCAGGAGTCTTTCGATATGCCGTGGAAGGACTCGCTGAAGGTGGATGCGGATTATCTGCGGGCCTTGCAGAGCTGACGCGCGAGACTCTCTCGCTTTCAGCGAACTTAAATACGATGGCCCACCGAAAATGGTGGGCCATCGTTGACACACGACATCCTTCTAGTTTTTGTCGACGCGGAAGCGGTACGTGAACTGGAGGTATGCCAGGGTGAGCGGTGCGCCGTGCGATGAGGTCGTCATCACCTCGCCGGGGGAGAAGTGACCGACGCCGATGTTCGTGACGAAGGCCTTGTGGTAGACGTACTTTGCTGAGGCGTCGAACTCTGTGCCCAGGTCGTCACTCTTAAAGCCAGCGGTGGGCGCCTTGATCGTCGCGCTGCCGGAGCCGGAGTAAACGCTGTCCCGGCGGGTCGCCAAGTGCAGGGATCCCGTCTGGAAGAGAAGCTGGAAGTTCGAGGTAGGAGCCAGGGAGAAGTTGAGCCGATCCTGCTTGATGTTCTCGAAGCCGAAGAGGTCGACGAGGCCGAAGGCATTGTGGTTGCTGGGATACTGCTGGTCGAAGGTGCCGATCCGGTGAGTGTTTGTCTTCGGGTTGCCGGTGGCGTAGTCGTACTCGAGCTCGAGATGCGGCTTCCAGGGAAGCTTCGACGCGCCATAACCGCCACGGATGATTGCCGCGCCAGCATGGATGGAGTCGTTGCTGTAGCTTCCACGCTGCAATACACCGGTGCCGGAGGAGTCGAAGCCCAGCGGGAGCTTGGTGTCGTAGTAGGAGCCGAAGCTGACCTCCGTCTCCGTTCCGGCTATGCTCTGTTGGCTGGTGACGCGCGGCAGGGCGCGAACGAGCACGAACGGCTGAATCGTTGTCTTGGGGAGCAGACCGATGTTGCCCTCTGCGCCGTGGAAGGTCAGGCCGGCACCGTGCTTGTCGAGGCTGGTGGCGTGAACCGTGACGACCGAGGTACTGAAGAGATCGACGCGGTTCTTGCTGTTGCCGACGCGGAGGTCGAAGCCATCCCAGGTGCGGCTGGTGTTCGTCCAGTCGCTGATACCGACGAGACGCTCATCACCAAACTTCAGCTCCTGGCGGCCAACGATCAGCTGCGCAGGCTTGACGTGAAAGTTCAGATACCCCTGACGGAAGTCGAAGGAGTCCCGCATGTTGGCCGCGACGTCACGCAGCGGAAGCCCGAGCGCGTGTGCATCCTGGAACTGGAGATAGCCGGTGAGAAACGAGGTCGGGCGAAGCGTGAGTCCACCACGGACTCGCGTCAGCTCGTAGAGACGATCCTTGCCGGAGACATAGCCGAGGGACGTCTGCTCCTCGGTACGACCACGCAGTTCCATGTCGAGCGACATCCAGCTGGGCAACTGCTCCAGCTTCAGCGGCTGCTCGATGCCGAGCTTATTGGGGTATAGCTCCTGTTGGCCGAAGGCGGCGCAGGAGGAGAGGGAAAAAAGAGCAACCGCAAAGCCGAGGATGGCTTTGCGGTTGTTTGTTACTTTCCTGTGAATTGCTGGGTTGTGCAAGTCTTGCTCCTGGTTGCGGTTGAGGGGAGGACCGGGGATTATTCCGGAGTAATCACAGCTTCTTTCTTGCTTATCTTGGCGAGGAAGTCTTCGCTTACGCCGAGATGCTGGCTGACCAGACGGGACGGGGTGTGAGCCAGCCACTCGCCGAGGGAGATAGCCTGGTAGTCGGGGGTCGGGAAGATCTCGAGGAAGACCAGATCGGTGTCGCCGATGTTCTCGACGTAGTGCGGCAAGGAGCGATCAATATAGCCTACGTCACCGGGGTGGAAGTCCATCGTGCGGGCGTGTCCACCGGCCGCGAAGACGGTCATACGAGCGGTGCCCTTGACGTAGTACTGCCACTCATCCTCGTTCGGATGCCAGTGCAGCTCGCGGAGTCCGCCCGGCTTGAGGGTGACGATCGCGGCAGCGATGTTGGTGATGGGGAAGTTCGAGCGGTCGATGATCTTGACGCTTCCACCAGCAGTTACCTTGGTGGGCTGCATCTTGCTGGTGAAGAAGGCGAGGCTGTTGGGCATCGGGCCATTGACGGCTTCGACGGCCTTCTTCTCTTCCGCAAGCGGACGGGGAAGATCGCGCTCGAAGATGAAGAGCTCGCGCTTGGGCACCGAGTCAAAGGTCGACGCAGGCACGTTGAAGTTCTTGGCGAGAATTTCCTTCGGGGTGTGGTGGAGCCAGTCGGTGAGCAGGAAGGTCTCGAACTCGTTGAAGTTGCCGTCGTCGAAGACGAGCAGGAACTGACAGCCATTGGGGCCAAGGCCCTGGATGGAGTGGGGTACGCCGCCGGGGAAGAGCCAGAGATCGCCCTCGTTGACGTCTTCGACGAAGCCACGGCCATGGGCATCGACTGCGGTGATGCGGGCGCTGCCGCCGGTCATAATGGCCCACTCGGCGCCGACGTGCCAGTGAAGCTCACGGATGCCGCCCTTGATGAGGCGCATCTCGACGCCGGCCATCTTCTTGGACATGGGGAAGTCGCGGACCGTGACCTGACGGGTCCAGCCGGCATCTTCGATACGCTTGTGGCCGAAGCTGAAGGGGTACTTGAATGGGGGCTGGCCGCCTGCATCGGTCGTGGGAGGGTAGACCGAGTCCGGCTCGGCATCATCGAGCGCCTTGTTGCGCGGGCCAAGGTACTGCTCGTTCACGCCGGTGTGGCTATCGCCGCTCTTGTCGACCGTCTGCTGCGCGGCCGCGACCAACGGAAGACTCGCTGCCGCTACCAGGGCTGCCGAAGTCTTACCGAGAAATTGCCGCCTGCTTACGCTTTCTTTGCTTTCTTGCTCCGCCATTTCAAGTTCCTCCAAATTTCGATTTGCCTGAGCGATTGTAAGCGCAAAAATATGCCGCTTGCAGTCATTGAAACGGCGGAATTCCAGTCAAAGAAGCACTTTGGGAACTCTAATACAAAGAGATATCTAGGCGCGCTCTGAAAGATTGACTATCTTGCGTCGCGCCGTTTGAGGGGGTTCAAACCCGGAACACTCCCCCACCCACCTAAACCTCTCAAAGTCTTCATAAAAAGCGAGTTAGCTGGTGACTTCGCGTCGAATGCAAGATATACACTGCCCACACGGCTCCGATTTCGGCACGTTTCAGCACAATTTCTGTCAAGAAAAGAGACTTTCCTGCGAACGAAAGTCGTAATTTTCGATGGCCGATTATCGACCGGAAAGGCCCTTATGCCGTATGCGGAGCGGACTGTTCCGGGATGGTTGCCCGTTCTTGCGATGGAAGAACGACACTCTGAGTCACTCGCTGAACTGACTGCGCTCGAGAGCTTTTGAGCTGGGCGACTGGGGCGGACAGGAAAGAATTGAACTCTTGCTCATCGACTTGACCAAAAACCGTTGACCAAAAATCGCCTTGTCAAACGATAGGACCACCCGGCCTATCCAGACGTTTACTGCCCACTCGGCAAGCGGCGCAACAGGAAAACTGGAGCCGATGAGCGGAGTTGAACCGCTGACCTACTGATTACGAATCAGTTGCTCTACCAACTGAGCTACATCGGCCTTCGAAAGCTATTCTACCGGCTTCGCGGCGATCCCGCAAAACGGGTTGCGCGATCCGCGCAATGAGCTCGCCTGTAGAGCGTCGGCGTTCGTCCGAAAACAGGTAGCCAAAACGACGAAGAGGCCGCCCGGCAACAGGGCGACCTCTTCCTTAGGGAGAACAGTTCCAACGGAGGCAAAGCCATCAGAACTTTCTGGCTGCATACTAAGTTTGGCCGATTGCGGTGTCAAGGTGAAAAGATCGTCTTAGCAACTGCCCTACAATGAACGATTTAGGTTGACGGGCGAAGGTTGCTGAAATCGCCATTTGTTCGCCTTGCAGTTTGGGCGCACCCGGCAAAACAACCTGATATGAGGCTTTTACCACGAAAGTTGCACTGCGAAATGTGCAGCAGCCCTGCATGCTTCGCGATGTGGAGGTCTGGCGTCGAACGGAGCGCGCTGATCAGCCTTAGTGGAGCGGCTTGAACTGACCGTGATCGCCGGTTCCCTCGCGAAGGTCTATCCGGAGAAACTCCGGCTCGGTGGCGGCGGGTTTGCCCTGGAGGATGCGGATGAGGGCCCTGCCGCCGCCAAAGAACAGGGCGAGAATGACGGCGGCCAGGAAGAGGATGCCGGTCAGCAGGAGGATGTTCTGAAGCAGGCTCGCCGTCTTCTTGACTTCGGTGTGGAAGTCGAGCGGCATGGGCTTGTTCCAGGTGAACTGGTCGTGGAGGTGAATGCCTTCGATGAGCTTCTGGGCCTCTGCCGGTCGCCACGAGCCGGTCGTAAGCAGGACGAGCGGGCCCTCGCGGCGCAGCTTGACCGTTCCCGCCGATGCGCCTTCGCGGTTCATCTCGGCTTCGATCTGGCGGCCGTGATCGCCTGCGATCTGAGGAGTGGGGTAGAGGAGCAGCGTGAGGGTGCCACGGCCCGTGTACTTCGCGGTGGCGACCTCGGCGCTCTTGTCGAAGCCGAGCATCTCTGGCGGTAGCGTGCCGCCCATGGCGGTGTAGCTGGCAGGGCCGAGAGCGTACTTGAGCGTGTCGGACTCGAGGCCCCTGGTGGGAAGAAACGTCGGGAGCAGCGGCGGAAGACCCTTCGGACCGCCTACCTTGGGTAGCGCGGGGATGAGAGGCTGGAGGTCGGCGGGGCTGCTCGCGCCGTGAAAGATCGCCGACAAGACAGTGGGGCCATCCCAGACCAGGACGGAGTCACCCTGCTTCACGGCTGCCGTGCCGAGCTTGAGACCGTTGACGAGCTGGTCGGACGGCTTGCGCAGATACGTGTAGGCGGCGAATGCGCCGGTCGTGTCGATGAACTGGTAGGCGGTGAGCTCGACGGAGCTGTTCGACCCGCTGCGGGCGTAGCTGTGCTGGCTGGCGCGGGTGAGGCCGTCTTCTTTGAAGATCGTGGACGCTTCGCCCTGCGGCTGGAAGCAGTCGGCGCAGGTTGCGGCGGCGTCTGCCTGGGCCCAATCGGCGAACTTTGCGGGAAGCAATGGAGCGGCAGGCTCTACGAGCGAGATCTTCGGAGCGGCAGATTGAGGCGCGGCAGGCTGAGCGGAAGACTGGGCATAGACGAGCGAGGCCGGCAGGGCGGCGCAGCCGAGCAGCATCACCCATGCCGAGCGATAGGCGAGCCGGGACGCGAGTTGAAGCCGAAAAGAGGGACGCATCTCTCGGTCAGACTACCACCAGCGGGCGTTGGTGAGCGCTGCGGCGGCGGATTGAGAGCCGTCCTGAGGCTACTGGGCGTGGGACTGTTCGCCTGAGGTGCTGGCGCGCAGCGTGGGAGACTTGATGCCGCTGAGGCCGGACTCGTACTTGGCCACACCTTTGTAGAGGCTTTCGGCGACGCGCTCGCGGTAGTCGGGATTGCGGAGCTGCGAGGCGTCGCGGGGGTTGGTGACGAAGGAGATTTCGGCCAGCACGGACGGCATGTTCGCGCCGATCAGCACCACAAAGGGAGCCTTCTTCACGCCGCGATTCTTGAGGCCCTCGTTGCCCTTGGCGAGACCGCCGTAAAGACCTTGCTCAACGTCGGCGGCGAACTCGCGGGATTCGTCGATCTTGTCTTTGAGGGTGATTTTTTTGACGAGGTCGCTGAGCTGATGAATGGACTGCGTGGAGACGGCATTCTCGCGGGCGGCCGTCTCGAGCGCGTCGGGTGAGGAGGTGAAGTTGAGGTAGTAGGTTTCGACGCCGCGCGCAGATGGGTCCGACGATGAGTTGGCGTGGATGGAGAGGAAGAGGTCGGCCTGCGCTTTGTTGGCGATGGCGGTGCGGGTTTCGAGCGGGATGAAGGTGTCGTCGGAGCGGGTGTAGATGATCTCTGCGCCGAGGCGCTCGTGGAGGAGCTTGCCGAGGCGGAGGGCAACGTCGAGGACGACGTCTTTTTCTTCGATGCCGTCGGCGCCGAGCGTGCCGGAGTCGTGGCCGCCGTGGCCTGCGTCGATGACGATGCGGCCGATCTTGAGGCCGAGAGCGCGGACGAGCGAGGTTTCGCCATCGGCGGTGGGCTGGGCGGCGCGAGCGGGGACGGCGTCACTTGCGGCTGCATCTGTGGTTACGCCGGACTTTGACTTGCGGCGTTTTGTGGATGTGGATGGCGTAGTTGGTGTGGTTGAGGAAGCGGTCGTGGGCTGGCTCGCCGTGGGGGCGCTCGGCGGCAACTGGCTTACGGCGGCGCTGCTCACGGATGATTGCGAAGGTTTGTCGTGCGGCGTGACGACGGCGGAGATGGGTTGCGAGGTGGGGCGACTGGTGGCCTCGACCTTGCCGGGTTCATCGCTGAGTGAGGCGATCTCGGTGGTGCTCGTGGAGCGTGTCGTGACGGTGTTCGGGACCGGGTGATTCGGTGTCTCTTTGGCCGCTGCAGCTACATGTGGAGCGGGAACATCGGCGAGGCGCGGAGCGGTGGTCGAGGCGGTCGCGGGAGTCTGCGTTGCGGGCTTGGGGCCGCCGTGGATGTCGATGATGAGGCGGTAGGGGGAGGGGAGGAGGAAGGCGGAGTACTCGGAGACGTCGCTGACGTCGAGGACGACGCGGGTCATGTCGTTGGAGAACTGGGCGGCGCGGATCTTCTTGAGGAAGCCGTTGTCGGTGACGGTGAAGCTTTTGCCGACGAGTTCCTGCGCGAGGCGGCTGCCGTGGAGATCGAAGTAGATGCGGTCGGGGTTGGGGACGCGGGCGGCTTCGAAGGTAACGTCGTCGCCGAGGTCGATGGCGACGCGGGTGTAGGTCGGCGTGGACCAGTGGCGGATGCCGGTGACCTGCGCGAGGGGGCCGTGGCGTTTGGCGGGCGCGTCCCCCCCTTTGCGGGCGGCGACGGGGAGGGCGTTGCCGTCGAGCGGGCTGGGGATGGTGGCGTCGTCGCTGAACGCTGCGCCGGTTGCGGGGTTTGGAGGCAGGGTGGATCGTGTTGCGGGCTGAACGGGGGTTGAGGACGCTTGTGCAGGACTGGGTTTCGCGGCGTCGTTGGTCGCGGCGAATTCTGTGCTTGCCGGCTCGCGATCAGGCTGGTCGCGGGTGGGCAGTTCTCTGGGCGGCTGGCTCAGGCTGACGATTCCGGCGCGGGCCTCTTCGGCTTGCTCGCTGTGCGGGTACTTCTTTAGAAGCAACAGATACGACTGCTTCGCGGCGGCGTGATCGTTGAGGTCGTTGGCTTCGATTTGGGCTTCGGCTAGGAGGGCGGGGATGCGGAGAGAGGAGCCGGGGTACTGCTTGCGGAGGAACTCGTACTGGCCGATGGCGGCCTGGGAGCTGCGGGGATCGTGGAGGATGCGGCCTTGTTCGGTGAGGAGTTCGGCGACGGCGTAGACGCTCGCGGCGGCATGAAGATCGCGCGGGGACGAGTGGTAGATGTCGCGGAAACGGTCCAAGACGTGGGCGTAGTCGGCCTTGCCGCGCGAGGTTTCTGGTGAAGATTCAAGGACTTCGCGGGCGCGTTCGGCTTCTTCCCAGGGGGTTTGATGGGTGAGGCGCGGGGATGTACGCGTGGGCGGCGCGGCCTGGCTCGCGAACGGGCCGACGATTGAGGTCAGCAGGAGCGCAGCCGCGGTCGAGCGGCAGATCCGGGTTGGGGAGAAGTTTTGCAAACGCGCGGGCACCGCTGCGGTCAGTTTAAGCGGCGGCGAGGGGGATTTTGTGACGGATTCGTGTGGGGTACTTCGAACGGTACCCTCGTGTTTTGGGCGGATTCTGGACGATTTGCCACGGTTTCTGGCGGGTTTGAAGGCGAGTTTGTGGAGTTTGAGGGTGGTTTTTGTGGTGTCGGTGTGGTGAAAATGCGCGATTTTGTGGATTCTTTGTGGTGTTTTGTGGGCGTGGTCTGTCAACCCGCCCCCCTGCCTTTTTGGCCGAATCGCGGGAGTGCTTTGTTTTGTTGGAGTTAGTTTGGCGATCCTCACTAACCTGTTGGATTGGCTGGGGTTAGAGGTCAAATTCCTCTCAGGAGAGAAGTTATGGGGTGGGGGGGCGCTTTTCG
>Ga0302314_10021001_pt1 | contig 10779 bp, 10 predicted proteins | sample III_Palsa_N2_3_FD_200533 | JGI IMG/M metagenome (GOLD analysis project Ga0302314, IMG submission 200533) | Peat permafrost microbial communities from Stordalen Mire near Abisko, Sweden - III_Palsa_N2_3 | ecosystem: Environmental > Terrestrial > Soil > Palsa > Peat permafrost | place: Sweden... | reverse complement strand
AAAAAACTGACCCGGCCCGTAAACGCTACAGGGGCCGGGTCAGAGAATCTTCGGATCGGGAGGGGGGACACTCGACCCGGTTCGAGCTCCCTACGACTTCCGGCATCGGTTGTCTTATGAAACTTTCCTTAGCTGCGGGATATTTTTGGCGCGGCTTCCCCGTGGCGGCTGGTAGAGAGCCGCTGCCAACGCTGTTGGTTCAGAAGTGGCGAATCTAGGTAGCTCCTGTCGGCGCCGCTGCGTCGCGAGGATCCACAACTGGCCATTCGAGCGCCCCCGCCCCTCTTTGCCCTGAACCGGTCGCTCGTTCTCGGCAGCATGGCCGCTTTGGTGCAAATGGGCGGCCCGCTGGGCGGCTCGGGCAGAGGAAAGGAGCAGGCAGGCTTTTATCAGCAGTCCACGCCGCGATGGACGCTGGCGATCTTCGACCGGCTACCGCTCGCCCAACGAAGAAGGCGGCTGAACGCCATGGCAACGCACGAACGCTGTTCTGCTTCTAATCGCACGGAGCGGGGACGACGGGGCGCGCCGCGAAGAGCATAATCTGCGAGCCGGCCGAATCGGCGGCCGCCATTACGACGCGAGGAGCACCGCGATGCCCAAAATGATATTCGTCAACCTACCGGTCGCCGACGTCGCGGCATCGACGGCCTTCTATAAGGCGATCGGCTTCGAGAGGAACGCTCGGTTCAGCAACGAGCAGTCGTCGTCGATGGTCTGGTCGGATGCCATCTACGTCATGCTGCTCGCCAAGCCCTTCTTTGCGACATTCACCGAAAAAACGATCGTCGATGCGACGACGAGTTCCACCGGGCATTACGCGCTGTCGTTCGATAGTCGCGACGAGGTCGATGCGATCACGCGGGCGGCGGTCGAGGCGGGCGGACGCGAGTTGCATGAGCCGCAAGACATCGGCTTCATGTACAGCCGCGCGTTCGAGGATCTCGATGGTCATGGTTTCGGGCCGTTCTGGATGGATCCCGCCGCCGTCGAGGGGGGACCGCCGGATCACGCTTAGGCAGCGGCCCGCGGTTTTTGACGATGAGAATAGCCATGGCGCCCCATCGCAGTCGTCGGCTGGACTGACCCACAAGTGGATATTCGGCATCCGCATCGCGCTCCTCGGAAGCGGACGCTTGTTAATGTCCACCGATCGGCAATCTGATCCTCGCTCCTCTCCGCTCGGGTGGGCGAGGATGAAACGAACCCGTCGTCTGCACGCCGGCGAGCATCGATCGGCTTCCGACGCGTGGGAGACGTCCCCTGATCATGCTATGGTAGGAACCTCGCATTGACGTTCCGTGGCTGTCGTTTTCCGAGCCGCCGATCGCCCCGTCCAAAGATGGCGATTGATCTCGGATCCAACAATCTTGCAAGAGCGAGACTGGCAGTTCGTTGTGGCAGTTTGGGCGAAGACGCTGGCGGTGTCGATTACAAGCTCCCATTCAGGTCGGATGGACGTGGCCGCTTGCCTGAAAGGCGCTTTGATAAGGCTTGCGCGAAGAACTCCGTCGCATGGCGGACGCGCGCCGGGACGAACCGGCGCTTCGGCCAGACGAGGCTCACGTCTCTGACGTTTTGCACGAAGTCTCCCAAGACGGGCATGATGTCAGGATCCGAGAGTTCACCGGCCAGTGACGCTGTCGTGAAGAAGCCGATGCCGACACCCGCCATCACCCCCGCCCGGATCGTTTCAATGCTGTTGGACGACAGGTTACCTCGAACGGCAATGCTGAAAGGGCCATCGGGGCCGACGAATGGCCAACTCGCCGCCGGCTCATGAAAGCCGCCGTAGATCAGGCAATTGTGGTCGACGAGGTCGGCAGGCGTTTGCGGCATGCCGCGGTCCCGGAAATAGCGGCGGGAGCCGACGCACACCAAAGGTACGGCCGTCACGCGACGGACGACCGCGTCGGGTTTGTCGACCGGACCGATCCGGATCGTCAGATCCACCCGATCCTCGACCATGTCGCGCACGATGTCCGACAGGATCAGATCCACCTCGAGTTCGGGGTACAGCGTCAGCAGCTCCGGGATGAGCGGTAGGACGTGCAGGCGCCCGAATGTCGAGGCCACGCTGATCCTGATCGATCCCGAGATGCGGAGCGAACTGCTCGTCATCTCATTGTCCGCATCGTCCAGTTCCTCGACCATCAGCCTGGTGCGCTCGAGATAGCGCTGGCCATGATCCGTAAGCGTCACGCTGCGCGTGCTTCGATTGAACAACGCCACGCCCAGGCGCTTTTCGAGGGCTGCAATGGTCTTGCTGACGGCGGGCTGACGCTCACCGGTGCGGCGGGCCGCGGCTGAAAAACCTCCGGCTTCTGCCACAGCAATGAAGGTGCTGAGTTCGTGGAAGCGGTCCAGACCTATTCCTCCAGTGAATGAATGATATGGAATATGAGATTATTATCCAGCTTCTCTCTGCACTCTATCTCGGCGTGAGAAAAGAGGAGCGCAGGATGCATATCGATCTCCAAGGCAAGAAGGCTGTCGTGACGGGCTCCACCGCGGGCATTGGCAGGGCCATCGCCGAAGGGCTGGCGCGGGCCGGTGCGGCGGTCGTCATCAACGGTCGCGGCGAAGAACGGGTCGCGGCCGCACTAGGGGAACTTCGCGCAATCATCCCTACTGCCGACATCACCGGCTTTTCCGCCGATCTGGCCACGGCAGAGGGCGCTGACGACTTCGCCGCCCGGGCGGGGGATGTCGACATACTGATCAACAATGTGGGCACGGCGAAGCCCAAGCCCTTTCTTGAGTTGACCGACAGCGACTGGCGGGCCCTGTTCGAGCTGAATGTGATGAGCGGCGTGCGCATGACGCGCCATCACCTGCCGGCCATGACGCAGCGCGGCTGGGGGCGCGTGATCTTCATCAGCAGCGAGTCGGCGCTGGCGATCCCCGTGGACATGATCGACTACGGCATGACGAAGACCGCGCAGCTCGCGATTTCGAGGGGCATCGCCGAGTCGGTCGCCGGCACGGGCGTGACCGTGAACGCCGTTCTTCCCGGCCCGACGAACTCCGAGATCATGTCGAACTGGATGAGGGCGACGGCCGTTTCCGAGGGCATCACGCAGGCCGAAGCCGAGCAGAAGTTTCTGAAGACGATGCGGCCGACCTCGCTTCTCGGACGGTTCACGACGACCGACGAGATCGCGAACATGGTCGTCTACCTGTGCTCGGACCAAGCCTCCGGCACGACCGGGGCCGCGCTGCGTGTGGACGGGGGCGTGCTCAGGCAGATCGCATAATCCATCCAGACCGTCATCAGCCGAAGGAGATTTGTCATGACCACCGCACTGAACGAACCGGCGCGTCCACAATCGCTGTCCTATGACCTCACCGGCAAACGGGTGGTCGTGGTCGGCGGCAAGACGGGAATTGGCCTCGGCATCGCGCAGGCTGCCCATACGGCGGGCGCGAGCGTAACCGTCGCCAGCCGGCGCTCGGCCTCCGTGGCAGACTATCCGGAGCTCATGCCCTTCGAGCAGATCACACTCGACATCAGCGACGAGGATGCCGTGCGGGCCGCCTTCGAAACGATCGGCAGTCTGGATCATCTGCTCGTCGTCGCGGGTCCGACCGACGGCAGCTGGGGTGCGTTCATGGACAAAGACATGCGGGGCGTGCGCAGTTACGCCGACAGCAAGTTCCTCGGCTCGTGGGCGTGCGCACGCTATGCCCACCCCCGACTTGCCTCCGATGGCTCGATCACCTTCCTGACAGGCGGCATTGCGGCGCGTTCGAAGCTCGGCATGACCGCCGTCACATCGACCTTCGCCGCGGTGGAGGCGCTGACGCGCTCGCTCGCGCTCGAACTCGGCCCGGTCCGGGTGAACGCCATCCGGCCCGGCTTCATCGATACCGACCTCTGGAACTTCCTCTCCCCGACCGACGCCGCGGACGTGCGCGAGAAGGTGCGCGCAAATTTCCCGGCGCGCCGCATCGGCCGCCCCGCCGACGTCGGGCATGCCGCCGTGTTCCTGATGACCAACCCTTATGTTACCGGCACCGTGCTCGAGGTCTCCGGCGGCGAGCAGTTGGTCGACTGGCAATTTTGAGCGGGACCCGCCGCTTGGCGTTTGGCCTCCTCCGCCTGGAGGAGGTCATCACAATGTCCGGCATTCGTTCCCCATCACCCGAAATGCGAACGCCGGGCCGTGTCACATCGGACGCTCTTTCGCTTGTCGGCTCATACGGGCTGGATCGTTCGCCGGCGCAGAGCCGGCCCCGGATCCCATCTGCAACCCGCTAACGCTGTCCAGCCGCATGGCGAAGCCCCAGCCGAAATGCTGGCCGCCGGAGAAATTGTCGTCCAGCGCGACCACGATGTCATTGCGCCCTTTCTTCAGCGGCAGGTCGAAGGAGGCATCGTCCAGCGAAAGGCGGCCGTCGGGACCACGGCTTGTGGCTGTGCCGTAGAGATTGCGCGCCGCGAAGACCTTCCGGCCGTTGACGAACACCCAGGCCTCCCGCAGCCATCCGAACGAAACGCGCCGGGTCTGATCCCGGCCCGACAGGATCGTGGTCTTAGCCCAGCCGAGAGAACTGACCGATCCCTGGTCCGACGAGCCGAGCAGCCGGCTCATATCGACGATGCCCTTGTCCTGCGCCTGCGTCGCAGTCCACGCGGCGGGGGACGACGGCATGCGGCGGTAGTCGGGGTCCACGCCGATCGGCACCTTGAGATCCGGATCGTTCCTGCTGTCCAGCGGGAACGGACCGGCGATCTGCCACAAGCGAACATATCGGGGATCGGCCGCCGCCGGATCGGCTTGCGGCTGCGCAGACAGGCCATCGGTCACGCCGGGCCGCACGCTCACATTGGCATATCGTGCCGGGCCCGACAGGCTGATGCCGCCGGCGCGCGCGTCACCCGCCAACCGTCCGACCGCGAGCGTCGGGGTGGTCGCGCCGTTGATGAAGACGTTCATCCGTCGCCCGGAGACGACCAGCCGAACGTGATTCCACCCGGTCGGGTCGAGCGGCGCCTTCGATTGATATTCGGGATATTCGTCCCATTCATAGGCGCCGTTCTCATAGGGCATGTACTGGACGCAATCGTCCGACGCCGCGCAATTGGGCTGCGGCCGCATGTAGAAGACCTCGGCGGCCCGGTGCCCGTTGTCCCTGAACTTGATCCCCAATATGCCGCCGCCGTTCAGCTTGACGTCGAAGTCGATCGTGCCGTCGACGAAGCTGAGGCCCTTCGACGTCACCGAGCCGTGGCCCAGCGTGAGGATACCGTCGGGGTGGGCCGTCTCGGAGACGAATTGGGCGTCGCCCTTGGTCTCCCAGCGGGATGCCACCAGGGCGAGCGTCGTGGACTGCGCGGCGGTGGCGAGGGTGAACGCCAGGACGATGCTCGGCGCGATGGCTGGCAGTCGGCGACGGATTCGAGTGGCTTGCGGCAAGGTGATCAAGGCGGGGCTCCCGTGGCCTCCCGTTTGGTGAGGCCGCCCACCCATGTCGACCTTGCACCGCCAAGCCGACTAAAGAAGCGCTAAAAAGCCGCTAAACCGCGACTAGAGATGCTGCCGGAAGTCGGCCAGCTGGCCTGATCGTCGCAGCAGCGATCGCATCGGGCCGGCCGACCGCCATGCCGCTCCACACCACCCTGCCATCGGACCGGTCGATCGCCGCCAGCGACAGCGTGGGCGTGTCGTTCCAGATGATCAGGCGAGACCGCATTTCCAGCTGCCGTCCCGCGCGGGCGTGGGTCGGCTTTGCGCCGGCGTCCGTGGCGATGACCCCTGGCATGCGCGCCGCCCGCTCCTCGACCAGCGCCGCCAAAGACCTCGCCAGCGGCTCGTAGCGGCCATCGCCGGTGTCGTTGCGGACCGGGCCGAGCATCAACGCGACCGCTGGCGCGGGTTGAGTCGCGCGGATCAGGATCACTATCAGGAGCGCAGCGACGGCAGCGATCCCGCTCCACAGCCAGATGGCGCGGCGATCGCGCGCCCTTTCGATCGGAGCGCCTGATTCGGCGGGGACGTCCGGTGCCGCGCGCAGGCGATAGCCGCGTTTGCCGATGGTCTCGATATGGTGCGGCGCACGCGAACTCTCGCCCAGCGCGCGTCTCAGATCGGCGATGACGATGGCCACGCTGTTGTCGCTGACGGTGCGGCCTTGCCAGACCTCCGCGAGGATTTCCGCCTTGCTGACAACCTCGCCGCGGTGCCGGCCCAGCAAGGCCAGCGTCCGCGCGGACCGATCCTCGAGCCGCCTCGTGCATCCGGGTTGCGTGAGCGTCGCGCTGGCGATGTCGAAGCGCCAGTCGCCGATGATGAGTTGATCATTCACTGAAGGGTATGTCCTGCGGTCGTCCGGGGCTTAGCAAGCTTGCCGCGCGACGTCAGCCCGTCGGTACCCCCGCCGCCACCGTGCAGCACGTACGGAAAATTGAGCGCTTCTTTAGTCGCATCATGCCCCGGCGCGTGGTGATCCGCGATCTCCACGAACGGGATGACCCGAATGACGATCGCTTTTCCACCACGCGCCACGCTTCGTTTCGCGACCCGGTGCCTTGCCCTGCTGCTCTCGACGGCCGTGCTCGCCTCGACGCGCGGTCAGGGCGCGCACAGCCCCTCCCCGCCCGCGCTTCGAATCCCGCTCGTGTCGTCGCGGTGGCGCACGCACGGATCAGCCACGTTCGGCACGCAGGAAGGCTTCGTGGCCGGTCTGGCGAGGGTCGGCGGCAGCAAGGGCGACGAGGCCGTGCTGCTGGGGCCGGGCTTCGGCGACGGGACGATCGAGTTCGACATGAAGGCGCAAGGCGACGGCATGCCCGGCGTCAAGTTCCGCTACCGCGACGCCGGCTCGGCGGAGCTCCTCTATCTCCGGACGCAGCCCGATTGCCCGGTGGAGACCGACTGCATCCAATATGTCCCGATCGTCCACGGCGTGATGCCCTGGAACATGTATCCGCAATATCAGCACAGCGCGCCCGTCGCGGTCGCGGGATGGAACCACTATCGCCTCGTCGTCTCGGGCAGGCGAATGGCGGTCTACGTCAACCGCGAGCCTGCGGTCGTGCTGGCGATCGGCCGGCTCGAAGGCGATGCGACGGTCGGCGCGATCGCGCTCGAGGGGCCGGCCACGTTCGCCAATCTCACGATCACGCCGAATGTCGTCGGCGACCTGTCGGCGGTCGCCGAAGTCGATCCTAGCCTCCGCGAGGGCCACTATCTGCGCCATTGGCGCGTGTCCCCCAGCGCGCCGACGCCGCTCGACCGGATGTCGACCTATCTCCAGCGTCCCGCGGACGGCGGCCAATGGCGCCGCGTGACGGCGGAGCGCTACGGGGTGATCAACCTCAGCCGTCTCTATGGATCGCCGACCGACGCGCGCATCGGGGCGCTGGCCTGGCTGACCACCGACCTGCGCTCGCCGTCGGCCCGCCACGTCCATGTCGACATGGGGTTCCTCTCGGAAGCGTCGGTCTATCTGAACGGGCGGCTCGTCTTCTCCGGCTGGAACCAATATTATCCGCCGAAATATCGCCGGGTGCCCGATGGCCGGCTGTGCGTGACGAACGCCGCCTTCGATCTTCCGCTGAAGAAGGGCGTCAATCGGATCGACGTGGCGTTGAACAACATCCTGGGCGTCGGGCACGCGCATTACGGCTGGGGCCTCGCGATGCGCCTGGGTGGGCGACACGACGGGCGGACCGATGATGGCTGCAGCGCCGGGTAGGCGACACGCTGTCTCCGATCTTGTCGAGCGTGCCGCCGGTCACCGCGGACCTGCGACGCAGTCGAGGGCGACGAGGGTCGTGCGGACGGCTTCATCGAGAGGCGTGTGCGGTTCGGAGCCCAGACGAGCAAGCAGACGACAATTGTCGAGCCTGACCGGCTCCCGCCATAGATAGCGCATCTCCATCATCTCCTGCGGCGTCGCTGCAACCAACGCGGCGAGGCGCAGCATCCACCAGGCGAGCGGCTTCACCGGCACGGTAGGATCGCCGAGCGCACGAACGATCGCATTGGGCATGCCGGTGCCGTCCGCGTCCCAATGCCCGTCCATGTGGAATGTCTCGAAAGGTTCGAGTCGGTCCTGCTCGGCCAAGCGGACCATCGTCTCGGCGACGTCGGGGAGGTACGCCCATTGATGCCCGATCCCACGCCTGCCCGGCTGACGGACCGCGACCGGACGGCGGCCCGGCGTCACCAATGCCTTGCCGAACCAATTGTTGGCCGCGCCCGGGCCGAAGAAATCGCCGGCGCGCACCACCAAAGCACGCATCTCGCCGCTATCCGCGGCGACGCGCAGCCGCCGCTCGAGCTCGACCCGGATCGCGCCCTTGCGCGTGCGCGGCCGCTGCGGCGCGCTTTCGCTGATGAGCGGGAAGGCTTCCGGCCCGTAATTGTAGACCGTGCCCGGCAGCAGCACCCTCGCACCGTTCGCGCGTGCCGCAGCGATGCTGTTGTCGATCATCGGGAGTACCAGGCGATCCCAGTCGCGATAGCCGGGCGGGTTGACCGCGTGGACGACGAGATCCGCTCCGGCTGCCGCCGACAGGACACCCTCGCGGCGCATGGCGTCGCCGACGCGCGGTTCGATACCCGCGTGCAGGCGCGCGGCAGGATCGCGCACGAGGCCACGTACGCGCCAACCCGAAGCCAGCAGCCGCACGGCCACCGCGCCCCCGATCCCGCCCGTCACGCCGAGTACCAATGCCGTTTGCGTCATATCGACCTCCCTCAATGTCGACGCCACCATGACGGGCAGCAGACCTCACCGGAATTGTCGAAATTCGTGGGTCGGCTATACGCCAACGTATGAACACCGGACCGAGTTGGGATCTCTACCGCACGTTCGCCGCGGTGATGCGCGATGGCTCGCTGTCGGCGGCAGCGCGCTCGCTCGGGATCGCGCAGCCAAGCGTATCGCGTCATATCGACGAACTTGAGCGCGCGCTCGGCACGACGTTGTTCGTTCGCTCGCAACGCGGATTCTCGCCAACCGATCGCGCCCTGGCGTTGTTGCCCTACGCCGAGGATTTGATAGCGACCTCGGCGGCGCTGCTCCGCGCCGCATCGGCCTCCCCCGACGAGATTTCGGGGGTGGTCAGGATCAGCGCCAGCGAAATCGTCGCCGTCGAGCATCTGCCGCCGATCATCGCAGCGCTCCGCCGCACGCACCCCGGCATCGCCGTCGAGCTGGCGCCCTCCAACGCCCTGGACGATCTGCTCGCTCGACGCGCCGACATCGCGGTGCGGATGGTCGATCCCGTCCAACAGGCGCTGGTCGCCAAGCGGGTCGGCAGCGTCACCCTCGGGCTCCACGCGCATATAGACTATCTCACGCGTCGCGGAACGCCGGCTTGCCAATCGGAACTGCCGGGGCACGACCTCATTGGTCCGGATCCGTCATCGCCATTCGTGCGCGCCGTCCTGGCCGAGCTGCCGGCCATGGATCCGCGGGCCTTCGCTCTGCGTGTCGATAGCGACGTGGCGCAACTGGCGGCGATCCGGGCCGGTATCGGCATCGGGGTGGTGCAGGTCGAGGTCGCTCGGCGTGATCCGGCATTGATCCGCGTGCTGCCCGAAGCGTTCGCCTACGAACTGCCGCTCTGGATCGTGATGCATGAGGATCTACGGACCAGCGCGCGCTGCCGCGCGGTATTCGACACTCTTTCGGACGGCTTTCATCAAATGGCTGACAGATCGAGCCGTATCGCGAAGATCCATTAAAAGTACAGTCGAAGCCTTCTGCTTGCGCGGCAGCTCTGCCGCTTCGCTTGCTCGGCACGCCTTGCTCTTCGTTCGCGGTCGCCGAGGTGGCACCGCAGCCCCCAGCGCGGGTACGCAGTTGCCTTCAGTGAGACGAAGACTAAACGACCGCCTCGACCGAGAGCGGCGATCAAATCTGCCAAGCGTTCCGCTCAACTGGCCGATGCGTGCTGTCAGCGTTCCGGCGTCGAGACCCAATCGCGGCCGGTTTTCCGCGACCCGAAAGCGGCCATCCGTTCATGTGGTAAGCGCGTGCGTGCTCCCACTCCGCACTAACCAAACATTGTCTGAACCGCCTCGTCCAGCGCCGTGCGCGGTTCATCGCCAAGCGTCGCCTTGAGGCGGTCATTCCGCAATTGGACCGGCTGCTCCCAAAGATATTTCATCTCCATCACCTCGCGCAGGACGGGTACGAATGGCGAGGCGAGCCGCATCGGCCACCACTGCGTCTGCTTCGCCGGCATCGCGGGGTCGCCCAGCGCTCGGCGTATCGCATCGACCATCTGGTTACCTTCAGCGCACCATATTGCTGCCGGCACGCATCTCGTTCCTTCATGATCTGCCGCCGCTCCCTCGTCTCGTCGTTCCACGAAGATCCGCCTGCAATTCGCTGATCTGTTCGTCGAGTGTCATCATGGCCTCCTGTTTCTCGAAAGACAGGGGTCGAATCCGGCGTGGATCGGGTCGGGTCAAGGATCGTGCCAGCGACCACGAAGCGGCGATGATGGCGGCCGCCAAGACCAGCATCGACGGCAAACTGCGGACGCTCGGGCGGGGAACGGTTGACTCGACTGGGAATCGGCGCCGAAAGCAGTACCCCGACCGGGAGCGATGCAACTACCTGCGGTGTCTCGGGACGCGTGGGTTATGACGGGATCCCGATCGGCTCCAATTAGCATCCTCGGAACCGTATTGGCTTCGGCGTAGATTCAATGACTTGGCCGAAATCTACCGGGGTCTCGCTTTCGGCGCCGATCCACAGACTGAGGCTTCTGATTATATCGCGTGGCGGTGCTGATCATGGGCTGGTCGTCCGCCA
>Ga0302314_10021000_pt1 | contig 10779 bp, 5 predicted proteins | sample III_Palsa_N2_3_FD_200533 | JGI IMG/M metagenome (GOLD analysis project Ga0302314, IMG submission 200533) | Peat permafrost microbial communities from Stordalen Mire near Abisko, Sweden - III_Palsa_N2_3 | ecosystem: Environmental > Terrestrial > Soil > Palsa > Peat permafrost | place: Sweden... | reverse complement strand
TGTTGATACCCAGTTGTTCGAGCAACGCGCGCTTTAGCCCGGTCTGCACCATCGTGACATCGGTCACCACCTGCTTGCAGCGCAGCAGCGCGAGAATGCCGCTTTGCACCGCGCCCGGCGAGAAATAAAGATCGTCGACCGCGTTGAAATCGCCGCTCGTGTGCACCAGACGCTGCAACACCGTAAGTTGCTCGGCGGGAAACCCGGACCAGTCGCGGCCCGCTGCAATGATCTCGAAGCTTTCGGCCTCGATCGGATGCGGCTCGTAGGGCGCAAAGCGCTGCACTGCCGCGGCAGTCGGTTGCGCTTCTTTGTCCAGCAGACCGCGTACCTGCAAATGATGCGCGCGCTGCGGCTCGCCGACCTGTTCTTCGAAGCCGACGATCTGCACGCGGTATTTGCACAGCGAGCAGTTCATCGCGGCGCGCCCTTCTATGGCTTCGCGCGCGCGCTCTATCATCACGTCGGCCACGTACGGATGCGCGCCCAGATAGCCGGCTTTGAGTATTTCCAGCGCGGGCTCGCGCTCCTGCAACGCGTCGGCCGCAGCATAAATGCGCTTGACCAGCACGCCATCGAACAGAAAGAACGGCAACACCACCAGACGCCGCAAACCGTGGCGTGCCGCCGCGCGCAGCCCATCGGACACAAGCGGCTTGGCTGTGCCCGAATAGCACACCTGCACGCTGCCGAAACCCATGCCTTCTTCCAGCATGCGGGCAACCTTGGCGATCTCGCCGTTGGCGTCCGGATCGGTCGTGCCCCGGCCCACCAGCACCAGGCAAGTCTCGTCGCGGCGCACGGTATGCGGCGAGCGCGCCTCCGCCGCAACCACCCTTTCCTGCGCCAACTGCAGCAGTTTGGGATGCAGATCGAGCGGCGCGCCGAAATGGAAATCGATTGCAGGATGTTCGCGCGCGAGCGTGAGCATCTCCGCCGGCAGATCGTTTTTTGCATGTCGGGCCGCGAGCAACACGCCCGGCACCATCGCAACCTGTTGCGCACCGAGCGCCAGGTTAGCCGCTACCGCATCGCTGAGCGTCGGGCTGGAAAACTCCAGATACCCGTGACTGACCGGATGCGGGTGGGCGCGCTCGCGCACCAGTTCGACCAGCGCCTCGAATTCGCGCACGGCATCGGGATCGCGGCTGCCATGACCAGCGAGCACGATACCGAATGACACCGATGCGGGCACCGACGCGCCCGCAGCGTTGATGACGGGCTTTATTGCCGATTTCGTTACGGGTTTCATCAGGCAGGCGCCGCTTCGATCTGACTGGCCATCGGGCTGCGCGTACGGATCAGCATGATGCTCATGTCGGAAAACGTCTGCGCTACGCAATCGCCCAGATTGCCTTGCCACTGCGCTTCAGCGCCGGTCAGGTTCTCCCATACCTCCGTGGGATGCCCGGCATCGATACCCTGCTCCAGCAGATACGCCGCGATATGCGGCGGCATGAAGGAGCGTGCCGCATCCCACGGGCACGGAATGACGATCGCATTGCGCTGGTCTTCGAGCACATGCACCAAATGGCGTTTGAAGGGCGTGAGGTCGCCGCGTCGATGAAAGGTAATGAAACTGGTTTCGTCGAAACACACCTTGGCGCGCGAGGCTAGTATCTGCGCCGAAGAAATGCCGGGCAGCGTTTCGACCGGATGACCGCAAGCGCGCTCGACACGCTCCAAATACTGGAAGCCGCTGAAGTGGATGTCGCCCATGAACACCACCACGCAGCGTTTGCCCTGGTGGTGTGCGCGCGCCACCTCGGCCAGTTTCTCGACCTGGTCGCGATAACCCATCGTCACCACCTCGGTACCCGGGACGATGACGCTGCTGACGACTTTAACCACCGCATCGAAACCGGCCACCAGGTCGGCCGAGCGAATCAACTCCGCGCCACGCTGGGTCAGGTAGCCGACGTCGCCCGGCCCCGCCCCAATACAAATAATCATGTTCTGTCCTCGAAATAAGTCTGTGCGCGTGCGCGTATCGTCAGCGCCAGGCTCTGCGCCGACAGCGCTTCCAGCGTCAGGCATTCGGCGCCCAGCACCTGTGCGAGCTGCGCGGCACGTCCCAGCCGCAGGAAGCCGGCCTCGGTATCGAGCACAAGACTGGGCACGCCGTGCCCAGCCAGCAGTTCCGCCAGCGCCAACGACTCGCGCCACGGATCGCCGCCGTCCACCAGCGCCACGTTGGCACGGCCATCGGTCAACAGCACGAGCAGCGGCTGCGCCATATTATCGCCGGCTTGCTCCAGGGTTTCGAGCGCCAATTGCAAGGCATGCGGCAACGGCGTGCGCCCGCCCGTGGGCAATGCGCGCAGCCCTTGCTCGGCGCGCTCGACACTGCGCGTCGGCGCCAGTAGCAAGGTCGCGTCTTCACCCCGGAACGCGATCACGGCGACTTGGTCGCGCCGCTGATAGGCATCCGTAAGCAGTGTGAGCACGGCGCCTTTGACGGCTTCCATGCGGCGTTGCGCGGCCATCGAACCGGAGGCGTCGACCACCAGCAGAATCAGGTTGGCATGCGTGCCGACGCGGATCTGCTGATGCAAGTCGCTCTTGCCGACCTTGAATTCGTCGGGGCTACGCATCGCAGCGCTGCGCAGCGTCGCACCCAGTGCAAGGCTGGTAGGCTGCGGATCGGGCACGGCACGCACCACCCGGCCACGCTCGGCAAACTGCGCGGCACTGCGGCGGCCCGGCGTGCTCTTGGCAACCGGAGCGTCCACCGTGATACGGCGCGGCGGGGCACCAGCGGAAGCGACGGCGAATATCTTGGGTTTCGCCTCAGGCGCGTTTCTGGGCGGGCCGTCGGGCGGTGTTTCTGAACGACTCTCGGGAGTCTGCTCGATAGAGTCGGCAGCGTCGGCGGCGGCGGCGGCGGATTCCTCGCCCAACTCAGGTTCCAGGTCCGACCCGGGGGCATCGTTTGCGTCCTTCGCGTCCTCCCCGTCGTGCGCGTCATTGGGCGCACGACCATCATCGGATGCGTCGGGATCGCGGCCCACACCGTTATTCATGGCATCACTTGGGTCACCCGGCTCAGGTGAATCGCCCGTCTCAGCTTGCGGTTCGGCCCCCGATTGCGCAGCCTCCTGCATCAACTCGTCGAGCTTCTCGTGGTCAAGGCCCGGCTGCTCGAACGGCTTGCGCCGGCGGCGGTGAGGCAATACCAGCTCCGCTGCGCTGCGCACGTCTTCGGGCGTGACCTGCAAGCGCGCATTGAGCGCGGCGCTGGCGCGAGCCGCCTTGTGCATGACGATGTCGGCGCGCAGGCTGGCCACGTCGAATTCGCAGCACAGGTGACTGATCAAGTCGAGCAGCGCATCGTCGAGCTCGACTTGCGGCAGCAACCGCTGTGCCGCGGCGAGTTGCTCGCGCAGCGCGTGCTGCGGCGCTTCCCACTGCAATGCATACGCGGCCGGATCGGCCTCGAAGCGGATCCGGCGGCGCACGACCTCGCCACGCTGCACCTTGTCGCGTGGCGCCGTCACTTCGACCATCAGGCCGAACCGGTCCAGCAGTTGCGGGCGCAGATCGCCTTCTTCCAGGTTCATTGTGCCGATCAGCGTGAACCGCGCCGGATGCGTGACCGACAAACCTTCTCGCTGGACAGAATTGACGCCCATCGCAGCAGCGTCCAACAATGCATCGACGAGGTGATCGGCCAGCAGGTTGACTTCGTCGATATACAGAATCCCACGGTGCGCAGCGGCCATCAAACCGGGCTGAAACGCGCGCCTGGCGCCTTTGAGCGCCTGTTCCAGATCCAGGGTACCGAGCACGCGATCTTCGGTAGCGCCCAATGGCAGTGTGACGAATGGCACGGAACTCAGTTGCGCCTCACGCTGGACCGGGTTCGGATGCGCGTTTGGAAGCGCGTTTGGAAGGGCCGTCATATGGCCTGAGTTGCACCGCTCGCAGTATTCATAGGGTGCATCCGGCGCGCAATTGAACGCGCAGCCCGGCACGCGCAGCAACGGCGGCAGGATCTCGGCAAGCGCTCGCGCTGCGGTACTCTTGGCCGTGCCCTTGTCGCCGCGTATCAGCACGCCGCCCAGCGACGGATCGACCGCGCACAGCAGCAACGCGCGCTTGAGTTGATGCTGGCCGACGATGGCGGCAAACGGAAACGGTTGGCTACTCATCTTATGCGCCACGCGGTGTCTCGCCGCGCGCCTCGAGCAATGCTTCACTGTGTAAATACAATTCGCGCAAAGCCGCCAGCGTCTGCGGCTGCGGTTGCGCCCACATGCCGCGACTGGCGGCTTCGAGCAGCCGCTCCGCAATGGCATTTTGCGCCCACGGGTTGGCGGATTGCAGAAATTGCTGCATCTGCGGCGCCAAACCGTAGATTTGCGCGATTTCTTCGTACATCCAATCGTCCATCACCTGCGCAGTAGCATCATAGCCAAACAGATAGTCGACTGTCGCCGTCAGCTCCAGGCCGCCCTTGTAACCGTGCCGCTGGATGCCGGCGAGCCACTTCGGATTGACCACCCGCGAGCGGAACACCCGCAGCGTTTCCTCTTTGAGGTCGCGCACCTGCGCACGCGCCGGATCGTGACTGTCGCCGAAATAGCGGCGCGGTTGCTGACCGGTCAGCGCGCGGATGGTCGCGATCATGCCGCCGTGGAATTGCAGATAGTCGTCGCTGTCGAAGATGTCGTGTTCGCGATTATCCTGGTTGTGCAGCGCAACCTGCACGCCTGACAGACGCATCCGGAATGCCTCGCGCTCGTCACGGCCCGAGCTTCCCCGGCCATAGGCATAGCCGCCCCAGTTGACATAGGCGGCGGCGAAATCGGCATCGCTTTGCCAGTTCTTTTCCTGGATCAGCGGCAAGATGCCGGCGCCGTAGCTACCTGGTTTGGCACCGAAAATCCGATGGCCGGCACGCTGCGCGGCCTGCGGTTCGCTCAGGCCTTGACCGATCCAGGCGCCCAGTTCCGCCAGATAGTGCTTGCGCACGAAGTTCTGCTCGAGCGGCTCGTCGAGGACCAGGACGGCCTGGACCGCGTCGTCGATCAAATCGATCAACTGCGGGAACGCGTCGCGGAAGAAGCCGCTGATGCGCGTGGTGACGTCGACGCGAGGCCGTTTGAGCTGCGCCAGCGGGATGACTTCGACACCGCAGAGTTGCCGGTTTTCCGGGCGCCAGACGGGGCGCACACCCAGCAACGCGAGAATTTGCGCGACGTCGTCGCCGTGGGTGCGCATCGCGCTGGTGCCCCAGATGCTGATCGCCACGCTGTGCGGATATGCGCCCGTTTCGCGCAGATGGCGCTCCAGCACTTCGTTGGCCAGTTGCTGACCGACGCGCCAGGCCGACTGCGAGGGCACGCTGCGCGGATCGACCGAGTAGAAGTTGCGCCCGGTCGGCAAGATCTGCGCCATGCCGCGCGTGGGCGAACCGCTCGGGCCCGCCGGCACGTAGCCGCCAGCCAGGCCGTTGAGCAGATTATCGATTTCGTCGGTTGCGCGCGCGAGATTCGGGACCAGTTCGTTGCAGGCAAACGTAAGAATGCGGCGCAACGCGGTGTAGCGGGCTTTATTCAGCGCCCGTGCGCCGGGCTCGGGGGATGCGTCAGCCAGTTGCGCGTGCGGTTGCGGTTGCGCAGACTGCGCCGGCACGCCGATGGGCCGAGGGGGCGGCGCAGCAACTCGCGAGGGAACTGCGCTCGCGTTGCGCTGCTTGTCGGCGCGTTTGAGCTGCTGCACGACCGATACGCCGCGTGCGCGCAACGCAGGTTGCAAACGCGGCGCGTCGTGTGTTGGATCCTGTTTATCTAGCGGGCTGAATAGCTGCGCAATCACTTCGTCGACCCGGTCGGCTCGGTAATCATGCGTGAGTAGTTCGGCGAACAGCGCGCGGCACAGCGCATCGATCGCTTCGAGCGCGTCGGCGCGTGTCACGATCGGGCGCTGCGCGATGAGAGCGAGCGTTGCGGTGACATTGAGCCGACGCCCTTTCTGGTCGAGCAACATGTCCAGTGACAGGCCGAACAATTGCGCGACCGCCTCCTGCAGACCCGGAATGTCCTGGTTAGGCAAGCGGGTCAGCGATACCAGCATGTCGATCAGTTGGCCTTCCTGCGGCGCCTGTCCCAGTGTGTGCAGACCATCGCGGATTTGCGCTGCGCCCAATTCGCACAGGTACCCGTCAAGGTCTTCGATCAGATGCGCTACGTCCGAACCGGCCATGCTGGCTAGGACTGCGGGGAGCGCTTCTTCATGGTCGTGCCCGTGCCCGTGCCCGTGCCCGTGCCCGTGCCCGTGCCCGTGCCCGTGTTCGTGTTCGTGTTCGTGTTCGTGTTCGTGTCCGTGTTCGTGTTCGTGCTCGTGCTCGTGCCCATGACCGTCCCCATGATCATGGTCATGATGCAACAGCCTGGCCCGGAGATCCGCATCGAGATTCGTCTGCTTCACCAGCTCCCAGATCTGCTGCTGCAACAGCGGCAATTTGGCTGGGTCCAGCACTTCGACCTGATAATACTCATCGACCAATTGCGTGAGTTGTGCGAGCGCGCCGTAGGTATCGGCGGTCGTCATCGGCGGCGTCAAGTGGTCGACCACCACCGCATGGCCACGGCGTTTGGCCTGCGCGCCTTCGCCCGGATCGTTGATGATGAACGGATAGAACAGCGGCAGATCGCCCAGCAATGCGTCCGGAAAGCACTCCTGCGACAATCCCAGGCCTTTCCCCGGCAACCACTCCAGCGTGCCATGCTTGCCGACATGAACAATCGCGTCGGCCTGCCAGACATCGCGCAGCCATCGATACAACGCATAGTAATGATGCGTAGGCGGGAGATCCGGCTGGTGATAGATCGCATCCGGATCCATACCGTAGCCGCGCGGCGGCTGAAGCGCCACGAACGCATGGCCCAGTTCGATACCTGCCAGGGCCAGATGTCCGTCGTGCAAATAGGCGACGCCGGGCGGCGCTCCCCACTGGGCCGTCATTTTTTCCTGCAGCGCGAGAGGCAGTTCGTTGAACCAGAGCGCATATTGCGCAGCCGATACCTGCCCGGCGGCCTGCGCCAACTGCTCGGCGCTCAGATAGGTTTGATCGTAGGAGCAACGGTCCACCAAAGCGTGGATCAGCGCGGTGCCGCTCTCGGGCAGCGGACCGACTTGATATCCGGCAGCGTCCATCGCGTGCAGAATGTGCAGCAACGAGGCCGGCGCGTCCAGGCCCACCGCATTGCCGATCTGCGCAGCCTTGCTGTTGGAATTCGTAAAGATAAAAGCGACGCGCTTGTCCGAATTCGCAGTCCGCTTGAGTCGCGCAAATCGCGCCGCGATACCGGCCACCCGAGCCACGCGATCGGCGACCGGTTGATACACGACTTGCTGCTGCAAAGCGCCTGCCGCGCGCGCCTTGAAAGACACCGGCACGGTGACGATGCGTCCGTCGAACTCCGGCAGCACGACGTTCATTGCCGCATCGAGCGGATTCAAGCCGCGTGCCGAATGTTCCCAAGGCGCTTGCATCATGCCGCTCGTGATCGCTTGCAACACCGGTATGTTCAAGTATTCGAGCGCACCGACGGCCCAGCCCGCAGGCGTTGCGCCACCAGGCGTGATTTCGCCCATTGCGAAGGCGGTCGTGTTGATCAGAACCTCGACGCGCGCCGCGTGTTCCCCGGCAAAGTAGGCGAGCGCAGTGGGTAGTGTAGCCACCCCGGTAGCCAACCCGGCAGCCAACCCCGCGGCCCCTTCTGCAGCCCCTTCGCCGGCCCCCGCACGCAGCGATGAAGTAAAGACCGGTAGCGCGGCGATATCATGGCGCGCCAGCGCATCGACCAACGCGTCGATGAAGTGGGTGTTGCCGCTGATCCAATGCGCACGATAAAACACGATGCCCACGGCCGGTCGGGCTGTAGCGCCGCCGGCGATACTGCCAGCAATGCCATTCGCTGTGCCGAATTGCGCTTGCCAATCCTCGAGGCTCGCGCCTTCGGGCAGGCCCGGATGATAAATGCCATGCTCGGGCAGCGACATCGCGGGCTCGAAGCCGAACCCGCTCAGTAACAAGTGATCCGACAGATAACGCAGTAGTTGCGCGAGGTTGACGCTGCCGCCCGCCTGAAAATACGTCGAAGCCTGCTGTAGAACCTCGGCCGTAACGCTAGACACGGCCGCCAGTTCGGGATCGGGCTCGCCGGTGCCGCTGACCGCGAGCAAATGACATCCGGCGCGGTGTGCATGGCGCACCAACTGCGCAAAGCCGGGAATGCTGGCGAGCCGGCCCAGCACACGCACGACGATCACACGCGTGTCGGCCAATTGATTGGCCAGCAGCGACGCCATTTCAGCATCGCTTTCGAGCGCTTGCAGATTGATCGCATCGACCGGGGGGAAATCGTGCGGCAGTTGCCCAAGCGCACTGTGTAGCACGCTCAGATCGTTGGGTGCATGCGTTAGCAGCGCAATGTGGGGGCGAGCGGCTTCAGTCATTTTCCGGGCCCTCGACATCGCTTGTGCCTGATATGTCGCCTGCGCCTGTTACCTCACCCGGGCACGATATGTCACTTGCGCCCGATACGCAGCTTTCGTCCTGCACGCCACTCTCGTCAAGCAGATCGCCTACATCCAAGCGATGAAACACGAGTTCGTCGACGACCTGGCCACCCTCCAGATGCTCGGTGACAATGCGCTCCAGCGCCGCTTCGTCGATACGGTGATACCAGACGCCTTCCGGATATACGACCAGGATCGGCCCCTGCCGCTTGCACGCCAGCATGCAGTGAGTACGAGTGCGCTTGACACGCAACGCCGGGCGCGCGTCGATTTTCTCGCCGAGCGCGGCGAAGGTGGCGGTCGACAGCACACCGTCCTCGGTACAACGGGGACCGGTGCACATCAGTACATGACGGGTGTGGGTTCTCATCGGTGCGCTCCGCGCGCGAGCTGGCCGCGGGTGCAACGGCAGTTGCAACGGACAAGCGCCGCGTCAGCGCGCAGCGCAACCGCAACGGCCCACGAAGCGGCCGAAAAAATGGCCAAGGCAATGGCGAAAAAAATGGCCAAGAAACGGTTCGGATGTGAAGGAGACGTCATTGAAATCCCTGGCGAAACTTGACGTCGTCGCGGGCGCACGCATAGCGCGTTGAAGCGCAAAAATCATGCTCTCTGCCAGCTCACCCCGTCTGATAGAGGCCCGGTTCGACTGGGGTGATGGCCGGTCTCCTGGCTCGCGGATCGACACCCTGCACGGCCTTCCCGGAATCTCCAGTGGCATTGCGTGCGGATTCACCGTCTTCAGTTGCGGGGGCAGCCGCGGTATCGCACCGCGTTCCCGTTTCACCCTTGATGGGCACCATCACGCCCGTATGATAAAGCAATTCGGCCGCGCCCCACCATTTAGGCCCTTGCAAACAGGGCCTATAGGGCAATTTGGTGGGAGTCATTTGGCCGCAGGCAACCCGCGGGCCCGCGATATTTCGGACGCAAGCGTTATGCGATCGAAACAAGCGAACACTATCGAACAAAAGAAAACAGCCCGGCGCCGGGAAGCCGGTCACATGGGCTGCTTGAAAAATACTGCGGAAGAAATCCTGCGCAGACACTGCGAACACGTTGCGCAGTCGCGCGAGCTTCAGTGCGAAGTCACGTCATAGCGATGACAGTCGTCACAGCAACGGACTGCTACGCCGACGCATTACTGATCCTTGGCGTCGCTTAGATTAGCGTCGGCCTTCTTATTGTTGGCCTCGCCCTGAGCCTCTGTCCTTACCTTGTCGGCTTTAGCTTGAGCAATCATCGATTGCTTGTTGGCTTCCTGCTGCGCCTCGGCGGATTTTTCGTCGGCCTTTGCCTGTGCCTTGGCGGCCTTCTTGTCCGCACTTGTCATCGGCGTCGGCGCAGTATTCGACGGTGCGGCTTGCGCAAAGGCGCCACCTGCATAAACGCCACACATCAAAGAGAGAGTCAAGGCTGCGAGTTTGCGGTTCATTATCTGGTTCCTTTTAAAATCGACCAGTGGTCTGGAGATTTCATTATAGGAACGAGATCGGCTCAGTTGATGCGTCAAACTGCAAGCCATGTAAAAAAACGTTGCAGTGCTTGCCAGGTAAAACTTACCGGGCAAGCACGCTAATTTACCTACTGACATTGCCGCAGCAAGACGTCTGCGGGTTGACATAGCAACCGCCAGCTGTTGCTATGTCAACGCGCGGTGTCATATCAACTGCATCACCCAACGAGCCGGTGGTTCAGCCACGGTTGTTTAGTCAACCGCTCCGCTTCGAATGCCTTGATCTTGTCGGCATGCGCCAACGTCAGGCCAATATCGTCGTAGCCGTTGATCATGCAGTACTTGCGAAACCCGCTGATCTCGAACGCATACTCGCGCGCGTCCGGCGTGCGCACCACCTGTGCCTCCAGATCGATCGTGACCTGGTAGCCGTTGAAGGCCAGCGTCTCGTTGAACAGATGGTCGATCTGCTGCTCGGTGAGCACGATCGGCAAGAAGCCGTTCTTGTAGCAGTTGTTGAAGAAGATATCGGCAAAGCTCGGTGCAATCACTGCGCGAAAGCCGTACTGCTGCAGCGCCCACGGCGCATGTTCGCGCGAGCTGCCGCAACCAAAGTTCTTGCGCGCCAGCAGCACCGAGGCGCCGCGATAGCGCGGCTGGTTGAGCACGAAGTCCGGATTGAGCGGGCGCGTGGCGCAGTCCTGCCCCGGCTCGCCGTGATCGAGATAACGCCACTCGTCGAACAGGTTGTCGCCAAAGCCGGTGCGCTTGATCGACTTCAGGAATTGCTTCGG
>Ga0302314_10020998_pt1 | contig 10780 bp, 9 predicted proteins | sample III_Palsa_N2_3_FD_200533 | JGI IMG/M metagenome (GOLD analysis project Ga0302314, IMG submission 200533) | Peat permafrost microbial communities from Stordalen Mire near Abisko, Sweden - III_Palsa_N2_3 | ecosystem: Environmental > Terrestrial > Soil > Palsa > Peat permafrost | place: Sweden... | reverse complement strand
CGCGCGGCCGACGCGCGCGGCGACACCGTCGCCGCCAAGGACTTCTACCACCAGGGCGCCCGCTTCCTGACCACCTTCTACGGCCAGTTGGCGGCGGAAAAGGCCGGCCTGACCACCCTGACCATCGGCCATGATCCGGCGCCCGCGCCGGCCGATCAGTCACGGTTCGAAGGCCGCGAGCTGGTCCGCGCCTCTCGCATCCTGGCCGAGATGGGCGAGCGCGACCTGTTCCGCACCTTTGTGCTGTCCACGTCCGAAGATCTGCCGAGCTGCGAGGAATACGCCCTGATGGTCGACCTCGCCCGCGGTTACGGCGACCAGGATCTGGCCATGCGGGTGGTGCGCATCGCCGCCCAGCACGGCTTCATCCTGCCCGACCGCGGCTATCCGATGCGCTCGGTGTCGCTGTCGCCCGACGCGGCGGAGGCGCCAATGGTGTTCGGCATCACCCGTCAGGAAAGCAACTTCGATCCCCGCGTCCGCTCCGGCGTCGGCGCGCGCGGCATGATGCAGCTGATGCCCGAGACCGCCCGCGCCATGGCCCGGCGGATGGGCCAGCCCTACCAATCGGGGCTGCTGGACGATCCCGACTACAACATGCGCCTGGGCTCATCCTACCTCGGCCACCTGATCAGCGATTTCAGCGGCTCCTATGTGCTGGCGACGGCGGCCTACAACGCCGGTCCCGGCCGCCCGGCCGAATGGGCCAGCTATTGCGGCGATCCGCGGCAATCGAGCGTCGACGCCGCCGACTTCATCGAATGCATCCCGTTCAGCGAAACCCGCAACTATGTGATGCGGGTGATGGAGGCTGCCGAAGTCTATCGGGCGCGCATGAACGGCGGCGCTGCGCCGCTGCTGTTGTCCGCCGATCTCAAGCGCGGCGGCTACACCTACGGCAGCGGTCCGCTGCAGCCGTTGCCGACCAGCAACGACCCGATCGGCGCCCTGATCGCCGATGGACAGACGGCGCCGGCGTCTTCCCAGGCGGGCCCTCGCTAGAACCGGATCGGCGCCCGTAGACGCCATTTCTGTGACTCTATTGCAACAGCAGTCAGCGCTCACAGGCGCGCCAGTAAAAAAATCACCCGATCACGCAACGCACCATCGCCCACGACGTTGACCCATCGCGACGGCCTAGCTCGGCAGGGGTTTTCTTCTTCCCAGCCTGGCCAGTCACAGGTCATCTTTGAGAACGGGGATACTCTATGAAACGTTGGATACTTGCCGGCGCCGCGACCGCGGCGCTCGCCTTCTGCGCGGGGACATCCGCAAACGCGGCTCAGCCGGACGGTTGGTATGGCGCGGTTGACCTCGGCTATCACCAGCCGATGGACAACACGAACAACTTCGGCAGCCCGATCAAGTACAAGGGCGACTACGCCGCCTTCGTTCGCGCCGGCTACCGACTGACGCCGCACTGGCGGGTCGAGATGGAGGGCGGCTATCGCCCGAGCGCCGACAAGTCCTTGTTCGGCAATCCGATCAGCGGCCATTCGAACACCGAAAGCGCGATGGTCAACGTGCTGTACGACTTCCTGCCGGATTCCAAATTGCAGCCGTTCATTGGCGCCGGCGTAGGCCTCAATTGGCAGGACTTGCACGAAACCGTCGTCTTGGGCACGCTGTCGTCCAGCCAAAGCGCCGCCGCCTGGCAGGGCATCGCTGGCGTCTCCTATGCGGCGACCGATCAGCTGAACATCGATCTGACCTATCGCTACCTGGATAGCGGCAAGTTCGACGTGAGCTGCTCGGCCTGCGTCGAGCCGCAGAGCTATCACGACTACAAGGACAACTCGGTGACGATCGGTCTGCGGTACCTGTTCGCGGCCCCGCCGGCTCCCCCGCCGCCGCCGCCCCCGCCGCCGCCTCCCCCGCCGCCTCCGCCGCCCCCGCCGCCTCCTCCGCCACCCCCGCCGCCTCCGGCGTTCGTGGCCAAGGACTTCGTGGTCTACTTCCCCTTCGATCAGTTCATCCTGACGCCGGAAGCCCAGACCGTGGTGCAGCAGGCCTCGCAATACGCCAATGACGGTCACGCCACCCGCGTCGTCGTCGTCGGCCACACCGACACCTCCGGCGGCGTCGCCTATAACCTGCGCCTCTCCGAGCGCCGTGCGAAAGCCGTCGCCGACGCCCTGGTCGGCCTGGGCGTTCCCCAGACCGTCATGAACGTCGACTGGAAGGGCAAGACCGATCTGGCCGTGCAAACCCCAGACGGCGTCAAGGAACCCTTGAACCGCCGGTCCACCATCTCGATCAACTTCTAAGTCGAGACCAAAGACCTAAGCGATACGATCTGAGAGCCCGGCGAAAGCCGGGCTCTTTTTCGTTGGCTGTGCTGGGATTTAGCGCGAGATCGTCTGCAACGAGATGACCGGGCCGCCTGCCGCGTCCAGCCACTCACCGGCGACGCCGAAGGCCCGCTCCAGCACCGCTGGCGTCAGGGCCTCGCGCGGCGGTCCATCGGCGGCGACGACGCCGCGTTCGAGCACCACCAGCCGGTCGCAGGAGCGCACCGCGGTGGTCAGGTCGTGCAGCGTCAGCACCACCGCCCGTCCGGCCTCCGCCTCACGCCGGAACAGCTCGCAGATCAGCAACTGAGCGGCCGGATCCAGGCCCGCGACCGGCTCATCGGCGACCAACAGCGGCGCGCGGGTCGCCAGCAGCCGCGCCATCAGCACCCGGGCACACTCCCCGCCGGACATCTCCAAAACCCCGCGGTCGGACAGCGCCGCCAGACCGACACGTTCCAGCGCCTCCATCGCGATGACCTTAGCCTCGCCATCTGGCCGATCGACCGCGCCAAGCGCGGCAACGCGCCAAGCTGGCAGGCTCCAGGCGACCCGGCGCTCCTGCGGCAGATAACCGACACGCCGGGCCCGTTCGCCCGCCGAAAGGCCGCGAACGTCTTCACCGCCCAGGCGCGCGATCCCGGCTTCCAGCGGGAGCAGGCCCAAGGCGGCCCGCAACAGGGTGGTCTTGCCCGCGCCGTTGGCGCCCAGCACGCCGACGACCTCCCCGGGGTTGGCGCGCATGCCGACGCCATCCAGCACCGTTCGCCCGGCGACGCGCGCCACCGCGTCCTCGATCTCCAGCACAGCGCTCATCCCCGCCAGCTCCGCGCCGCGCGCCAGGCCACCAGGGCGAACAAAGGCGCGCCGAACAGGGCAGTGATCACGCCTAGCTTCAGCTCGACCTCGGTCGGGACCACCCGGCCGATCAGATCCGCCGCGACCACCAGGATGGCGCCGGACAGGGCCGAGGGAACCAATATCCGCGCCGGATCGCCTTTCACCGCCGCGCGGACCAGGTGCGGCGCGGCCAAGCCGACGAAGCCGACAATCCCCGCGAGCGCCACTGCGGCGCCTGTGAGCAAGGCCGCGCCGGCGACCGCCGCGGCGCGCAGCCGCGCCATTGGCAGGCCCGAAAGCGCCGCCGTCTCCTCGCCCAGGGTCATCATCACCAGGGCCCGCGCGGCATAGAGGCAAAGGCCGGCGCCCAAGGCCATGGGGACCAGGGCCCTGGCGATATCCACCCAGTCGCGATTGGCCACCGAGCCCATCAGCCAGGACAGGATTTCGGTGTTAGACACCGGCGACGGCGACAGGTTGAACACCAGGGCCGTCAGGGCGCCGCCAAAGGCCGAGAGCGCCACGCCGAACAGGATCAGGGTCTCCGGCTCGCGAAACCGCGCCGCCGCCAGCGCCACGGCCAGTCCGGCCAGCAGCGCGCCGGACAGGGCAGCGGCCTCGACCGCTTCGGGCGACGCCGCCAGCCCCAGTGCGATGGCGACGGCCGCGCCGAGGCCGCCGCCGGCGGAAACGCCCAGAACCCCCGGCTCGGCCAGCGGATTGCGCAGCAGCCCCTGCATCACCGCCCCCGAAAGCCCCAGCGCGGCGCCGACAACGGCGGCCGCAACCGTCCGCGGCGCGCGCAGGCCCCACAGCACCTCGCCAACCGGCGCGTTCGGGTCGTGAAAGGCCTGGATGTACTGGCTCAGGCTGAACTGGGTCTCGCCAAGCGCAATCGACAGCGCCAACTCAAGCGCCAGCGCCAAACTCAGGGCTGCGATCAGCGAGGGGCGTTTCATCGGCGCTGGGCCGCCGCGCCGAGCGACTGAACCGCGTCGCCCGCGAACCAGGCGGGGCAGCCGAGCAGGCCGCCGGGCAGGCTGTCGATGGCCCGCGTCCGCGCCAGACTTCCCATCATGCCCTGACGCCCCGGTCCCCAGTTCTGCTGCGACAGTCCATAGCGGTCGAAAAATCCGAGCACGAGCGCCATGGGCGGATCGAGCAGCAGGCGCTCGATGGAGGCGCGTGCAAAGCCGGACGACTGCGCCGCGTCGTGCAAGCCGGCGCTCTGCAAAATTGCGTGAACCAGGGTGCCGCTGCCGGCGGTATATCCCGCCGAGGTGAGGTAGACGGCCGGCCGGCCCCTCCAGGCGCCGTTCGCGCGCGCCAGCTGGCCGTCCATGCGCGCCACCAGCGCCGCGCCCCTGCCCGGCTGGCCCAACGCCGCGGCGACCTGGTGGACATTGTCGCGAACGCCTTCGAAATCCGTCGCTTCGTTGATCTGAACCACCTTCACGCCCCCGCGAGACAGGGTGCGGAACAGCAGCGGGTCGCCGCCCCAGTAGGTGACCACCACATTCGGCGCCGCCCCCAGGATCGCCTCGGACGTCGCCCGGCGGCGCGGCAAACCCGTGGCCTCGGCGTGCAGATAGGAGTCCGGGTCGGCCGCGCGGTAAGAAATTCCTACAATCGAAGCGCGCGGCGCAAGCGCCAGGACATATTGATCGGCGCACTGGTCGAGCGACATCACCCTCGGCGCTTCGGCCGCGCGCACCGCGCCGCACGCCAGCGCCGTCAGACCCAGCACCATCAAACTTAGCGCGAGCAACAGGATTTCGCGACGTTTCAGAAGACCGCCCCTAGAATTGCAATCGTCGGAGCGGGTCCGACAGCCGGCAAACTAGTCGGTCACCAAGCCGTCGAACAGAGCGTCGAGCATCATCGCCACCATGGTCTCGGCCGGCGCCAAATTCTCCTTGGCGCGGGTGATGCGGAGAGCCACCAGACCGTGGCAGGCCGACCACAGCAGTTGGGCGGCGGATTCATCGTCGCCATAGCGAAGCCGGCCTTCGGCGGCGATGCCGGCGACGGCGGCCTTGAAGGTGTCATAGGTGCGTGTGCCGAGATCGTGCCAGACCTCGGTGCGGCCGGTCGTATCCTCCGGCTGGGTCGAGCAGAACACCAGACGATAGGTGTTAGGGTTGGCCAGGCCAAAATGCATATAGGCGTCGAGCATCAGCCGCACCCGGCTGACCGCATCGATGGGCCGTTCGAAAATCTCGGTGTTGCTGGCCAACAGAACTGCGATGGCGCCCTCGCAGATCTCGATCAGAATCTCATCTTTGTCGCGGAAGTGCATGTAGAGGGCGGTGGACGACACCCCCACCTCATCGGCGATCTTGCGGATGGTCGCGCCTTCGTAGCCGTCGCGAACGAAGATGGCCTCGGCTGCGTGCAGGATTTCGGCCCTGCGCAGATGCCCGTCGCCCTTGGCCTTGCGCGCCGACTTCACCGGCTTGTTCAATGTTACGGTCACGGATGGTTTCCTCCCGGACAAGCCATCCTTACTAAACAAGAATCACCTTCTCGCAAGGTCAAGCCGCGCATCGTTGCTTTCCGTGAGAGAATAAGCGTTGGCGAACGAGGCTGGACGGGAGCGGCCCCGACCGCGTAAGGCGGGGCGATGAGCCTCGCCCTCTCACCGCAACTGGCCGCCGAGCCGCTCGTGATGCGCACGGGCGCCTGGCCCGACTATGCCCTGATCGACAGCGGCGACGGCAAGAAGCTGGAGCGTTGCGGCCCCTACCGGCTGGTTCGGCCCGAGCCCCAATGTCTGTGGCGTCCGCGCCTGGCGCCGGAGGTCTGGGCCGAGGCGGACGCGGTGTTCGACCCCACCGACGAGGACGAAGCCGGCCATTGGCGCTTTACCGGCAAGCCGAAGGAGTCCTGGCCATTGGCCTGGAACGGCGTGCGTTTTCACGGCCGCTTCACCGCCTTTCGCCATCTGGCCTTCTTTCCCGAACAGGCCGCCAACTGGGCCTGGCTGGATCAGCATCTGCGCGCGCGCACGGGCGAGACGCCGCCGCGGGTGCTGAATCTGTTCGGCTATACCGGCGTCGCCAGCCTGGTCTGCGCCAACGCAGGCGCGGCGGTGACCCATGTGGACGCCTCGAAGAAGGCGATCGGCTGGGCGCGGGAGAATGCGGAATTGTCGGGGCTGGCCAACCGCCCCGTCCGCTGGATCTGCGAAGACGCCCGCCGCTATGTGCAGCGCGAGGCCCGGCGCGGCTCACAATACGAAGGCATCATCCTCGATCCGCCCAAATACGGGCGCGGCCCGACCGGCGAGGTCTGGCGGCTGTTCGAGGATCTGCCTGAACTATTACGGCTATGCGTAAGCCTGCTCTCAGAAAACGCCTCCTTCCTCATCCTCAATGGCTACGCCGAACGCATCTCCGGCCTGTCGCTCGCGGGGCTGATGGCCGAGGCGATGGCTGGTCGCGGCGGTACCATCGAATGGGGTGAACTGGCGCTGATGGAGGAAGCCGGCGATCGCGGCGCGGGCCTGTCCTTCTTCGCCCGTTGGAGCGCCCCGGGGAGCGCCAATTGAGCGCCCGCCAGATCACCTCCCTGACCAATCCCACCGTCAAGGCGGTGCGGGCGCTGCATCTGCGCAAGGAGCGTGAAGAGAGCGGCCTGTTCCTCGCCGAGGGCCTGAAGCTGGTGATCGAAGCCCTTGATCTGGGACGCGTTCCCCGCATCCTGCTGTACGGCCCTGACGCCTCGAGCCATCCGATGCTGCGCCGCGCGGTCGAGGCCACCGAGGCCGGCGGCGGCGAGGTGATCCAGGTCAGCCGCGACATCCTGGAGAAGATATCCCGGCGCGATAACCCTCAGGCGGTCGTCGCTGTGTTTCCACAAGTCTTCACGCCGCTGGAGTCGCTGAACCCGGCCGCCGCATCCTGCTGGGTGGCGCTGCAGGCCGTGCGCGACCCGGGCAACCTCGGCACCATCGTCCGCACCGCCGACGCGGCCGGCTGCGGCGGGGTGATCCTGGTCGGCGACTGCTGCGACCCCTATTCGGTCGAGGCGGTCCGCGCGACCATGGGCTCGACCTTCGCGGTCCCGCTGATCAAGGCGTCCGTCCCCGACTTCATCGCCTGGCGCGAGCGCTGGCCCGGTTCGGTGGTTGGCACGCTGCTGACCGCGGCCATCGACCACAGAAACGCCGACTATCGCGCGCCGACCCTGATCCTGATGGGCAACGAACAGGCCGGCCTGCCGCCGGAGCTGGCCAGCATCTGCGACGTGAACGTGAAAATCCCCATGCGTGGCCGGGCCGACAGCCTGAACCTGTCGGTGGCGACGGGGATCATGATCTATGCGGTGACGGGTTAGTTACGGTCGATGCCGGACGCTCTCGGATCGCTGGTCGCCCTGTTGAAGGCTCGGGTCTCGCCCGGCGAGGTGCTGATCGTCGGCATCACCGGATCGGTCGCCGCCGGCAAGAGCACCCTGTGCGAGGCGCTGAAAGCGCGACTGGAACCCGCCTGCAGCGTGGATGTGATCGCCACCGATGGCTTTCTGTTTCCCAATGCGGTGTTGGCGGCGCGGGACCTGTCTCTGCGCAAGGGTTTCCCGGAATCCTACGACACCCAGGCGATGATCGCGGCGATCGGCGCGGCGCGCGCGGGGCCGACGGCCTTCCCCGGCTATTCCCACGTCATCTACGACGTCGACCCGGTCACGCGCATCGTCGACAAACCCGACATCCTGATGCTGGACGGCCTGGGCCTGGCGCCTCAGCCCGGCCGGCTCGGCGTGAGCGACGATCTGGACCTGCTGATCTATCTGGACGCCAGCGAGGAGGACCTCGAGACCTGGTTCGTTCAGCGCTTCCTGACCTTCTGGCGGGCCGCGGCTGACAATCCCGCCTCCTTCTACGCCCAGTTCCTCGCCATGTCGGAACCGCAGGTTATCGACTTCGCCCGGATGGTCTGGAACGGCATCAACCTGCCCAACCTGCGCGACCATATCAGCCGGGCGAGAGCCGTCGCCGATATCGTCATCCGCAAGAGCGCAGACCACAGCCTGACGCTGGTGCGCGGCTAGCTGCCTCTGGGCTTGACCCGCGTCGTCGGCGCCGCGGCGGCCGGGTCTTCCGGCCACGGGTGTTTGGGATAGCGGCCGCGCATGTCCTTGCGCACATCGGCCCAGGAGCCTTTCCAGAAACCCGGCAGGTCCTTGGTGGTCTGGATGGGGCGGCGCGCCGGCGACAGCAGCGCTAGGGTCAGCGGGACGCGCCCGCCGACGATGGCCGGATGGACGCCCAGGCCGAACAGTTCCTGCACCCTGACCTCGATACGCGGACCGCCCTCGGCGGCATAGTCGATGGCGACGCGCGTCCCGGTCGGCGCGGTCCAGCCGTCGGGGGCGTCATTTTCCATCGAGGCTAAGGCGTCCCAGGGAACCTGGGTGCGCAGCGCGTCGTGCAGGGCGCCGGGGTCGATCTGGCGCAGGTTGGATTTGCCCGCCAGCAACGGCGCCAGCCAGTCGTCAGCGGACGTGAGCATTGCGACGTCGGAAAGGTCGGGCATCCCGCCCATTCCGGCCGACGCCAGAAACGCCAGCCGCGCGCGCAGCCGCTGCGACGCCTCGCTCCAGGGCAGGCTTTCCAGTCCCTCTACGCGAACCTTGGCCAGCAAGGCCCCCGCGATCAGCGCCGGGTCGGGGTTTTCGATGCGGCGCTCATCGACGTTGATCCGGCCCAGCCGGCGCACCCGCCGGGCGCTGATACGGCCGCCCGCGTCGGTCTGGACCTCGTCGAGGGTCTCGATGCGATCGATGAAGGCGCTCAGCAGCGCCGCTTCGTCCAACCGTGCGGCGGACAGGATGCGGTCGCGCGCTTCGCCGCCGCCGAGTTCCGCCACCGCCAGCCAGCGCTCACGAGCCAGGGCGTCGGTGGGATCGAGATAGGCGCCGCGGCCATTGGCCAGTTGGAATTCGCCGCCGTTTCCGCGCGCCTTGGCGATGCGTTCGGGGAAGGCCTCGGCGAGCAACAGGCCATCGTCGGTCTGTTCGCCTTTGCCGCCGCTCAGGCCGCGCACCCACCGCGCCGCCAGCTCCCGCGCGTCCCTGGCGCGGGGCGAGCCGTCTCGATCCAGCCGCGTCAGGCGCTCATGCAGATCGGCGCCCGCACCGCCTAGGCCCGGCTCGCCTAGCAACACCGCCAGGCGCGCCGCCCGTTCCGCGGCGCCGCGCTCGGCGCCCACGATCACCATGTGGGCCAGCCGGGGCGGCAGGGGCAGGCCGGCGATGGCCTGACCGTGGGCGGTAAGGTCGCCCTGCCCGTCCAATGCGCCGAGCCGCTGCAGCAGCGCCCTCGCCTCGCGCATGGCGGCGGCCGGCGGCGGGTCGAGGAAGGCGAGCGCGGCGGCGTCCTTGGCGCCCCAGCGGGCCAGGTCCAGCGCCAGGCGGGACAGGTCGGTCTCGAGGATTTCGGGGCGGGCGAAGGCCGGCAGCGCCCGCGTCTCCGGCTCGTCCCACAGTCGGTAGCAGACGCCCGGCTCGGTGCGGCCGGCGCGGCCCCGTCTCTGGTCGGCCGAGGCCTGGCTGACCCGCACGGTTTCCAGCCGGGTCAGGCCTCGCGCGGGATCGTAGGCCGGCACGCGGGCCAGGCCACAGTCGATCACCACCCGCACCCCCTCGATGGTCAGGCTGGTCTCGGCGATCGACGTCGCGAGCACCACCTTGCGGCGGCCTGGCTTGGCGGGGGCGATAGCGCGGTCCTGCACCGCCGGGTCGAGAGCGCCGTAGAGCGGCGCGATATCGACCGCCGGATCGCGCAGTCGTTCGGCCAGCCGCTCCTCGACGCGGCGGATTTCGCCCTGCCCGGGCAGGAACACCAGCAGGCTACCGGTGGTCTCGGCGAGTGCGGCCTGGATCACGCGCACGACCTGGTCTTCCAGGCGCAGGCGGGCGTCGCGGCCGGCGTAGCGAGTTTCCACCGGAAACTGGCGGCCCTGGCTCTCGATCACCGGCGCATCGCCCAGCAGGGCCGCGACGCGGGCGCCGTCCAGGGTGGCCGACATCACCAGGATACGCAGGTCCTCGCGCAGCACCGATTGACTGTCGCGCGCCAGGGCCAGACCCAGGTCCGCGTCCAGGCTGCGTTCGTGGAATTCGTCGAACAGCACCGCGCTCACCCCGTCCAGGGCGGGGTCGTCGAGGATCATGCGGGTGAAGACGCCCTCTGTGACCACCTCGATGCGAGTGCGGGCCGAGACCCGCGACTGCATCCGCACCCGAAAGCCGACGGTCTGACCGACGGCCTCGCCCAGCGTGGCGGCCATCCGCGCCGCCGCCGCCCGCGCCGCCAGCCGTCGCGGCTCCAGGACGATGATCTTACCGGCCGCCCAGGGTTGATCCAGTAGGGCCAACGGAACGACCGTGGTCTTGCCGGCGCCCGGCGGGGCGACCAGCACCGCGCTCGACCGCTCCGCCAGCGCCGCCTTCAGCGCTGGCAGAACCTCATGGATCGGCAGCGCGGCCGACTGATCCGCGACGCCCACCCCGACATCAGACGTCGGGATGCGGCGCTTCCATCGGCGCGAGCTGCTCGCCCTCGACGTTCAGGCCCTTGCCCAACTTGGAGTGCCACATCCCGTAGATGAAGTAGATCACGAAGCCGACCGCCAGATAGATGAGGA
>Ga0302314_10020997_pt1 | contig 10780 bp, 9 predicted proteins | sample III_Palsa_N2_3_FD_200533 | JGI IMG/M metagenome (GOLD analysis project Ga0302314, IMG submission 200533) | Peat permafrost microbial communities from Stordalen Mire near Abisko, Sweden - III_Palsa_N2_3 | ecosystem: Environmental > Terrestrial > Soil > Palsa > Peat permafrost | place: Sweden... | reverse complement strand
CAACCTCATCCGACATCCCAAGGATAAGCACAGCCTCAAAAACCGCCGCAAACTCGCTTGCTTGAATGTCGACTACCTCGAGAGCCTCATCCGAAATCAGCCCCGTTAACCCGAAGCAATTCCCCTGACAAACGCCCTGGCGGTGGATGGCCGCAGGACACGCCGGGCGTCCAAATCACCCGCGCCAATACCCTTCAGCGCCGGGCGGCTTCAGTCCGAACGTGCGCCAGCAGGCTGGCGAGCCCGGACAGCAAGGCCTGGCCTTCCGCCTCCGGCAGCAGTTCGCCGCTGCGCAGAATCCGCAGGCTGCGCACGTGGGCGTCGACGGCCGGCCGGCCGGACGGCAGGTCCGTTTCGAGCAGGTCGATCACCTCGCAAAGGCTCCAGGCCGCCTTACCCATGCCGGCCATGCCGAACAGGGCCCCCGTCGAATTGATCTTGTTGGCCTCGCGATAGACCGTCTCCCGCATCTCCGCCGTCAACGGCCCCGGCGTAGCCATCGTCGCCAGGATGGTGTCGAGGGCCTCGTCGATGGCCCCGATGCCGGGCGGGGTCAGCAGCTTCAGGCCGGCGTCCGCGTCCGCGATCGCCTCCGACACCAGCTTGCCGCCAGGGCCCGTCATGGCCTTGGCCAACCGGCTCATGTTGGGGATGTAGCGTACCGCGCTCATGCGTCCGTTCTCCCGGACTCGGTCATCCCCGACGCCGTCATCGGCGCGCCGCCGCCCGGCGTCTGATCCGCCCGGCGACGGCCGAGATTCTCCACCTCGGTGGCCTCGTGATGGCGACGGTCGGGGCCGGCGTAGTCGGCGGTTTCGAGGAAGGGCCGCTTTTCGCGCGAGACCCACAGGACGCGCTCCAGCATGATCCGGGCGCTGAGCGGCTTGGAGACCAGGAAGTTGGCGCCGCAGTCACGCGTGCGCTGCACGGACGCCCGCTTGATGTGGCCGCTGACCAGGATGGTGGAGGCGAAGCTGTTCGGGTTCTTGTCCAGCCGCCGGAGCCAGCGGATGACTTCGAATCCAGGTTCGCCGTCCACATCGTCGTTGAGCACCACCAGGTCGATCTCGTTCTCCGTCAGGAGCCGTTTGGCCTCCGTCACCGTCCAGCATTTGTGGAGGCTTCGGGCGCCGAAGCCCGAGAAGATCTGGGCGAGGATCGACATGCCGAGCGGCGATCCATCGAGCAGAAGGATCGACACACGCTCCAAGTTTACCCGGCCTTTCGAATTCATTGCACTCCCCCTGTCGGAGGCTAGCAAACCAACCCACGATGGCAAGCAGATCGGCGCTGACAGGCCGGATCGGAGGGTTTTGCTTACCCAGTTCGGGTTGAAAATATTTCAACTGTGAAAAAGGGTTAACAGAACCCTCAGTGCGGCGGGAACTTTACCACCCACAATTGCGATTTCAGGCCCAGATCGCTGCGACGTCTTGTCTGCCTCTCGAATCACCATGCCGAATCACCCGGGCGCTGCGAATCAACACGGGCCGCCGCCGTCAGCGCGCGGCGAGCGTCGCCTTGTAGGCCTCGGCCCGGCGCATCACCCGCAGCAGGTTTCCGCCCCAGATCTTGGCGAGATCCTCACGGGTGTACCCCTCCTCCATCAGCCGCTGGGTGATCTTCCAGTAGCCGGAGACGTCCTCCAGCCCGACCACGCCGCCGCCGCCGTCCATGTCGGCGCCGATCCCCACATGATCCACGCCCGCCACCTTCAGCGCATGGTTCAGATGGTTCATGAAGTCCTCGAACGTGGCCTTCGGGGCCGGATACCTGGCCTCGATCGCCCGCATCTCGGCGCCCAGCGCCGCTTCCTTCTCCGGCGTCACCGGCCCGTCGGCCTTCTTCATCAGCGCCGCCATGGCCGCGTCGCGATCGGGGTTCTTCGGCGAGGGGATCAGATAGCTCGAGAAGGTGTTGACCTGGATCACCCCACCGTTCGCCGCCAGCGCCTTCAGGTGCGCGTCGTCGATGTTGCGCGGATGGTCGAACACCGCCTTGCAACCCGAATGGCTGAGCACGATCGGCGTCTTCGACAGGGCCATCATCTGGTCGAGCACGTCGTCCGACGAATGCGAGGCGTCCAGCATCATGCCCAGCCGATTGGCTTCGGCCACGAACAGCTTCCCCTTGGAGCTCAGGCCATGCCACTCGGGCTTGTCGGTGGCGCTGTCGGCGAGGTCGTTGTTCCTGAAGTGGGCCGGGCCGATCAGGCGGACGCCGAGCTTCTGGAAGGTGGCCATCAGGCTGAGGTCGGCTTCCAGCGGATAGCTGTTCTCGATGCTCATGAACACGAACCTCTTGCCCCTGGCGTCGATCGCGGTCGCGTCGTCGGCCTTCAGCGCCAGCTCGAACTGGGCGCCATGCCGGGCGACCATCTCGTGGATCTCCATGGCCCGGATCAGCGCCGCGTCGCGGGCGGCGTCATCGCCCTCCGGCGTGCGCGGCCCCTGCGGCGTGTAGACGGCGAAGAAACCGCCCTTCAGCCCGCCCTCGACCATGCGCGGATAGTCGACCTGCGAGCGGTCCTCGACCTTGTGCCGGTCCAGCATGTCCCAGCCCGGGCGCGCGAAGTTGGCGGGCGTGTCGAGGTGGGTGTCCAGCGTGATCAGGCTGTACTGCATCGCCTTGGCGGCTTCGGGCGTCACGGGGGCTGCATGCGCCGCACTCCCGAGGGCAAGCGCCGAGGTGGCGGCGATGAGGGTCCGGCGGAAAGCCGTTCGGCCGAACGCCTTGAGATTACTTGCCATCGCCGTGCGCCCCTCAGCCAGTATCGCCTGACCGAGCCGGTTATCCCATCCGACCTGGAGCAGCCGCAACCGGCTTGACCGCCCTGCCCGCGGCGTGCGCCGATGATCAATGCCGATGCACAAAAGCGCCTTCGGAGACCGGGCTTGAGGCGCCGGCGCCAAAAGGCCTACCGCGGAGATCGCGGATGGACTCGCAGAGATCGCAGAGGGCCTGTGGCGTCACGGTGAAGCCTGTCATTACTCAGCGCGCTCCGCGCTTCTCTCCGCGATCTCCGCGGTAAGCCTTGCACGCGTAGCGTCTGCGGAGCTTTGAAGAGGGCCGATGTACGCCGCCGATCTCGCCGGGACCCGCTATCGGTTCGAGGACCTGAAGGCCCTGCTGGCGGCGGCGACGCCGTTGCGCAGCGGGGACCAGCTTTCCGGGGTGGCGGCGATGAGCGCCGAACAGCGGGTCGCCGCCCGCTACGTCCTGGCCGATCTGCCGCTGAAGACCTTCCTGCAGGACCTGGTGATCCCCTACGAGCAGGACGAGATCACCCGGCTGATCGTCGACACCCATGACGCCGCGGCCTTCGCCCCGATCGCGTCCCTGACCGTCGGCGGCTTCCGCGAGTGGTTGCTGGCCAACGAGACCGACACGGCCCGCCTCGCCGCCGTCGCGCCCGGCGTCACGCCGGAGATGGCGGCGGCGGTGTGCAAGCTGATGCGCAACCAGGACCTGATCGCCGTCGGGCGCAAGCTCAAGGTCTCCAGCGCCTTCCGCACCACCCTCGGCCTGCCAGGGCGACTGGCCGTGCGCCTGCAGCCCAACCACCCGACCGACGACCCGCAGGGGATCGCCGCCTCGATCCTCGACGGCCTCCTGATGGGCTGCGGCGACGCGGTGATCGGCATCAACCCGGCGACCGACAGTATCGACACCGCCCGGACCCTGCTGCAGCTGATCGACGACCTGCGCCTGCGGCTGGAGATCCCCACGCAGAGCTGCGTGCTGACCCACGTCACCAACACCCTGGAGCTGATCGAGCTCGGCGCACCGGTCGACCTGGCGTTCCAGTCCATCGCCGGGACGGAGACGGCCAACACCAGCTTCGGCATCGACCTCGCGATCCTGAAGCAGGCGCACGAGGCGACCCTCGCGCTCAGCCGGGGAACCCTGGGCGACAACGTCATGTATTTCGAGACCGGCCAGGGTTCAGCCCTGTCGGCCGAGGCGCACCACGGGGTCGACCAGCAGACGCTGGAGGCCCGCGCCTACGCCGTGGCCCGACCGTTCCGCCCGCTGCTGGTCAACACCGTGGTCGGCTTCATCGGCCCCGAATACCTCTACGACGGCAAGCAGATCATCCGCGCCGGACTGGAGGACCACTTCTGCGGCAAGCTGATGGGCCTGCCGATGGGGGTGGACGTCTGCTACACCAACCACGCCGCCGCTGATCAGGACGACATGGACGATCTCTTGACCCTGCTGGGCGTCGCCGGGGTCAACTTCGTCATGGGCGTGCCCGGCGCGGATGACGTGATGCTGAACTACCAGAGCACCAGCTTCCACGACGCCCTCTATGTGCGCGAGACGCTGGGCCTGCGCCCCGCGCCGGAGTTCGAAGCCTGGCTGGTGAAGATGGGCCTGTTCGACACGACGGGCCGTCTGCTGGGCCTCGACGCATCCTCCGGGGCCCAGCGGCTGATGCTGGAGAGCCTTGGCCCAGAGAGCTTTGAACATGGCTGACGCCCCGGCCCCGCCCCGCGACCCGTTCGCCGCCCTCCGGCGGGCGACGCCGGCGCGGATCGGCCTGGGCCGCGCCGGCCAGGGCCTGCCCACCGCGCCGATGCTGGCTTTCCAGCTGGCCCACGCCAGGGCCTGCGACGCCGTGCACGCGGCGGTGGACGTCCCGAGGCTGCAGGCCGACCTTGCCGCTCCCTCGCTGGCGGTCGCCAGCGCCGCGCCGGATCGGAGCGCCTATCTGAAGGATCCCGGGCTCGGACGCCGCCTGGACCCGCAGACGGACCCCCTCCCCGCCGGCGACCACCATCTGGCCATCGTCATCGGCGACGGCCTTTCCGCCGTGGCCGTGCAGGCCCACGCGGCCGGCGTGGTCCAGGCGCTGCTCGGCCGCCTGCCGAACTGGCGGATCGCCCCGATCGTCATCGCCCGCCAGGCGCGCGTGGCCCTCGGCGATGAGGTTGGCCAGGCCCTGGGCGCCCGCGCCGTGGTGATGCTGATCGGCGAACGCCCCGGCCTCAGCGCCGCCGACAGTCTCGGCGCCTACCTGACCTGGGATCCGAGGCCCGGCCGGCGCGACCACGAACGCAATTGCGTCTCCAACATCCGCCAGCCCGACGGCCTGTCCTACGCCCAGGCCGCCGACAAGATCGCCTGGCTGCTCACCGAGGCCCGTCGCCTGGGCTTCACAGGTGTGGCGCTTAAGGACCGGCAGGGCGGCGCCGGGGAGATCGGCGGCTCATCGGTCGCCGCCCCGGAATCCTGAATTCATTGAAGCTTTGCAGGAACCGGCGCGCCGGCTTCTCTGGTCAAACCGATCGAGGGATGGAAGATAGATTTGGCGGGCAAACCTTCGCCTCACGCGTCTGGGATCAGTATGGCTCTCGTCAAGACTTCCAAGGTTGGTTCCGGCCCCGCCAAGGCGACCCCCGCCGGCCCGGCCGCCGCGCAGCGCCCGGCGGTTCGCCCCCGTAAGGCGTCCTCGGCGCCGCGCGACAAGGTCGCCGAACGCGTCGCCGCCGCCACCGAACAGCTGGCCAGCGGGCTCGCCGAAGCCTCAGCCGCAGCGGAAGAGCTGCGCCGCTCGATGGAGCAGATCGCCAGCGGCGCGGACGAGGCCGCCGGCGGCTCGCAGGAGCAGCTGGCCGCGATCAAGATGGTGGCTTCCGCCCTGGGCCAGGCCCGCACGCAGGCGGACGCCTCACGCCGGCGCACGGAGGCCGTTCAGCTGGTGCTGGCGGAATCGGCCGTGCAGATCACCGCCTCGGTCCGCTCGATAAATCGGAACGCGGAGCGGCAGGCCGCCTCGGTCGACATCATCGTCGAGCTCGAGCGGCGGGCGGCCGACATCGGCGAGATCACCCAGACCGTCAGCCGCATCTCCGACCAGACCAACCTCCTGGCCCTGAACGCCGCCATCGAGGCGGCGCGGGCCGGCGATCACGGCCGCGGCTTCGCGGTCGTCGCCGACGAGGTGAGGGCTCTGGCCGAGACCTCCGACAAGGGCGCCCGCGAGGTGCAGGGGCTGGTGGAGACCATCCAGGTCGATGTCCGCGGCGTGGTCGAGGCGATCCGCAGCGCCGCGGAGACCGCGACCACTGAAGCGAAGTCCGGTCTCGCCACCGTCAGCGCGCTCGACGCCATCCGCACCGACATGGCGCTCCTGGCCAATGGCAGCGACGGCACGCTGACCGCGGCGCTGGAGGCCGAGCGCGCCGCAACCGAAGCCCAGCGCGGCGCCGAGCAGGTCGCGAGCGCCGCCGAGGAGCAGGCGTCGGCCGCCGCCGAGGCGCAGGTGGCGATCGAACAGCAGGCATCGGCGCTGGAGCAGGGCCAGGTCGCGGCCCACGCGCTTGCCGCCCTCGCCGACGATGTAGGCGCAGAGGCCTCCACCTCGGCGGCCGAACAGATCGCCGCCGCCGCGGAGGAACTGTCGGCGACCATCCAGGAGCTTTCCGGCGCCGCCGCCCAGATCGTGGCGGCGGCGACCGAGATCAACCGCGGCTCGCAGATGCAGGCGGCGGCGACCCAGCAGACCTCGGCCGCACTGGCGCAGATCGAGGCCAGCGCCCGGGTCGCCCAGGCCAACGCCAACACCGCCGACGAGCGTGTCGAGCGGATGGAGGTCTCGTTGAAAGCAAGCCGGTCGGCGATCGAAGACCTGATGCGGGGCGTCGCCGACGCCACCACGGGGACCCGTTCGAACCTCGCCACCATCATCGCCCTCGACGCCACGGGCCGGCGGATCGAGAAGATCATCGACAGCATCGCCCTGGTGACCGTGCAGACCACCATGCTGGCGGTCTCGGGCTCGGTCGAGGCCGCGCGCGCCGGCAGCGCCGGCAGCGGATTCGCCCTGGTCTCGGGCGATATCCGCAGCCTGGCGCGCGAAGCCTCCGAGAGCATCGACCGCGCCAAGGACACCGTGCGCGGCATCCTGGAGCAGATCGCCTCGCTGCGCCGCGACGGGGAGCAGATCATCGGCGCGGGGGAGATCGAGATGCAGAACAACCGCGCCATCTTCGTGTCGCTCGAGAGACTGGACGGCGACGTGGCGGCGATGAAGTCCGCCAACCAGGTGATCCTCGAGCAGGCCGAGTCCATCCTGTCGAGCTCGGCGCAGGCTGCGGCTGGCGCCAAGCAGATCGCCACCGCCGCCGAAGAGGCCAGCTCGGCTGCCCGACAGGCCGCGACCGCCGCGAGCCAACAGGCGCGCGGGGCCGAGGACCTGGCGGCGGCGATCGAGGAGATCGCCTCCCTGGCCGATGAACTGAAGATCCGGAATGGCTGAGCCCGAACCCGCCGGCGAGGTGACCGACGGAGCCTCGCAGCGGTTCCTGACCTTCCGGATGGCCGACCGGCTTTACGCCCTGCCGGCCGACGAAGTGACTGAGGTAATCCGCACACCGGCGGTGGCGCGGGTGCCGCAAGGTCCGGACAGCCTGTTGGGCGTCGCCAACCTGCGCGGCGAGGTGCTGCCCGTGGCCAGCCTGCGCGGGCTGCTGGGCCAGGCGGCGATGGGCGTCACCGCCTCCTCGCGCGCCCTGGTGCTGTCGGGCGCCGCGCCCGTGGCTCTGGTCGTCGATGCGGTCGACGCCCTGGTGACCGTGGGCCGGGACCAGATCGAGACCACCCAGACCCTGCTCGCCGCCCAGCCGGGCGAGCGGCTGACCGGCGCCTTCCGCCGCGGCGACGGCAAGGCCGTGGCCAAGGTGCTGGATATCCGTAGCCTGCTGGCCGACGCCTTCGTGCAGCGGGCCCGGCCGGCGCGGGTGCAGCGGACGCTGGCGTCGGCGGCCGAGGCGACCCAGGCCTTGGCGACCTCGGCCGCCGCGACGGTCGACCAGGACAAGCTGATCACCTTCGAGGCGGCCGGCCAGGAGTTCGGCCTCGGTCTCGAGGCGGTGCGGGAGATCATCCCCGCTCCCGGGACCCTGGCGCTGGTTCCGCACAGCGAGGCGCTGGTGCTCGGCGTCGCGCCCTATCGCGACACCCTGCTGCCGATGTTTTCGCTGCGCGGCCTCTTGGGCCTGCCGCAAGCCGCCTGGACTCCACAGCACAAGGTGGTGGTGACCGCCGTCGCCGGCGTGCTGGTCGGGCTGGTGGTCGACCGGATGCGCGCGATCATCCCGGTCGATCCCGAGCGCGCTCAGCCGACACCGCCGGTGCTGGCGGCGCGCACGGGCGGCGAGACGCGGATCAAGGCGCTCTATCGGGGCGAGGACGGTCGGCGGCTGATCTCGATCCTGGATCCGAAACAGCTTTTCCGGGAGGAGGTAATGCAGCGCCTGGGTCAGACGGCGAGCGGCGCGGCTGATACCGCCGAAGCGACTGGAGCGACCGACGAGGCGCTGAAATTCCTGGTCTTCCGGCTCGGCGAAGATGAGTTCGCCCTGCCGATCGGGGTGGTGGACGAGGTGGCCCAGGTCCCGACCCGGATTACCCGCTTGCCGAAGACGCCGGCCTTCCTCGAGGGGGTGATCAACCTCCGCGGCGAGGTGCTGCCGGTGATCGACCAGCGCCGCCGGTTCGATATGCCCAGCCTGGCCGACCCCACCGGCCGCCGACTGGTGGTGGTGCGGACCGAACGCCATCGCGCCGGGCTGATCGTCGACAGCGTCTCACAGGTGCTCAGCAGCCGCCTCGACGCGCTGGAAGAGGCGCCCGACCTGGCCGGCGAGAGCACCCGGTTGGTGCAGGGCGTGATCAATCTCGACGCGGCGGGCCGCATCGTGCTGGTGCTCGATCCCGCCGAACTCTTGAGCCGCGCCGAACGAGGACTGCTCGACCGATTCAAGGTCGACGCCGCCGACGTCGGCGGCGAGAAGGCTGGGGCCGAGAAGGCTGGGGAGTGACCAAACTTCTGGTGGTGGACGATTCCGCCCTGGTGCGAAAACTGCTCGGCCAGGTGTTTTCCGCCGAGCCCGACTTCGAGATCCAATACGCCCGCAACGGCGATGAGGCGCTGGCGGCGCTGGCGATGTTCAAGCCGGACGTGATCACCCTCGACGTGAACATGCCGGGGATGGACGGCCTGGCCTGCCTGGATCGGATCATGGTCGAGCGTCCCTGTCCGGTGGTGATGGTCTCATCCCTCACCGCCGCCGGCGCGGAGGCGACCCTGGAGGCCTTCCGGCTGGGCGCCGTCGACTTCATCGCCAAGCCCGGCGGGGCGGTGTCGCTGCGCATGGACGAATGGGCCCCCGAGCTGATCCGCACCGTGCGCGGCGCGGCCGGCGCCAAACTGCGAACCAGCCATCGCCTGCGCGACCGCGTCCGCCACCGCGTCGGCGCCATCCGTTCGGCGGCGGGCCGAACCGCGGCGTCGAACGCCCGGCCGCAGCGGGCGCCGATGCGCGCCAGCGGCGGCGGCCTGGTGCTGGTCGGGACCTCAACCGGCGGACCGCCAGCGCTGGAGGCGCTGCTGACCCCGCTGCCGGCCGACTTTCCGTGGCCGGTCCTGATCGCCCAGCACATGCCGGCGAGCTTCACCGGCCCCCTCGCCGCCCGGCTCGACCGGCTGTGTGCGCTGACGGTGGTCGAGGTCAGCGAGCCGGTGATACTGGAGCCAGGGGTCGCCTACATCGGCCGCGGCGACCAGGACCTGGTGGTGTCGCGCCGCGCCGCCGGCCTCGTCGCCAACGCCGTTCCACCGCTGGTCTATCCCTGGCATCCCAGCGCCGACCGGCTGGTGCGCAGCGCCCTCGACCATCTGCCTCCCGGCCAGTTGATCGGCGTGCTGATGACTGGCATGGGCGACGACGGCGCCGCCGCCATGGCCGAGTTGCACCGCCGGGGCGGCGCCACCATCGCCGAGGCCGAGGAGACGGCGGTGGTCTGGGGCATGCCCGGCGAACTGGTCAGATCGGACGGCGCCGGCTGGATCGAACCGCTGCAAGGGATCGCCGGGCGGCTTCAGCAGTTGACGCCCTGACATGCCGCTGATCCGCAAGACCCCACCCCCCGGGCCGCCTGGACCGCCCGCCGAAACGGATCCCTTCGCCGGGCTCCGCGCGACGAGCGCCGACGCGCGCTGGACAGCCGCGCGCGCCCTCGACGATCGCCCCGGCGGGGTCGCCGCGCTGGCGAGCGCCCTGTCCGGAGAAAAAGACGCCAGTGTGCGCCAAGCCATCTTCGCCAGCCTGGCTCGGGCGGCGACGCGCGAGAGCGCCGAAGCGGTGCTGCCCAGCCTGCGCAGCGACGACGCCGGCCGGCGCACCGGGGCCCTCGACGCCTTGCGCGCCATGCCCGCGGCGGCGGCGCCCTTGTTGCCGCAACTGCTCGCCGACCCCGACCCGGACGTGCGGCTGTTGAGCTGCGAAGTAGTGCGCGCCCTGCCGCCGGCCGAAGCCTCCGCCCTGCTCGGCGCGCTGCTGGATCGGGAGCCGCTGGTGAACGTCTGCGCCGCGGCGGTTGACGTGCTGGCCGAAGCCGGCGACGCCAGCGCCCTGCCGGCGCTCCGCCGCTGCGCCGAACGCTTTCCGGACGAGACCTTCCTCGGCTTCGCCATCAAGGTCGCCGCTCAGCGCCTGCAGCCCCGCACCCCGCGTGGCTGACACGGATCTGATCGACGAGGACGAGTTCCGCCGGCTGTGCGAATTCCTGTACCGGCGCACCGGCATGGTGTTCACCGAGGCCAAGCGCTATTTCGTGCAACGCCGCATCATCGACCGGATGGACGCGACCGGCGCCGCCACCTTCGCCAGCTATTTCGCCCGCCTGCGCACGGACCTGGACGGCGAGGTCGAGCAGTTCATCAACGCCTTCACCGTCAACGAGACCTATTTCTACCGCGAGGAGCACCAGC
>Ga0302314_10020995_pt1 | contig 10780 bp, 13 predicted proteins | sample III_Palsa_N2_3_FD_200533 | JGI IMG/M metagenome (GOLD analysis project Ga0302314, IMG submission 200533) | Peat permafrost microbial communities from Stordalen Mire near Abisko, Sweden - III_Palsa_N2_3 | ecosystem: Environmental > Terrestrial > Soil > Palsa > Peat permafrost | place: Sweden... | reverse complement strand
TTGGCCGTCGCCCGGGTGCTGATCGCCATCTTCCAGGGCCTGACCCTGTCGGCCACCCTGCACGGCGATGCGGACCTGGCCGGTGTCGGCCCGCTGATCCGCGACATGATCCGCAACACCCTGTTCACCGAGGCGGCGCTCGCCTCCCACCCCTGATCCGTTTCAAGCATAAGAAGATCCAGCCATGGCCATGACCGAAACCTTCCGCGCTCCGATCCAGGACGCGCCGATCGCCAGCCCCCGCCGCGACTGGGGCGCGGCGTTGAAGGCGCTGCGTCGCCTGCTGTCCGACAAGGAGGACACCGGCCAGGTGTTCGAGATCATGCGCGCGCTGAACGGCGATTCCACCGTCAGGGGCTACAGGCGCATGCTGGAGACGGCTCAGGGCGGGCGGCTGGCCTATGAGCGGGTGGAGCTGGCGCCGCGGCTGATGGACGACGTCTGGCTGGACAGTTTCGCCCCCGGCACCGTGGGCGCCGCCTATCGCGACTTCGTCCGCGGCGAGAACATCTCGGCCGAGGGTCTGGCGGAAATCAGCCGTCAGAAGCGCGGGCAGGTGGAAGACGCCCATCCCTACGCCTGGTTCGGCCGGCGTATCCGCGACAGCCACGACATCTGGCACATCCTCACCGGCTATCACCGCGACGGCACGGGCGAGGCCTGCCTGGTCGCCTTCTCCTACGCCCAGACCGGCGCCCTCGGCTGGGCCCTGATCGCCGCCGGCGCCGGCTGGCGCGCGCTGAAAGCCGGCTCCAGGGCGCACGCCCGCGCCATCTGGCAGGGCTACCAGCGCGGCAAGGCGGCCAAATGGCTGCCCGGCGAGGACTTCACCGCCCTAATGAGCGAGCCCCTGGACGCCGCCCGCCGCCGCCTCAACATCACCCCGGCCACGGCGTATGAGGCCATCCCGTCGGCGATGCGGTAGGGCCGTCCAGCCGCGCCGCGTCTCATTTCGCAAGCTATTGCGCCTTCAAAGGCGTATGGTGGGTTGTTCGATCGTTGATGTGCTTCGCGCGTCCGATCGGCGCGAAAGGACGTCATGTCCAGGTTCATCCTACCCGTTGCGCGCAGTCCCAGGGGGCTGAACGACCCTCGCTCCACCGGCGCGGTCAAGCCGCTGACGCGGCCGGACGTCGAGGCGTTGCGCGGAACATTCAAGGGTGGCGCTTAGTGGCGGTCTTGTCGCCCGCCCAGTTCGACGCCCTTTCAAACCTTGCGCACAAGAAGGCCGGCGACGAGGTGGGCTGGGTCGCGATCGCCGAGGCGCGCGAACTGACCGACCTCGGCTTTGCCCAGCGCACCCGCAGCGGCTGGGAGATCACCGAGGCCGGCGAGGCGGCGCTGCGCGAGCGTGACGCCGCCCGCCCGGACGACCCGCCAGACGCGCCTATCCCCTTCAACCCGCGTGGCCAGCCCGCCAACTCCTGAAGTCCCGCGCCAGAGTTCCGCGCAAGACGGGGCGCGGCCCTCACGTCCCGCCGATATTCCCGAAAATCCAAGGACCTTGAACCCCATGCCCGACTTCAACCTGCCCGCCGGCTGCACCATGCGCATCACCGCCTCGATGGAGGCGGTTTCCATCGACCGGCGGCGCTGGAGCGTGGCCATCTTCTCGGCCGCCGGCGGGGCGGACTCCGACCTCAAGGCCAGCTATGGCGCGCGCATCATCGGCGGCCAGACCCAGAAGATCGACACCCCGGCCATCGGCGACGACTGCATCTGCAGGGTCCTGTCGTCATCCGAGACCGGCGGCGACTGGCTGGACGACGTCGCCAAGGTGAGCACCGAAGCGGACGAGCTGACCATGACCTTCACCCGCCCCTCTGCGGACGAGGCGCCGGCCGCCGGTGGCGAATGCATCCTGACCTTCCGCCTCAACCCGGCTGTGGCGCTCGCCTAGGCGACCCAGCCGCCGGTCCCTCCGACGCCCTGGCAAACACCCTTTGCGGGCGCCACGACAGTATGACGCAGGGCCCACGGCTCGCATAACCGGGTTCGAATAGACATTTGCATCGTCATAGTGCGCCCGACCCACGGGGGGAGGCCGCCGCGTTTGCTAGCTCCCGACGGGAGCCTTTGAAACCCGCAGCCTTCCGAGGCCAAATGACCGAAGCTTACGCGCCGCCGGCGCGCGCCCTTTCGCGCGCGCTGATCGCGGTATCGATCCTGCTTATGCTGACCGCCAGCCTCCTGACCCTGCAGCAGCTGAAGCCCCTGTCGGCGCTGCAGAGATTGGCCCTTAGCGTTCGTGGCCCGCAGTCCCCCGATCCCGCGCCGGCCTCGCCGTTTGCACAATGGCCGGTGTCGCCCTTCTTCCTGCACGCCGCCAGCGTGGCCGAAGCGGATCGGGCGACGCGCTGCCTCACCGACGCCATCTACTACGAGGCCGGCGACCAGTCGGTGGAGGGGCAGAGGGCGGTGGCGCAGGTGGTGGTGAACCGCGTGCGAGATTCCAACTTTCCCAAATCGGTGTGTGGGGTGGTCTATGAGGGTTGGCGGCGCAAGACCGGCTGCCAGTTCTCCTTTGCCTGCGATGGTTCAATCCATCGGCGACCGGCGAACACTGCGCTTTGGGAGCGGATGCGGCCGCTCGCCGTGGCGGCCTTGAGCGGCTACGTCGTTCCGGAGGTTGGCGCGGCGACCCACTATTACGCCAGCTACGTAAAGCCGAACTGGCTGAGTTCGGTGGCGGCGGTGACGCAGATCGGCCAGCACATCTTCTGCGCCTGGAAGGGCCACGCCGGCCTGCCCAGCGCCTTGACCGCCGCCTACCGAGGCGGTGAGCGGAAAGTCGCTGACATGGCCCTGGACGGCGACCGCCCCCGGCTCGTGAAGTCAGGGTCCAGGCGACGGGTCGAGACCGTGATCTGGCTGGCTTCGAGCGGCCGCTCGGCGCGAGCCTGACAATGGCTTGCTTGCGTCCATTGACTACCGCCGCCATTGCCCCTATCCGTCCCGGCCTTGCGCCCGTCAGCCGGGAGAGCAGGGCCCAGGTGGCGGAATTGGTAGACGCGCTGGCTTCAGGTGCCAGTGGCTTAACGGTCGTGGAGGTTCGAGTCCTCTCCTGGGCACCACCGCTTTGAATTGACGGCGCGCGATACGCTTCGTTTCCAAGGCGCGCTCCCCTTATCATTGGGCAGGATCGGAGCTAAGTCCTTCCCGTGACCAACTTTCTCCATGAGGGCGACCTGCCCGACGACGTGACCTTCACCGGCGCGGTCGCCGTCGATTCGGAGACCATGGGTCTGCGACTGGGGCGCGATCCCCTGTGCGTGGTGCAGCTGTCGGCCGGCGACGGCCATGCCCATGTGGTGCGGCTCGGCCGCCCCGGTTACGACGCGCCGAATCTCAAACGCCTGCTGACCAACCCGGACGTGCTGAAGATCTTCCATTTCGGCCGGTTCGACATCGCCATGTTCGCCCTGCACCTGGGGGTGACCACCGCGCCGGTCTATTGCACCAAGATCGCCTCGAAGATCGCCCGCACCTACACTGACCGGCATGGGCTCAAGGATGTGAGCCGCGAGCTGCTGGGGATTGACCTGTCCAAGGCGCAGCAGAGCTCGGACTGGGGAGCTGTGGTCTTGAGCCCCGAACAGCTGGCCTATGCCGCCAGCGATGTGCTCAATCTGCATCGCTTAAGGGAAAAGCTGGACATCATGCTGGTGCGTGAAGGGCGGATGGAGCTGGCCCAGGCGTGTTTCGACTTCCTGCCCTGGCGGGCGCGGCTGGACCTGGCCGGATGGGAAGACGTCGACATCTTCGCCCATAGCTGACGCCCACAAATACCCCCTTGACCGCCATCAGCCCCCTTCCCGTCGATCTCGCCGCCCAGGACGCGCGGCGGCGCGAGCGGCTGGACCGCTGGCGGCGGCGTTCGCGGCTGATTCATTTCATGCGCAAGGCGCTGCCGGCGGCCATCATCGCCATCCTGGTGCTGATGGCCGGCTGGGTGCTGGCCCGCGGCCTGCTGGCGCGGATCGGCGACCTGCGCGGGCGGTTGGGCGGGGCGATCCACATGACCAACGCCCAGTTTCACGGCCGCGACGACCAGGATCGCGCCTATGTGGTGTTCGCCCGGGAGGCCAGCCGCGACGATTTCGACGAGAATCGTTTCTATCTTGTCGATCCAAGGATGGTGTTTGACGCGGAGAACGCCAAGGAAAGCCATATTTCCGCCGATCAGGGCGTGTACCGCAAGGACACCCGCATCCTGAACCTGCGCGGGCATGTGTCTTTGCGCGATCCGTCCGGCAACAATTTCGACACCCAACAGGCGATCGTCGACACCGCCCACGGCACGATCGCCGGACAGGGAAGGGTGACGGGAACCGGTCCTACCGGCGCGATCACCTCGCAGTCGTTTACGGTTTACGATCAGGGTCAGAGAGTGGTGTTTCGAGGCAATGTTCACTCCGTCGTCAAACGAGGCTAAAGGAAAAACCCGCCCGTCCAATGGACAAGCTCGATTCGGGCTCCCAAATGGCGCATGGATGCTAATTCGATGAGACGCCCGCTCGCCCCCATAGCCCTTGGTCTTCTGCTCGGCGTCTGCGCGCTGGGCGGCGCCGGCGGGGCCGTAGCCCAACTCGAGCCCTCTTCCAACGCGCCGCTGGACATCACCGCCGATCAGCTCGACGTTCAGAGCCAGAAGTGCACGGCCATCTACACCGGCGACGCGGAAGCGCTGCAGGACACCAGCCGCCTGCGCGCCAACACGATGAACATCTACTACAAGACCCTGCCGCCCCACAGTGGCGCCCAGAGCGCTTCATCGGGGCCCGGCAGCCAGAACTGCGGTCAGCTGGACCGGATGGAGGCAGATGGGCAGGTCTACTACGTAACGCCCAGCCAGATCGTCAGAGGCGACCACGCGATCTACACCGAAGACAACAAGACCATCGTCGTCACCGGCGATGTGGTGGTGTCCCAGGGCAAGAACGTCACCGCCGGCACCAAGCTGATGATCAACACCGATACTGGCGTGGCGACCATGGCCTCCAACGTCACCGGACGCGGCCATGCCGGTCGGGTGCGCAGCGTGATCTATCCCAATCAGAGCCAGACCGGCGCGGCCAAGGCCGCAAAGGGCGGGTCCGACGGCCTGAAGGCGCCGGTCCCGCCGCCTGCCCGTTCCCAGACCAACTGATCCGGGCGCGCACCTGACGATGAAAATGGTCCCCATCGCCGAGGCCTCCGCCAGAGAGGGGCTTCGCGCCGACGCGATCGGCAAGTCCTTCCGCGGGCGAGCGGTGGTGACGAATGTGTCGCTGCGTCTGGGCCGGGGCGAGGTCGCGGGCCTGCTCGGCCCCAACGGCGCCGGCAAGACCACCTGCTTCTACATGATCACCGGCCTGATCCCGGTGGACTATGGGACGATCCACCTCGACGGCGCCGACATCACCGGCCAGCCCATGTACCAGCGCGCGCGGATGGGCGTCGGCTACCTGCCGCAAGAAGCCTCGATCTTTCGCGGCATGAGCGTCGAGCAGAATGTCATGGCCGTCGTGGAGCTGGCGGAGAAAGACGACAAGAAGGCCGCCGAGACGGTGAACCGGCTGCTGGAGGAACTGCGTATCGATCACTTGAAGAGCGCGCCGGCCGTGTCGCTGTCGGGTGGTGAGCGGCGGCGGGTGGAAATCGCCCGGGCGCTGGCCAGCGAGCCGGACTTCATGCTGCTGGACGAGCCCTTCGCCGGCATCGATCCGCTGGCCATCGCCGACATCCGCGAGGTGATCGCCTACCTGAAGGGCCGCGGCATCGGCATCCTGATCACCGACCACAACGTCCGCGAGACGCTGGACATCATCGACCGCGCCTCGATCATCCACGCCGGCGAAGTTCTGTTCGAAGGCGCCCCCGACGAAATCCTGGCCGATCCGGACGTGCGCCGGGTCTATCTCGGCGACCGGTTCGCCTGAAGTCTCGCCCGTGCCTCTTTCGAGGCTTGTGGGTCCGCCCTCGCCTTCGACAAGCTCAGGATGAGGGCTGCTTTGGACGTGGACGAACCTCGGCTGCAATAGACATCCTCATGCTGAGCCTGTCGAAGCATAAGAGGATTTCGGACCCTCCGTCGCCGGAGCCGCCACCGCCCTTACCGCGGCGCCCGCTTGGCCAAGATCCGCTGCAGCGTCCGTCTGTGCATGTTCAGCCGCCGGGCGGTTTCCGAGACGTTGTGGTTGCACAGTTCATAGACGCGTTGAATGTGTTCCCAGCGGACCCGGTCGGCGCTCATCGGGTTTTCGGGTGGGGCGGCGGCGGCGTCCTTGCGGGCCATGAGGGCTCGCACGACGTCGTCGGCGTCGGCGGGCTTGGGAAGATAGTCCACCGCGCCGGCCTTTACCGCGGCCACGGCGGTGGCGATCGCGCCGTAGCCAGTCAGCATGATCGCCCGGGCGTCGGGCCTGGCGGCGCGCAAGGCCTCGACCACCTGCAGGCCATTGCCGTCCTCCAGCCGCATGTCCAGCACCGCGAAAGCGGGCGGCCTGGCCTTCACCGCGGCCAGCGCCTCGACCACGCCGCCGACCAGCACCGGCTCAAAGCCGCGGGCCTCCAGGGCTCGGCCGAGCCGCGTGCGCAGGGCGACATCGTCGTCCAGCAACAACAGCGACTTGTCCGCGAGCGCCGAGATCACCTCCAGGACTTCGTCCATTTTCGGTTCCTCACCTATGCGCCAGGGTCATGGCAACTGTACGACTGCGGACAGTTTGTCGCCCGTTTTTCGGACGCTTCAAGCGATTTTCACGTCCGGATGGCGGCGTTCTGTTGATCAAGCGCGCCAAGCTCGAACCCGCCGGGAATCGGCGGAGCCTCGATAGCCTGACGCGGCCAGCGAGCGGCGATGATGGCGCCACCACGCTTTCCATTATGGAAAGCGACTACAGCGCCGGTTCGTTCCAATAGGGTCTTGGCGATGAAGAAGCCGAGGCCCATGCCGACGTGGCCCGATCGCGATCCTTCGGCGCCTGGCCTGCTGGTCACATAGGGCTGACCGAGCCGGGCAAGGATGTCGGCCGAGAAGCCAGGACCGTCGTCCCGGACCTCGATGGCCACGAAGCTCTCGTCGAAGCGGACGCTGACCAGCACCTCCGAACGGGCGAAATCGACGGCGTTCTCCACCAATGACGTCATCGCGTGCAGCACCTCCGGCATGCGCCTGATCTCAGGCTGCCGCATGCCGGGTGGGCCGGCGACCACCGCCTCGACCCGGACCGGCGTCTCCAGGTGCGGCTCGATCACCTCGTTGACCAGCTGCAGCAGGGTCATGCGGGCATGGACGGCGTCGTCGGTGTCTGGCTCCTCGGTCAGGCGGCGCAGGATCTCACGGCACCGCTCGGCCTGGGCGACCAGCAGTTCAGCGTCGTCGCGCAGGCTGCCCTCGCCGATTTCCCGCACCATCTCCTTGGCGACGATCGAGATGGTGGCGAGCGGGGTGCCGAGCTCGTGCGCGGCGGCGGCCGCGAGCCCTCCCAAGGCCGAGAGCCGCTGCTCGCGCGACAACACCGTCTGGGTGTAGTTCAGCGCCAGTTCCATCCGCGCGGCTTGGACCGCCACCCGCCAGGCGTAGCCGCAGGTGAATCCCATGCCGATCAGGATCGCGCCGGCCGAGACGATCTTGAGCACAAAGGGGGGCGGCGGACCGATACTGTCCGGCCAGGGCAGCGGCAGCGACCAGAGGGTCATCAGCAGGACCGCCGCGGCGGCCAGCAGCACCACCGCCAGCGCCCGCCGATTCTTCAAGGTCGCCGCCGCCAGGCTCGCCGGGGCGATCAGCAGAAGACAGAAAGGATTGGCGCTGCCGCCGGTCAGGACCAACAGCGCCGACATCTGCAGGATGCTGAAGGCCAGCTGCACGGCGAGGGCGCCGTCGGAGGCGCGCGCCCAGGCCATCGGGCCATAGGCGAACGCAAGGTTGGCGGCGGTTGACAGGGCCACGACGGATACGCAGGCGATCAGGGGAAACCTCAGGTCGCACAGCGGCCCGGCGATCAGCAGTCCGGCGAGTTCGGCGGCCAGAACCAGCCAGCGCAGTTGGATCAGCAGGCCCGCGCCGAAGCGGCCCGAGGCGGGCGATCCGTCCAGCACCAGGCCCGAGTCGTCTTCAGCCCCGCCAGCTTGCGCGGGGGCGGACCCGGGCCTATCCAGGATCGCCAGTCGCGAAGGGAGCTTCTGCGAGGGTTCCACAGGGAGACCCTAGCACCCACGCAAGGAGGCCATAAGCCTGATGATCAGAAGATTCGCGCCCTGGATCGCGGTGGGGATCGCCAGCCTCGTGTTGCTGGCGGCGATCGCCCTGCGGTCAGGGCCGGAACCCTCCAGTCAGGCCGCCGCCGTCGGCGGGCCCTTCCAACTGGTCGATCAGTCGGGCCGGGCGGTGGATCAGTCGGTGCTGAAGGGCAAATGGACGGCGGTCTATTTCGGCTACACCTATTGCCCCGACGTCTGCCCCACCACCCTCACCACCCTCGGCGGCGCGATCGACCGGATGGGCGCGCGGGCGAAGGATTTCCAGATCGTCTTCATCACCGTCGATCCGCGCCGCGATACGCCGGGTCAGCTGAAGAACTATCTGTCCAGCGCTGAATTCCCCCGCGGTGTCATCGGCCTGACCGGCACGGATGCACAGGTCGCCAAGGTCGCCCAAGCCTACAAGGTCTATTACCAGAAGGCCGGAACTGGCGAGGCCTACTCTGTCGACCATTCCTCGGCCATCTATCTGATGGACCCGAAGGGGCAGTTCGACACCGTCATCCCTTACGGCCTGACCCCCGATCAGGCCAAGGACAGCATCGTCAAGGCGATGCGGGACGAATCCGTCCATAGCTGAGGCTGCTTTTGCGGAACTCGCTTGCGCCGGGTGGACTCTGGTAACTAGCGACATGATATGTTGCGTTGCACAATGCGCATCCGCGCGCTGGATTCTCAGTAATGCTCTACGCCCTGCATGAAGCCGCCTACTACGCCTCCACGCCCCTGCGGGCCGCGGCGCGACTCGCGCGCGACTTCTGGAGTTCGCCGTTGAACCCCGCCGCCGACACCGAGTTCGGCCGGCGCATCTACGCTTCCAGCGACCTGTTCGCCAATGTCACCCGCCGCTATGGCAAGCCCGAGTGGGGCATCGACAGCGTGGTCATCAACGGGCAGACGGTGCGGGTCAGGCCGGTTGTCGTCTGGTCCTCGCCGTGGGTGAAGCTGCTGCAGTTCAGCCGCGACCCGTCCGACATGCGCCGCGCCGGCCGCCGCGCCATCGAGCCGGCGGTGCTGATCGTAGCCCCCCTGTCGGGCCACCATGCATCGCTGCTGCGCGGCACGGTGGAGGCCTTCCTGCAGGATCACGACGTCTACATCAGCGACTGGTCCAACGCCCGCAACGTGCCGATGCTGGAGGGCCGGTTCGACTTCCACGACTATATCGACCATGTGCGCGACATGCTGCGGGCGCTCGGCCCCCGCCCGCACGTGGTCGCGGTCTGCCAACCCGGCCCCCCGGTCCTGGCCGCCGCCGCCCTGATGGCCGAGGATGGCGAGGACAGCCGCCCGGCCTCGATGACCTTCATGGGCTCGCCGATCGACGCGCGGCTCTCGCCCACGGTGACCAACAAGCTGGCCGAGGAGCGGCCATTCACCTGGTTCCAGAAGCAGATGATCTACACCGTGCCTGCGCCCTATCCCGGCATGCTGAGGCGGGTCTATCCGGGCTTTGTCCAGCTCTACAGCTTCATGTCGATGAACCTGGAGCGGCACCAGGACGCCCATCTGCAGTATTTCAACGACCTGGTGAAGGGCGATGGCGACAACGCCGACAAGCACCTGGAATTCTATGACGAATATCTGTCGGTGCTGGACCTGACCGAGGAGTTCTACCTCCAGACCATCGACATCGTGTTCCAGCAGTACCTCCTGCCCAAGGGCGAGCTGACCCATCGCGGCCGCCTCGTGCGTCCCGACCTGATCCGGGACGTCGGCCTGATGACCGTGGAGGGGGAGAACGACGACATCTCCGGCATCGGCCAGACCCAGGCCGCGCACAGCCTCTGCTCGGGCCTGCCGGAGGATTTGAAGGTCGACTATGTCCAGCCCTCGGTCGGCCACTATGGGGTGTTCAACGGCCGCCGCTTCCGCGAGGAAATCTATCCTCGCGTGCGCTCGTTCATCGCCAAATGCGACGCTGAGGCCGCCGCGGAGATGGCGGCCTAGGACAGCGCCGGCGGGGTGGTAAAGCCGCCGAACGCCTGCTCGATCGCCTCGGCCACCGCCAGTGTGCGCGAATCGCCGCCCCGTGGGCCGATCACCTGCACCCCGAACGGCAGGCCGTTCGCCAGCGGGCCGATCGGAATCGCCGTGGCCGGCAGCCCGCAGGCGGTGGCCAGGGCGATCCAGTTGAGCATGGAGCGGTAGGGGATCTTGGCGCCGTCCGACAGGGTCAGGGTTCGTTTGGCGAACGGCGTGTGGTCGTGCGGGAAGGCGCAGAGCGGCGTCGCCGGCGCGATGATCACGTCCACCTGCTCGAACACCGCTTTCATCCGCTCGCCGATGCGCGCGCGGGCCTCGTTGGCGACCAGCCATTCGCCGTGGGTCGCGGTGGAGGCCATGGCCTGCGCCGCCCAGGGCGGGTCGCGAAGGCCAAGGCCGCGCACGAATTGGACGAGGCCGCGCACGCGCCGCATCGCCCGCTGGGTCTTGGGCGGCTGGCCGCGGCCGAGGATGGACAGGATCAGCACCATATAGGCCTGCATCAGCGGCAAGGTTTCGGTCGGATGGATCGGCTGAATCACCGCGC
>Ga0302314_10020994_pt1 | contig 10781 bp, 12 predicted proteins | sample III_Palsa_N2_3_FD_200533 | JGI IMG/M metagenome (GOLD analysis project Ga0302314, IMG submission 200533) | Peat permafrost microbial communities from Stordalen Mire near Abisko, Sweden - III_Palsa_N2_3 | ecosystem: Environmental > Terrestrial > Soil > Palsa > Peat permafrost | place: Sweden... | reverse complement strand
CGCAACGAACAAGAGGAGATCAATCTCCCCCGCTCACTGGCCGCACTCGCCGAACAGGCAACGAACGCCTTCGGAATCCCCGTCGTATGCGAACGGCTTGATCCGATCAGCGGGATCTCTGGGTCGACGGGCCACGAACTGCTCATGGTAGCCCGGGAAGCCATATCAAACGCGGGATCGCATGCAAATCCAAACTCCATCCGACTCTCCGCATCCCTCGACGGCAAAGACCTCACGTTAAGCGTTATCGACGATGGAAGCGGTTTTGTCCAAAAGACGGCTTCTAGCGAGACTGACGGACACTATGGCTTAGTAGGCATGCGTGAGCGCATGCATCGTATCGGGGGAACTCTTGTGATAGATAGCGAATCCGGAAGCGGTACTCGGGTCGTCATGAAGTTGCGGCAAGCGACCGCCAAAGCTGAGGCACGTCCTCGATGATAGAGAGCGATTGAGATGAAGGATGAAGCAGTTATACGCGTTCTCATAGTGGACGATCATCCAATCACGCGCAGCGGGATCGCCGCAATCCTTCAGATGCAACCTGGGATGCAGGTGTGCGCGCAAGCTGGCGGGGTAAGCGATGCGGTAAGGCTGTTCGGCGATCACCATCCCGATATTACGCTGATGGACCTACGTCTTCCCGATGGCCATGGCATCGAGGCTATCCGGAGCATTCGGGGTAAGAAACCTTTGGCAAAGATCATAGTCGTGACAACCTATGAAGGAGATGAAGATATCCACCAGGCGCTGCAGGCGGGAGCTATGGGCTATCTCATTAAGGGTATGTCTCATGATGTCCTCGTAAGAGCGATACGAAGGGTTCATAGCGGAAACAAATTTCTGCCGCCACCCATCACACAGGCTCTCTCTTTTCGGTCCTTGCGCCCGGAGTTGAGTCAACGAGAACGTGAGGTATTGAGGCTAATAGTTGCGGGAAAAAGCAATCGCGAAATCGGCGAGGAACTCCATATCAAAGAAGCGACAGTTAAATCGCATATCACTATTATCCTGATGCGTCTTCGGGTCACAGACCGGACCCAGGCCGTTGTAGAAGCCCTAAAGCGTGGATTGGAGCACCTATAGTGCTGCACTCGGTCAGTGATATCAGTCGACAAGCGGGCAAAATCGGGGTGAGCTGACCGAGATATTCGGACAGCTCGCTGGTGCTGATGCACCACTATCTCCAACACGACACCTCGCTGGCCGACTATACCTCCGGTCGCTACAGGCAGGAGGCTGAAGAGCTTCAACGGTCCGGTGTCGAGCCCTCGGGGCTCATAGAACGCCGGTACAGCTCGATCGCCGATCTGGAGATGACACGCCTTATGGCGGAGATTCGCCGGTGCCAAGCACATGCCGATGCGAACAACCTTCGCTCGCGACATGACATTGGGCGATCTTAATCAGAACAACATCGTGCTCTCCGGCTCAAAGAGTGCAAACCCATGGCTCGAGCTCTATGATCCGCAGATCCTGCCGGCGATCAGATGCGGAGTCTACCACCAAGCCGCACCGCCAGCTTCGTTCCGTCCGTGAATCGCGATGTCCTTACTCATGGATCCCGCATCCTGCACTTCAACGCGACGAAAAATCAAGTGGCGTATAGGTTAAGCAGCAGAGATTGCAAATCAGAGCAGACGAAGCCTGGCGCCATTGCCATCCTCAACAAGAGAGCTTTCCACTCACCCTGGCCCCTTGTTCGATTTCTATATTGCTCTTCTTGAGAAAGGGATGCGACCGACGATGGGGCGTCTCACCTTGGCACGAAAGATTGCCAGCATCACTCTAACGATTTGGAAGAAAGGAGCGGATTTCGACGCCACACAATTGCATCGGCAAGAAGCTTGAGTGTCTGTGATGGAGAGGCCTTTCCAGCTCTGGCGATTCTCTCTGGTGGTGGTCGATCGCGTTCTCGAGACGCTCGGTTCGAGGTGAGTATCAGTTAATGAGTTCGGCCCTCTGCGCTTCGGCACCGAGTCACGCTATGCCTCCTCGGATAACCAGAAATAGCGATACGCCACGAGGCTCTAATTGAACCATGGTTGACACTTAAAACCAGGTCCGCTTGCCAGGTCTAAGACTCGATTGGCGTCGTCACCACCGGAAGACGAAAGCCACGGATATGGCAAACAAGCCATAACGAACCTCTCGAGCGAATCGAGGGGAACACTCGCAGCCAGTGGGCTGGATTCCGAGACAAAAATCTTCTCGGCCTTAATACTCCGTGCTCCGCGTCTACCTCTTCGGCCGAAGGAGTTCCTGTGGGAGCACACCGCGGATCGATGCGTCCAATAGCTCGATCATGTGGAATATGGGGAGTTCTTTTTCCCCGCGGTGGCGCAGGCCATTCATCAGTTGGAGCAAGCAGCCGGGATTGGCTGAGACAATAGCCTGTGCCTGCGTCTCCAACAGATGCGAGACCTTTCGGTCGCCGAGTTGTTGTGCTGCCTCGGGCTGCAGCAAGTTGTAAATACCAGCGGAGCCGCAACAGAGTACGGACTCCGCAATCTCCGCAACTTCCAGGTCCGGTATTCCAGCCAATAACTGGCGGGGCTGCCGATAGATTCCCTGCGCGTGACGCAGATGGCAGGCATCGTGGTATGCAACTCTCAGTGGCAGAGAATTGCGTGGCGCGGCCGGCTCCAGTTCGCACAGAACTTCGGTGATGTCCCTGCACTTTGTCGAAAACGCGCGCGCGCGATCTGCCCATTGCGGATCGTCGCGCAGCAGATGTCCGTATGCCTTCATGGTCGAGCCGCATCCAGCCGCATTGATCACGATAGTGTCGACGTTCGCCTGTTCGAAGAGTGCGATGATGCGTCGCGCCATCCCAATCGCCTGCTCTTCCAGCCCGGAGTGAACCATCAATGCCCCGCAGCACGGTTGATCTTCCGGGGCTATCACCTCGCAGCCCTCGGCGGCAAGAACGCGCGCGGTGGCAGCATTCACGTGCGGGAAGAAGACCTGCTGCACGCATCCGGTGAGCATGCCCACGCGCCTGCGTTGGGGCTCGGCCGCGGTCGTGCATGCAGGCATCCGCGCGGCAAAGTTGGAGGGTACGACCGGGAGCAGCGCTTCCATGGCCGCGAGACGCTTCGGCACCAGCTTGAGCAGGCCGGATCGGCGCATCAATGCCTGCAGACCGAAGCGTTGGTAGAGAAACATGGGTGCGGCCAGGGCACGTAGTCGCGCAGGATGGGGAAAGATCGCGAACAAGAGTCTGCGGAACAGTAAGTCGCTGGCGCTGCGAGGGATATTGCGCTCGACCTGTGCGCGCGTGTCTTCGATGAGCTTGTCGTACTGCACGCCGGAGGGGCAGGCCGTCATGCACGCCACGCAGCCGAGGCAGGTATCCATGTGACGGCGGAAGGTTGGATCGAGTGGGGCATTTCCTTCCGCGGCTTTCTGCATCATGTAGATGCGGCCGCGGGGCGAGTCCATTTCTTCGCCCCAGAGAACATAGATGGGGCAGGCGGGGAGGCAGAAGCCGCAGTGCACGCAATCGGCGAGTAGCTCCTTCTCCGGCGCATGATGCGGATCGAAGCTGGACTGCTTTGCGGGTTCGATTGCGATGAAAGGCCCGTTAGTCATATGCCTCCCACGAAGCGGCCGGGGTTGAGAATGCGGTTCGGATCGAAGCGGCGTTTGATCTCACGCATCAGGGCGTGCGTCTCGGGCAGTTCTCCTTTGGCCACAAATGCCCACATTTCGGAATAGCTTGCAGACAGCGGCCGCGCGAGCCAGACTGTCGTTCCGCCCTGAAGACCGACATGGTGTCGGAATTCTTCAGCGAGTTTGAAGGAGAGTTCATCAGTTGGAAACGCTGCATACATGATGCCCAGCGATTCCACGACGAATTCCCCGCCTTTTTCGGCAACCTCCTGGGCAAAGGCCGGAACCTCAGTCGGCAGCATAGTGGCCTTCAGAATCAACCGGTCCGTTTGCGTAAGAAGCGCCTCCCGTGCCTGCCATATCTCATTGGAGTTCAGTTCGAGCTCAAGGCTTTCGCCTTCGGTTATGTGTCGCAAGAGCTCAGCCTGTTCGGAGTCTGAATGGGCGCTGAGTTGAATATCGAGGTGCATGCCATAGGAGGTACCGCGGAGTTGCAAGCCCTCCGTGAGCAGATGGCTGGCGCCAATGGCCAGCATCAGCGGTTTGAGCCGAGCGACCTCTGAAGTGGAGACCGTAAAACTCACGGCATGTTGCGAAATCGGATGCAGGCGGAACGTGACTTCCGCGATCGCGCCAAGCGTGCCGAATGCTCCGGTCATCAGTTTGTGAAGATCGTAGCCGGCAACGTTCTTCACCACCTTGCCGCCTGACTTCGCAATCGTTCCGTCCGCGAGCACGATGGTCATGCCGATTATGAGGTCACGCAGGCTGCCGTATCTCAACCGCAGCGAGCCCGAGTCATTGGTGGCGACAATGCCGCCCACTGTGGCCGTCTCCGGCCAAAGCGGGTCGAGGGCAACCTGTTGGTTGTGCACTGCAAGTGCGCGCTGCATCGCGGCCCAAGGCGTGCCGGCGCCGGCCAGCATCTGCGCGGCCACCTCGGCTTCGGGGCCGTCGAGTTCCACCAGCAGGAGCGCTTCGCAGACCGGGTAGTTTGGGTGGACTGCGGCTTCTGCGGCTCTTGCTGAGAGCCGATCCATCATCTCGAGTGCAGCGGGCAGCATCCCGGCGGCAATGATGTCCGAGACCGCCTGCGCCGCGGCAACGACAGATTCGAAGGCTGCCAGCAGCACCTGCACGGTTTCCGGGCGCTTGACGATTCGCAATACGATTTTCGTGGTCACACCCAGGGTGCCCTCCGAACCCACGAAGACGCCGGTCAGGTCGTAACCCGGGGCGTCGGGTGCGGCCGAACCGAAGATGACCAGTTCTCCGCTGGGCAGCACAACATCCATGCCCAGTACATGCGTCGTGGTAAAGCCGTACTTAAGGCAGTGCGCGCCGCCCGAGTTCTCCGCCACATTGCCGCCGATAGTGCATACGCTCTGGGATGATGGGTCCGGCGCGTAGAAGTACCCGTATGGGCAACCGCATCGGTGACGTGGGAGTTGATCACCCCCGGCTCCACGATGACGCGCTGGTTGGGAATGTCAACTTCCAGGATACGGTTCATGCGAGCGAAGCTGATGACAATCCCTCCCTTCGCAGGCAGCGCACCACCGCTGAGTCCGGTTCCCGATCCACGTGCGACGAACGGAATGCCGTGTTGAGCGCAGATACGAACGATCGTCTGGACCTGTTCGGCGGTTCGGGGAAGGACAACGGCGTCCGGTATGGTGCGAAAATTGGTCAGGCCGTCGCATTCATACGTCTGGAGCTGGTTCATCTCCGTAATCAAACCGCTCGACTACCCCGCGTTTCCGGCGCCTACGGCACCACCCAAAGCATTGAGAATAGACCGATCAAGCATAAGAGATCATAGTACGCAACCCCGAAACCAGCTCAGCCTCTCACATGGACAGCCTGAAAGGTCCGGCTTTTGGCCTCCTCGATCCTCTCGTCGCCATAAGACCAATGCAATTGCCGCCGGCAGTCACCGGATCGGTCCTAATAAACGTGCATGGCCACGGCGACCGATTCCCGAGCGCAGGTCGTCAGATTCCACTCAGAATGCCGACTTTGAGGAGTAATCGTCATCAGTGAGCGCCTTGGCGATGATGCGCTCGTTAAAATGCCCGTTTCCAACCAACCAGCCTATTCGGTGCGAAGGGCTTCTACCGGATTTACCGATGCTGCACGACGCGCGGGCAGCGCCGTCATCGACGCAAACTCGAGTAGGAGGGCCACAAGGCTCAGGCTCAGTGCGTCCCATGCCTCTACACCGAACAGCAGATTGCGTATGAGCAACGATGATCCCGCGGAACAGACAAGCCGGTTGCCAGCCCAGTTGCTGTGAGCCACCTGGCCTGACGCATTACGAGTGCGCACACCGAGCTCCGCTGGGCACCGAACGCCATGCGCACGCCTATCTCCCGAGCGCGCTGACTCACCGAGTAGGCGATCACTCCGTAAAGACACACAACATCCGCCGCGCCAGCGGCTTCCTTCAAACGACCCTATCGTTTCTCGTTAGTGATGTTCCGGCAAGCGCTTTTCTGTCATACAGCTCAGGCAGTCGATGCAATGACAAAAGGGTGAGGCTTTAGGCCTCACCCTTTTGTCATTCCTGTTGCTTTCGTTATTTTTTCAGAGGCTCCGGGGTCGGTATGCGAGGCAGCATATCCGGACGGGTCGCTGCGTTGTAGGTAAACCATGCTTCGATCATGGAGCCCTGCATCACATCGTCCTTCTGCACGCGGTCATAGAGGTCCATGTTGGAGTGGTGGGTACGTGTGCCGTACTCCAGCCCATCCTGCTGGAAACCGATGCCGTTCAGGCCGATCCACAAGAAGCTGCTCGAGTCCGTGCCACCGGGTTGCAGTGTGGGTCTGAAGGCATCCCCGCCCGAAACTGCAACGATGTGCTGGTCTTTGATGGGCTCAATCCAGGACTGGAAGATCGCCGCCATCTGCGGACTGCCCCCCGCCGATACTCCGCGGAACCTGCCCGAGCCCCCATCGTCGTTGAAGTACACATCTAGGTGGTCGTACTCCGGAGTCTTCTTCATGGTGTCGCGCGGAGCAAAGTGCTGCTGCACGTAGGCCGTCGAACCATAGACACCTTCTTCTTCGCCGCCCCACAGGGCAACGCGTGCGAGCCATGGGCTTGTGCAGCGTAGCGAGAATGCGCACAGCCTCCATCGCCACCGAGGAGCCGGTGCCATTGTCGGTTGCGCCGGTGCCACCCTGCCAGCTATCGAAGTGACCGCCAAGCATCACGATTTCATCCTTCCTGGTCGTACCCGGAATTTCGCCGATCACGTTGAAGGCATTCAGGTCGTCCTTCTGATACTCCACAGCAACATCGAAGGTCAGCTTCGGTGTGGTCCCGTGTTGCAGCAGACGGACGATGCGGTTGTACTGCTCCGGCGTAATGGCCACCATTGGAGGTGGAACCGGATCTTTGGGATCCTGGGATCCACCATACGTTGAAAAGATCGTGCCGCCATCACCGTTGTAGCCCGGCGTCAGAACCACGGCCACACCTTCTTCCTTCATGAAGGCGTTAACCTCGTTGCGCAGAGCATGGTTTTTCTCCTCTGCCAGGGCAAGGGATGTCGGCGTGTACTCCCATGTCCCTTCTCCGGCTCTGCCACGACCGCGCGGGGCGGCAGCAGCGCCAGGGGCGCCAGGAGCTACGGGAGCGCCGTCAGCTACAGCACCACGACCGCCACCGCGCGCGCCTCCGCGTGCCAGAATCTCCTCATCCGTTGGAGAAGGCGTCGCGTCCGCTCGCGTATGAAGCTGGAGCGCAGGCGGGTCAAACATCAGCACAACCTTGCCCTTCAGCTTGCCTTTGTATTTGGCGAAATCTTCCTTCGAGTGAATGGGCGCCCACGCCGCATCAGCTGTGATCGGGCCATTGGTCCCGGGCGTCCATGCCAGCGGAAAACCGATCAGCGCAGCGTAAGCCGGAGTCTCCATCGCGCCATAAAACTTCTTGATCTGCCAGCCATAGCCGAAGGGCCACTGTTCGAGGTGCACGTTCTGGAGTCCCCACTCCTTCATTTGCTTCATGGCCCACTCGGCGGCGGCGCGGTGATTGCGGCTGTTGGTGACGCGCGGACCGTAGACCTCAGACATGTAGTAGAGATTTTCCATTACCTGCGAGTGCTGAAAGGCCTCGGTCTTGATCTGTGCCAGGGTATCCAAGTCAACTTTGTCATCGGCTTGTTCCTGCGCGGTTGCGGACGAGATGAGCAGCAGAGCCGTGACGATAGCGGCAGCCTGCCTGAAGCGTTGCAGATTCATTGGAGAGTCTCGCTTTCAAGAAGGAATCTGGTTAATAGAAGCTGGAGAAATGCCTGCGAGATCAGCACGGCATACTGTCGCGAGGACTTTTCAAATTATGTAATGGCACAAAGCTATCGAATTCGCGTTCACGACGCAATAGAAAGTCGCACCGAACACTGCTGGTATGAGTGGCAGTATCAAGGTCCCTACCACGACATTTGGGCAATCAGCTGGCTACCCGGGCAATCAACGGGGCTTCCACGACCACGGTGAGTCCGCGGGTGCCTTCGTCGTGGCGACCGGTATCCTTGAGGAGCCTCGTTCCGAGGAGCAGGCCCTTGTGATCCCTCCGGGCGGCCGCCCGCATTCGGTCCCGATTACGCACATGACGTCCGTAACGAGTCCCTCGCGCCGGCCGTTAGCCTTCACGCCTATTCGCCTCCGCTCACCGATATGAACGAATACGAGTTGGATGGAAATCAACTGATTCCGCGCGAATGCGCATCTAAAAGGGCCGAAACGCTTGATCAGGAGTGGCATGTGCAGCGGGCGAGACCCGCAAACCGGACCGGTGCCTTGAGTATTGAGCAAATGCTTGCAGCAGCTCGTGCCCGACTGCGACGGCTATCTCCGAATGAGGCCTATGAGGCGGCGGCCAAGACAGAGGCGATACTCGTTGATATTCGTCCCGAGGGCCAGCGCGCGGCTGCCGGTCGCGACCGATGATGACCTCGAGGTGCTCGTGTTCTGTTCCGAAGGCTATACCCCAAGCCTCGCGGCCGCGGCTCTGCAGGATCTCGTACTCTGGCGAGCGACATCGCTGGTGGATTTCATGCATGGCGTGCAACAGGTCTGCCTTGTGCCGCCAAGCGAGGCTTCCCAAGAACGGTCCCCCTGAAGAGCGGTGAGCTCAGTTCTTGTGCTTTGTTGGCATGGCCATTGACGCAAATAGGCAAGCTATCGCACCAATGCCGGCACACTAACGCGTGGCAGAGGAAATTATATGGATATCCACTTGGCTCACGGCAGCCCTATCGTTGATGCTCAGAACTTGCGAATGCTCTCGATCTCGGGATACCATAGCAAAGGGCAGTTCCCTTCTCCATCCAACAATTGAGACCATCTTCGCCGAGGTCAACAGGCAGGCCAGGCGCTTCATGAGCGATGAGCACTTCACTGTCGACGGGACGCTGATCCAGGCATGGGCATCGCAGAAGAGCTTTCGCAGGAAGGACGGTTTGGACGACGATGGCGCGAACTTCCACGGCCAGAAGCGCAAGAACCAGACGCATGAGTCGACCACCGATCCGGACGCCAGGCTATACAAGAAGAGCTATGGTAAGGAGTCGCAGCTGGCGTACCTGGGCCATGCGCTGGTGGAGAACCGCAACGGCCTGATCCCCGCCGCGATGGCGACCCAGGCCGATGGCTATGCCGAGCGCGAAGCCGCTCTGCTGTTACTTGAAGCGAAGCAAAAGGGCGGCTCACAGCGTATTACCGTCGGTGCCGACAAGGCCTACGACACGAAGGACTTCGTCACCGCGGCACGGGTGCTCAACGTTACCGCGCATGTGACCAGGAACGAGAAGGGACGCCACTCGAACATGGATCGCAGAACCACCCGGCATCCCGGTTATGGGACCAGCCTGAGCCGACGATGGCTGGTCGAGAAGAGCTTCGGGTGGCTCAAGCAGACCGGCCCTGTCCAGCAAGTAAAGCTACGCGGTCTACACAAGGTGGACTGGATCTTCAGCTTCAGCTGCGCCGCTCACAATCTCATGCGCCTGCCAGGACTCATCGCGCTACAAGCGGTGTATGGCCTCCGGAAGCAGCCGAACGCTCTGTTAAGCGCAAATGGACCACAGCTGATTGCTCCGAGATTTTGGCATACGTCGGGAACCTTACGGTTGGCTCGCTGGGCCGATGGCCGTGATACCTCGGTCGTAACGACCGTTCGTTCTGCGGGATCGGCCAGCGCATATGCAATCAGAAAGGGATCACGTCCGATCTTCTCAACTTCATCGTCGCTCAAGTCAGCGGCGTATCTCACCCACAATAACCCTGACCGTAATCGCCTTCGACGAGAAGGGAAAGGTTTTGAACTCGATTAAGAATGTTGTCCCCACCCCCGGCGCGTCATCGCTGACAACCGGAGGTCTGCAGCTCCACCAGGCTCTCGATCTTCCCAAAGGCAGCGTCTTCGTTCGGCTGGCAGCGTTCGACAATCGAGGCGGACCGGCTCAACAGGAATGTCTTTGCGAATCGTTGCAGCTGGTGAGATTGCCGGTACCGCGAACCAGACTCCCCACTGATTGCCCTCCCAATGACCGGGAATGGCGCGGTCTTCAATTTCTGCAGGTCTTCCCCGAATGGAGATGGCAACGACGATCTGACCTCGGGACTGTCCGCCAGCCCGAGAGTGCCGTGAGCGTTCGCGAGCGCCGACGAGCGGCCGGAACTATCCCGCCGCACTGCGACAACAAGAACTGCATGGAGCCATGGTCCTTGCCGAAGGCGCTCCCAATCTCATGCAACGACTCTCCCGCCTTCCAAAGGCGCCACATGTCGGGCCTCTGCTGCGCGGAAACCCTGTCCCGTTTTCCTTGTGTTATAAACACCACCTTTAGAAAAATGATTCATAACAGATGGTGTTGCATCGACCGGTTGAGACCGCCCGGACTTTCAGGAAATTTCTTGTTCTTACAGTCATCTGAGGAGATACTAAGCAGGACAACCCGTCCATTTTGCTGGAGGTATGTGTGAACTCAAGCATTGGAAGTAAGCAGTTACCGCTATGGTGCGCCACAGCCAATAGTCGCAGGTTCGCCCAGCATTACCGTTGCCGGACTTTGGGTCACCAGTCTCGCTTTGTTCGCCAACGCAGTCGTTTGCTATATCCCCATGACACTGCGTTTGGTCGAGCTCGGATTGGGC
>Ga0302314_10020993_pt1 | contig 10781 bp, 8 predicted proteins | sample III_Palsa_N2_3_FD_200533 | JGI IMG/M metagenome (GOLD analysis project Ga0302314, IMG submission 200533) | Peat permafrost microbial communities from Stordalen Mire near Abisko, Sweden - III_Palsa_N2_3 | ecosystem: Environmental > Terrestrial > Soil > Palsa > Peat permafrost | place: Sweden... | reverse complement strand
GCATAGGCCTTGTTCAGGTCACGGAGGGCGAAGTGGATATGTTCGTCGTAGTATGCCATCGCGGTCCCGGCCATAAGGCCCCCGGCAACCATGGACCCAACGACCAGCGCTGCAGCGCGCACAAAAGTCCGCATGACAAGCCTCCGTGTTTGATTAAAAGGACATTCCCGGATGGACCGGCGCGGCCGCCCCAACTTGTTGCATCATAGTCACAAAATGTTTATCCGCGAAGCATGAACTCCAGCTCGGCTGAGATCACGACGTAAAATCAATAGTTGAAGCGAAGGAAGAAGCATCTTTTTTGAAAAAAAGAAGCAAAAAACTTTTGCAACTGGAGTGCACCACCGATGGACCGTTGGCACCTCTAATTGACAAAGTTTTTTTGCTTCTTTTTGTTCACAAAAAGAAGATTCTTCCTTCTCTACAACCTATTGACTTTACTAACGATTATTCAAACCCGCGGCATTCGATTCCAAGCGTCGAGCGCCGCGATCTTATAAGCCTCGGCCAGTGTCGGGTAATTGAATATATTCTCGATGAAATACTCCAGCGTGCCGTTCAAGTTCAGCACGGCCTGACCGATATGCACCAATTCGGTCGCCCCCTCCCCCACGATATGCACGCCCAGCAAGCGCCTGCTATCGATCGCGAACAGCATCTTCATCATGCCGGTGCTGAGCCCCATGATATGCCCGCGCGAAGTCTCGCGAAACCGCGCGATCCCGCACTCATAGGCAATCCCGCGCCGCCGCACTTCCTGTTCGCTCATCCCCACCGTCGAGATTTCCGGCACCGAGTAAATCCCGTACGGGAAGAACTCCGGCGCCGGCGGCAACGGAATCCCGAACGCGTGACAGGCCGCAATCCGCCCCTGCTCCATCGACGTCGAGGCGAGGCTCGGAAACCCGATCGCGTCGCCCGCCGAGTAGATATGGGGAACCGCGGTCTGGAACGTATGGGGATCGACCGTCAGGCGGCCGCGCCGATCGCAGGAAAGCCCGCAAGCATCAAGATTGAGCAGATCGCTATTGCCCATCCGTCCAGCCGCGTAGAGCAACATCTCAGACTTAACCCGCCGCCCATTCTCCAGCAGCGTGACCGGATGATGATCTTCAAAAACAATCCCGGTCACTTTCGATCCGAACCGCATCGTCATCGCGCGATCGCGCAACTGGTGGGTAAAATCGTCGATCAGCTCACGATCGATGAAATCGAGCATAGTCTCCCGCGGTTCGATCAGCGTAACCTGCACGTCGAGTGCGCTGAAGATGGTGGCATACTCCACCCCGATTACACCGGCACCGATCACCGCCAGGCTGCGCGGCAGCTGCGTGATCTCCACGATCTCGTCGCTATCGAGCACGTTCAACCCATTGAACGGCACATCATCCGGGCGATGTGGCCGGGTCCCCACCGACGCGAGAATCTTTTCCGCGACGAACATACTGATATCGCCATCTTCGGCGGTAACCTCGATCTGATGCGGATCGATAAAACGCGCCGTGCCAACGATAGTGTGCACCAGATTGCGGGCGAACTGATGTTCCAGCACCGCGACCTCATGATTGAGCGTCATATGCAGCCGCGCCATCAGATCCTTGGCGCCGATCTCTTTCTTCACCCGATAGGATTGCCCGTAAAACCCCCGCTCCCGCCATCCGGTAAGATTAAGCACGGTCTCGCGCAGTGTTTTCGACGGAATGGTGCCGGTATGCACCGAAACCCCGCCGACCCGTCGCCCTTTCTCAATCACCAGCACCGACTTGCCGAGCTTCGCCGCCTGAATCGCCGCCCGCCGCCCCGAGGGACCACTGCCGATGACGATGAAATCATAGATCGTCTGCGCCGCGTGTACCGGCTTGTTCGAGCCATCAGGCATGGCAAAAGAACCTCGGAAAGGAGATGCTGCGCCGCATGATAACCGGTATGGATAAAAATGCGCTAACTTTTGTGCGGAGCAGCAGAGAAAGTGCGCAGAAAAGTTAAGGTGTTCTTTTTGTGAACAAAAAGAACCCAAAAAACTTTGTCAATGAAGGCTCCGGCGATAATATAACCGCCCGGCATCACCCGATCTACGCTTGCGTTAAAACAACAACCGCGCCGCCTCTGCCCTCTCGGCGGGAGTGAGGTTCGGGTTGGGACCGGTCGGCCCGAAGCCGAGCAGATAATCGATCGCACGCGAACCCTTGGTGTCCGCCTGATAAGGGTCGGCACCCGCCGCCAGCAGAAGTTCTATCATCTGCAGGGAACCGGATTCAGCCGCATACATCAAAGGAGTGCGGGCATCGTGGCTAAGCGGTGGGGTGCCGGAGTATTGCTCGACGCCTTGCACCGTCGATGCGTTGACCTGGGCCTTTGCCGCAAGCAGCACGCGAGCACTTGCCATTTCGTCGAATTGTGCGGCTACCATCAGGGCGGTCTTCCCGATGTCATTTCGTGCATCGACATCGCCTTCGTTCGACAAGATCAGAGGTAGAGCCGCAGAGTCTGCCACCGCGCTCAGCACCAACGGGTCAACCGGCGCGTATTTCTCGCATGCCATGACTTCGGGCGAATCCTCTGTTCCCGACGCATCAGTCCAGGATTTTATCACCTGATACGGCGCACCTTGCAGAAGAAGTCCTCGCAGCGATTTCTCCGCCGCCTTCCCGCCGCAGTCTGCGCCTAGAACTAAGTTGAAAAGTCCGCCCTTGGCTGCGCTTGCGGCATCGTTTCGATCCAAGCCCATATGGCGGTAATATAACTCGAGTTTGTTCTTCGCTATCAGATACAGAATTCTGATGTTCTGGCTGGTCATATAGGCGTTGAAGCCGGTGTAGCCCCAAGTCTGATAAGGATAATCGAAAGGTGGATCGCCAATCAGGGTTCGCGGTTCGAGCTTCATCGACTCCAATGTCGCATTCTCGCCGCTTTCCAGGCCGTACTTGAAGCTGCCCCCAAAGTTGTCGATAAAATCGCCGTCCGCCTGGTGAGAGACTTCGGTGAAGGCTTTTACGTCAGCTTCGGGAAAGTTCGGTATTGCGCCAGGAGCGGCGCAACCAGAGCGCGGCAAGAAATTGTCTCGATTAGTAAAGAATTGCGGCTCGGTGGCCTCGATCAGATCCGGATGTTTAATCAACACCGCGCAGGGAATCACTTGAAAGGCCTCTTCATTGCCCATCGCACCAGATTCCGAAATCTTTTGCAGAATCGGCACCAGAGACGCATCGGTACCGTCGTAAGACGCGGGTTCTCCGAAATCTCCGGAATCGGCCGCTTCGGCGGCGGCGACAAGCGGATCAAGCAGTCCCTTGATCTTGCGGTTGCGCGCTGGCGTCGGCTTGCGGAATGAGTGCAGAAACAACGCGTAATCCATCGCGCCGGAGCCACCATGTTTCGCGGCCGACGCTAATGCTGGCTCGGCCAGATCGGGATTGTCGCCCATAAACCGAAACGCAGTGTCCACGTCCCACGGTGGCGGCGGAGGCGTTGCCGGTTCTGTATTAGCCACCGCCTGACCTGGCGCCGGATCGGGCATCTTAGGCTGCCACGAGCCGGGATCGCGCGCCAGCGTTTCGATCTGCGAATAATCCGTGATCTCGGTGGGGCATGAAAGCAGCGGGCCGTCAATCTGGGTAACCGCGGCGAATTGCGCCGCTCGCCCAACAACGGTCCTACAGGGGAGACGCAGCCAACTGCCCGACAGCCCGGAGGGTTTGTACGCCATAAGATTGGCCACATCGCGCGTGCTCCAATCGCCGTTGTATTGGCCATAGTTCATGGCGAGGAACAAGTTAGTATCGACGCGTCGCAATCCGGCCAACAATCTTACTAAGGGTGAAGCATGCTGTGCGGCTTTATCGAGATTCTCGAAATGCTGTAGCGGACGCGCAGCGACGTAGAGATCATACCCGGTGTATTGGCTCAAGTTCAGAATAGGGCGGTCCGCTTTGGTCAAACCGCCGATCGCATTGAGCGCCGCATCCATTCCCTTGGTATTACCCTTCAGGAACGCCGTGTAAGCATCAACGATCTGTTCGAGCGGATCACGATCGATACCTTGTGGCAGCGGCCAACGCGGCTTGCCCGCAGCGACTCGTTCCAGATCTGACTGAATCCGTGCCAGTGTAATTCTTGGGCTCAAAGGGAAACCATCGGCATCCACAACCGGAACCACTGCATCCCGGGCCTTGAAATTCGCCCCACCATCCGCCGCCGGCAACGCCAACGCGGCTACACGGGCGCGATACACGCTATCCAGACACGAAACCGCATCCTTCCGCCGTGTCCACGCCACCCACCCCTCACTCGGCAATTCGCATTCCGTCGCGATCCGCGACAACCAAAATTGCTGCGCATCGATCAGCTCCGGACGATTTTGCGGATCGAGCGCGTCGCGCCGCACCCGAAACGCCGCATCCATCCCCCGATCGAGCCGCGCCAGATCATCATTCGAACAGATCAAATGCTCCGCACCGCTACGCGCCTCCCGGCAATCGAAACTCGGCGGGACCGTCTGTGCCTGGGCACTGACCCCAGCCGCCATCATCACCATGATTGCTAAAGCGAGAAACCGGAAACTCAGCAAGGAGCAACGCTTCCAGCGATCTTCTGCTGGATGTCCCCCGTGATCACGCCAGACGATCTCCTTCGACTGGCGGTTCACTTCCCGCCCCGTCGAGGAACCTGAGAAAACTCTCGCGCTCCGCGGTTCTCGCCCGATCCTTAAAATACGTCTCGGTTTCAAGTGCCGAGAGCTTCTCAGCCACAGCAACATTGATGAACTGGTTCAAGCTCGTGCCTTCGGCCAAAGCGAGCCTTTCGGCCGCCGCCTTGAGCGAAGGCTGAAGCCGTAACGCATAGTTGGCTTTGGTCATAGCACCCTCCTCATCACTTCACCGGGACGAATGACGTCGATCCCGAACCGTCCCGCCGGCACGAAATGCCGGATACTGAAAGTCACGATACAATCGGCCCGCCCGTTGATCGCCGTTTCCAACACCATTTCGTCAGCGACATCGCCAAGTTGCGGACGCCAGAGATAATGGAGTTTGACCGGCTCGATCATTCCAGCCAGGTAGTCAAGAAATCCCATCACCTGCATCCGTGTAAGTCGGGCAGCCAAAAGATGTTCGGCGCGACACAGCACCGCCTCATATTCCAGCAACAACGGAACACTTACCAGCATAACAAGCCGCTGTTCATCCACCGCCCGAAGCAATGCGTTCGATGCTCCCGTCCGGCTCCGGCGCGCCGCGATTATAACGTTGGTGTCGAGAACCGCCCGCAGCATATCGCAGAACATATCATATCGTCCACGATATTCAAACGCCAACTACCCCGACACAGCAATTCACCCCAGGAACGGAAACGCAATCGGCGCCCCCCGCCCCGCCATCAAAGCCGCCAGCGCCCGCGCACTCCCACAAGCATGGGTCCACCCCAGCGTACCATGTCCGGTGTTCAAGTACAAATGCCCCACCTTACTCCGTCCGATCAGCGGCACATTGGCAGGTGTCGCAGGCCTCAACCCCGCCCACCCCCGCGCCTTACTCGGATCGCCCACCCCAGGAAAATACTCCAACGTCCGCCTCAAGATCGCCGCCACCCGCACCTCATTCAAACTCTTATCATATCCTGCCAGCTCCGCGGTCCCCGCCGCGCGCACAGTATTCCCCAGCCTTGTAAACACCACCTTCTGTGCCGCATCGCTCACGCTCACATGTGCCGCGCGCGAAAAATCTTCGATCGGCAGCGTGATCGAATACCCCTTGGCCGGATAAATCGGCAACGACAGCCCGAGCGGCCTTACCAACTCCCGTGATTGCGGCCCCAGCGCCACCACATAATCCTCCGCGGTCAAAAGCTCGAACCCACCCTCCGCATTCCGCAGAGAAACCCCCGTCACCGCGCCAGCCTCATAAACGATGCGCTCGATCTCCGCACCCAGCCGAAACACCACCCCCGCCGCCTCGGCCTTCGCCGCCAGCGCACGCGTAAACAGTTTCGCATCCCCCGAAAAATCCAACTCCGCCCAAGTTCCCCCCGCGATGCCAAGCTGATTGCTCCGAGCCAACGCCGGCTCGATCGCGCGCACCTCGTCCGCATCCACGAACCGCACTTCGCACCCCAGATCATGCATCAGCCGAACCGATCGCTCCGCCCCCTGCATCGCTTCTGCACTGGTAAACACCTGCAATATCCCACGCTTCTCGCGCGCGTATTCCAACCCCAGCTCATCCGAAAGCTCGGCCAGTGCCGCCCGCGAGTACAGCCCCAACGCCACATTGGCCGCTGTATTCCGCGCCGTCCGCGCCGGCAGGCACTCCACCAAAAACCGCAAGCACCACGCCCACTGCGCCGGATCCATCCGAGGCCGGAACAGCAGCGGCGCATCGTCGCGCAGCAGCCACCTCAAGATCGTAAGTGGCGCTCCCGGCTGCGCCCAAGGCTCGGCATGGCTCACCGAAATCTGTCCACCATTGGCATACGAAGTCTCCGACGCGGCTTGCGGGCGACGATCGATCACCGTGACCTCGAATCCTTCCTGGCGCAGGTACCAAGCCGTGGTCACCCCCACCACGCCGGCCCCCAGCACGATCACATGCCGCATCAGATCCGCTTCCCAAAACCACGTCCGCATCCATCCCGCCAATCGACGCCGAGTGCAACCACTTGCTACAACCGGCCCATGACCCAGCTCCCCGACGCCCCTCTCCCCCGACTCCTCGCCATCATGGCCCGGCTACGCGACCCCGCCCACGGCTGCCCATGGGACCAGGCGCAGAATTTCGCCACCATCGCGCCCTACACGATCGAGGAAGCCTACGAAGTCGCCGATGCGATCGCCCGCGAGGACTACGCCTCCCTCCCCGACGAGCTCGGCGATCTGTTGTTTCAAGTGGTCTATCATGCACGCATGGCCGAGGAAGCCGGCCGCTTCGACTTCGAAGATGTCGCCCGTGCGATCGGCGACAAGATGATCCGCCGCCATCCCCACGTCTTCGCCCAAGCCGAACAACGCACCGCCGAAGCCCAGACCGCCGCATGGGAGCTTCACAAATCCGCCGAGCGTGCCGCCCGCGCCGAGCACGGCGTATTGGCCGGCGTCCCGGTGGGCCTGCCCGCCCTCACCCGAGCCTACAAGCTCACTGCTCGCGCCGCCCGAGTCGGGTTCGACTGGCCAGACGCCGAGCGGATCCTGGATAAACTCGCCGAAGAAACCCACGAGTTGCGCGCCGAGCTACCCCAGGCCGACCCCACTCGCCTGGCCGATGAACTCGGCGACATGTTGTTCGTAATGGCGAACCTGGTGCGAAAGCTGAACCTCGACCCCGAAGCCGTACTGCGCCAAGCCAACGCCAAATTCACCCGGCGCTTCGCCGGCGTAGAGCAAATCCTGGCCACCAATGCCCGCACCCCCGCCGAAGCAACGCTGGAGGAAATGGAAGCGGCCTGGCAGCAGGTAAAAGCGCGGGAGCGGCCCGGCGTTTGACAGGCAGGAAGCAAGAAGTCTTCTTTTTTGAAAAAAAGAACCAAAAAACTTTTGTTCGATTCTATCAGAATTCACCGTCTACAGACCGGTAAATACAAAACCTCAACTGACAAAAGTTTTTTGCTTCTTTTTTTCAAAAAAGAAGACTTCTTCCTTCCCCTCACGCAAAAACGGCGGCCTCTCACGAGACCGCCGTTTTTTCATTTCTCCACAGTTCAGGCGACGGCGGCGGCCACTTCGCCGATCTCGGCGGCGCGGCCAGCGAGTTTCACGCGGATGTCGACCGGCACCTGGCGGGCGGCTTTCGCCCGCGGGTAGTCCATTTCGACGATCTCTTTCCCGTTCGGATAGAGTGCCACGTGTTCCGCCCAGTTGTCGAAGGCGAGGCGATCGACGTTGTCGACGAAGGTTTCGGCCGGGGTATTCTCCGCGAGGATCAGCGAATGATCGTCAAGTTCGACATGGTAATAGGTAAATACCTCGGGAACCGCCTTTTCGCGGACGATCGAGGTGCCATTGACCAGCGCGCCGGCGTGGATCAGGGCGCCTTCGACCAGGATCGCGTGATCCGGCGTGACCAGCAGGTCGCGCGAGGGCACGTTCTCAGCGATCGCACCGGCTTTGATGCGGATCGGCAGAACGCGCAGCGGATCGCCGAATTTGGTCGAAACGGTTTGGCGGCCCAACCAGCTCACCGGCTTGGACACACCATCCGTGGTCATGACCAGGTCGCCGCGCTGCACGGTTTCGACCGCCTTCTCGCCGTCGGGAGTGGCGATCATGGTGCCGGCCATGAAGCAAATCAGATCATTCAGCTGCACTTCGAGGGCCGAAATAGTCCCGAGTTCCGTCTCAATCAGCGGCAACAGCGCGGAAGCAAGGCTGGGAACTTCCTCAATGATGGTGATTTCCGCGGCGATGGCTGCCGTTAGATCTTCAATGGCAGCGAGCAGCTCACTTTCGGTACCGGACATGGCGCACTCCTGTTATTGATCCGTTATATCTCTGGAGCCACTTGTGCCCGGCGCTTACGCATCCGAAGCATCTGACGTCCACGGCAACGGTTAATCATCCGGCCTCCGGCAGTTCAATCAGATATTGTCCAATTGGGATGTTTTGCATAATAAATGAGATATTTTGCATGATTCGCATACATAGATGTTCGTCCCCTCACAGCCTTGGAATATTTTCTCATGTATTCCCGGAGGCCTAGTCCAATAATCCTTAAATTAGGCTTTTAGCACCGTTAATTCGGCGTTATGTTGTTGTAAAATTGCCGTCATCGCGTCATAAGCTCCCCCCCATGAGACCTATTGCATAGCGAGCGGGACCCGGCATCATGAGTGCTCCTGCCACAATCAGCGAACCTCGCCATGTAACGCTCACCGAGCCGGATTCCGCGCCGGCGGCTTTGTTTGCCCGCTGGCGGGATCTTATCGCCTCAGTCTTCGAGGTTGCGGCGGACCCGGGGGAAGTCAGCCACTTCACCGGCCAACTCGAAATCCACGCCACCGCTCACATTGCGCAGAGCCGGATCACGTGCTCCACGGTACGGCTGCGGCGCTCGCCGGACACCATTCTCCGCGGCCGCGCCGACCATTTCGTGCTCTGGCTGGTACGGCAGGGCAGCCTGTCCGGCTTCGCGGGCCAAACCAAAATCGATTGCTCGCCCGGCGATGTGCTGCTGCTCGATCTGCAGCAAACCGTCGATCTGCAGACCTCAACGCGGGGCGAGGTAACCGAGAGTCTCGTGCTATGGGTCCCCCGCGCGCGGATGCTGGCGTCGATCCCCGACGACCACGCGCTCCATGGCCTGGTGTTGCACGGCCATGCAGGCGCGGCAGCGTTGATCGGCGCCAGCCTGGCGGCGCTCGCTGCCTCTTCCAGCCTGGTAACCGAGGCCGAGATGGACGCGCTGGCGGGCGGTGTGATCGAGCTTGCCGCCCGCGCTCTGGCTCCCATTCTGGCGGCTGCCGCCAGAGACAGTGTGTCGCTCGCCTCTTTCCTCACCATCCGCCGCTTTATCGATCGCAACCTCACCTCGCCGGAATTGGGCCCGGAGTTGCTGTGCCAGCAATTCGGCCTGTCGCGCTCGACCCTCTACCGCCTGTTCGAGCCGGCCGGCGGAGTCGCCGGCTACATCAGACGCCAGCGGCTGCACCGCGCCTTTCAGGAAGTGGTGGCAACCGGCTATTCCAACCAGCGCATCGGCCTGATCGGGTACCGGCTGGGCTTTCGCAACACAAGCGACTTCACCCGCACCTTCCGCCAATCCTTCGGTATGAGCCCCAGCGAAGCGCGCCGGGAAGCTCAGGCCGGCAATCACCCACCGCCGGTCGAGACCGGACAAACCCAAGGCCCCACCACCTTGGCCGGCATTCTTTCGCAGACCTGCGCCGCCGGCGCCCAAACAAGGGATTTCAGTGACCCGAATATGAAATTCGTCAGTCGGATTGTACTTTAGCTGACATGTTGCCATAATCGGCTCAGAGTGTGTCGCAGGCGATGGCGCAGCCTTACCGAGCGTAAGGCAGGCAAGTGTATGTAGTTCCAGGTTTATTCGCTGTACTCTGCATTAAAAATGCTTGTAAACCGCCAAATCGTCTGCCACAACCAAGCCATCGTGAACGGAATTTCGTTGAGGGGAGACAAGCCCGATGTCGGAGAATATCACCTATGAGTTTACCGATCCGGGCGTCGGGACCATCGACCTCGATCTCACGGTGTCCCTCCCAGCCACCGACTCGACCGGATATGGTGAGGCCTATGCGGTAACGGCGATCACCGGAACGGTCGACGGCGTTGCGATTTCTGGCGAGTATGGGCCTCCCGGTGCCTACTACACCAACGGCACGTTCTATAACGATAACGCCCTTTTCACTTCGGACGCCGGGGGCGACGGCGGCAGCGTCGAGGGCATCGACACCGCCGGATTGGCCTTCGAGGTCAACGGAGTCGAGTACAATCTATTTTCGCAAGGTGACGGCTTCCAACTTGGCGACTACAACGGTGGCTATACCTACGACACGGTGACTCTGGATTCCACCACGCTTTGCTTCTGCCCAGGCACGATGATCTTGACCGGCCACGGTGAAGTCGCGGTTGAGACGCTGAAGATCGGAGATTTCGTTGTCACTGCCTCGGGCGAGCAAAAACCGATTCGCTGGATCGGCCGGCAGGCCGTGGCGACGCGCTTTGCTGACCCCATCGGCACTTTGCCTATCCGCATCAAGGCCGGCGCGTTGGACGGCCATTTACCCTCGCGTGACCTGCTGCTCTCTCCCTGTCACGCCGTCCTCGTGGACGG
>Ga0302314_10020992_pt1 | contig 10781 bp, 8 predicted proteins | sample III_Palsa_N2_3_FD_200533 | JGI IMG/M metagenome (GOLD analysis project Ga0302314, IMG submission 200533) | Peat permafrost microbial communities from Stordalen Mire near Abisko, Sweden - III_Palsa_N2_3 | ecosystem: Environmental > Terrestrial > Soil > Palsa > Peat permafrost | place: Sweden... | reverse complement strand
CCCGTCGGAGGACGAAAGGAGTCGTCAGCGTGGTCGGTCGCCGCCGCGTGCGCTAGTCGGGTAGGCCCGGCGCCTTGCGGCGCCGGGCCCCCCTCAGAACCGGACGTGCCCGTTTCCGAGCATCCGGCTCAAGCAAGCCCTGGTGGCTGGCGAGTGGTGGTGCAGTGGAGGTGGATGAGACGGGGTGCAGCGGCGTCCGAGGTGGCTGTGCCCCAGACGACATCGATCGTCTTGCGCGTGGTGGCCAGCCAGTGCTCCCACGCGCGTGGGGTTTGTGGGCGGTCTGAGGCGGCGAGTAGCGTGGTCTTGCAGATCGCGCAGCATCCGTCCTGTTGGCGGTGTAGCCGTAGGGCGGTGTGGTTGATCGGCAGGGGTGCTTTGCGTCGTCGCCAGGCCCAGTAGTCGGCAAGCTCGGGGTCATCGGTTGATGCCCGGTGCTTGACGATCTCGTGTCGGACGATGTTGGTCCAGGAGAACTTGTGCATGAAGGCGCCGCTGGTGCGGTCGCCGAACACCCACCGGTCCTGTCTGGCCTTGTTGAACTTCCCGAAGTGCTGGGCGGTGACCCAGCGCGTCGGTTTGTTCGGGTGGCTGCGTGTGGCCCACTTGTAGGTGAGCTTCCACAGGTAGCTGTCCAGCGCTGAGAACGTCTCACTGGATACCTGTGTCCGGTAGTAGGCGGCCCAGCCCCGAATGATGGGGTTGAGTCGTTTGATCACCGCGGTGGCGTTGCTCCCGCGCAGGGAGCGCAGCTCGTCACGGAGCCTTGCCCGGATTCGTCTGACGGCCGTCTTGCTGGGTTTGATCAGCAGCTTGCCGTATCGGCGGACGTTGAACCCGAGGAAGTCATAGCCCTCGCTGAGCGACACGACCTGGGTCTTGTCGTCGTTGAAGGCCAGGCCTCTCGGCGTCAGCCACGCAGCGAGCCGTGCTTTGACCTCGAGCGCTTCCTGCCTGGTGTGGCAGTGCACGACGAAGTCGTCGGCGTACCTGATCAGCACCGGGGAGCCTTCGCGGGCGCGTTGTTTCGCGTCGTATCGGGCTCCGGCGGCCGTCTCCATCCCGTGCAGAGCGATGTTCAACAGCAGGGGGCTGATCACCCCGCCCTGAGGAGTTCCCTCCTCGGTGCGGGACAACCGGCCGTTCTCGACCACGCCCGCCTTCAACCACGCGCGGACCATCCCCTTGGCGGGGAAGGTGCCGATCATGCCCAGCAGATGGTCGTGGCCGATGCGGTCAAACGCCCCGGCCAAATCCGCGTCGAGCACCCACAGTCGCCTGGGGTTCTGCTTGGCGACGTGGAAGATCGCTTCGATCGCGTCATGGCAGCCACGGCCGGGCCGAAACCCGTAGGACTTCGGTTCAAACCGCGCCTCCCACTCGGGCTCCAACGCGTTCAAGACCCGCGCCTGGTGGACGCGGTCGAGGATCACGGGGATCCCGAGCGGCCGCTGCTTGCCGCCCGGCTTGGGGATGAACACCCGTCTGACCGGCAGCGCCTTGAACGGCTCACGAGGATGCTGCACCCTGTCGACCAGTTCTAGCTTGGCCTTCGGGGTGAGCACCACCTCGCCGTCCACTCCTGCGGTCAGACGACCCGCGTTGCGCTCGGTCACCCGTCGCACACTGACCAACGTGTTCGACCGGGATCGGAGCATCAACGCCTGCAACCGGCGGACCCTTGACAGGTCCCCCGCCTTCGATGCCGTGAAGATCCGCTGCCGCAACCGCCGTACGTCGTGCTCGGCGCGCCGCCAGTCGATCTGGCGCCAGTCGAGCGTCGCGTCCTCTGGTCCACTCGCCACGCCGACCGGGGCCGCTGTGGCGTCTAGCTTGTCCTCGGGTTCCGGGGTCATCGTCATCTTTCTCTTCACAGGCTCACCTGACCGCGTCAGCGCTCTTTCGAGCCGGGCCACCAGGGCCCGTATCCGGCCAGTTATCCGAGACGACCGGCGGAGGGGCCGACCATGATGTCCCGGTTTCCTGTTGCCTTTCGGCCACCGGCATTCGCTTCTCGGTCATCCGATTCCCGCCGAGGAGTTGGGCCCTCCTCACGGTCGGCTTACCGGACAACAGTTGCTGCCCGGACCTCGACGGGGTTACCGCGTTCCGCACGCATGAGCTACGACCGGGGTGGCTGCCCCCTTTACCCCGAGGACGGCGGTGCTCATCCCGACCGGAAGGCGTGCCCGGCCGGCGCCTGCCGCTTCCCAGCGGCCAGTCCTTACTCCCCCGCCACCAACAATCCATCGGCGAGGACCCGTTAACGAGGCATCAACCAGGGGTTCAAACGATTTCAGCCGGCCGGTCTTCCCCTCGCCTGGCGCCCCCGGACGGAACGGGAACCCCTTCGGCTTGAACCTCGAGCTTCGCACCCCGCCGACCAAGAGCCGGACAACGCACGTCGAGGAGGGGACAGGCCATCGAGCACGAGCCTGGAACAGCACGCTCAATCACATCTGGGTTGATCCTCCAATCGTGCGTTCACTCATTACGTGCGACCTCGCGTCGCACCGCCTGTTCCGGTCACGCTTGCGCGATGACCGCTTCGCTCCGCGAGGGGGAACGGCGGTCGTGGGAGCGGGCGATCGCAGGCGTGGCCAAGCGATCGCCGGCCGCTCGCGGGGCGGGGTTTAAGCCCTGGTCACACACGTTGCTCGGTCGAAGATCGCGACTAGTTCGCGGGCGTACTGGTCGATCTCGAACGCTGGGTCGGCCAGTCGGCCTGGCACTGCGTCGATGACCGCCCGGATCGCGATCGCCATCGCACGCGGATCGAAGTCAGTTCGGAAGTCGCCGGCGGTCTGGAAGCGCGTGAGCAGCTCGGCGAGGAACTGGACGGCCCCCCCGTCGGGAGGGCCAGTGAATGGGCTCTTGGCGCCGGCGATCGCCGCCCGTACGATCTCGATGACGGCGCTGAGCTCCTTGGGGTGGTCGCGCATGAACTCGAGGTTGGATTCGATGTAGGTGCGCAACATCGCTGGGCCGGTTGTTTGCGCTTCGATGCGAGGCTGCATGTCGGCCCTCGCCCCTTGGAGCACCTGGCTCACGATCTCAGCGATCAGGTCGTCTTTGCCGGCGAAGTGGTAACTGATCACGCCCTTGCTGATGCCGAGCCGTAGCGCGATACGCGAGAGCGAGGCGTTCGCGTAGCCAACCTCGGCGACGGTCTCGATCGCAGCCTCAACGATCTGCGCCCGTCTGGCGCTACTCACGAACGTACGGTTGTCGTCTTTGCCATCTGACCGCATGGCCAAAATATAGCACGCCACCTAAGTTTTATGACAGGTGGCCAAAACGTTGCTAGTGTGTTCAGAAAGCAAATAAGGAGAGCAACGATGTCCGCAACACTGCACCTGACGCACAAAGCAATCGGAGTAGAAGTCCGCCGCGGCACCTACGACGTGGTGGTCGACGGGAAGCATGCCGCGGCCGTCGAAATGAACGAGACCGTTGACATACCGGTCGAAGCCGGCCATCACACCCTGCAGATCCGCAACGGCCGAAACTCCAGCCGAACCAAAACCTTCGACGTCAACGAGAACGAAACCGCCAGCTTCCGAGCCACCGGAAAGAGTCTCCTGCCGATCTTTCTGTTGTCCTTCGTCGTTCCCAGCCTGGCGATCTCGGTCACTCGCCACTAAATACGACTGGCTAACACAAGACCACCTCAGAGGCAGCGAACACGCAGGCGGTGAACAGCCCGAACAGCGGCGTCGTCACGTCGTAGCCGATGCCGACGCCGTCATGGACCGCGTCGGCGGTCATCGTGCCGAAGGTCCGCGACCATCGCGACCAGGAACCAGTAGTAGGGGGCGTGGTACCTGCGCGAGCGCAGCTGCAGCGACAGAACACGATCGTGATCTCCGGGACCTTCGTCAAGGTGCTGCGAGCCGTGCTGTTCTCAGTCATCCCGCTTTGGGCTGGAGGCTCCTGACCACCGGGATGGGTGAAGCCTGGTCAGACTTCATCGGCGATCACAGCGTGCCGTTGGCCGCCGCGGTCGGGCTGTTCGGGACCGGTCTTGCCCTCTGTTACGGACAACCAAGCCGGTGGTCACGCATCGCGCCGCCGTAGTAGGAAGGGGAGCCGGCGTGGAACGGCCATCAGGCTCGAGCGGATCTGACCGGTCGAGTATTCACCGCTGATCACCATCACGCCGAGCACGCCGATCGCGAGCTGGGCGAGGTGGTAACCACCGAGCGACGCGTCCAGGACCGAGCCATGGTGGTGATGGTGGTGGGCCCAGTTGGCCATCGAGATAGCAGCGATCACCGGGCCGAGCGCGGCCATCGCCACGAACGCGGCAACCAGCGACCAGCGGGTCGAGCGCAGCGAGCGGAGCTTCGTCCACTCCGAATCGATGACCCGTGCAAGCGTTACCCCGCCGCTGCCCGACTTACCGGTTCGGGCAGCGGCGACCGGCGGGATTCCCGTGATCGCGCTCATGACGTCTGCCCCGCGAGCTCGGGTACGGTCGCCGGGTCGGAATGCCCGTTGGAGCCGGTCTGGTACTCGACCGCTTCGTGTGTGATGTCCATGAAGGCATCCTCCAGCGAGACGCTGAGTGGCGTGAGTTCGTAGAGGACCAGACCGGCCTCGAGCGTGAGCTCACCAATCCGCTCGGACCGCAGGCCGTGGACCTCCATCGCGTCGATGACGAGTAGGCCGACGCCGAGCGCGACGACGAGCGCGACGGTTGGATGGATCACGCGGAAGGACATCAGTGCGACGATCGCCAGCGGCGGGACGCTCGCCAGCGTTCCGAGCTGTTGCGCGACGCGTACGTCGCTTGATCGGCATGAGATCGCGATCCCGACCCAGATCGACCAGCCGGCAAGCAGCGGCGTGAACAGAACCTGAGCGAGCGGCACTGGCGGACAGGTCGATCGCACAATCCCGGACGAACCCGCCCAGCTGGACGTGAGTCTCCGTGTTCGCGGCGCTCTCGACAATCGGCAAATCAGGCATCACAACCTCCAGGTCAGAGAAACCAGGAAGTCAGGTCATGTTGCCGGCCCCTGCACAGGCCTAACCTAGCGAGCGCTCATAGGACAAGCTGTGGTTGCCTCGACCGCCGCCGGGAGAGGGCCACGATCGCTTGGCCACGATCGCGATCGTGGGCTCACGGCCAAGCCGGCTGCCCCTTGTCGAGCAAAGCGGTCATGACGTCGACCTCGTGAGGCCGGCTGCGCGTGACGCCTACCGGACAGAAGCGGTCACCGACGAGCGGCACTCAGACGGCTGGCTTCCGACACTTTCGTTCACGTGGGGCCGGTGCCAGAGTCGTCGACCATGTCTTCCACCGTCGACCGCTACCGCTCTACACCTCCGCGGGCCGCCGCTGTCTCGTGACGCTTCGCAGCAAGGTGGGTGTCGGGTCGGTGCGGTCGAGATCCTCGGGCGCACGTGCGGATCGATGAGCGGTTGTCGGTCATCGACTCGCGTCCTGTGGCCGGCGGTGAGGGGTTCTCGGTGCGTCTTGGGTGTATGTGACGCTCGTGTTGCGCCCCCCTTGCTTTGCGCTGTAGAGCGCCTGGTCGGCAAAGCCGATGAACTCTTCTACTGTTTGGGCTTGGGCGTTGGAGCACACGCCGACGGAGACCGTCACCTTTCCGACGTCCGCGAATGGTGTGCTTTCGACCACTTTGCGCACCCGGCTGGCGGCAAGGTAGGCACCGTGATGGTCGGTTTCGGGCATCAGCCACGCGAATTCCTCACCACCGATCCTGGCCACGAGTTCGCCTTCGCGGCTGTTCGCGTTCAGAATCTGGGCGAATTCAACGAGCACGCGGTCCCCGGCTGGGTGACCGTGCAGGTCATTGACGGCCTTGAAGTGATCGAGGTCGATTAGCGCGAGGCTGAGGTGGCGTCCGTAGCGCTGGGCGCGGGCGACCTCGGCGCTGAGACGCTCGTCGAAGGCGCGGCGGTTGGCGATACCGGTCAGCGGATCGGTTGATGCCTGACGCTCGAGCCTGTCCCACGCGTCGGCGTTTGAGATCGCCAACCCGACCAGGGAAGCGAAGCGCTCCAGGCGAACCTCGGCGCCGGTCGGGATCAGACCCAGACCGTAGGAGGCCCCGAGCGCTCCCCACAGGTTCCCGGCGACGGTGATCGGGGCGGCGATCCCGGCGATGCCTCCGACTTTGGTCAACCACCCGGCGATCGGGTCGGTGCTGCTGCCGTAGCCGGTATCTGTGCGGGCTAGGCGGCCAGTGCGGAACACCGCGGCTGACGCGGTCACGCCGTCGAGGGCGTAGACCATGTTGGCGAGCTCCTGACCGTCGCGCGACCATCCGCCGAGTACGGTGCCCCGATTGGTCGCGGCGTCAAAGCGACTTACGGCTCCGGTGAGCGAATCGAGTAACTTGGCGATCTGCTCGGCAACGGATGTAAACACGACGTCCGGGGCCTCTCCTTGCGCGACGAGCGTCGCGATCTGGCCGAGCGCTGACTGCTCGGCGAGTAACTCGGTCGCCGCATCGCGCTGACGCTCGACCATCACCTGCAGACGCTTGCGCTCTTCGATCAAGCGGATCGCCGCCTGACGCTCGACGACCACCCCACGCTCATCCCGGCTCGCTCGGACCGTCGCTTCTGACCACAGCCAGCGCCCGTCGCGGTGACGCAGCCTGAACTCCAGCGGGGTCGCCTCTGGCGTGGCATCCACGCGATCCCTGCGCTCATCTTGCCCGGCCCGATCGTCGGGGTGAATCAGATCGGTGACCGTCTGCCCGATGAGCTGCTTCGGCTCATAGCCAAGGAGCGTGCGGGACGCCGGCGAGGCGTAGGTGATCGTGCCGTCGAGCGCGAACCGGGCGACGAGATCGGTCGAATTCTCAGCCAGCAACCGATGGTGCTCCTCGCTACGAGCCAGATCGGCTCTCGCCCTGTGGTGTGAGATCGCATAGCGGATCGAGCGCTCGAGCGAGGCTGCGTTCAGCTCCTGCTTGATGAGGAAGTCGTCCACCCCTAAAGCGGACGCCTGCAGATCGATCTCATAGTCGTTTTGCCCGGTCAAGATGATGATCGGCGCGGCCGGCCGGATGAACCCGGCGCGCACCAGATCCAGTCCGGTATGGCCCGCCAGGCGGTAGTCGAGCAGGTAGATATCGTGGCGCTGTTCGCGAATCGCCGCCAGAGCCGTGTCATAGTCCGCGCACCAGTCCAACTCGAAGCGTGAACCGACCTCGGCGAGCAGGTCACGCGTAATCACGTAATCGTCCTCGTCGTCCTCAACGAGCAGCACGCGCACGAGCTCACCCTGGCGGGACTCAACCATTCTCGTTCCCGGCCAGGCCCACGATCTCAAACCAGTCCGATAAGACCACGGGTGATAATTATTCACGGACGGAAAGGAACGCGCGGCCCCCTCCGTTAGCCGATCGCCCGTGGACCGGGGCGGCCGGTCGTGAGTTTGATCGCGATCAGCAGCTCTCACGCGGGGTCGCCGAACAGCACGAGCAGCAGCGTCATTACGAACTGGGCGACCGCCGCGAGGGGCGTCGGGCTGGGCTTGGGGGTCGCGGGGACCTGCCGGCGCGGGTGACCGTGGTCGCGGACGCGGCGACTGCGGGGCGCGGCGTGCGGCGCGGGCGCGAGCGGCAGGGGCTTGCCGGCCAGTGCCATCAACGCCTCTCCGGTCACCCAGACCGGCGTCTGCGCGGTCCCGTGCGCGTAGTCGACCGCCCCGCTCGGAGTGACCAGCGAGCGTAGGTACTGGAGCGGTGAGGGAGAGTGGTCGTGCAGCGACGAGGGAGCGACGCCGGCGGCGATCAGTCCCTGTACCGCCCAGGCGGTCGACTGGGCGTCCGAGTCCCCGCCCGGCTCGGAAGGGAAGCCGCCGTCGCGGTTCTGCGCGGCGCGGATGTAGGCGACCGCGCGCCGGGCTGCGGCCGGTGCGGTGGCCGCGATCGCTTCGAGCGCCGCGCCGGTATCGTCGACGTCGGCCTCGTCGCCGGCCGTCGCGAAGCTGAAGCCGCCGTCGGCGTCCTGCTGGCGGACCAGCCAACTCAGCATCCGCGCCGGCAGGCCCACGCCCGCCGCACGTAGTGCGAGCGCGGCGAACGTCGTCAGGTCGACCTGGTCGGCGACCGAACCGTTGCGCCGGATGTCGCGCTCGAGCGCCGCCACCAGATCGTGGCCGCCGAAGTCAGTAGCCGACGTGCCCGCGGCTCGTGCCACGAGGATCGTCCGCTCGAGCGAGCCGGGATCGCCAGCCACGGTCGCCTCGATGTACGCGAGCAGGCTGTGCCCGCCGCGGCTGATGCCGGCCGGGTTGTGCCCCTCCGCCGCGAGCCCGAGCGCCGCCCAGCCCGAGTAGAGCGAGGAGGACGGCTGGCCGGGCGCGGGCCCGAAGCCGCCGTCACGGTTCTCGGCGGCGAGCAGGTAGCGGGTCGGGGTCTGGGCCGCGCTCGCGCTTGGTGCCGATGCCGCGCTTGCGCTTGCCGATACCGCGCTTGCGCTCTGCGCTCGCACCGCCGTCGCCCCGAGCGCCGCCAGCGACACAACCAGCAGCGGTAAGGGCGCGCTGCTCGGCTGCTTCCAGACGACGTGTAGCCGGCGCGCGAACCGCTGGATCGAGTGCAGCAGCGCGGGGCCGAAGGCGAGCGCGAACACCAGGCAGCCGGCCGCGTCGATCGCGTCGAAGCCCAGCCCGGTGCCGACATAGGTGGCGAGTTGGGCGAGGCTGTGATCGCCGTAGGTGACCCAATCGCCGAAGTCCTGGACGACCGTGAACAGAAAGCCGATCAGGCAGCACACGAGCGCCAGCGGCCAGCGCCCGATCCGGTCCCGGGTGACGGTGGCGAGCCCCGCGCCGAGCATCCCGGTCGCGCCCCACGCCGCCATCTGCCAGGGAGTCCATGGCCCCTGTCCGAAGAAGAAGTTCGACGTCAGCCCGGCGATCGCCCCGACCGCGAACCCGGGCCCGCCGCCGAGCGCGTAGCCGGACACGAGCACGATGTCGGTCGTCGGCTTCACGTTGGGGAGCGCCGCGAATGCGATCCTGCCGAGGGCCGCGAACGCCGCCATCGTCGCGACCAGCGCGACGATCCGGGCGTCGGGGCGGGCGCGCTCATACCAGGCGAAGCCGCCCGCCAGCGCGAGCGCGAGGATCGTGAAGGCGCCGAGCTGCCAGGTCATGCCGCGGCCCCCGGTACCGGCGAGCGCCCGAGCGCCGGAGCGAGCAGCGCCGCCCCCTGGTCGGGGGTCAGGGCACGGCCGCCGAGGATCCGAGCCGTCTCGGTGACGAAGTAGCTGCCCCCGGTCAGCACCTCCTGCGCCCCCCCGTCGGCGATCGTCGTGCCGTCGGCCAGCAGCACAACCCTCCCCGCGAATGCGGCGACGAACTCGGGGTCGTGCGTCGCGACCAGCACCGCGATCTCGAGGTCCTGCAGCAGCTGCGCGAGCTCGTCCTTGAGGTGGCGGTCCATGCCGCGGGTCGGCTCGTCCAGCAGCAGCGCCGCGGGGGTGTCGGTGGCGTCGTCGCCGAGCACGATCGCGAGTGCGAGGCGCTGCTTCTCGCCGCCCGACAGCTCGCGCGGGTGACGCCGCCGCAGGTCGGGATCGTCGAGGCCGACGCGCGCGAGCGCCCGCGTGGACGCCTCCTCCTCGACGCGCTCGTGGATGAGGTAATCGGTCGGGTTCTGAAGCAGCAGGGCGATCCGGCCGGCGGTGGTGATCCGCCCGCGGGTCGGCTGCATCAGACCGCCCGCGTGGCGCAGCAGCGTCGACTTGCCGGCGCCGTTGCGCCCCATCAGCGCGACATTCTCGCCCGGAGCGATCGAGAGCGAAACGTCGCGGAGGATCGCCCCCCCGCCCCGCAGCTCGTGCCACACACGCTCGAGCTTCAACGCTGGCGCGGGGCCACCGCGCTCCCGGCCGCGAAGGGGAAAGCGGCGTGCGCGGCCGGTGCCATCCGGACCGTCTCGGTCACCGCCGGCCGCGCCCGCGCCCGCGCCGGCGCCGCCACCGACGCCGTCCACGTCGACGCCGGCCCCGCGCAGCGCAGCTCGGGCGGCCTTCACTCCCGCGACGGGCGGCAGATCCAGCGCACCGAGCAGGCGCGCGCCCGGAGTCTGCAGAGCCGGCGCGGCCTCGGCGGCCCAGACGAGGAAATCTGTGGGTGGAGCGTCGCAGGCGATCCGGCCTTCAACCATCGCCAGCACGCGGTCAGCGCCGGCCAGGCAGCGCTCGAGCCGATGCTCGGCCAGCAGGATGGTTGTGTCCGAGTCCTCGTTGAGCCGTCGCAGCAGGCCGATCAGCTCGTCCCCCGCGACCGGGTCCAGTTGCGAGGTCGGCTCGTCGAGCACGACCAGCGCCGGGTGGCCGGCGAGCGCGGCGCCGAGCGCCACTCGCTGCAGCTCGCCGCCGGAAAGCTCGCCCGTGGAACGGTCCAGCAGATGGGCGATGCCGAGCGCCAGAGCCACCTCCTCGACCGCCCGCGCGACCGTTACCGAAGACTCGCCGCGGTTCTCCAGGCCGAAGCCGAGCTCGGCCCTGACCGTCCCCATCACGACCTGCGTCTCGGGGTCCTGGAACAGCGTGCCCACCGCGGCCGCCAGCTCGCCGGGACTGTGCTCGCGCGTGTCCATGCCGGCGACCACGACCGTCCCCGTAATCTCGCCACCGTGGAAGTGCGGCACGAGCCCGCTGACGGCGCGCAGCAGCGTCGACTTTCCCGAGCCCGAGGCGCCAGCGACCACGACCAGCTCGCCCGCGCTCAGCTCGAGGCCCACGTCCACCAGCGCCGGCCGCGCGGTGCCAGGGTACGTGTAGGT
>Ga0302314_10020991_pt1 | contig 10781 bp, 2 predicted proteins | sample III_Palsa_N2_3_FD_200533 | JGI IMG/M metagenome (GOLD analysis project Ga0302314, IMG submission 200533) | Peat permafrost microbial communities from Stordalen Mire near Abisko, Sweden - III_Palsa_N2_3 | ecosystem: Environmental > Terrestrial > Soil > Palsa > Peat permafrost | place: Sweden... | reverse complement strand
TGGCCGAGGTTGCGCGCCTGCTCGGCGGCGAGGCAACGGTGGACCCGTTCTGCCGCTCGCTCGCCATGCTGGGCGACCCGCTGATGCGCGTCGCCGACGGGCTCACGATGGTGACGCGCAACCGCACACAGGGTGTGTGGGACGCCGTGCGCAGGGAGCTCCTCGCCGACGTGTTTGGCACGGGGCTCGACGGCGCCGTGACGTTTGAGTTCAAGGTGCTCGCCGGCAAGGCCAACCAGGCATTTGCCAAAAGCCGTGCGGACGAGTTTGTGCCACTGCTGCGCGCCGACGCGATGCCCGCCGCCGAGGAGCTCTCCAAGGTCAGGAAGGTGATCGTGGCCGAGGTGGACGATAACAAGAGAAGGGCGGCGCACAAGCAGGGCAGCGCCGAGGAGGACGTGGAGAAGCGTGCGCTGTGGCTGAGCGCGTTTGACGGCGGCGAGAATGGCGACTTGCAGCTGCCCGCCGGCGGCGGCGGCGGCGGCGGCGGCGAGGCGACGTTTGTGCCCGTGGCCGGCTTTGAGCCGCGCGTGCTCGCTCTGTCGTCGCTGCGTGCGCCCAAGCGGCTGGGCGTGCGCGGGCGGCTGGGCGACGTGCGGCGCTACCTGGTGAAGAACGGCGAGGACCTGCGCCTGGACCAGCGCATTGAGACGCTGTTTGCGCGCTTCAACGCGCTGTGGGCCGCCGACGGCGCGTGCGCCAAGCGCGCGCTGAGCGTGCGCACGTACCAGGTGATTCCTGTGAGCCTGCAGACGGGGCTGATTGAATGGGTGCCAGACACGCGCACGGTGCTCGACGTGCTTGGTGAGGCCATGCAAGCCGACCCGGCGCTCAAGGACGCCGACTTCCCCGCGCGGCAGGACGGCGTTCTGCAGCGCGCGTGGCACGATCTCGGGGCCGGGCCCAAGTACGTGGGGCTATACGCCGACGACAACGCCGACGCCGTGGCGGCCACGTTTTCCAACGTGTGCAAGATGGTGCCCGGCGACTTGCTCAAGCGCCACGCCGCGCACGTGTGCTCCTCGCCCGAGTCTTTTCTGCAGACGCGCACGGCGATGGCGCGCAGCTTTGCCGCGCTGTCGGTGGCCAGCTACGTGCTGGGCATTGGCGACAGGCACCTGGAGAACTTGCTGCTCGCCAAGGGCGGCGAGCTGGTGGCCATTGACTTTGGGTACTCGTTCGGCATTGGCACCATCCTGCTGCCCGTGCCAGAGCTGCTGCCCATGCGCTTCTCCCGCAACCTGCGCGGCTTCCTCGAGCCCGTGCCCGGCCAGCGCGGCCAGGTGCGCTATGGCATGGTGGCCGGCATGCATGCGCTGCGGGAGAATCGCAAGCGGTTGCTGGACTTGTGCCAAATCTTTGCCACCGAGCCGCTGGTGGATTGGGCGTCGGCCATGAAGGACAAATCCGCGGCGGCGACGACGCTGGACTCGATGCAGCAAATCGTCGTTACCGACCTCAAGTTGCAAGGCGCGCGGCCGTCGGGCGTGCTGTGCAAGGAGCTGCGCTCGCGGCAGGACAAGGGCGACGCGTACGTGGGCCAAGTGCTGCGCGCCGCCGGGCGCGACGCAGAGTCGCTGCACGTCGTTCCCGTGGGCGAGCAGGTGGAGGAGCTGCTGCAGCTGGCCACCGACACTGGGCTCGAGAGCAGGGCGTACATTGGGCAGCGCGCTTGGCTGTAAAAAACAACTGGTTGGTTTATATACATACATGTGCACACGGTGTATACTTCTCGGTCACACTTCCATGAGGCGGCTCTCGGCCGTCGTTGTCGTTGCTGCTGCTGCGGGCGCCACCGCCGCACCAGCGGCGTCTTGCTGCGTTTGCTGCGCGAGGCCAACGCGCTGCTGCTCGACATCGTCGTCGTCGTCGTCTAGGGCGGCGGGACCGCGCGGGAACGGCGCCACGGGCGGGTCCTCATACGCAGAGCCGTGCGTGAGCATTGTGCCGGGCGGCGACATGCCGCCATTGGTGGGCGGCGACATGCCGTTGTCGTCGCCGTTGGTGGGCGGCGACGCCGGCGTCTCGTCGGGCCGGCGTCTGGCGCGCTTGCCCTTGGCGCCCTTGGCGCCCTTGACGGCGTTGCCGCCCTTGAGGCGCTGCCACATGGGCAGCTGGCTGCGGCCCTCGCACATGGAGCCGAACACGGTGCGGAACACGAGGCGCTCCTGCTCCGAGGCTTGCAGCAGCCAGTACACGACGGGCGCGCGGTCAATCTCCACGGTGATGCGCGAAAAGGTGCCGCGCGTGCCGCACGTGTCGCTCACCGAGTTGAGCTCGTTTAGAATCCTGCGAAAAGCCTCGAGGTCCTCTTGCGCGCACGCCGCCAGCCAGTCGGTGAGGAATGGAAACACCTCTGCCAGACGGCGGTAAAACTTGGCGCGCGACGAGTCTCTGTACGCCGACACGATGGAGTCGTCGGCCACAATGGCGTTCATCTTCTCGTCCAGCTCGAAGAAGAGCGCGACGAGCAGCGGGGTAACGCGCCCCGAAGCCGCCCACTCGACGAGGTACTTGGCCTTGATTGTCTTTTTGAGCTCTGCGTCCTTGCTGTTGGGGATTTGTGCGCGGATCATGTCCTCGAACTCGGCGCGGTCAATCTGCCCCGTGGTGTCCTTGTCAAACTTGTTGAAAATGCCTTCAATCTTGCGCGCCGCCTCGTCGGACTGCAGGCCGAGAAACGTGCGAGCGTACTCAATCACTTCGCCCTTGCTCAATTGGTTGTCGTGGTCCTTGTCCAGCGTGGCAAACAGCCGCCCCGACGTTGTGTGCGAATTCGCCTGGAACAAGAGCGACGCGCGCCGCAGTCTGCGTCCGCCGGCCACGCTGGTGCCGTCGCTGCCGTCGGCGCTGCGGCCGTGCATCACGGTGTTCCACTGCATGGCCAGGTCCATGTCGAGCCCGTTGCCCTCGTTGTTGTTGTTGTCGCCTCCTGGGCCGTCCAAAGGCGAGCGCAGCACGCGAATCATGCCAACGTCGTCGGTGCGCGCGCGCACAAGGAGCGAGCGCTCTGCCAGCAGCACGGCAAAGTAGTCGCGCAAGGACTGGAAGAAAATGTACAGGCAGACAATCACGGTGCCCAGAGACAGGATGAGCAAAACGTAGCTGAGCGCAGTGCTAAAGTCCTCCGTGGGGTCGCCGCCCTGCTCCATGGCCGTGAAAAGCGTGCCGCACAAAACGTAAAAGCACAGTGAGGCCAGCGCAATGCCTTCGAGCACGTTGATGCGCGTCTCCAGGTATGGCGAGAAGTTGATCTGCAGCGCCAGGCAGGCGCCCAGGGCCAGCATGGAAAACAGGGCTTGCGCCCACACATTGTTCGAGACGACCATGATGACGATGACCGTAAAGCGCCGCGCTAAAACAACGAGCTCCCAGCGAAAGTGCGTCTGCCTAAAGTCCACGTACAGAAAGCCAAAGCGGCGCAGGAACTGGTCCTCGCTCTTGAGCCCCGTCGTCTCGCCGTGGCGGAGCACGAGGAAGAAGGCGACCGGCAGGCCGACGCCGTACAGCGCCAGTCCCACGGCGCCAAAGCCGAGCATCACGAGGTGCGACGTCGATCCGCACACCGTGGAAGGGTCGGCGATGAGCACCAGCGAGCCGTCGGGGATTTCAATGCACATAAACGTCTGCAGGCACACGATGAGAATAGAGTTGTACACGATGCGCACAAAGTTGAGCCACGTCGCAATCTGCCTGTCGGTGAACACGGCGTACAGCTCGCGCGTGCGCGGCAGCCCAAACAACTCGCGCACCCACCGGCGCACTTCGCGCACGCGCGGGTCCTGGTTCAGGTCCATCGAGCGCGACGACTCTTGCGCTTTGAGCGCGCGGCGCGTGCGCGAGCGCATGTACACCCAGGCAATCAGGTTCATGAGGCACTGGAAGCCGAATAGGATCCAAATCATAAACCAAATAATGAAAAAGTGGTCTTGAAACGTCCACGCCGCCACGCAGGACTGCGACACAAAGTCGAGGTCAAAGTTGGCCGCGGCAAACGGGTAATTGAGAATGCTCACCGGGTACGGCCACGTAAAGTTCATTTGCTGCACCACGCTGGCGAGCTGCACGTACAGCAACGCGGTGTCGAGCGCGCACACCTCGGAGGAGGCCTGGTTAATAAACGCAAACGCCAAGAGAATGCCGAGCACGCCCAGCACCACCAGCACCTGGCGCCCCGCGGCGTCGGCAGGGCAGGGCGCGCACGAGCCGCCGGGGCCGCCCAGGAGGTAAAAGCCGTTGCTGCAGTCCATGCAAAACGTGTCCGTGTAGCCATACGCGCAGGTAAAGTTGCCCAAGCACTTGCTGGCAGGCGTGCACGCGAAAAACTGCGAGGGGTTGTCGGGGTCGCCCCAGTACCCGTACTGCGAGTACGGCCGCGTGTTGTACGGCCCCACGTCGGGCGCGAAATCGCCGCCATCGCAACTGGCGCCTGGCGGGCATTGGCCGCACGGCACGCCGGTGACGTTGGCGTGCGTGCGGTTGTTGTTCCAGTAGGACGGCATGCACACGCAGTCGGTGCGCGCGCGGCCCGTCGTGCCCGCGGGCCGCAACGTGAGGTCGGGGCACAGCGTGCACGCCGTGGCGCCGTACGACTCCGAGTAGCCGTTGGTGTACGCCGACGCACAGCTGAGGCACTGCACCAAGCGCGGCGCGGGCGAGAAGAAGCCGGGCTCGCACAGTGTCATGTTCACGCCGTCCGAGCACGCCGAGCCCTGCTCGCAGGGCAAACACGTCGGATTGACGCTGCCAGGCACTTGCGCGAGGTAGCCGCCGCCCGCGAATCCGGCCTCGATGCAGTTCGTGTAGCACTGAAACGCGCCTGGCGCCAGCGTAAAGTTGCCCGCTGGACACGGAAAGTTGTTGATGCCGTCTGGGCAATACTCGTTGACCGGGCATGCGCGGCAGCCTGCGCCGTCGAGGTACTGGCCCAGCGTGGAGCCAAAGCAGCCGTGGTTTTGCAGGCACGTCGTGGCCGGCAGATAGCCCGGGTCGCAGTCGCAGTCGACTTCCGGGGTGGGCACGCCGTTGCCGTTGCACGAGTTGAGCGGGTTGGATTCCGACGCAAAGTCCAGCGAGGCCAGCACGTTGCCCGCGGCGTCCACCAAGGCGGTGATGTTGACGGTGAGCTGCTGCACGGAAAGTCCGGGGATGCCGATGCGCTGCATGGTTTGCACCAATTCCGCGTACAGGTCACCAGGCGACGTGGCCGGTTTGAAGCGCTTGAGGCAGTTGGGGCCGCCAAACAGCTTGGGCTGGTAGCACGCGCAGTTGCCCAACGCGTCGGGGTCGCCGCGGCCGTGGCACGTGCCCAGCGAGTCGTACTGGCACGCGTCGCCGGAAACGACGATCAACGGCGGCGACGTGCACTTGCACGAAAACCCCTGCGCACCCAGCGTGCACACCCCGGGCGCGATGACGAGGCTCTTGCGCGCAGCCGAGCACTTGCCCAGCGACGCCGACGACGGGCAGGCCAGAAATACTGACGTGGCCATGTCCACCTTGACGGCAGTGGGCTGGCTCATTGTCAAGCGCGAGTGCGCAACGACGTGGCTGCCGCCGACAAGGGCGGCGAACGGAACACTCACCGCAAACAAGGCAGAAAAGTTGCCGAGCCCAGGCGTCACCTTGCTGGGCGACAGAATCTGCGCCGAGGCCACCGGGTCGCCGGCCGGCGTTGCAAACCCGACGAGCTCCACCGACAGCGCAGAGTCGAGCGGCCACGCGACATTGGCGGCCTTGGCGGCGCCGTACAGGTTGAGCGCCACGGAGTCCATGAGCCCCGTCCAGTTCACCGTTAGCGCAAACACGCCCAGCGCCGCGCCGCCCGCCGTGTCGTTATCCGGTCCCTCCACGCTGCCCAGCGGCCACGCGCCCGAGGCCGACGGGATGCTGATGCGCACCGTCAACGTCGTCTCGCTCGTCGTAGAGCAGTCGCGCACCGTTGCGTTGAAGGCGTCCACGCCGGATACGCCCGGCAGCGGCGTGTAAGCGAGGTGGCCGCCGCCCGGCAGCCCCGTGCGCGTCTGCTCATCGGTGCCGACCACGGCCACGCCGTCAATGCACATTGATTGCGGCGAGGACCAAAACCCAGAGTCAAAGTCCAAGCGCACCGCCGAGGCCGCGCGCGACTGCGGGCATACGGTGACTTCAACCACGCCGTTCGCGTCCATGGTAGGCGGGCAGGAGGCGTTCCACGCCGACTGCGCGTCGGCGTGATCAGCGCAGTCGTCCGTGCGCAGCAGCGGCCAGGCGGCGCACGATGGCGCAGCGCGCGCCAGCGGCGACGCGGGAAGGCCCGTGGGCCCGCACGCCTCACCCGCGTCGTCGTCGTCGTCTTGCAGAAACGTGACGGCGATGAGCCCGCTCGACGCGCCCGCGCCGCCGCCGGCCACGGTGAGGCGCACGGTCACGGGCGTAACGGCAGCGTCCAGCGCGAGCTCGACAAACTGGCGGCCGCTGGCGTCGGGCGCAAAATGAAAGCAGCGACCGTCGGGCGTGCCGAGCATTTCCACCGGGGAGTCGGTGCCGCGGTAAAGAAGCACGTCGAGGAGCGCGAGACATTGGGCGCAGGCCGCGTCGAGCCAGCGCTCGCACGCTTGCACGCACGGCTCGGGCAGCGACGACGCCTGGCTGGAGACGCGCAGTACGTTTGAGGCAAACACGGTAAACAACGGGGCGACGGCCACGGGCAGCACGGTCACGTTGGCGTCGTCCACCAGCGAGCCAAACGCAGGCGCGGCTTGCACAAGGACGACGTCGGTGGGCAACGTCGTGTTTAAAAGCACGCGGAGCGCGCTCGTGCCGTTGCTACCTGCGGGCGGCACGACTAGCGACGATGCCGGAGGCAGCGCCAGCCCCGGGAGCGCGCGAGAAGACAGCAGGGCGGCGGTCAGCGTGCCGTTGGCCGTGCTGTTGGCGTAGCGCCACACCACCGTCACCGGAGCCGTGACGTCCATCGTAAGAGCGTAAGCGGCGGGCGTCGTGCGCGCGTTGGAAGGCGCCACAACGATGGGCAGCTCGGGCGCATTGTCCACTAGCGAAGGGACTGCGGGCAAGCACACTGGCGACGAGGCGTTGAGCGCGAGCACGAGGCTCTGCAGCGGCGGCACGGGGTTAAAGTCCCTTGCTGCGACGAGAAGCACGGTGCCTTGCGCGGTGCTCTTGCCGTTGTCTAAAGCGACCTCGTACGTAAACGAGTCGCGCGAAAAGTCCTTGGGAGCCGTGTACGTGACCGTGGCCAACGCCGCTGCGCCATAGACGGCGAGCGCGTCCTTGGCAGAGAGCAGCGCGCTCAGCGTGCCAAAGCGCGGGTCGGTTGTTTTGACGGTCACGTCGCCGGCCTGCGACGCGTAGCCGGTGAGCGTGACGACGGTTTGTCTGTCGCGCACAACGTAGACGAGCGCGCTCGCGAATGCGCGCGCGCGCGAAGGCACGCGCATGTCGTCGTCAAAGTTGACGAGGACGGCGGGGTCGGGCAATGTGGACTGCGGCGACACGGTTTGCAAGTACAAGTCGGCCATGGCGGGCAGCGCAGGTGCGGCCCACAGCCTCACCTCGTCGACGAGGCCGGTGAAGGCAGCAGAACCAATCACGAGCTGCTGCGTGGGCAAGTTGGTGCGCTGCGCGGCGGCGATGGAGAGCCACGCGGCGGTGGGCGGGAGGACGTTGCTGGTGGACACGACAAAGCTGTTGGACAGCGCCGGGCCCGTGACGCCCAGCGGCACGGTGGAATAATAAAACGAATCCGAGGACGACAGCAGGCCGCTCGTTGGAAGCGCGTCGTTGGGCATGTCGAACAAGCCAAACTCTTGCAGCGTCACCGGGCACGTGTCAAACACGAGCTTGAAGCGCAGCGCGCTGACGCCGGGCACTGTGATGCGGAGCCACAATGCTGCGGGGCCCAAGGGCTGCTGCGCGGCCGCGCTGGCGGGTTGCCGGTCAACGGGCAGCCAGTCGTCATTGCCAGCGGCGTCGGCGTACAGCGTCCACGCGCTCGCGAGCGCCGAGGAATACACGAGCGCGTAGTGAGACGCGTTGGCGCGGCTGACCAGGGCGTACTGCAGCTCGCAGCCGGTCCACGACGACGCCACGTCGCGGTCAAACGCCGACGCGTCGCACGTGGGGCACGACGTTTCAAACCCCACGCGGTTGACAATCGACGGCGCTTCTTGCACTGGGGCCAGGGAGGAGTTGGACAATATAATGGCGGCAAAGCGCAACGTCAACGAGGCGCACACCGCGTACGCGGAGCACGTGCGTGGCAGGTTGGTAAGCAGCGCGGCGAGCGGGGCGGATGTGTTGAATGCGCCGACGGGCGTTGCGCGGCACGACGCGGCGTCGACGGCGAGGCGCTCGATGGAATACCGCGTCGGCTTGCTGGGAACGGCCGCGGAGAAGACGGGGACTTGCGATATGGCCACCGAGGTCCACGATTCCTGCTGCTGCGCGGCGTATGCCACGGCGGCGTCGCGCGTTTGCCCCAACGTGATGAGAGTGCCGTTGATCCATACTTGCGGGTTGGCGTCGGTAAGGTTGATTGCCACGTGCCTCCATCCCGTGTTGCCGAGCGCAACGCTAAACGACGTCGAGCCTTGCTCTATAACAAGACTGTTTTGCGCCACGGACACTTGCAGCAACGGCGCGGGAAAGCTGGACTGGAGCGTGATCAAGCGTGCAGGCGCAGTGATCCACGGGTCGACCCAAAAGTCGAGCGCGCTCACGTTGACCAAGGGCACGGCGCGCGTGCGCGTGTAACCCGGTCGCAAAAACGCCGCAAAGCCTGCACCGCCGGCAAGCACCACTGGTTGTGCGCGCACCGCCAGCGATGCAGCTGCCGCCAGTGCCGCTGCAAAGACGACTAGCCTGCGCATGCCGTTCTGTGTGTATTTTTTTTGGTGTCCGACTCCACCCAGCAGCGGCCGTTTTACGCATCGTGACGGTACCGTTGTCAAAATTGTGCACCGAGGTGAGAGCGCCAAGGCGACAGCGCGTGCGCGACCGAATTCGCACTTCGGTGTATGCGCCCGCGAGCGTGCGCGTGCGCGCCAAGAGCGTGGATGCCTGGACCGCGAGCGGCGCGCGCGCGCGCGCGCGCGGTGTCATGACCCGCGTTGCACCGAGGAGCTAACAGCACGTGGGCGACCAGGCCGATATGGCGGACCCGGTGTTGACCCCCGAGCAAGTGGCCGAGTACAAGGCGGGTTTTGCCGCGGCTTGCGTTCGAGTGAGGGTTAACGCCGCCGCCCCATGCAGGAGGCCTTCAACACGCTATTTGACAAGGACGGCGTGGGCACGATTACCGCCAAGCAGCTTGAAATTTCTCTCAAGGCCATGGGCCAGACACCCACCGAGGGCGAGCTGCGGGAGGTGATTAACGAAGTCAACGTGTCGGGCAACGGCTCGATTGACTTTTCAGAGTTCCTGGGCATGATGTCCATGGACGATTCCCACCCGACTGCTGCGCTGCAGCTTGCATTCAAGTCGTTTGACAAGGACGGCACCGGGATCATTTCCGTGGGCAACCTGCACAAGGTCATGACGGCGCTGGGCATGGGGCTTTCCGAACGCGAGTGCGAGGAGATGATTCGTGAGGTGGGCGCGGAGGAGCCGGGCAAGATGAAGTTCAACGACTTTTCCAAGCTGATGAAGAATGCATGAGGCGGGAGATGTTTTACATACATACATGCACAGCACACGCTTAACTTTATGCTTCTATACAAACGTCACCTGATGTCCTGCGGCAGCCGCGTTCGCGTCGTGCAACGGCTCCTCGGTTCCCGGCGACGCCGACGCCACATTGGTGGCCACGTTGCCCGACACGCGAAGCAGAGCCACCACGGAGTAGTACAGGCAAGGCACGGCTAGGAACATGCAGATGCACGCCGTGCTAACGACGAGCATTGAGTAGCATTCGGCTGGCACGTTGGTGCGCGCCCACAGTGGAGCGCGCCACACCACGACGATGCCGTACATGTTGAAGGAAATGATCGAGATGCTCATCACGGCAGTGACAAACGGCGTGGCACTCACCAAGGCGTTGTTGGCACCGTCCACACTGCGCGCCAAGGTGAAGATGACTCCCAGGGTAACGTTCACGGCGAAAATGACAAAGAACCCAATGAGGTAGCCGGCAATGCTGTCGCACATCGGCAGAGCCGCGTCGTACTGGTCCTCCAAGGCCACTGCGGGTCGCACGGCGAGCCACTGTTCCAAAATGACCACGACGGAAACGATCCAAGGCATTTGGCACGCCACAAACAGACAAGAGAGGCCAAAGCACATGCGCAGAGCCATGTGCACGTCCATTTCGTGCTGGAACTCGTCGTTCTGCAAGTTCATGTTGAACGCCTCGAGGTTGTCGAGCGCCTCAGCGTCCTTGGCCTGCATGGACGTGAGCAGCTTGTGCAGCTGCTCGCGGTGCGCGTCCGTCCACTTACCCTGCTCGCGCACAGTCCTGCACGCGTGCATGATGGCAATTTTCGGATCCAAATCCTCCGCGGCTGCACTGGGCTCCGCCGCCGCCAATGACGAGGCAACCAAAAACGGCTGCACGTCGACGTCGAATCCTTGTTCGCACCGTTCGGCTTGCTCGCGCAGCGCTTCCAACACGCGGTCGGCATCCACGGGCGGCGGCATGTCGGCAGACGTGGCGGCGTGCGATCGCCTGCTTTGCGAGGGGTTGGACTCGACGTCGCTCATGGATATTTTGCGCAGCGCCGATATTTCGCGCGTGGGCGACTTGGTCTCTCCTAGAAACGGCGACTGCGGGCCGTACGGGCGCA
>Ga0302314_10020987_pt1 | contig 10782 bp, 9 predicted proteins | sample III_Palsa_N2_3_FD_200533 | JGI IMG/M metagenome (GOLD analysis project Ga0302314, IMG submission 200533) | Peat permafrost microbial communities from Stordalen Mire near Abisko, Sweden - III_Palsa_N2_3 | ecosystem: Environmental > Terrestrial > Soil > Palsa > Peat permafrost | place: Sweden... | reverse complement strand
GGCCAAGGGCGGTCTGTCGAAGCGGCAGTTGCAGCGCGTCATCGACTATGTCGATGCCTTTACCGATGAGAATCTATCGCTGACCGATCTCGCCGCCATCGCCGGCGTCAGCGTTTCCCATTTCAAGAGCCAGTTCCGCCGCTCGATGGGCCTGCCGGTGCACCAATATGTCATCCAGCGCCGGGTCGAGAAGGCCAAGGCGCTGCTGATGCAGGGACGCGCCATCAGCCAGGTGGCGCTCGATGTGGGATTCTCGCATCAAAGCCACATGGCCCGCTGCATGCGCCGCGTGCTGGGCCTGTCACCGCTGGAAGTCTCGCGCCTGGCGGGCTAGAACCGCGGCAATTCGGGAAACGCCGTCTCACCGTGATGCACATGCATGTGCCCCAGTTCCGCGCAGCGGCGGAGCTGCGGGAATACCTTGCCCGGATTGAGCAGATGGTCCGGATCGAAGGCGCATTTGAGCCGCATCTGGTGGTCCAGATCCTGCTCGTTGAACATCACCGGCATCAGGTCGCGCTTTTCGACGCCGACGCCGTGCTCACCGGTCAGGACGCCGCCGACCTCGACGCAAAGCCTGAGAATGTCGGCGCCGAATTGCTCGCAGCGCTCCAACTCCCCCGGCTTGTTGGCGTCATAGAGAATGAGCGGATGCAGATTGCCGTCGCCGGCGTGAAACACGTTCGCGACGCGCAGGCCGTACTGCTGGGACAGGACGGCCATGCGGGCCAGCACCTCGGACAGGCGCCGGCGGGGGATCGTGCCGTCCATGCAGAGATAATCGGGCGAGATGCGGCCGACCGCCGGAAACGCGGCCTTGCGCCCGGCCCAGAAGCCCAGCCGCTCCGCCTCGGTCGTGCTGACCCGGCACGAGACCGCCGTGCATTCCCCGGCGATGGCCTCGATCCGCGCCATATAGGCGTCGATCTCGCATTCCGGCCCGTCGAGTTCGACGATCAGCAGCGCCTCGACATCCAGCGGATAGCCCACGCGGACGAACGCCTCCGCCGCATGGATCGCCGGCTTGTCCATCATCTCCATGCCGGCCGGGATGATACCGCCGGCGATGATGCGGGCGACGCAGTCGCCGGCGCTCTCGCTCGTGGGAAAACCGATCATCATCGCCTTCAGATGCGCTGGCTTCGCCAGCACGCGCACGGTGACCTCGGTCACCACGCCCAACAGCCCCTCGGACCCGGTCAGCACGCCCAGCAGATCGTAGCCGCCCGCATCGAGATGCTTGCCGCCGATGCGGATGACCTCGCCGCTCATCAGCACGAATTCCAAGCCCAGCACATTGTTGGTGGTCAGGCCGTATTTCAGGCAATGCACGCCGCCCGAGTTCTCGGCGATATTGCCGCCGATGGTGCAGGCGATCTGGCTCGACGGGTCGGGCGCGTAATAGAAGCCGGCATGCTCGACCGCGCGGGTGATGCCGAGGTTGGTGACGCCCGGCTGCACCGTGACCGCACGGTTGGGCAGGTCGATCTCCAGCACCCGGTTGAGCTTGCCCAGGCCCAGCGTAATGGCGTCGGCCAGGGGCAATGCGCCGCCCGAGAGCGAGGTGCCGGCGCCACGCGGCACGATCTTGATGCCTTCCTGCTGGCAATAGGCCAGCACGGCGGAGACTTCGGCGGTCGAACTGGGCAGCACCGCGATCAACGGCGGCTGGCGATAGGCGGTCAGCCCGTCGCTCTCATAGACGCGGCGCTCGTCTTCCTGGTCGATCACCGACTCGGGCTTCAACAGCGTCCGCAGATGGGCGGCAATCTCGCGTCGGCGCGCGATGATGGCGGCATCCGGAGTCGGCATCTTCATGAGCGCGGTCCCATCCCGATCGGTTTGGCCGCCATGATCACAGCCGGGGCGCACCGATGGCAAGGCCGGAAGTGCCGCATAGAAACGACGAAAGGCCGACGGAGTGACCCGTCAGCCTTTGGCCTTGAAGCGGTAGAGGCTTGATCCCGACTCCGGGTGGGGCGCGCAATGCACCCGAACCCGAGCGAGATCGCCGGCTCAGCCCTGGCGGGCCTTGAAGCGCGGGTTGGCCTTGTTGATCACGTAGACGCGACCCTTGCGGCGCACCACGCGGCAGTTCTTCAGCGACTTCAGCGAATTGACGATCTTCATGACGAGCCCTGGCGATGCGGCATGGATAACTTGGAAGCCGCGGAACCTATGGTAAGCCTCCGCCCCTGTCAATGCACCGAATACCCTTTTAGACGCAAACCGCGCCTGCGCGAACGGGGGATCAGGAAATCGAGCCGTAGGTCGACACGGTATAGAACCGATAGACCCTGAGCACGCCACTCTGCAGCGCCGCCAGGCGGGTCGCCCACAGATCGCCTTCCTCGGCGATCGCCAGCTGATTGCCGCGCGTCATCAGCTTCACATCGTAATTCTCGACGAATTCCGACCAGCCCTGGTTCACGTGCCGGACGAACACATCGGTATGGTCCTCGCAAATGCGCACGTCGAAGCTGCTGGCGGCCAGACAGTCGGTATATTGCTTGACGGTCCAGGGCACCGGCGTGAAGCGTTCGATCGCCCGCAGCGCCTCCAGGCGCTTGTCTTCGAGATCGGCGCCATCCGCCAGCACGAAATCGATGAAGCTGAACTGGCCGCGTGCCTTCAGCGCCTTGTTGATCTCGCGAAGGAGGCGCTCCTTGGCCACGACCGAGACGGTCAGATATTCGGCATAGGCGCAATCGAAGGCATGGGACTTGAGCTCGACCGTTTCCGGGTCGTAGGTCGTGACCGGCACTTTCTTGCCCAGGCCCGCATCGACCGACATCGACTGGCCACGCTTGGCGATCTCGGGTGCCCGCTCCATCGCGGTAATATAGACGTCGAAGAATTGCGAGACATGGCGCGACGGGCCGCCCAGGCCCGCGGTCAGGTCCAACAGGCTCATGGCCGGATTGACGCCGAACGGCTTCACCATCGTCATCACATAGTCGACGCCGCCAGGCACCAGGAAGCCCGGACCCCAGATCTTCTGCGAGAGCGCCAGGCGATCGACCGGCTCGTCGGCCACATCGACCAATTCCTCGACCACCGGCTCAGGCTCGATATGTCCGACGGCATGCGGATCATAGCCGTACCACCAGAACCGCAGCCGATCGAACAGGGCCGAATCGACGCTGTCCAGCACCCCATCGAACCGCACGAGAGACAGAGGATTCCTCAAAGGCACCGACCCGATATTTCGATTGCTGCGTACCAGCATATCGCGAAACGGCCCGTCATGCGCCTGCCACGTTCATTCAGGAGGTGACCGACATCGTAACGTGCGCCGCCGTCTCGTTCAGCACCCGGGCCGGTGGGAACCACAGCGTCACCGTCGTGCCTTTGCCGATCGTGCTGGTGATATCCAGCTCGCCACCATGCAGCCGCATCTGGGCGTCGGTGATGGCGAGGCCCAGGCCCGAGCCCTGGTATTTGCGCGACAGATGATTCTCGACCTGGCGGAACGGCTCGCGCACCAGCGCCAGATCCTCCGCCTCGATGCCGATGCCGGTGTCGCTCACCTCGATCCGGAGCCAGCCGGCGCGCTCGCAATCCGGCGGCTCGACCCGGGCACCGACCGTAATCGTGCCGCCCTCGGGCGTGAACTTGACCGCATTGGACAGAAGATTGAGCACCATCTGCCGGACCTTCAGCATATCCAGCCAACAGTAGGACAGGTTCGGCTGATACTCCTTACGCAGCGTGAGCGCGCCCTGGGCCGCCCGGGGCGCCATGACCGAGATCTGGCTGTCGATCAGCTCGGCCAGATCGACCGTCTCCTCGCGAAGCTCTGCATGGCCCGCCTCGATCTTCGACAGGTCGAGCACATCGTTGATGACTTCGAGCAGATGGGCGCCCGAACCGCGGATATCCTCGACATATTCAGCCTGCTTGCCGTTGAGCGGGCCGAACACCTGCAGCTTCAACAGCTCGGCAAAACCGATCACCGCATTCAACGGCGTGCGCAGCTCGTGGCTCATGTTGGCGAGGAACTGGCTCTTCGCCCGGTTGGCGACCTCGGCCCGGTCGCGCGCGGCCGCCAGATCGCCGGCCAGCTTGGTGACGTCGTCCGCCTGGCGCTGCGCCTGAGCGCGGGCGTCTTCGAGGGCGGCAATGGTGTTGGTCAGTTGATCCTCGTTCTGCCGCAGCTGCGCCTGATGCTCCTTCGCCCGCGTCACGTCTGTGCGCACGCCGACCGTGCCGCCGTCCGAGGTGCGCTGTTCGGAAATGCGCAGCCAGCGGCCGTTGGCCAATTGGCGCTCGACCGTGCTGCCGGCGATGCCGCGATGCTCGACCAGCTTCGCCGCCAGCCAGGCATCGATATTGGCGGCCGACACGCCCAGATATTCGCCCTCTTCCGCGCCGACGCGGACGATCTGCTCCAGCGTCGCTCCCGGGACCATGGCATGGGCGCTGCGGGCATAGATCTCGCGAAAGCGGCTGTTGCACATGATCAGGCGCTCTTCGGCATCGAACAGCACGAAGCCCTCACTCAGATGTTCGAGCGCGTCCTGAAGCAGGGCCTGGGCCCGCCGCTGCCGCCGCAGCAGCGCCACCAGCATCAAGGTGAAGCCGGCACAGCCGAGCGTGCCGACCAGGAACACGAACGCCAGCACGCGCGCCTCTTCATTCCAGGCGGCAAGGGCGGCCGGCAGATCGATGCTGGTCCGCACCGCCAAGGGCCTGAGCGGGATCGCCTTCGACGAAATGATGGCACGGATGCCGTCCGTCGGATCGGTTTCGACCACCGTCGCGACCGCGTCGGACAGCGGTTTCATCAGATGGTCCGGCGCCACCAGGCGCTCGCCGATCTTGGCGTCGGTCGGCGGATCGTTCGCCAGCAGCGTGCCGTCGGCGGCGTAGAGGCTGATCTTGGTCGCCTTGCCGGCGTCGAGCTTGTCGTAGAAATCCCGGAAGGTCTCGATCGGCACGTCGGCCGCGATCCGCCCGACGAACTGCCCGTTGCGCAAGACGATCGGCCGGCTGACGAAGATCGACCAGTTTTCGGTCACCGGCGAGCGCGCGGGCTTGCCGATGAACAGCGCCTGCGCGTCGGGCCCGCTGCCATGGTCTTGCGCGAAATCGCGGTCGGCGAGCGAGCGCGGCTTGCGCATGGTCGAGGCCGAATCGTTGATCTGCAGCCCGTGATCGTCGATCAGCAGGATGTCGCGGACCGAAAAATTCTGGTCGTCGAACACGCGCAGCAGATTATGGGCGGCCAGGCCGTCGAGCGGCGCATCGTCGGGCATCGCATCCAGCGCCTCCGCCACGCCCGTCAGCATGGCGTCGATCGACAGCACGGTGCGTGCCGTCGCGGTTTCGGCGGCAAGCGCCAGGCTGCGCGTGGTTGCGATCGAGCTGTCGAGCGCGTTGTGGCGGCTGCGGTCGAGCGTGAAGGCCAGCACCGCCCCGAACGCCAGGACGGCCAGGATGCTGAAGCCGATGATCCCGGCCTCCAGATCGAGCCAGCGATGGGCGCCGCGCCAGGCGCGAGGCTTTTTGATCGCGCCGCTCACTGTGCCATCGCCTCCGCGGTCAGATGCATGCGGGCACCGACCGTGCGGTTCCATTCGTCGGCGCATTCCTCGCCGCAGCGCGCGGCCCATTTCGGCAGCAGGACCGTGCGCAGAACCCGGTCGAGCAGGGCCCGGTCGGCCGGCGTTGCGTCGACCAGGATCATGTCGCCCTTGGCGCCGCTGGTGCAATCGCCGCGCCCGGTGTCGCACGATAGCCCCTCGGCCGTGGCGGCTTCGGTCTGGCCCCAGACCCGCTGCTCGAAATCGGCCAGCTCATGGGTCAGGAAATCGCGCACGCTCGGATCGAGCGCCAGCCAGGTCGCCCGATTGGCAACCACAATTTGCACGCCCCAGTTGATCGCCAGCGCATGCACATAATGGGTCAGGTTCGGCAGCCCGATCGAATAGCCGGTCAAGGTCCCGGTGATGGTGCAGTCGATGGCATTGTTCACGAGCGCGCTGCGGATGTCGGCAAAGGGCAGCACGATGCCGCGCGCGCCAAGCGCGCTCATCAAACCGGCCTGCGCGCCGCTCGCGACGCGAATGGTCCGGCCGGCCAGATCGGACAGGCGCTCGAACCGGTCCTTGCAGAACAGGACCTGGGCCGGATAGCTGACCATGGCCAGCGGCTCGACCCGGTAGCGCGTGCGGTAGAGTTCGGTCAGCACCGGGCGATAGGCCGCCAGATTGGCCCGCATCGTCTCGATCGACGGGTTGAGCCCGGGCAGATCCGGCGCATTCGCCTCCGGATCCTCGCTCGACACCAGCGACAGCGGCACGGTCAGGAAGCTGACGACGCCCAGCCGGGCCATCTGCAAGGCCTCGACGCCCTTCAACCCGGTCTGATCGAACGGCGTCACGTCAGCAGTGATCCGGCCACCGGAATCGGCCGCCAGTTGATGCGACCAGAACGGTTGCTCGATATCGCGATATTGCGCGGTGCCGCCGAGCGAGCCCATGACCGTCAGGTGCGTGACAGGCAATTCCGCGCCTTGCGCGCCCGACAGCGCGAGCGACAGCAGCATCAAGATCCCGAGACCAGCACCGCACGATTTCATCACCGCCGCCCCTTTCAGGACCGTGACTGCCGGACCGGATGCGGCCACCGCCGACGCGGCGGATCGCACCAAGGAACGTTCGAACTTTAGCAAAGCGGCGAAGCCCCGGCTTTACAAGCACTAAACGACCGCGCTGCCCATTGCGCCGCGATCGCCCGGGCCGCAAGCTAGGGCCGAGAAAATGAACGCGGGGAGGCTGGGAGCGAATGAACCTGCGATTGTTGGGCCTGGCCATCCTTGCCCTGGTCGCGATCCGATTGCCCGCAATGGCCGATACCGATCCGGCGGCGCCACCCGCGCCGCCCCCGGCACCGGAGGGCCCCGCCCCGGTCAAGATCGGTATTCTGACCGATGAGGCCGGCCCCTATGCCCAGAACGGCGGCCTGGGCAACGTGATCGCCGCCCGCCTGGCCGTGGCCGACTATGGCGGCAAGGTTCTGGGCCGGCCGATCGCGCTGCAGGACGCGGATCACAAGAACGACGCCGCCGTCGGCGGGGCGATCCTCAAGCAATGGTTCGACGAGGCCGGGGTCGATCTCGTCGCGGGCCTCTCGACCTCGAGCGTGGCGCTCGCCGCCCAGGAAATCGCCCGCACCCGGAACAAGACGCTGCTGATCGCCGGCGCGCCCGATTCCGACCTGACCGGCAAGGCCTGTTCGGCGACCTCGTCCCATTGGGCGGAAGACACCTATGCCCTCGCCCGCGCCACGACGGAAGCGGTCGTGCAGAGCGGCGGCGACAGCTGGTTCTTCCTGACCGTGGACTATGCGTTCGGCATCGCCATGGAGCGCGATGCGATCGAGGCGGTCAAAGCCCAGGGCGCGCTCGTGCTGGGCCGCGTCCGCCATCCGCTCGCCACCACCGATTTCTCCTCATATCTGGCGTCGGCCAAGGCGTCCCAGGCCAAGATCGTCGGCCTGGCCAATGCCGGCCTCGATGCGATCACGGCGATCAAGCAGGCCGATGTCGCCGGCGCGCTGACGCCCAGGCAATCCCTGGCCGGGCTCCTGGTCTATATCACCGACATCGACGCGGTCGGGCTTGCGGCCGCCCAGCGGCTCTATGTTACCGAAAGCTTCTACTGGGACCAGAACGACGCCGCGCGCGCCTTCGCCAAGCGCTTCAATGCCGAAGCGCATCACATGCCGACCAAGCAGCAAGCCGCCACATATGCCTCGATCCTGCATTATCTGAAGGCGGCCGACGCGGCCGGCACGGTCGAGGCCCAGGCGGTGAACGCCAAGATGCGCGCCATGCCGGTCGATTTCTTCGGCCGCGCCGGCTCGATCCGCCCGGACGGCCGCGTGCTCTACGACCTGACGCTCTATCAGGTCAAAAGCCCGGCCGAGTCCCAGTACGCCTGGGACTATTACAAGAAGGTCCGCGATATCCCGGCCGATGCCGCTTTCCGGCCCCTGGGCGAGGGCGGCTGTCCTCTGGTGAAATAGCGAGCGCCTGATCACACTCGACATCGCCGCTCCCGTGCGGTTGAATTCCCGAATGAAGGCGAACTCGCTCGAGATCGACGACCAAGATGCCACCGACGCGCTGGCGGCGTTGGAGCGGTCGCTCGGCTTTCAGTTCGGCGCCGACGAGCTGGAGACCTGCCGTACGGTCGGCGACATCTACCGGATCGTGGCACGGCGGCTCGAAGGGTCCGACGGCGAGGCCTGCGTCACGGCGATGACCTTCTATCGGCTGCGCCGGGCCCTGGCACCCTATGCGGGCGGCGAGAAATTACGGCCGGTGCATGTCCTGTCGGAGCTGATCGGCGAGCCGCCAAGGCGGGCGGTGAAGCGCATCGAAGCCGAAACCAGGCTGCAGCTGCCGCCGCTGGCCAGCTCCTGGCTGGGCAAAGCCGCGTTCGCGACCGCCGCCATCGCATTGCTCGGCATCATCCCGGTGCACATGCTCTATCCCGGCTGGACGCTGCTGACGATCGGGCTCATCCCGGCCGCGATCTGGATTCTGTCGATCGATCCCGGGCAATTCCCAAAGGACTGCCGGACGCTCGGAGATCTGGCCAAGAAGGTCGTCGCCCTCAACTACGGTCATCTGCTGGAGGCGGGTGCCCGGCCTCGTCAAAGCGATCAATGGGACGTGCTGACCGAGATCCTGTCGGAATATAGCGTGGTCCCGAAAGCCGCGATCCGGGCGGACATGCTGATCCTGCCCGCCAAAAGCTACGCCGCCTGAGATCCCTCAGGCGGCGCCAGCACTCAACCGATCATCCGCGGCGTCAACACATCCGCCAACCCGATCCGGCGCAGCAGCTCGGCCCGGACGCGGTCGGCCATGCCGTTGACGATCTCGGCGCCGTCCTCGGATGGGTCGATATGGACGCGGAACGGGCGTTTGCCGAACGGCGTGCCCACGACCCGGACGATGGCGTCGGCGACCGTGCCGGCGTCCGCATCCCCAGGCTCCAGCGCGGCCAGGTCCTTGAGCGCGATCTCGAGGATGTCGGCCGTCGGCCCCGCCTGATATTCGGCAACCCGCGCTTCGTCCGCCGGCTGGCCGGCATGGGCGAAATGGTTGGTGCCCTGGGTAAAGGCGCCGGGCACGATGATCGAGGTCTCGATGCCCCAGCGCGCCAGCTCACCGGCATAAGTCACGGCCAGGGAATCCATCGCCGCCTTGGCCGCGAAATAGGGCGCCAGATAAGGTGGTGTGCCGCCGCGGGCGCTGCTGGACGAGACCCACAGCACGAGGCCGCGGCCCTGCTTTCGCAACTGCGGCAGGGCCGCGCGGTTGACCCGCTGGGTGCTGAGCACGTTGATGTCGTAGAGCTGGGCGAACTGCTCCGGCGTGAAGGCCTCCGCGGGCCCGAACGACATATGGCCGGCATTATGCACCAGCACGTCGAGCCGGCCATGGTCGCGGATCAGCTGGGCGACCGCCGCGTCGGCCGAGGCCTGCGAAGAGACATCGAGCTCGACCGTCCGCAGATCGACGCGATGTTCCTGCGCATAGGCCCGCACTGCCGCCACCTGCGGCGCGTTGCGACCCGCCGTCTCGCGCATGCTGGCATAGACCGTGTGGCCGGCATGGGCGAGCGCCTTGGACGCCTGCAGGCCGAAGCCGCTCGACGCCCCGGTGACGAGGATGATGTTTTTCATGATCCGTTCCTCCGGGATTTAGATGATGCCGCCATTGGCACGCAGGATCTGGCCGTTGATCCAGCCGGCGTCGGGGCCGACCAGGAAGGCGACCGTGTTGGCGATATCCTCGGGCTGGCCCAGGCGTTCCAGCGGGGCGAGCTTGGCCAGATGGTCGACGACCTCCTGCGGCTTGCCGTTCAGGAACAGGTCGGTCGCCGTCGGGCCCGGCGCCACGGCGTTGACCGTGATGTTCCGGCCGCGCAGCTCCTTGGACAGGATATGGGTCAGCGCCTCGACACCCGCCTTGGTCGCGGCATAGGCGCCATAGCTCGGCTGATACAATCCCACGACGCTCGAGGAGAAGTTCACGATCCGGCCACCGGCGCGCAGCCGCCGGGCCGCCTCGCGCAGGGTGTTGAACGTGCCTTTGAGATTGACCGCGATCAGCCGGTCGAAGCCATCGTCCGCCATCTCGGCCACCGGCTTCAGCGCCATGATGCCGGCGTTGTTGACCAGCACGTCGATCCCGCCGAACGCGGCCTCGGCCGCATCGAACATCCGGCGCACGGCCGCCGGATCGCTGACGTCGGCCTGGGCGGCGCGGGCATGGCCGCCGGCGCTCTCGATCCTGTCGACCAGCGCTTCAGCCGGGGCGGCATCGCCCGAATAATTGATCAGCACGGTGAAGCCGTCCCGCGCCAGACGCTCGGCGATGGCGGCACCGATGCCGCGCGAGGCGCCGGTAACGATCGCGACTTTGTTCGATTGGCTGCTCATTTTCGTTCTCCTCGGATCGGATTGAACTTCGTTGGTTCGAGGAAGATGTGCCTTCGCTTGATCCGGATAATCGGGCATGATCCGGTTTCATTATTCGGAAATAGCGAACAGAGTAGCGATGGACCGATTCGATGCCCTGCGGGTGTTCACGCGGATCGTGGAGCGGCGCAGCTTCACGGCCGCGGCCCAGGATCTGGGCCTGCCGCGCTCGACCGTGACCGAGGTGGTGCAGCAGCTGGAGGCGCGGGTCGGCGTCCGCCTGCTGCAGCGGACGACGCGCCACGTCACCCCGACGCTCGACGGCGAGGCCTATCACCGGCG
>Ga0302314_10020986_pt1 | contig 10783 bp, 10 predicted proteins | sample III_Palsa_N2_3_FD_200533 | JGI IMG/M metagenome (GOLD analysis project Ga0302314, IMG submission 200533) | Peat permafrost microbial communities from Stordalen Mire near Abisko, Sweden - III_Palsa_N2_3 | ecosystem: Environmental > Terrestrial > Soil > Palsa > Peat permafrost | place: Sweden... | reverse complement strand
TCCGCATGTCTGGGTCATGACCGACGATATGTACGAGCATCTGGTCTATGACGACTTCGTGTTCACGACGCCGGCGCAGATCGAGCCAAAACTGTACGACCGCACGCTGACGGTGAATGGCGTCTCGAAAGCCTATTGCATGACCGGCTGGCGCATCGGCTATGCCGGCGGTCCTGCCGACCTGATCAAGGCGATGGCGACGATCCAGTCGCAATCGACGTCGAACCCGTCGTCGATCGCGCAATGGGCCGCCGTCGAGGCGCTCAACGGGCCGCAGGATTTCATTCCGATGAACAACAAGGTGTTCAAGGAACGGCGCGATCTCGCGGTGTCGATGCTCAATCAGGCCCGCGGCATCGAATGCCCGCGGCCGGAGGGGGCGTTCTACGTCTACCCGTCCTGCGCCGGAACCATCGGCAAGACCTCGCCGTCCGGCAAGGTGATCGGCAATGACGAGGATTTCGTCACCGAGCTTTTGGAGAACGAGGGCGTCGCGGTGGTGCAGGGTTCCGCATTCGGGCTCGGCCCCGCATTCCGGATTTCCTACGCCACCAAGACCTCCGATCTCGAAGAGGCCTGCAAACGCATCCAGCGATTTTGTGGCAATTTGAGATAGAGCGTTTTCAAGCGAAGCCTGTCCCGCACGTGATGCGGGATCGGTTTCGGTTCGCGTTAAGAAAACGCGTCAGAAAACAAATGGCGTGTCAAATCACATCATCCGCCAAACTCTTGATGTTTTGACGTCAATCTTGGGAAGCGCCTTGTTTTCGACACGACGCTTCCTTCTTGTCCGCCGCGCAAGTTCAACCTGTCAGGCGGAGACCAGACTTATGCGACTCTCGACACTTTCCATTGCTATCGTTGCGCTGCTGGCGCCGATCGCGAGCGCCAGCGCACAATCGCCGGAGCGTGCCGGCCTGCTGCAATGCCATGGTGGCCAGAATGTCGGCTTCGTTGTCGGCTCGGTAACCAGCCTTGAATGCGTGTTCGAGAGCGAAGGACACCGGCCTGAACCCTACATCGCAACCGTTCGCCGCATCGGTCTGGATCTCGGGTTCACCGGGCAGACCCAGTTCTCCTGGGCGGTGAATGCCCCGGGCGGCAGGCTCGGATACGGCGGATTGGCCGGCAGCTATGGTGGCGTCGGCGCCAACGCGTCGGTCGGACTCGGTGGCGGCGGCAATTTCCTCGTCGGCGGCCCGGCCAATGCCTACGCGCTGCAGCCGGTCAGCCTGCAAGGCCAGACCGGGTTGAACGTCGCGGCCGGTATCGCAGGTCTCGACCTTCAGCCGGTTGCGTACCGGCATGGCGGCCGGCACGGGCGCCATCACGGCCGTCATCATCATCACCATTGAGATAGACGCAATTTTCTCGAAAAAGGCCCGCGTTAGCGGGCCTTTTTTTGTGGCAAGAGGCCCATGGATGCGAATTGGCGCATGCCCAATCTGGCAAGCGCACCGCGGGTATGTCATAGAATACGTACGTCATGGCTTATACCGTCAACTGTGGCGCCTTCTTTAAGTCCCCGCTCGCATCACCTTCATTAGCCGGAGATTTTTTCATGCGTCGCTCATTCATCCTCGCCGGTATCGCCATGGGCATGCTGACCGGCTCGCTCTCCGGCGCCAATGCGCAACAGCCGATGCAGCGCGTACAGGTCGGCGTTCTCGAATGCCGCGGCGGCGCAAGCATCGGCTTCATCGTCGGCTCGGTCACCAATCTAGGTTGCGTGTTGCGTGTCGACGGCATGCCGGAGGACCGCTACATCGCGACCATTCGCAAGGTCGGCGTCGATCTCGGCATCACCCAGGAATCGGCGCTGGCGTGGGGCGTGTTCGCGCCGTCGGCGCGGCTCGGGCCCGGCGATCTCTCGGGCAATTACGCCGGCGCGCAGGGCAGTGCGTCGGTCGGCGTCGGGGTCGGCGGCAATGTACTGGTCGGCGGTTCCGACAATTCGATCGCGCTGCAGCCGCTCAGCGTGCAGGGCCAGGTTGGCCTCAATGTCGCCGCCGGACTGGAAAGCCTGGAACTTCGGCCGGGACGATAAGATCGCCTTTCCGCGTCATGGCGCGGCGCAGAAGCAACGGTCGCGCAGGCGCGCGACCCGTGACCGCGCAGTAATAGGCGCGCCGTAACGGAAGCCGGCGACATCCGAGACGCCGCACCGCAGCGAACCATGGCAGCGACATTTTTCCGGCTTGCCAAATCTTCGGGCTAGGGGGAGCATCCCCTTGCCGACCCAATCAAGGGCCGAGCTCCAACTGAGGAGGCGGCAATGGGACATGACGTCAGAAGTCCCCGAGGTCCACGGTGCATTGCGCTGGTGGGCCCTTTCCAAAGCGGTAAAACCACACTTCTTGAAGCGATGCTGGCGCGCACGGGCGCCATCCGCAGCGCCGGTAGCGTTGAAACCGGAACTTCCGTCGGTGATGCCAGCCCGGAGGCCCGCCGTCACAAGATGGGCGTCGGCCTCACCGCCGCTACCACCAGCTTCATGGGCGATACCTACACCTTTATCGATTGTCCCGGCTCGATCGAATTCGCGCACGACATGCGCGCGGCGCTTCCCGCGGTCGATGCCGCGGTCGTGGTGTGCGAAGCCGACGAACGCAAGCTGCCGCAGCTTCAGATCATCCTGCGCGAACTCGAAGATCTCGGCATTCCGCGCTTTCTGTTCCTCAACAAGATCGACCGCGCTAACAAGCGGATCCGCGAGACGCTCGCGACCTTGCAGCCGGCATCGCGGATTCCGCTGGTGCTGCGGCAGATACCGATCTGGAACGGCGAATTGATCGCGGGCTTTGTCGACCTCGCGCTGGAACGCGCCTTTGTCTATCGCGAGCACAAGGCTTCCGAAGTCGTGACGCTCGAGGGCGGCGACCTCGACCGCGAAAAGGAAGCGCGGTTCTCGATGCTGGAAAAACTCGCGGACCACGACGACGAACTGATGGAGCAATTGCTCGAGGATATCCCGCCGCCGCGCGATGCCGTGTTCGACGATCTTGCCCGCGAATTGCGCGAGGGATTGATCTGCCCGGTGCTGCTCGGCTCGGCGCTGCGCGAGAACGGCGTGCTGCGCCTGATGAAGGCGCTGCGGCACGAAGCGCCCGATGTGACGGCGACCGCGAAGCGGCTCGGTGCTTCGTCCAAGGATTCGAAGGGCTCGTCCAAGGATTCTGGCAAGGATGCGCTGGCCTATGTGTTCAAGACGCTGCATCTGCAGCACGGCGGCAAGCTGTCGCTGACGCGCGTGCTGGCCGGGCATCTCGACGACGGCGCGACCTTGCAATCTTCATCCGGCGAGAGCAGCCGGGTGTCCGGAATCCTCGCCGTCAACGGCGCGCATGACACCAAGCGCGCTGCCGCCGAGGCCGGCGATACCGTCGCCCTCGGCAAGCTCGACACCGTCAAGACCGGCGACACGCTGTCGGGGGCCAAGACCGCGCCGCCGGCACTGGTGCATATCGAGGCGACGCCGCCGGTGCTGGCGATGGCGCTCGCGGCGACGGATCGCAAGGACGACGTCAAGCTCGGCCAGGCCCTGTTGCGGCTGAACGAGGAAGATCCGTCGCTGACCATGATCCATAATCCGCGGACCCACGACATTGTGCTGTGGGGGCAGGGCGAGATGCATTTGCGGGTCGCGCTCGAGCGCCTGCGCGAGCGTTTCGGGGTCAACGTCAAATCGCAGCCGCCGACGATCGGATATCAGGAAACCATCCGCAAGCCGATCACCCAGCGCGGTCGGCACAAGAAGCAATCCGGCGGCCACGGCCAGTTCGGCGACGTGGTGCTGGAGATCAAGCCGATGCCGCGCGGCGGCGGTTTTGCATTTACCGAAAAAGTCGTCGGCGGTGCGGTGCCGAGGAATTACATCGGCGCGGTGGAGGAAGGCGTGGTCGATGGATTGCTGCGGGGACCGCTCGGGTTTCCCGTCATCGATGTGCAGGTGACCTTGACCGACGGCTCCTACCACAGCGTCGACTCCTCCGATCTAGCGTTCCGGACCGCGGCCCGGATCGGCGTCAGCGAGGGGCTGCCGCAGTGCCAGCCAGTGCTGCTGGAGCCGATCTATGTGGTCGAAATCGTCTGCCCGACCGAGGCCACGGCGAAGATCAACGCCATCCTGTCGGGAAGGCGCGGGCAGATTCTCGGTTTCGACACCCGCGAGGGCTGGCCGGGATGGGATCGGGTCCGCGCCATGATGCCGGAAGCCGAGATCGGCGAATTAATCGTGGAATTGCGATCGGCGACGGCGGGCGCCGGTAGTTTCACGCGGGCTTTCGACCGCATGGCCGAGGTCTCGGGCCGCGCCGCCGACCAGATTATCGCCGCGCATGGTGTCGCGGCGTAAAGGTCCATCATCGTTCCGTCCCTCGGCCCGAGGGATGGAACGATCGGCGGTCGAGCAAAAGTGCCATGCGCCCGCGTGACGTCGCGTCATGCCGGTTGTCGGTTCCCGACCGCTTTCATTGACAGGATTGGGGACCTTGCGACTTCTCGCCACTTGCGCGGCAGGCCTCAAGTGATGTATTTTACATCATTGTCATTATCTGAAGTATCAGTTATCATTCCTTATACGTGAGGTGATCGTTGATCACGTCCTTCCAGATGCGGGCGGCGCGGGCGCTGCTCGGGATCGATCAGAAAACGCTGGCTGAACTGGCCGATGTTTCGCTGCCAACCATCCAGCGGATGGAAGCCAGCGTCGGTAACGTTCGCGGCGTGGTTGAATCGCTGACCAAAGTGGTTGAGGCGCTCAATCATGCGGGCGTGGATCTGATTGGCGAGCATGCGCGCAGCGATGATGGCGGGCGCGGCGTCCGCCTGAAGCAGCCGGGACCGCCTCGCCGCGTGGCTGGCTAGAAGCATCGTTGCGCCAGGACGGCCGGCGGCCATGCGTTGCGACGGGAGCATTGTCAGGCATGAGCATCGCAAACGAGCGGGCAGATCGGGTAAGTCGGGCGAAGCAGCCGACTTTCGCGGAATTGTTCACGCCGAAACTCATCACGGTGCTGCGCGAGGGCTATCGCTTTGCGGACTTTCGCGCCGATGTGATCTCCGGTCTGACCGTCGCGATCGTGGCGCTTCCGCTGTCGATGGCGATCGCCATCGCGTCGGGCGTCAGCCCGGGTCGCGGCTTGTATACCGCCGTGATTGGCGGTTTCATCGTGTCGCTGCTCGGAGGCAGCCGGTTTCAGGTCGGCGGACCTGCCGGCGCGTTCATCGTGCTGGTGGCACTGACCGCCGAACGCCACGGCGTCGACGGCGTGATCCTCGCGACCGCGATGGCCGGGGTGTTGCTGATTGCGGCGGGTTATCTTCGGCTCGGCACCTACATCAAATTCATTCCCTATCCGGTGACGGTGGGATTCACCGCCGGCATCGCGGTCATCATCCTTGCCAGTCAACTCAGGGATCTGTTCGGCATTACGCTGACGGCGAAAGAGCCCGGCGAATTGATTCCAAAACTGGAGGCGCTGGCCGGCGGGCTGCACACCGCCAATGCTTCAGCGGTGGCTGTGGCTGCCGTCAGCATCGCCATTATCGCCGCCGTCCGCAAGCTACGGCCGAACTGGCCCGGCATCCTGATCGCGGTCGTGGTCGCCGCACTCGCCACATGGGCGCTCTCCTTGCCGCTGGAAACCATCGGCAGCCGCTTCGGCGGCATTCCCAGGGAATTGCCCTGGCCGGCGTGGCCGGTTTTTTCGCTGGAAAAGGCGCAGGCGGTGCTGCCCGACGCGATTGCCTTCGCCTTGCTCGGCGCCATCGAGTCCTTGCTGTCGGCGGTGGTGGCCGATGGCATGACGGGCCGCCGGCATCGCTCCAATTGTGAGTTGGTGGCGCAGGGTTTTGCCAATATCGCATCGGCGCTATTCGGCGGCATCTGTGTCACCGGCACCATCGCGCGCACCGCGACCAACGTCCGCGCCGGCGCGCGCAGTCCGATCTCCGGAATGCTGCATTCGCTTTTCCTGTTGCTGTTCATGCTGATCGCCGCTCCATTGGCGAGCTACATTCCGCTTTCGGCGCTGGCGGCGGTGCTGGTGGTCGTTGCCTGGAACATGGCGGAGAAGCAGGAGTTCGCGACCTTGATCCGCTCCTCCCGCGGCGACGCCGTCGTGCTGCTTGCGACCTTTCTGCTGACGATTTTCCGCGATCTCACCGAGGGCATCCTGGTCGGTTTCGCGCTCGGCGCCGTGCTGTTCATCAACCGCATGGCGCAGATGACAGGCATCGAGAGCGCAATACCGCTGGCGGCCGACGATCAGGCCGACGATGGTGCCGGCGATCGCGTGCCTTATGATTCCGATCTTGCCGCCGATCCGGACGTGCTGGTGTACCGCATCACGGGTGCGTTTTTCTTCGGCGCGGCATCGACGGTCGGAGCGGTGCTCGACAGCATCGCCGACAGCCGCAAGGCGTTTGTGGTCGATTTCTCGGCGGTGCCGTTTCTGGATTCCACCGCGGCCAACGCGATGAACCGGGTTGCGACCAAAACAAGACGCCAGGGCATCCGGCTCTTCATCACCGGCGCGTCGCCGACGGTGCGCCGGACGCTGCTGACCCATGGGGTAAGGCCGCCGCGCGCCAGATATCGCGAAACCATTGCGCGGGCCATCGCCGACATCAAAGGGCCGCGCGAGACGGCTTCCACCGCGCCGGATGATCTCGCCGTGCGCCCGGCCGTGTCCCCGGGGTAGGCCGGAAGAAGGCGATCAACCCCGCGAGATGTCGGTTCTGGCTTGCATCATAGCCGGCTTCCCAATCGGCTTCCTTTCATGAACACTACGCCGACGGCGCGCGAATGCGTCGTAGCATTCTGTTGCATGACATCGCGGCCCGCGGAAAGCTCAATGGACAAGATCGATCTCTCGCTCAAGATGCGGCGGCTCGCCCAATGGGTGGACAGCCAGCGCCAGCCGCCAAGCCTCATTCGCAAGGAGTTTCGCGGTACGCCGTTCGGCCATTGTTACCTGACGATGGATGTCGATCGCCAGACCCCCTTTGCGTCGTCCAATCTCAACCGCGTTTACCTGTGCGGCGCCGAGGAAGGAATGTCGTCCGCCGGCGTCGGGCGGCTGATCGATCTGTTCGCGACCGAAGGCGTCAAACGGTTCTTCGTCTGGCTCAGCCCCGGTCCCGACATGGATCTGGCGCGCGGATGGCTCGAGGCGCACGGGCTAACCCGTATCCGACGCACCGGCTATCCCACGCTATGCCGTACCGGAAATGCTCTCCTTGACTACAGAACCGATCTCAGGGTGCGCGAGGTGAACGCGGATGAGATCGCACGAGCCAGCGATCAACTCGGTGAAACGCTGTGGCCGGAATATGCGAGGTCCGCGGGCCGGGAGAAATTCTTCCATTACATGGCCTTTGACGGCCAGCGCCCGGTCGCGATTGCGGCGCTCTGCATCTTTGAAGACCTTGGATATCTGATGGCCGCGGCGACCGCCGAAAGCGATCGCCGGCGCGGCGCCCAACAGGCCCTCATTGCGAAGCGGATCGAGCGCGCCGAACAGATGGGGTGTTCGATCCAGGTGTCTGAAACCCTGTATATGCTGGAGCACTCCTACCGGAACTTGCAGCGCGCCGGCTTTGAAGAGGCCTACGAAAAAGAAATCTACGAATGGAACGCCTGAGACCGGTTCGGGGCAATGCTTGATTCGCGCCGCAATGTCGCGTTGGCCTGTACGCTGAGCGCGGTGGCCGGTTACGTCGACAGCATCGGCTTTCTGCATCTCGGTGGCCTGTTCGTCTCCTTCATGAGCGGTAACTCGACGCGATTGGCCGTCAGCGTGGCCCAAGGTCATTGGCAGAATGCGGCCGAAGCGCTGGGGCTGATCGCGCTGTTCGTGGTCGGTGCCGCCGCGGGCAGCCTGATCGTGCTCGGCCGCGGAATCTATTGCCAATGTTGGCTCCTGCTGGCGGAAGCGTTGCTGCTCGCCGTCGCGGCGTTCTGCTATACATTCGGCCTGTCGAATATGGCGATCGTGACGATCGTGCTGGCGATGGGATTGGAAAACGCGGTGTTCCAGATCGACGGTGGCGCGGGTCTCGGCCTCACTTACGTCACCGGGGCGCTGGTCAAGGTGGGTCAACTCGTCGCCACCGCGCTCACCGGGGGGGCGCGCTGGGCGTGGCTGCCAAATCTGCTGCTGTGGGCCGCCCTGGTCGCCGGCGCGGTAGCCGGCGCGCTCGCCTATCGCTGGATCAACCTCGCCGCGGTCTGGTTTCCCGCCGGGACCGCTTTGGCCCTGAGCGGCATTGTTTTCGCTTCCGCGAAGCGGCGGGATTGACAGCGGGCGCCGCTTGCCCGAATTGAAAACAATGACAACCGAGCTCAGATCCCGTGCCGCATGCCTGATCGGATGGCCGGCGGCGCATTCGCGCTCGCCGCTGATCCATCATTACTGGCTGCGCACGCTTGGCATCGAGGGCGGCTACAACATCGAGGCGGTGCCGCCCGAAGGTTTTGCCGAGTTCGTGTTGCATCTTTCGACCCACGGCTTTGTCGGCGCCAACGTCACCATTCCGCACAAGGAGCGCGCGCTGGAATTGTCGATGCCGGACGCGCGCGCCCGCGCGGTCGGCGCCGCCAATACGCTGTGGTACGACGGTCAAGAGCTGCGCTCGACCAACACCGATGTCGAAGGCTTCATCAATAATCTCGACGCCTGCGCGCTGCGATGGGATCAGGCGACCGAGGCCCTGGTGCTCGGTGCCGGCGGTGCGTCGCGCGCGGTGGTGTTCGGGCTGATCGAGCGCGGCATCAAGCACATCCATCTCGCCAACCGCAGCCTCGACCGCGCGCGGGCGCTGGCGGATCAATTCGGCGCGTCGGTTCATCCCGTGGCATGGGATGCGATCGATGGCCTGTTGCCGCGCGCCGGATTGCTGGTCAACACGACGTCGCTTGGCATGCACGGCCAGCCTGCGCTTAACGTCGACCTCGGCCTGCTGCCGTCGCATGCGGTCGTCGCCGATCTGGTCTACGTGCCGCTGCAAACCCCATTGCTGTCAGTGGCGCGGGCACGCGGATTGAAGACGGCCGATGGCCTGGGGATGCTGCTGCATCAGGCGGTGCGCGGGTTCGAATTGTGGTTCGGCCAACGCCCGCAGGTGACATCAGAACTTCGTGCGCTGGTTGAAGCTGATCTCACAAAGGTTTGAGCGGGAATATCGCTGATACCGCGGTGTCCAGTGCTAAGGAAAAGCCTCGCGCCGGAGATCCCATCATGCCCCCTCGTCGTCACGCCTTCATACGCCCGCTCGTCGCCACCGCGATGGTTGCGGCGTCCACCCTGTATGCATTCGCCCAAAAGCCGCCGGTGCCGACACGGGTTCGCGGGGCCATCGAGAGCGTCGATGGCGATATCCTCACCGTCAAGTCGCGCAGCGGCGAGGACGTCAAGCTGCATATGACCGGCGACATGAAGGTGTTCGGCATCATCAAGATATCGATGGCCGATATCAAGGTCGGCTCCTTCATCGGTGCCACCACGGTGCCGGGGCCGGACGGCAAGCAAAATGCGCTCGAAGTACATGTGTTTCCCGAGGACATGCGCGGTACCGGCGAGGGATCGCGCCCCTATGATCTGCGCCCCAACAGCACCATGACCAATGCGACGGTGGCCGAGTCGGTGGCGGGCAATGACGGCCATTCCTTGATGGTCAAATACAAGGACGGTGAGAAGAAGGTCGAGGTCTCGCCCGATACGCCTGTTGTGACCTACGTCCCCGCCGACAAGTCCGATCTGAAGGCCGGCGCCAAGGTGATCGCCTTCATGAAACAGTTGCCGGATGGTTCGTTCGAAACCAACCGCGTCAGCGTTGGCCGGGACGGGCTGACGCCGCCGATGTAACGTCGGCATCGTTTCAGACGTAGTGTGTGAACGGGGCGTCGCTCGACGTCACGGTTCGGTCATCCGGGAATATGCCCGCAACTGCGGGGTATTCCCTTGCACCTGCCACCAACCGGAATTCATAAGGGGACTATCATGAAAGTTTCGTCATTGCTGCCTCGCTCGCTCGCGGCCTTGCTTGCCGCCGCGTCCCTGTTCGCCACCGCGGCATCGGCGCAGGCGCCCGCGACGGTCCGCATTCGCGGCGCCATCGAAGCCGTCGACGGTCCGGTGCTGACGGTGAAATCCCGCGAGGGCGCCGAGATGAAGGTCCGCATGACCGACAATGTGGCGGTGATCGGGATCGCCAAGTCTTCGCTGTCCGACGTCAAGCCGGGTTCCTACATCGGGGTCTCGGCGATGCCCCAGGCCGACGGCAGCCAGAAGGCGCTGGCGGTTCATATCTTCCCGGAAGCCCAGCGCGGCACCGGCGAAGGTTTTCGGGCCTGGGATCTACGGCCCAACAGCACCATGACCAACGCCACGGTGGCGGAGACGGTCGCCGGCACCGACGGCCAGAACATCCTGGTCAAATACAAGGACGGCGAGAAGAAAGTCGTGGTCGGGGCGGATACGCCGATCGTCGCCTTCGTGACCGCTGACAAGACCGAATTGAAGCCGGGCGCCAAGATCATCATCTTCGGCGCCACCAAGAAGGACGACGGCACGCTCGAAGCCAACCGCGTCGGCGTCGGCCTCGACGGCATCACGCCGCCGATGTGATTTCGCCTTGCTCCCCTCTCCCCTTGCGAGAGAGGGGCGCTTCGCCTCGGCCCAGACAGCGCTAGCTATTGAAGCCGAATAATTTTGCCGGATTATCCACCAGGATCTTTTGTCGGTCGCTTTGATCCGGCGCATAGCGATAGAAAAGCTCA
>Ga0302314_10020985_pt1 | contig 10783 bp, 9 predicted proteins | sample III_Palsa_N2_3_FD_200533 | JGI IMG/M metagenome (GOLD analysis project Ga0302314, IMG submission 200533) | Peat permafrost microbial communities from Stordalen Mire near Abisko, Sweden - III_Palsa_N2_3 | ecosystem: Environmental > Terrestrial > Soil > Palsa > Peat permafrost | place: Sweden... | reverse complement strand
GCACCCTCGTCGCCGCCTACAACAACACCCCGCGCAAATGCCTTGACTTCAGAACCCCTGCCGAGTCCTTTGCCCAAGTGTTGCACTTCGAGTGTGAATCCACATCCCCGCGTTCGCGGGGACGACAAAAACTAGGCTTTCGCCGTTCCGACGATCACACCCGCCGCCCTCTCGATCGGCTTGATCGCCGAGGTGAAATCCGACTCCGGGCCCATTTCGCGGATGATCACTTCCCAGAGACGCCCGACCGCTTCGGCGACTTCCATCGACATCCCGAGCGATTTGGCCTCTTCCAGGCAAAGCCGCACGTCCTTCACCATCAGCCCGGTGGCAAAGCCGAAGTCGAAGGTGCGGGGCAGGATCGCGCGCGGAAACTTGTCGCGGCTCGCGGTGTTCATGCCCGAACCGGCATTGATGACGTCGATCATTACGCTCGGATCGAGCCCGGCTTTGACACCCATCGTGACCGCCTCCGAGGTCGCGACCACGGCGGTGGCCGACAACAGATTGTTGGCGAGCTTCATGGTCTGGGCCGAGCCGGGCTTCTCGCCGATGAAGAACACCTTGCCGATCACATCGAGTGCGGATTTCACCGCTTCGAAATCGGTACGCGGGCCCGACACCATCACCGCGAGCGTTCCCTTTTCGGCGCCGCCGACGCCGCCGCTGACCGGGCTATCGAGCTGCACGATTTTTTTGGCCGCCAGCAGACCGTGAATCCTCACAGCCATGTGCGAGCCGACGGTCGATAGATCGATGACGCGCTTGACACGCTTGCCCTCGATCACGCCGCCGACGCCGGTTGCGACCTCGAGCGAGGCCTGCAGCGACGGCAGGCTCGCCATGACGGTCTCGACCCGGTCGGCGATTTCCTTCGGCGACGAAGCCGCCTGCGCACCGAGCGCAACCAGTCTGTCGACCGCTTCCTTGCGCTGGTCGAATACGATGAGCTGATGCCTGGCCTCGACCAGCCGGCGCGCCATCGGGAAGCCCATCTTCCCGAGGCCGATGAATCCGATATCCATGATGTTGTCCTTTTGATTTCGTCATTGCGAGGAGCGAAGCGACGAAGCAATCCAGTCTTTCTTCTTGTTCTGGATTGCTTCGCTTCGCTCGCAATGACGGTTTGAGCGCTCTCGACGACTTAATCGGCGGTTCTTCAATTTCGCCAAGTTAGCCTTTGTCGATTTCCGCGAACACTTCGCGTGCGATCCGAAAACTGTCGACGCCGGCGGGCGCGCCGGCATAGATCGCAACCTGCATGAAGATCTCGCGGATTTCCTCCTTGGTCACGCCGTTGGTCAGCGCGCCCTTGATATGGGTGCGCAGCTCGTGCGGCCGGTTGAGGATCGAGATCATCGCCAGATTGAGCATGCTGCGGGTCTTGCGCGGCAGTTCCTCGCGGCCCCAGACCGCGCCCCAGCAATATTCGGTGAGCATTTCCTGAAACGGCCGGTCGAAGTCGTCGACATTTTTCAGGGCGCTGTTGACGTAGGCTTCGCCCAGCACTGCCTTGCGAACTTCCAGTCCCTTGTCGTAGTTTTCTTGTCCATCCCGTTTCCTTTTGGTGACGTTTCCTTTTGTCGGATCGGGCGACGTTACGAGGTTGCCCGCCCGCCGTCACGCCTTCGTGTTATGCGTGTTCCGAGGTGCGGGATACCGTAACGGACCGGATGCCTCATTGCCGCCGCTGTGCTAGGCTCCGCTGCCGGCTACCCCCTGAGAGTTGCACGGAGACTTGATTGAGCGGCGCTACCCCTGACCTGCCCGAGCCGGCGCGCGATCCTGATGCCGCCTCGCGGCTGCGGCTGACGCAGGCCCTGCAACGGGCCCAATACGCCATCGCGTGGGAGCGAAGCTGGCCGCATCTGGCGCGGCTTTTGACGGTTATCGGGCTGTTTCTGGTGGTGTCGTGGGCTGGCCTGTGGCTGGCGCTGCCGTTCATGGCCCGCGCCGTCGGGCTCGGCCTGTTCGTGGTGCTGGCGCTGGCCGCGCTGTTTCCGCTGGTGCGGTTTCGCTGGCCCAGCCGCGCAGAGGCGCTGAGCCGGCTTGACCGCGGCACCGGTATCCGCCATCGCCCGGCAACCACGCTGGCCGATACGCTGGTGACGCAGGATCCGCTCGCCCGCGCGCTGTGGCAGGCGCAGCGCGAGCGCACGTTGGCCTCGATCAAGCGCATCCGCGCCGGCCTGCCTTCGCCGCGGCTGGCGATCCACGATCCCTGGGCGCTGCGGGCGCTGGTCGCGGTGCTGATGGTTGCGACCTATATCGCGGCGGGCGACGAGCGCGTGATGCGCACCGAGGCGGCGTTCGACTGGAACGGCGTGCTATCGCCAGCCAATGTCAGGGTCGATGCCTGGGTGACGCCGCCGATCTACACCGGCAAGCCGCCGATCATCCTGTCGGCGGCGAACGAGGAAGCCGGCGGAACGGGCAATGCCGCAGCCGCCGGCCCGTTGCCGGTTCCGGCGGGCTCGACGCTGATCGTGCGCTCCAGCGGCGGTACGCTCGATATCGCGGTATCCGGCAATTTGACCGAGGCCGTGCCGGCCGAGCAGGCGCCCCAGGGCACCAATGAAAAGCATTACACCATCGCCGGCGACGGCACCGCGCATGTCCGCGCGCCCTCCGGCCAGCCGCAATGGAAGTTCAGTGCGATTGCCGACCGTGCGCCTTCGATTGCGCTGGCCAAGGATCCGGAACGTCAGGCCCGCGGCTCGCTGCAACTGTCCTACAAGCTCGAGGACGATTACGGCGTCACCGAAGCCCAGGCGCATATCGCCGCGCGCCCCGCTGACCGGCCGCAGGACGCGGCCGAACCGCGTCCGCTGTTCGCTCCGCCGCAATTCGCGCTGACGCTTCCGAATGCGCGGACCCGCAACGGCGTCGGACAGACCGTCAAGGATCTCAGCGAGGATCCCTATGCCGGCGCCGACGTCACCCTGACGCTGACCGCGAAAGACGAGGCCGGCAATGAGGGCCACAGCGAACCGTTCAATATGCGATTGCCCGAGCGTCTCTTCACCAAGCCACTGGCGCGGGCGCTGATCGAGCAGCGCCGCATCCTGGCGCTCGATGCCAATCAGAACGACCAGGTCTACACCGCGCTCGATGCGCTGATGATCGAGCCGGAAGCGTTCACGCCGGAGACCGGCCAGTATCTCGGCCTCTACGACGTCGCGCGGCAGCTGGAAGCCGCCCGTACCGACGATGCGCTGCGCGAGGTCGTCGCCAGCCTGTGGGCGCTCGCCGTCACCATCGAGGACGGCAACCTCACCGATGTCGACAAGGCCCTGCGCGCCGCGCAGGATGCGCTCAAGCAGGCGCTGGACCGCGGCGCCAGCGATGAGGAGATCAAGAAGCTCACCGAGGATCTGCGCGCGGCGCTGGACAATTTCATGCGCCAGCTGGCCGACCAGATGCGCAACAATCCGCAAGCTTTGGCGCAGCCGCTCGATCCCAATACCAGGGTGATGCGCCAGCAGGATCTCAACAACATGATCGAGCGCATGGAGCGGCTGTCGCGCTCCGGCGACAAGGATGCCGCCAAGCAATTGCTGGAACAGCTGCAGCAGATGCTGGAAAATCTGCAGATGGCGCAGCCCGGCCAGTCCGGCGACGGCGACATGGAGCAGGCGCTCAACGAGCTCGGCGACGTGATCCGCAAGCAGCAGCAATTGCGCGACAAGACCTTCAAGCAGGGCCAGGATTCGCGGCGCGATCGCTCGCGCGGCAGGCAGGGCGACCAGAGCATGGACGATCTGCAGCAGGATCAGCAGGGCCTGCGCGACCGGCTCAAGAAACTGCAGCAGGAACTCGCCAAGCGCGGCATGGGCCAGCCTCCAGGTCAGGGCCAGCGCGGCGAGAAGGGCCAGAAGGGTCAAGGCGAGCAGGGCCAGCAAGGCGACGACGGCGACCAGCAGCAGGGCGACAGCGGTGACCCGCTCGGCGATGCCGACAACGCCATGGGCGATGCCGACGGCAAGCTCGGCGAGGGCAATACCGACGGCGCGGTGGATTCGCAAGGCAAGGCGCTGGACGCGATGCGCAAGGGCGCCCAGAGTCTCGCGGACGCGATGCAGCAGGGCGATGGCGACGGACAGGGCGACGGCCCGGGCAATCGCGCCGGCCGGCAGCAGAGCAGCGGCAATTCCACTGATCCGCTCGGACGGCCGCTGCACGGGCGCGAATTCGGCGACGATCTGACGGTGAAGATTCCCGGCGAGATCGACGTGCAGCGCGCGCGCCGCATCCTGGAAGAACTCCGCCGCCGTCTCGGCGATCCGCAGCGGCCGCAGCTCGAACTCGATTATCTCGAGCGGCTGCTGAAGGACTATTGAGACGCTAACCCTTCCTTCGCGAGGCCAGCGCGTCGGCCACCGCGGTGCGGATATCGGCCACCGAAAACGGTTTGGTCACCACGTCATGGACGATGGCGTTGAGGCCCGAGGCGCGCTCGCGCTGATCGGCAAAGCCGGTCATCAATAAAATCGTCAAGTCCGGAAAATCACGCGCCGCCGTCAGCGCCAGTGCAATCCCGTCCATCACCGGCATCTGGATATCGGTGAGCAGGAGATCGAAGGCGCCCGCCTCGCTGGTCAGAATCTCCAGCGCCTCGGCGCCGTCCTCCGCGATAACGGTGGTGTGGCCGTCCATCGCGATAGCGCGCGCCACCAGGGTCCGCATCGAGTCTTCATCGTCGGCGATCAGCACGCGCGGCATCAAGGCACCGTATTTTCCCGGATTTTCTCAGATAGTTTGCAGATCTTTTTCTCAGATATTTTCCTGGCAGAACGGCATAACCCCGTTCATGCGCTGCCGTCGGCGATGTCCTTCTTGTTGAAGAAGCGTACATCGATATTGCGCCCTTCCGGTGGCGGCGAAGCCAGCCGCGACCTGAACCAGGCCTTTTCGCCCGGTTGCAGGATGGCTTGCTCCAGCACCGCGTTCCAGGCGTAGATCTCCGCGCCTTGCGCGTCACGCACGCTAAAGCGCAGCCGCGGCAGCTCCACGGCCCGGTGCGTCTCGCCTGTGATCATGCCCTCGATGACCAGCACCGGCTTGCCGTCGACGGTTTCGTTGGAGATCTTGACGTCCTTGAAGCTCAGCCCGCGCAAATTAACCTCGAGGCCGACCATCCGGTAGAACGTTGCGGTCTGCGGCAGCAGCCGCACCATTTCGGCGCGCCAGATCACCAGCGCCAGCACCAGCGCGCCCATCGCGGCGCAGGCCGTGGACGGGCCCGGCGCGCGAAACAACGCCGGCGGCGTCAGCAGACGGCGCAGCCGCGACGGCCGGCCGGCGCCGACCTCCTCCGCATCGTGCCGTGCGGCCGATGGCCAATCGGCCTGCGACGCGCTGTCGGTGGGCCAATCGGCTGATATCGAGGGGCTGTCGACAACCGGGGTGTCCTGTTCGGCGCCGGCGTCCTCGCTTGCCATCCGCTCCCATTCCGCGGCGGCGGCGTCGTCGCCACCGGCGGTCGCGGGCGCCGCGGCGGCCATCGCGATCGCCTGCTCCGGCCGCGCCAGCCAGACCTCCTTGCAGCGGGAACAGCGCACGGTTCGGCCGGATGCGCCCAAGGTAGCCAAATCAATGGCATAGGACGTTGTACAATGGGGGCAAATGATGTGCATGGAGCCAATCTCCACAATGAGACTGCGCGGGATGCTACAAGGCGAGCGTTAACGAATCGGAAACCATAACCGAAGCACAACCGTTTTGTTCGGTTCATAGCCGCAACGGAGTGCTGGCCGTGGGTCGCCGGTTTCGGCCGGGACCCACATCGAACGGAGCTGAGCTTGGTTCGGTTCGAAAATGTCGGATTGCGTTACGGGCTCGGCCCGGAGATTTTGCGCGACCTCAGTTTCATGATCCCGGCGCACTCCTTTCAGTTCCTCACGGGGCCGTCCGGCGCCGGCAAGACCTCGTTGCTGCGGCTGTTGTTCCTGTCGCTGCGGCCGACCCGCGGCCTGGTCAATTTGTTCGGCCACGACGTCTCGCTGCTCGGCAAGGATGAGATTGCCGATTTGCGAAAGCGGATCGGCATCGTGTTGCAGGACTTTCGCCTGCTCGATCACATGACCACCTACGAGAACGTGGCGCTGCCGTTCCGGGTGATGGGCCGCGATGAATCGACCTATCGGCGGGAGGTCATCGATCTCCTGAAATGGGTCGGTCTCGGTGAGCGGATGGACGCGCTGCCGCCGATCCTGTCCGGCGGCGAGAAGCAGCGCGCGGCGATCGCGCGCGCGGTAATCTCGCGGCCGCATCTGTTGCTGGCGGATGAGCCGACCGGCAACGTCGATCCGACCTTGGGGCGGCGGTTGCTGCGGCTGTTCATCGAGCTCAACAAATCCGGCACCGCCGTCATCATCGCGACCCACGACATCAATCTGATGGACCAGTATGAGGCGCGGCGGCTGGTGCTGCATCAGGGACGGCTGCATATCTATGAGTAGAACCGGCGACGAACATGGCCCGCTGATGGATCTGGGGCAGGATCGCCCGCAGGTGCCGGCGAAGGCGCGCAATTTGTCGCCGATCGTGCCGCGGGCCTCGATCGCCGGCCGGGCGCTGGTTGCGGTGGTGGCGATCATGACGTTCCTCGCCTCGATCACCACCGGCACGGTGCTGCTGGTGAGTGCGTCGGCGGCGGAATGGCAGTCCGACGTCGCCAGCGAAATCACCATCCAGGTGCGTCCCGCGACCGGCCGCGATCTCGATCGCGACGCGGCGGCGGTGGTCGAGGCGGTGCGCAGCCAGCCGGGCATCGTCGAGGTCAGGCCTTTCACCAAGGACGAATCCGCCAAACTGCTGGAGCCCTGGCTCGGCAGCGGCCTGTCGTTCGACGATCTGCCGGTGCCGCGCGTCATCGTCGCGCGGGTTGCGCCTGGCTCTACGCTCGATCTGGCCGCCTTGCGCAGCCGGGTGACGCAGATCGCGCCTTCCACCAGCGTCGATGACCACCGCGCCTGGATCGAGCGGATGCGGACCATGACCGGGGCGACGGTATTCGCCGGCATCGGCATCCTGGCGCTGGTGATCGTCGCGACCATCATTTCGGTATCGTTCGCGACCCGCGGCGCGATGGCGGCCAATCGCCCGATCGTCGAAGTCCTGCACTTCGTCGGCGCCGGCGACCGCTATATCGCCAACCGGTTCCAGCGGCATTTCCTGCGGCTCGGCCTGGAGGGCGGCCTGATCGGCGGCGGCGTCGCCATGCTCGGCTTCGGCTTTTCCGAATCGATCGCCGGCTGGTTCTCCGGCACGCCGGTCGGCGATCAATTCGCAGCCTTGCTGGGAACGTTTTCGCTGCGCCCTTCGGGGTACCTGGCGCTGGCGGCGCAGGCGGTGCTGATCGCGGCGATCACCGCCTGGGCCTCGCGGCGAACGCTGTTTTCCACGCTTGACGACATCGACTGAGGCGGTCTGCGCGCCAATACCGCATCAAGCCGGACTCCATTTCGCCTGAAAACGTTCTAGGGTGACGGCGGGGAAGTTGTTTTGGGGTTGGTTTCGGACTCGCTGCGCGGATGCAGCGGGCCTTCGTTTCGGCAGGCCAGACTTTTTGAGGAAGATCGCCGGCATCACATGAGCGCACCGTCCGACGATATCGCGACCAAGCCGCCTGACGCCGCGCCCGGGCGCTGGCTGCGCAGCACCATCGTGGCCGTGCTGGCGATGATGTTCGTCGGCGCCGCGGTCGGATTCATCGGTTTTCTGTCGCAGTTGCGCGGCGCTGAAATCAAGCCGGAGCAAACCGCCGACGGCATCGTGGTGCTGACCGGCGGCTCGTCGCGGGTTTCCGACGCGATGGAGCTGTTGGCCGGCGGCTATGGCAAGCGGCTGTTGATATCAGGGGTGCATCCGACCAACGATGTCAGCGACATTTCGCGTTCGCTGCCCGACAATCAGTCGTTGCTCGGCTGTTGCGTCGATCTCGACCGCTCGGCGGTCAACACCCGCAGCAACGCGGCGGAGACGCGGCGCTGGGCGCGCGAGCGCGGCTTCAAATCGCTGATCGTGGTGACATCGAATTACCACATGCCCCGCGCCATCGTCGAAATGAGCCACGCGATGCCCGATATTGCGCTGATTCCCTTCGCCGTGGTCGGCGACAAATGGCGCGACGAACCGTGGTGGACCAGTGGCGCGACGCTGCGGCTGTTGTTATCGGAGTACGTCAAATACGTCGCGGTCGAATTGCGGGTGCGGCTGGCCGATGCCGGTCTTGACCTTGCGCCCGAGGCCGCTGACATGTCGACCGGTTCGCTGGCGCCGCGCCGGCCCGCGACGGCACAGGCAAACTGATCGGGATTTCGATGGTTGCGATATTCTCGCGTTCGCTCGCCTTCAACGTGCTGTTTTATTTGCTGCTGGTGTTCTGGATCCTGCTCGGTATCCCGACCTTCGTGATGCCGCGCTGGGCCATCATGAATATCGCCAAATATTGGGCCCGCAGCAGCATCTGGCTGATGCGCGTGGTCTGCAACACCAGGGTGGAATATCGCGGGCTCGAAAAAATTCCGAAAGGGCCGCTGATCGCCGCGTCGAAACATCAATCGATGTGGGAAACCTTCGCGCTGCTGCAATTCTTCGAGCAACCGCTGTTCATTCTCAAGCGCGAGCTGATGTGGATTCCGGTGTTCGGCTGGTATCTGAAGAAGTGCAACATGATCGGGATCGATCGCGCTGCCGGCGGCCGCGCGCTGTTGACCATGACGCGCCGGGCCGGCGAGGCGGTTCGGCGCGGCCGTCAGTTGATTATCTTTCCGGAAGGAACGCGACGCCCGGTCGATGCGCCGCCGGACTACAAGAGCGGGATCGCCCAGATTTACGTCGATTGCGGCGTGACATGCCTGCCGGTGGCGCTCAATTCGGGGCTGTTCTGGCCGCGCCGCACCTTCATGCGCTATCCCGGCACGCTGGTCGTCGAATTTCTCGATCCGTTGCCGCCGGGCCTGCAGCGCCGCGAATTCATCGCCCGGGTCTCGACCTTGATCGAGGACGCCACCAACCGGCTGGTCGAGACCGCGCGGCAGGAACAGGCCGGATTGTTCGGCCGGGTGCCGAGTTCGGTGCCGGCGAAGGGGTAGCTTCTCGCTGTTGCGGTTGTTATTTGCACCAGTCTATCCGCGCGTCGTCCCTGCGCACGCGGGAACCCATAACCCCTGCCGTTAGAAATAGAAAAAAGGCCTTAGCTCCAGCACCAAAACGATGATCCTCGCCGTATGGGTCAGCGTTCGCAGGGACGACCGGCAAGCTGACGCGGGCTCCTCAGCATCTCACTGAAGAACAATCAGCGATAATGAATTCCGCATCTGCTGGTGAATATCCGCTGATCGGGGGAATACCGGAAGTGATCGGCTGACGACCAAAACGGCGTAATTGACCCAGAGCGGGCGGGCATGGACAGCCAGTCGCCCGCTGCTCCGTTTGACGTGTTCTTTTTTTTCGCGATAGTTGTAGTTCTTCGCATAGGCACGAGCGAGCCGACATCCGAAATGCCACAGGTGCGTCGTTAAGACAATGATCCGATATTTAATCGTTCCGGCGTATTTCGTAGCGGCAGCAGCCACCGCAACAGCAGCGCCAGCATTCCCGACAGATCAAGAGCAAGCCGAGATTGCCAAACCTTATCAAGAGTGCATGGCGATCTCGGCTGAGCGGATCGATGACGGGCGCACTGATCTCGCAGTCGTGGCTAAATCCGTTGCCAGGGCTTGCAGCGAAGAGTTCACTAAGATGATCGCTGCTCTCGGTAAGGCTTAAGCCCTGAAGACCGGCAGACGTTAGAGAAAAGTCAATCGGGGCTCGTCATTGGGTTCGCCGCAGTTTTTGTCGGCAAGCTGCGGGCTGCTAGACAAAAGTGATTCTCGTAGGGCTGGGTTTGTCAGGTACAAGATCGCCAAACGGAAAACATCAGTCATAGCGAGCTTCTCAGCTTTGACCCAACGCAGACATGGCGAGAACAGTTCTGGAGAGAAAGACAGCGCAGTCTGGGGCCGGATGTGAAGGTACGTTACCAACAAGGTGATCAAAATGCATGAATCGTTGCTATGTGTAAGATGGGAGACCCCAGTCTCGGATGCTAATGTGCTGATGATGAAGTTATGCTCTAATAATGGGGATCTGGACATCACCTTAGATCGATCATCTGTGTCGGAAACGCAGGGAGAAATTCAGATCAGATTTAGGAAGGTTTCGGCCTTCCGATGCATCTTGGAAAAATTTAGAATGGAGCTTTGGAACAGTCATTCCGCCAACGAACGCCCAGGTCGGACATTTATCATCGAAAACTCACCGTGGATTGCAGAGCTAGAAACATTGGAGCCGGTCTTTTCTGCTCTAAACAAAGATACACGTCATTATGTGATTGCAACGGATTGGGATGTTGTAGAGATTTTGTCGGGTCATGCGCCAGCCATTTTAAAACTCTGATAAAGGTCATCATTGATTGGCGCTTGAGCCAACGATCAGGTTGAACTGAGAGCTGCCTTCTGGCGGCTTTTTTCTTTGTGCGAATACATCCGTCATGTCCGGGCTTGGCACATATCGCCAGTTAGTGTGGCACAGCGACAGATCTGGAGTTGAAAGTATTCCGGACCCAAAGACCGACGGCTTCGATCGGACGTTCCAAGCCTAAGCCGCGACGTTCGCTCCGGTTCGAACTTTGCGGGTGGAAGTGGACGCGAAGCGTCAGATTTCATCCACTCTCATGATTGCTGACTAGGGTTTTTTGCAAAGCGATTGGCCCGTCGATTCCGATCGGCGGCAGAGG
>Ga0302314_10020982_pt1 | contig 10783 bp, 7 predicted proteins | sample III_Palsa_N2_3_FD_200533 | JGI IMG/M metagenome (GOLD analysis project Ga0302314, IMG submission 200533) | Peat permafrost microbial communities from Stordalen Mire near Abisko, Sweden - III_Palsa_N2_3 | ecosystem: Environmental > Terrestrial > Soil > Palsa > Peat permafrost | place: Sweden... | reverse complement strand
CTGTCGCGGACCCTGGTCCCGACCATGGCCATGTATCTGCTCAAGCCGCACGATGTGGGCCATGCGGAATATGTGATGGAAGACCACGGCCATGGCGTGCCACCGCCAGTATTCCGCAATCCGCTAGTCGCCTTTCAACACCGGTTTGAACAGGGTTTTTCCAGGGTTCGCGAGGGGTATCGCGGCGGCCTGACGCTGGCGCTCGACAACCGCAGACCGTTCATTATCGGCTTTCTGGGTTTCATCGTCCTGTCCTTCGCCCTGGTTCCGGCCCTGGGACGCAACTTCTTTCCCAGCGTCGATTCCGGCGAGATGACGCTGCATGTCCGCGCGCCCGTCGGCACTCGTATCGAAGACACCGCCGCCCTGTTCGACGGCGTCGAACAGACGATCCGCCAGACCATTCCTCCGGCGCAGGTGAAGTCGATCGTCGACAACATCGGCCTGCCGGTCAGCGGCATCAACCGCGCTTACAGCAACACCGGCGTCATCGGTCCGCAGGATGGCGACATCTACATAACCCTGTCCGAGCGGCATAAACCCACGGCGGACTATGTGAGGGTGCTGCGCAGAGAGCTGCCGCAACGCTTTCCGGGGTCGACCTTCTCGTTCCTACCCTCCGACATCATCAGCCAGATTCTGAACTTCGGCGCGCCGGCGCCGATCGACGTCCAGGTCGCCGGCCCGAACCGGGATCAGAACCTGGCCTACACCTATGAACTGTTGCGGAAACTGACGCTCATACCGGGCATGGCGGATGTCCGCCTGCAGCAATCGACCCACTACCCGGAGCTCAAGGTCGATGTCGACCGGACCCTGGCCGGCAATCTGGGAATCGACGAGCGCGACGTGACCAATTCGTTGGTGACCACCCTGTCGGGCAGCTTCCAGACCGCGCCTGCCTTCTGGCTGAGCCCGCGGACGGGAGTCTCCTACCCGATCGTGATCCAATCGCCGCAGCAGGACGCCAACAGCCTCTCGAAGCTGGAAAACATCCCGATCACGGCCGGCAAGCCGGGCGACATGCAGATCCTCGGCGGCATCAGCACCATCAGCCGCGGCGATTCCGACGCGGTGGTGTCGCACTACGCCATCCAGCCATCGTTCGACATCTACGCCACCACCCAGGGCCGGGACCTCGGCGGGGTTGCGAGCGCGGTTCAGCAGGTGCTGAAGTCGACCGTCGGCGACCTGCCCAAGGGCGCCACGGTCACGCTGCGTGGGCAGGTGACGACCATGAACAGCGCCTTCGCCGGCCTGCTGTTCGGCCTCGTGGGCGCCATCGTGCTGATCTATCTGATCATCGTCGTGAACTTTCAGTCCTGGATCGACCCCTTCATCATCATCACCGCCCTGCCGGCGGCGCTGGCGGGCATCGTCTGGATGCTGTTCGCCACCGGCACGCCCCTGTCGGTGCCGGCGCTGACCGGGGCGATCATGTGCATGGGGGTGGCGACCGCAAACAGCATCCTGGTGGTCAGCTTCGCCCGCGAGCGGCTGACTGAGGTTGGCGATGCGGCGAGGGCCGCCATGGAGGCGGGATTCACCCGCTTCAGGCCGGTGCTGATGACGGCGCTGGCGATGATGATCGGCATGGCGCCCATGGCGCTCGGCCTTGGCGAGGGCGGCGAACAGAATGCGCCGCTCGGCCGGGCAGTGATCGGCGGTCTTTTGTTTGCCACCGTCGCCACCCTCTTCTTCGTCCCGGTGGTGTTCGCCATCGCCCACGGCCGCAAGGCGCCCGCCGCCCAGCCTGATGCGCCCCACGACCCCAGCCTTGGTGAAGCCTATGTCCGCTGATCACGCGCCGCCCGAGCATCGTCCGGCGAGCGATCATCGCCGCCTGAAGCTTGCCGGTCTGATCGCCCTGGCCATCGCCGTGCTGGTGGTCGCGTTTGGACTGATCAGCCGTGGCCTTTCCGGGCAGCAATTGAAGACCAGCACCTTGGCCGACGCCGTCCCCACGGTGAACCTGATCCGCCCCGTCGTGAACGGCGGCGACCAGGCCTTGACCCTGCCGGGCGACGTCCAGGCCAACGACGACGCGGTGATCCACGCCCGCGTCAGCGGCTACCTGAAGAAGTGGTACGTGGACATCGGCGCCCAGGTGAAGGCCGGCCAGGTGCTCGCCGATATCGATACCCCCGAACTGGATCAGCAGCTCGCCCAGGCCAGGGCCAATCTGGCCACCGCTCAGGCCAACCAGAACCTCGCCCAGATCACCGCCAGCCGCTGGGCCGGGCTTTTGGCCAAGGACGCGGTGTCCAAGCAGGAGGCGGACGAAAAGACCGGCGACCTGGCCGCCAAGTCCGCGGTCACCCAGGCCGCCAGGGCCGACGTCGAGCGCCTGACAGACCTGGAGGGGTTTAAGCGGATCGTCGCGCCTTTCGAAGGGGTGGTGACGGCCCGAAACACCGACATCGGCGCCCTGATCGCCGCGGGCAACCCGGCCGACCCCGGCCTGTTTACCGTCGCCGACGAGCGCCGGTTGAGAATCTATGTCCACGCGCCGCAGGCCTATATTGCGCAGATCAAGCCGGGCGAGACGGCGGCCATCTCCGTGCCCGAACACCCGGGCCAAACCTTTCAGGCGATGCTGACCAGCACCTCCGACGCCGTGTCCAGCCAGTCGGGGACTCTGACGGTGGAGCTGCAGATCGACAATGCGCAAGGCCAGCTCAAGCCCGGCGACTACGCCCAGGTCTCCTTCAACCTGCCCCGCGCCGCCGGTGGCGTGTCGCTGCCCGCGAGCGCGCTGATGTTCCGCAAAACGGGTCTTGCCGTGGCGACGCTGGGGCCCGACAACCGGGTGGTGATGAAGCCAGTGGCTATCGCTGTGGACCACGGCCAGAGCGTGGACATCGCCACCGGGCTTCAGCCCAACGACAAGGTGATCGACAATCCGCCGGACTCGCTGGCCAACAATGACCGCGTCCGCGTGGCGAGCGGCGGCTGATCATGACGGCGTTGAAGCTCATCATCCTGGCGTCGAGCCTGACCACGCTGAGCGCCTGCTCGCTGGCGCCGGCCTATCAGCCGCCCGCCGTGACGACGCCTACCGCCTTTAAGGAGCAGGGGCCGTGGACCGAGGCCTCACCGGCGGACGCCGCGCCGCGCGGCGACTGGTGGACCCTCTATGGCGACGCATCGTTGAATGGACTTGAGGCGCGGATCGAGACATCCAACCCCACTTTGGCCGAAGCCGTCGCCCGCTACGACGAGGCCCGCGCCTTCGCCGCCGAGGCCAGCGCGGGAGCGCTGCCGACGGTGGGATCGAGCGCCAGCTTTAGCCGCAACCGCCAGTCCGACAACCGGCCCCTGCGCGGATCGAATCAGCCCGACGAATACGACGCCAACACTGTCGGCGCCTCCTTCGCCTATGAACTCGATTTCTGGGGCAAGGTCCGCAACACGATCGCCGCCGGCAAGGCCCAGGCGCAGGCCAGCGCCGCGGACCTGGCGTCGGTCCGGCTGGCTTTGGAGGCGGAGCTGGCCGACGACTATGTCTATCTGCGCGGCCTCGACCAGGAGGCAAGCCTTCTGGCCGCCACCGTCGATGCCTACCAGCGCGCCGATAAGCTCACCGAGGACCGCCACGCCGGCGGGGTCGCTTCGGGCCTCGACGTGGGCCGGGCCCAGACCCAGTTGGAGACCGCCAAGGCCCAGAGCGCCGACGTCGCGGCCCAGCGCGCTCTCTATGAGCACGCCATCGCCAGCCTGGTCGGCGAACCGGCGTCCACCTTCACGCTGGCGCCGGCGACCGTGGCGCTCAACATTCCCGTCGTGCCCACCGACCTCCCATCCACCCTGCTGGAGCGACGGCCGGACGTCGCCGGCGCGGAGCGGAGGACGGCGGCGGCGAACGCCCTAATTGGGGTCGCTCGCGCCGCCTTCTATCCCGACATCTCGCTGCAGAGCCTCATAGGCTACCAGAACACCGGCGGCGCCGGCCTGCTGACGGCGCCCAACAGCTTCTGGGGCATCGGTCCGGCGCTGGCGCTACCGTTGTTCGAGGGCGGCCTTCGCCACGCCCAGCTGAAAGCCGCCAGGGCCGAGTTCGACAAGGCCAGCGCCGCCTACCGCGCCGAAGTGCTGCAGGCCTTCCAGGATGTGGAGGACAGCCTGGCGCTGCTCAATCATCTCGGCGCGGAGGCCGGCGATCAGGATCAGGCAGTGAAGGCCGCGACCCGCACCGAGGACCTGGCTCTGGTTCGCTATCGCCAGGGCGCGGTGAATTATCTGGAGGTGGTGGTCGCCCAGGCCGCCGCGTTGGACGCCCAGAGGACGGCGATCAACGTCCAGACCCGCCGGCTGACCGCCAGCGTCAAGCTGATCCGCGCCCTCGGCGGCGGCTGGGACAGGTCTCAGATCGCCAAGGCGGGCTCCTGAACGTCGCGGCTCGATCTGACAGCAGCGCGCAAACAAAAAGGGCCGCGCGTAATGCGCGGCCCTTTCGTTCAGCCGATGGAGCCGGCTTAGAACGGATAGTAGCGGAAGCTGGTGAAGACCATGCTGTCGTTGGTCTTCGGAGCAGGCCCGGTAGCCCCGGCAAAGCCGGTCAGTTGGGTGTAAGAGTACTGCACACCAACGCGGACTTGCCCGAAGCTGCCCGTGTAAATCTTGTCCCACAGACCGCCGGACCATTGGGTCTCTTGCTGCAGGTCGGGCGAGCAGGTGGCGCCTTCAGTGGCGCAAGCCAGACCAAGGTTCGAGGCGGTGGGGCTGCCGTAGCCGTAGCCCTTGCCCGCGATCGTAGCTGTGACCGCATTTTCCTTTTCCTGACCATAGTAGAGGTAGAAGTCGAGGCCCGGGGTGGCGTGCAGGGTGCCGCCAAACAGGTACATGGTTTCCGGGATCGGCTTGAGCGCGCCATTCGGTCCCACGATCGTGTCGGAGAGCTGGCCGGCGCCGTAGCGGCCGATGCCGCGGCCGGTCAGTCCGGACGCCTGCAGATCAAGCAGCTTGGGCACGACGGTCCAGGTGACGCCACCGCCGACGCCGCCGCCCTCGGTGTTTTTGCTCGTGATGCCATCTGGCAGACCCAGGACATTCGCCCCGGTGACGTCCACGCGGTCATAGTAGGACCGATAGAGGCCGTAGACTTCCGCATGGATCGGACGCGAGCCGCCAATATTCGGCTCGATCGCCAGCTTGCCGACCACGTCCGGGATGTGGTTCAGCGACAGGGTGTTGGCGCTGTCGAACTGGGAGGTCGAGGCCGCGCCGGTGGTGACCGTCAGGCCGGACACGGAGGTGCCCCCGGTGGTGCCGGTCGCGGCGCTACCGAAGGTCGTCTGGGGGTTCTCGGCCGAAACAGCCACCCAGACCTGCTTGTCGGCGAAGCTGTCGGTGATCCGCAGCTGCGGCTGGCGGGCCCAGTTGAAGCCGACGACGTACTGAGCGTCGATGGTCGGCGGCGGAAGTTCGTTGCGGGGCGTGATGCCCTTGGTGTTCATCGTCACCAGTGACCAGTTCTGGCCGGCGAGAAACTCGATGCTGCCGACGTCCAAGGTGCCGTAGACGTTGCGGATACGGGGGCTGAACGAGTTGCTTTCGTTCGAGTTACCGGTTTGCGGGCCGGCAAGGAAGTCGAACTCACTGTAGAACGCCGCCTTGGTGTCCGGGTTGATGTCGCCCTCGGCGAGCAGCGAAAGGCGGCTCTGACGGGCGCTGAACCGTGCTTCGGCGGTGTGGTAGATCGGGTTGTTCGCGAACGGAATCTTCGCATAGCTGGAGCCGATGTCGGCTTCTTCGTTCCTGTTGCGATAAACCGATTCTTCCGCGGCGAACCCGCCGACCGTCAGGGTGATGCCCTTATAGTGAGCCTTGCCGTCATGCGGCTGCGCCGCCGCGACGTCGGCCTTCACTTCGCCTGGAATGGTCTGGATCTGCTCGGCCAGTTGTTGGTGAGCGGCCGAGGCGTCCGCCTGGGCCTGGGCGGCCTGGGCTTGAGCGGCTTGCACCTGGCCCTGCAGGGCTTCGCGCGCCTGGCCTTCGGCGGACAGGCGGCCCTCGAGGGTCTCAACCTCTTCCGACAAGGCCTTGACCTCGGCGGCGGACGCGCCGGCGGCGGCCACGGCGTGGTGCTTGTGTTTGGTGGCGGCGCTGGATGCGCCGGCAAAGCTCGTCGCAACTAGCATTGCGAGCGCCGCGCTGCCGAGCAGCGCCATCTTGGATTGCATCGTTTGGATCCCCGTTTGAAGCTGCCCCGAGTTCTGGGGCGAGCGTTTCGGCGTATTAGGCCCGGCATGTGACGGTTCAGCTAAGGTTCGGAGACGGTGGCGTGACAGCGATGGCTGTTGCGACGGATCGTGACCGCGGAGTGGCTGAAGAGTGACACCGCGCTGCGATGCAGGGGTATCGCTCCGGGCCGGAGCAGGCCGGCGCCGCCAGGGCTGGCCCACTCCGGTCTCTGCGTGGCGGCCCTTCGATCGGCCGCAAATGGGCGCCCGGCGCCCTTAACCTTTGGCGACACAGGGTCCATATCTGGCCGGCCCAATCCGGAGACGCCCCATGAAATACAATCAGCTCGGCCGCACCGGCCTGTTCGTTTCGGAAATCTGCCTGGGCGCGATGACCTTTGGCGGCGAGGCCAATGCCGGCATCTGGAAGGCGATCGGCGGGCTGAACCAGAACGAGGTCAATGAGATCATCGGCAAGGCGCTGAAGGCCGGCGTCAACTTCATCGACACGGCGGACGTCTATTCCTTCGGCCAGTCCGAGCGCCGGGTCGGCCAGGCGCTGAAGGACATCGGCGTAGCGCGCAAGGACGTGGTGCTGGCCACCAAGGTGTTCGGCGAGATGGGCCCCGGCCCCAACGATCGCGGCGCCTCGCGCGGGCACATCATGGATTCGGTCCAGGGCAGCCTGGAGCGGCTGCAGACCGACCACATCGACCTCTACCAGATCCATGGCAACGACACCGTCACCCCCATCGACGAGACCCTGCGCGCGCTGGACGACCTGACCCGCCAGGGGCTGGTGCGCTACGTCGGCGTGTCCAACTGGGCGGCCTGGAAGATCGCCAAGGCCCTCGGCCGCAGCGAGGCCGCCGGCCATGCCCGGTTCGAGACCCTGCAGGCCTACTATTCCATCGCCGGCCGCGACCTGGAGCGGGACCTGGTTCCCATGCTGAGCGAGGAGAAGCTCGGGCTGATGGTCTGGTCGCCGCTGGCCGGCGGCCTGCTGTCGGGCAAGTTCGGCCCCGGCGCGCCGACGGTGGAGGGCGCGCGCCGCACCACCTTCGACTTCCCGCCGGTGGACAAGGACCGCGCCTGGGCCTGCGTCGCCGCCATGCGCGAGGTCGGCGAGGCGCACGGCGTCTCGGTGGCCCGCGTCGCCCTGGCCTGGCTGCTGTCCAAGCCCCACGTGATGAGCATCATCATCGGCGCCAAGACGGTGGAGCAGCTGGACGACAATCTCGCCGCCACCGAACTTGTGCTCACGCCTGACGAGATCGCCAGGCTGGACGAGGTCAGCGCCCTGCCGCCGGAATATCCCGGCTGGATGTTCGCCCGGCAAGGCGGCGGCCGCCGGCCCAAGCCCTTCACGCCGGCCAGCGCCTGACCGGCGCTTCGCCTCGGCGATGACCGCTCAAGCCTCGCCAACCGCCCTCCAGTCCCTGCTCCGCGCGGGGCAGGCGCATCATCTGGCGGGCCGGCTCGGTGAGGCCAGGGCCGCCTACGACGGCGTGCTGGCGCAGGACCCAGACCATGCGCAGGCGCTCGGCCTTTTGGCGCTCACGCACGCCGGCGAACTGGATGCGCCGGAAACCGAGGCGGTGGTGCTGCGCCACCTGGTGCTGCGGCCTTTCGACGGGGCAAGTCTGCACCTGCTGGGCCAGATCCGGGCCCGGCAGGGCGACGACGCCGAGGCCGCCCTCCTGCTCGAGGGCGCGGCCAACTGGCTGCCGAAGCTGGCGCCGATCCACAATGATCTTGGCGTCTCGCTGCATCGGCTGGGCCGGACCGAGGCGGCGCTGGCCGCGCTCGATCGGGCCTTGGCGCTCAACCCGGCCTTCGCCACCGCACAGGCCAATCGCGGCGACGTGCTTGAGGCCGCCGGGCGGCCTGGCGAGGCCCTGGACGCCTATCTGAGTGCGTTGGCTCTGGCTGCCCAGGCGCCGGCCAGCGAACGTGCATCGATCCTGCACGCCGCGGCCAAGGCCGCCGCCAAGGCCGGTCGGCTGGCGCAGGTCGCTGCGGCGGCCGAGGCGGAATTGGCGCGGGAGGACGACCCCGACCTGGCCGAACAGACCGCCTCGATCCTCGACACCCTCGGCCGCCGCTCGGAGGCGTTCGCCATTCGCAACCGCCAGGCGCGGGCGGCCGGATTGCGGCGCGCGGGTCCGGGCGACGCGGAAGCCCGTGTGCTAGTGCTTGGCGGCGTCGGCGCCGGACATGTGCCGGTGCGATACCTGCTGGATACGAACCGGCTTGAAACCTGGTCCCTCGGCATGTTGTCCCCGGGCGAGGCCGATGCGCCATTGGGCTTTGTGGAGTTCGAAGCGCTCCAGCGCGTCGACCTGGTGTTCAACACCCTGGGCGACATTGACCGCGACGGCGGCCAGCACGCCGCCGCCCGCGCCCTCTGCGCGAGACTGGGCAAGCCGGTGCTGAACCATCCTGACAGCGTGGCCAAGACCGGCCGTGACAACGCGCCTGTGCTGTTCGGGGACATCGACGGCCTGATCGTCCCGCAGGTGAGCCGCACCACGCCTGAAGCCCTGGCGGCGACGGAGATCGGCTCAGCCATGCTGGTCCGCCCCGCCGGCGACCATGGCGGCGACAACCTGACCCTGCTGCACAGCGCGGCCGATCGCGACGCCTATCTCGCCGCCGGCGCCGCGCCCGATCTCGTGCTCACCCGCTTCCACGACTTCCGCTCGGCCGACGGCCACTGGCGCAAGTACCGGTTCATCTTCGTGAACCGCGAGCCCTTCCCCTATCACCTTGCCATCGGCGACGACTGGCTGGTCCACTACTGGCGCGCCGAGATGGGCCGCCACGATTGGAAGAAGGCCGAGGAAGAGCGATTCCTGGCCGACTGGCGCGGCCTGTTCGGCGCATCCGCAGCGGCGGCGATCGACCAGATCGCCCGGCGGCTGGACCTGGACTATGGCGGACTGGACTGCGCGCTCATGGATGACGGCCAGGTCCTGTTCTTTGAAGCCAACGCCTGCATCCTGGTGCATCTGGACGAGCCGCCAAGGGCCTTTGCCTATAAGCACCGCTTCGTGCCGCCGATCAGGGACGCGTTTACGCAGCTGGTGCTGGAGCGCGCTGGCAAGTCCGCCGCATGAACGCCGGCTAAACGGCAGGCTCAGGCTTGGCTCAGCACGAATCATTCACTCTGCTCATCAACGCCCGCGATCCGCGTGGCATTGGACTTGCTGAGATGAACCGGATGCGTATCGATTGGATGCTGTTGAACGGACTGGGCGCTGAGCCCGTCGAGGTCGGCGACCTGGTCTCGGCCGACGCCGGCGGCCTGCCGACCTACCGCGTCGTGGCGCTTGACGGAGGCCTGGCGCGACTGCGCGACGAGGAGCACAGCCGCGAAGAGATTTCGCCTTTGAGCCGTTTTCGCTGGAAAGCCTGCCCTTCGGCGTCCTAATGGCGTTTGAACACCCGGCTGACGCGACGCTCGCGCTTGAATCGATCGGCCCCGGGATCGGACAAACGTCAACACCAAGGACATTCCGTGAAGAGACAATCCCTCGGGCTTCTGTGCGGCGCGGTCGCGGCCCTTGTTGCGCCCGTGGCGGCCGAGGCCGCCCACCACTCCGGCCACTCAAGCGGAGCCGACACCGACGTCCGCTGCCTGGTCTTCGCCATGAACATGGCCGCGTCGCAGGACCAGGGCGCCAAGACGGTCGGCTTCCTGGGCGTGGCCTACTACATGGGCCGGATCGACGCCGCCGGCGGCCATGGCGAGCTCGAGGCGCGCATGGAGGCCCAGATCACCCAGATGAAGGGCATGAACGTCGCGCCGATCGCCCAGGGCTGCGGCGAGACCCTGTCGGGCCGGATGAAGGCCATCAGCACCATCGGCCAGCAGCTGCAGCAGAAGTTCGTGCCGCAAGGCGCGGCGCCCGCCCCGGCGCCGGCCGCGCAACAGCCGCTGGTGCTCAAGCCGATCCCCTCGCCGGGATCGCACTAGGGATCCGAGCGGTCCTCGCCTAGCCGGTCGGGTACAGCGTCGCCAGAACCGCCCCCGCGTGGGAGGCGATGGCGGCGCGGTCGGCGTCTGTGAGGTCGGCCGGCGCGATATATTGGGTGGGCGAGAAGCCCCGCGCTTCGTCGCCCTTGAAGGTGTTGACCTTCACCTCGAAGACATCGGCCTTCAGGCCGTGCGCGCCGGTGAAGGCCTCCAGGGCCGTCACCGCGCCGACGCTATCGGCGACGAAGTCCTCATACTTCAGGAACAACACCCGCGCGTCCGTCCTCAGGTCCGAGACCTCGCGCAGATTGGTCGCCCACTTGGCGCAGAAGGCGGCGACCTCCTCGTCTGTGGTGACGAACCGGCGCGCCTTGGCCGATTTGAGCGCCTCGTGCAGGTCGCGGAACACATAGATGATCCGCGCCTTTGGCATCAGCATCAGGAACGCCTTGAGCATGTCGCGGGCGTAGTCCGGACCCTTGAATCCCCAGACCGGCCGGCCGATGCCCGCCCCATAGTCGGCCAGGGCCGAGGGGATCTGGTAGTAGGTTTCTATCCAGGCCCTCAGCATCACCTGGGTCGGCGGCATCAGGCCGGGGCTCCAATTGGCCTGGTCGCCGGA
>Ga0302314_10020981_pt1 | contig 10783 bp, 6 predicted proteins | sample III_Palsa_N2_3_FD_200533 | JGI IMG/M metagenome (GOLD analysis project Ga0302314, IMG submission 200533) | Peat permafrost microbial communities from Stordalen Mire near Abisko, Sweden - III_Palsa_N2_3 | ecosystem: Environmental > Terrestrial > Soil > Palsa > Peat permafrost | place: Sweden... | reverse complement strand
CCTTATTGAGTCAATGTCGTTGGTACGGGACGCCGAAGTCGGCTTGGCCCGCAAAGGCGGCGAGCGCTGAAAGCAGCGCTACGCGGTTACGGAATTTGCAGGCCGGGGTCATGCCGCCATCGTCGTCCGCCTCGCCGCCCTGGTCAACAGCAAGGTTAAGGTCGAGGGGATCGGCGCAGTCAGGTGTAGCCAATTGGACACGGCCGTCATCGATCAGGGCCACGGCGTAGGCATAGCCATCGTCGGTCTGTTCGGCGACGGCGAAGGCGGCGCGGCCGTCGTCCAGCGCCATGGGCGTGAGCAGGATGCGATGGGTCTCGCCGATCGTGCCGTTGGCGTTGAACCGCTCGACGCGATAGCCGCCGCCCGAGATCTGGGTCAACTGGAAGCGGTCCGCGGGGTCGCCATCGCGGACGTAGACGCCGTCGATCAGCGGCTGCACCGCTGCGTCGGCGTCCAGCAGCAGGCCGGACGAGGCGTAGCAGCCGGCGAGGCATAACGTTAGCAGCGCCACCAGGCAGACCAGAGGTGCGGACGCGCGGATCATTCGCCACTCATCGACGGATTCGCTGGGCCATGTTAGTTTTCCACCATGGGCAAACACGAACCCGACATTTTCGATCAGGTCGACAAGGAGGCTGAGGCGCGCGCCGAAGCTGAAGCCGATGCTGACGTCGAAGCGGGCCGCGTTGTCCCGCATGCCCGGGTCCGCGAATGGCTCAAGTCCATTGTCGCCGGCAGTCCAATCCCGACACCCTATTCGTGGCGGAAGTAATTTGGACGGATCGCGCCCTGACGGATGTCGAGGCCATCACGGCCTACATCGGGCAGTTTAGTCCCATCGCTTCGCGAAACATGGCGAGCAGGCTGCTCGCGGCGGGTGACAGCCTTGAGCTGTTTCCATTGCGCGGGCGGACTATGTCAGCCAACCGACGCGAGTTGACAGTTATATCGCCCTACCTGATCCGATATCGTATCGTCGGCGACAGGGTGTTCATCCTTGAAGTGCGCCACGGCGCGCGCCGGCCGGATTGATGTCATCATGACCGCCACCGCTCCCCTCCCTGACGCCGTCGCCACCAACTGGGTCGACCGCCATGCGCCAGTCGGTTTGCGGCCCTGGCTGAAGCTTGGCCGGTTCGACCGCCCGACGGGGATCTGGCTGCTGCTGCTGCCCGGCTGGCAGGGCATCGCCCTGGCGGCGGCGATGGAGCGGCGCCTACCCGACCTTCGCCTGATCGTCCTGTTCGCCGTCGGCTCGGCCCTGATGCGGGCGGCCGGGTGCGCCTTCAACGACATCGTCGACCGCGATATCGACGCCAAGGTGGCCCGCACCGCCGCACGGCCGCTCGCCTCGGGCCAGATCAGCGTCAAGGGCGCGCTGGCCTTCGTCGCCGCCTGTTGCCTGATCAGTTTGGCGATCCTGCTGACTTTCAACTGGGCCACCATCGCCCTGGGCGTCGCCTCGCTGGCTTTAGTGGCTATCTATCCCTTCATGAAGCGGATCACCTGGTGGCCGCAGGCCTGGCTCGGCCTGACCTTCAACTGGGGCGCGCTGATGGGGTTCGCGGCGGCGAGCGGCGGACTCAATGCGGCAGCCCTGCTGCTCTACGCCGGCGGGGTGTTCTGGACCCTGGGCTATGACACCATCTATGCCGTGCAGGATCTGGAGGATGACGCCCTGGCGGGGGTCAAATCCTCGGCGCGGCGCCTGGGCGAGGCGGCGCCACGCGGGGTGCTGATCTTCTATTTCCTCGCCTTGGTGCTGGCGGCGACCGCCTGCATGGCCGGCGGCCTTGGGCCGCTCTTCCTGCCTCTGGTCGTGGTCTATGGCGTCCATCTGATCCGTCAGGCGCGGGCTTTGCGGATCGATGATCCGGTGCTGGCGCTGCGGCTGTTCAAGTCCAACCGGGACGCGGGCCTGATCCTGCTGGCCGCCTTGATCGCCGGCGCCTGGCGCGCGGGATCGCCCTGGTTCGGCTTCTAGCCTACCAGCGCAGGACCAGCGGCCCCAGCAGGGCGCCGATCCCGCCGCAGGCGACGATGCCCAGGGTGTACCAGACCGCGACGAAGGCGGCCGTGCTCTCGCGGCACCAGAGGGCGTAGACGCTCGCGCCCACGCCGCCGGCCAGCAGCCCCGCCGCCATGCCCGCGCGGGTAAGCCTCGTCGGCGCCATGCCCCTCAGGACAATCAGCACCGCGACCAGGGCCGGAATAGCGCTGACGATGATGGCGATGGGACAAAACCGGGCGCTGAGCCCCATCAGGGCGTGCATGCGCATCTGCGGCGGCGTGAACACCAGATTGATCGCCGCAAGGCAGGCGATCGCCGCCAAGGCGCCGACCAGCACCAGACGGCCCGTGGTCGCCCTGGCGCCCGGCCGACCCGCGCGGTCGACCATCATGAAGGCGCCGACCGCGAACCAGGTGGTGTAGGCCGGCTTCATCCAGAAGGGCGCGGTCAGCATCACCCGGGGAAAGTCATGCTTGAAGCCCAGGATGCCGAACACCAGCGCCGCCGCGCCCAGGACGCCCGCCAAGCAGGCCAGCAGCAGCCGGCTTCGGACCCTGCCGGGTGGGATCGGTTCGGCGGCGCCAGCCAGGACGCCGATCAACTCATCCGTCCGCATCGCGCACCCGTTTGGCCATGGACTTCAGGCCCCGATGAACGCTGACCTTCACGGCCGAGACGCTCATGCCGGATTTGGCCGCCGCTTCCTCCATGGAAAGGCCGGTCAGTTTGACGTCCCGCAACAGCTGACTCTGCCGCGCAGGCAGGCTGCCCAGCAGCTTACCTAGGTCGCGGCGCACCGCGCCCTCTTCCGGGTTCTCGGTGGCGAACAGTTCACCAGCATCTTCCAATGGCGCCATGGTCCGCGCGCCCTGACGGCGAAAGTGATCCAGCAGCTTGTAGCGCGCGAGCATATAGGCCCACGGCGTGAACGGCTGGGTCGGGTCGTAGGTCTCGCGCTTCAAGTGAATGGCCAACAGCGTGTCCTGCACCAGATCTTCCATATCGGCCGTCCCCGCACCGAGTCGGCGGCCGAAATAACCTCGCAGATAGCGGCTCATCAGCGTCAAAAGCTCGCCGTGGGCGCCGGCCTCTCCAGCCAACCCCCGCAACATCAACGCCTTGAGCCGTCCTTCCTCGCTCACGCCCTATCTTTCGCCAGTACGCCGCGGCCGTCCCGATCGTTACACGACAGGTCGTCGCAGCCATGCGGCAGTGTCGGAGGAATTGCAACGCCGGCGCCGCTTTGACCCTGCGAACGCGGGCAGGGCCGACGGCGGATCAGCTCATGTGAGGGGTATGTGTCCGCGGCAGCGGCTCGCGGTCACGCTGGCTCGGCGGATCGCCATAAGGCGGCACCGGCGGCAGATTGCGGATCAGGACGTCGGCGAGCAGATGAGCGTCACAACGCACCGTGGGCGTCTCGCCGAACACGGCGGCCCACAACTCCTCGATCGCCTTGCGGCTTGTATCGTCCGAATTCGCCATCGCCTCTCTCAGGACAAGCCCAGTTCAAGCGGCGAACGGGGCGAAAGGTTGCAGCGGGCGGCGCGTTAATCACGCTTTTTGCTCACGGTTAATGGTCGCTAAACAAGATGCGTGGAGGTTGGGGACAGCAAAACGATACGCCTGGAAGTCTTCGCCGGGGCTACGCCTAATCTAGAGTTGGTTCATGACCGAAGCGCCGTCGCGCTCACCGTCGATCGAGTCTGCTGGCGTTCCGGTTCGCCGGGTCGCGCACGAGGTGGTCCAGCTTCCTCTCCCACCGCTCCAGGTCATGCTCGCCGAAGGCGGCGACACCCGCCTGGCGCTTGACCCCATGACCAACCGCAGCCGCTACGGCTGCCCGACGACGCCCGATCCTGGCGTCGCGGATTTTGGATCGGCCACCGCCTCCATCATCTCGCCCGGAGGGTTCGCCGCGGCCAAGGCGCTCCGCCAGCAGCTGGCCGAAGCCGACGCCCGTGAGCCCCGAGCCGTGACCTATGCCCGCGAGATCGATCGCCTGCGCGGAGACTTGAAGAATCTTTGCGGTGTTCAGGACATCGGCGGTCTGGACTTGGTGTTCGCCGCGTCCGGCACTGACCTTCACCTGATTGTCGCCGAATTGGTGTCTGGATCAGCCGCCGCGCCGACGGTCTGCATCAATGTCGAGTCCAGGGAGACTGGCAGCGGCGTACCGGCTGCACTGTCGGGGAGGCACTTCAGCGGATGGACCGCCTTGGGCGCGCCCGTCACCGAGGGCGACGCCTTCGGCGGTGGCGGGACCGAGCTCATCATCCTGAGCGCGCGGGCCCACGACGGCTCGCTGCGGCCGGCGGGCGAAGTCGAGGCGGAGCTCAACGCCGTCGCCAAGACCGCCATAGACGCCGGGCGCAAGGTGTTGCTGACCGTCACGGACGCGTCCAAGACCGGGCTGATTTCGCCGGGGCTGGAGGCGGTGGTCAGCCTGCGCGAGCGGCTCGGCGAGCGGATCGAGGTGTTGGTGGACGCCTGTCAGTTCCGGCTCTCGCCAGCGACCCTGCGCGCCTATTTGGGCCATGGCTTCATGGTGGCGATCACTGGCTCGAAATTCCTCACCGGCCCGACCTTCTCCGGCGCGCTCATGGTCCCGGTGAGCGTGGCCGAGAGGCTGCGCGCCCGGCTGCCGCGCGCCGGTCTGCGGCCCTATTCCGCGCGGGCCGAATGGCCAGCCGGCTGGGTCGCCGGCGCGGCGCTCACCGAGGCGGTCAACTATGGCCTTCTGTTGCGCTGGGAAGCCGCGTTGAGCGAACTGCGGGCCTTCCGCGCCTTGCCGGAATCCGATGTAGATGTCGCGGCGCGTGGCTTCGCCAACGCCGTCGAGGCCCGTCTGGACGCCGATCCGCGCTTCGAACGGCTGGAGACCCGTCCGCTGGACCGTTCAGCTATCGGCGTGGGCGACGGCTGGGACGCGGCGCCCACGGTGTTTAGTTTCATGCTTCGTCATAACCCCGCGCAGGGCGGCGGCTACCTCAGCCTCGCGGCGCATCAGGACGTCTATCGCGGACTGATGTCCCAGCGGGTGCGTCTGGGGCAGCCGGTGCTCTGCGGCGAGCGTGATCGACGGCCCATCAGCGCCCTGCGCCTCTGCAACAGTGCGCGTCTGATCGCCGAGTGTGCGGCATCGGGTGACGCCGCCGCCGCCGTTGGCCGAGCCATGACGGCGCTGGACGCCGCCGCGGACGCGGCCGAGGCGATGTCTCGCCAAGGCCGCATCTAATAAGTTCAGCCTGGAAAGGTCTAGAACGGGATCGTCAGCTTCAGGCCGACGCCCTCGTTGCTGGTGTGGGCGCCATAGTCGCCGAACACCTGGCCCTTGAGGCTGGCGCCCTTGTCGTTGACCAGCTCGACGCCGCCGGAGACATCCGCCAGGGTCTGGTCGCGACGACCGTGGATCACGAAGGGCGCGACGCTGGCGGGCGCGCCATCGAAGCTTGCCGACAGGGCAGGAGACGCGCCAGCCACCAGTTCGCTGACGCCGACCTTCAGATAGGGGCGAAGGATGGTGTTGCGGCCGCTGGCGAACTCGCCGCCCACTTCCAGCGTTGGCCGGACCGTGGCGGATTGTTCGGTGCGTCCGCCGACGATCAGGTTGACCCCGCCCGCGCCGCCGGTCTCGTGAACTCCGCCCAGGCGGACCTGATCGGCCTCGAGTTCCAGCGCCGGCTTCACATACCAGCGGCCGTAGCGCTCGCGATGCGAGATGCGGACGTTCTCCGACCCGAACGTCACCCTCGACTTGCCGTCGATGACGTTGTTGGCCATCGGCAGGTTGATGACGCGGTCGGTCTTGAGGTTTTCTGTCCCCAGCGTCACGGCAGCGGCCACGTCCGCCCAACCCAGATGGGTCTTCAGCGACAAGCCGCCCTGGAACCGCTGGCCCTCGGAGTCGGCGGTGTCGACCGACTGGCTCAGCGTCTCGAAGGAGGCGGCCGCGCCGAGGGTCAGGTTGGGCGCAACGCGCCGTTCCGCGCCGAAGGCCATGCCGCCGTCGCCTTCGCTCGAGCGCAGGGTCTGGCCGGTTTGGGTGACCGTAAGCTGGCGACTGTCCATTCGCACCCAGACGCAGCCGTCGCGCGGCTGGTCAGCCAGGGTTGCGGTGGCCGCGGTGCAGCTGAACATGCCATCGGCGAACCGCTGGGCCGCATAGGAGGCCGAGATCGCCGTATCGAGATAGGGCTCGGGGCTTAGCTGGTCGTAGGCCGCGCCGAGCTGGCCGACCGTCGGGATGAAGAACAGGGCGTTGGCCGTCGGCCGGAACGCCGTTGAGCCGCCCGCGGTCTGGATCGCGTTGATATAAGAGCCGATCGCGTGCTCGTTGGCGTTCAGGCCCGCCGGCGAGAAGTTGATCCCGTAGTTCAGCGTGAGCGCCGTCGCCGAATCGCTCAAACTGTAGGTCGCCACCGCCGACGCCGGCGCGCTCAACGCCAGGGACGAGCCGGTGTAGCCACCCGATGCGGTCAAGATGACCACCGAATGCTGGCCCGGTAGGGCGTAGCCGCCGTTCAGGACACCGACCTTGACCTGGCCGCCCACGATGGCCGCGCCGCTAACGGTCGCCAGGTCGGCTTCGCCGGTCATACCGGTCTTCATCAGGTCGAGATCGACACCGTAGGTCCCGGTCGCGCTCTGGATCAGGTTGCCGGTGATGGCCGTGGTTTGCACTAGGCCGGCGCCGCCGGGACTGAACAGGCCGTCGTTCTGGAACAGGTTGCCCGCGCCGAGCGCCATGGCCGCGCCGGAATAGACCCCGCCCGCCGCCTGGTTGTGCAGGTTGTTGGCGCCCGCGCCCAGATCGATCGAACCGATCAGCACGCCGTCGCTAGTGATCGCTTCGTTTCCGGCGCCGCCGCGCACCGCCCAGCCGTTGATCCCATCGGCGGCCATCACCGTCCCGTGGTTGACCAGGGCATTGGCCGCGCCATCGGCGAACGCGACGCCGGTGGAGTCCGCGCCGGTCCCGCCCTGGACGGTTCCGGTGTTGATCAGGACGCTTTCCGTACCATTGCCGCCTTCGCCGAGGCTTTGGACAAAGACGCCGTCCGACGCCACGCCAAAGGCCCTGGTGTCGCCGCCGATGACCACCGACACCACGCCGCCGGTTCCCGTGCCGCCCGCGCTCTGAGCGAAGACGCCGTAGGCGGCCGAACCCGTCGTGGCGATCTTGCCGTTCTGGTTGACGGTGACCGTCCCGCCCGAGCCCGCGTCGCCGACGCTGCCGGCGAAGTCCAGATAGGAGAGCACCGGCAGATTATTGCCGAGGTTCCCGACAACGCCGCCGCCACCGCCGACGCTCTGGGCGAAAATGCCGGTCGAGGCCGCGCCACTGGTGGAGATGGTTCCGGTGTTGGTCACCAGCACCGCGGCCCCGTCGCCGCCTCCGCCGCCGGACCCGCCAAAGGCCAGACCGATGCCGAGGTCCTGGATGTAGGGCACGTCCACGACCGGCGTATTGATCCCGTTGGGCACGCCGCGCTGCACACCGCCCGCCATGCCGCCGCCGCCGCCGACGCTCTGGGCGAAGACACCCATGGAGTCGTCGCCAGAGGTGGTGATCGCGCCTTCATTGCTGACGGTGACCTTGCCGCCGTCGCCCGCCGCCCCGCCAGAGCCGCCGATGCCGACCGTGCCGGTCGCGCCGGAGGCCGCCGTGCCGCCGACGGCGATCTTGCCGCCGCCGCCGCCGACGCTTTCGGCCCAGATCGCGGTCGAGGACTGACCGTAGGTGGTGATGGCGTTCTGATTGTCTACATTGACCGTGGAGCCATCGCCGCTGGAGCCGGCCGAGCCGCCCAGGGTGACGCTCAGGTTCGATAGCTGGCTGCTTTTGCCGACGACTATGGCGGCAAGTGATCCGGGCGCGCCCAGGAAGTTGCCGAGACCTTCGAGCGTCCCGCCCCCGCCATCGCCGCCGCCGCCGCCGATGCTCTGGGCGAAGATGCCGGTGGCGTTGACGCCCTCGGTGACGATCGAGCCGGTGTTGACGACCTTGACCGCGCCGCCCGCCGAGGCGCCGCCGCCGTCGCCGCCGACGATCACGCGCAGATTGACCTTGTTGCTGGCCTTGTCGCCCGGTTTGCAGACGTCCGGCTCGGGGCAGCTTTTGCCGACGATCATCGACAGGGCGCCGGCCGAGCCGCCTTCGCCGCCGCCGCCGCCGACGCTCTGGGCGTAGATGCCTGCCGAGTCGTCGCCAGTCGTGAACAGGCTTCCCGCGTTGCTGACCGTGACCAGCCCGCCGATGTTGCCAGTCCCGCCGCCGCCGCCAACGCTGACGCTGGCGTTGACCTGCCGGCCCTGCGCGGTGGCGGGATTGGGCGAGATGCCGACAACCGCCGTCAAGGTCGAGCCGCCCACGCCGCCGCCGCCGCCGACGCTTTGCGCCAGGATCGCGTCCGCGGCGTCGCCGGTGGTGGTGATCCCGCTGAGATTCTTCACGGTGACGTCGCCACCGACGCCGCCATCGCCGCCCGCGCCGCCCACGGCGACCGAGGCGTTGACGTTGGAGCCTTCGCCGCGCACGCCGAGGCCGACCGAATAGGCGCCGCCGCCATTGCCGCCGCCGCCGCCAACGCTCTGAGCTTCGATGCCGATCGATTGATAGCCGGCGGTGTAGATGTCGCCTGAGGAGGTGACGCCGACCGCCATGCCGTCGCCGCCTTCACCCGCGCCGCCGCCGAGAGAGACGGACAGGTTCTTGGCGTCCGCTCCGGCCAGCGTGCCGGACACCGACACGCCGCCATCCCCCCCACCGCCGCCAACGCTCTGCGCCTCGATGCCGATGGAATTGTCGCCGAGGGTGGTGATCGCGCCGGAACTGATGACGCTGACCGCGCCGCCGTCATTGCCGCCGCCGCCGCTGCCGCCCAGCGAGACCGAAATCTGCTTGGCCTTGGCGCTGGTGGAGATGTCGCCGGAAACGCTGAGGCCGCCGTCGCCGCCGCCGCCGCCGACGCTCTGGGCGAAGATGCCGCGCGCATTGTCGCCGACCGTTTCGATCGCCGCCTGGCTATTCACGTCGACTTCGCCGGCCGCGCCGCCGGAGCCGCCGTCTCCGCCGAGGGAGACCGACAGGTTCACCGCCGTCTCGCTGTCGGTCAGCGCGCCGGAGAAGCTATAGCCGCCGTCGCCGCCCTTGCCGCCCACGCTTTGCGCGAGGAGGGCCGTCGACCCCAGGCCCGCCGTGTAGAGTTGGCCAATGGTGGTGACCTGGACCTGCCCGGCCGTACCGGCCGCGCCGCCGGTCCCGCCAAGCGAAAGGCTGATATTCGAGCCATCGCCGGTGGCGAGGCTCAAGGAGCCGGAAAATCCACCCGCGCCGCCGCCGCCGCCGACACTCTGGGCGAAGACGGCATAGGCGCCGGCGCCATAGGTCGCGATGGTTCCGGCGCTGTCGAGCGTGACCGCACCGCCGGTATTGCCGGTCCCGCCGGTCCCGCCGAGCGAGGCCGAAATGCTGGTGTCTTCGGCCGCGAACGAGCCGGAGGCGCTGAAGCCGCCGTCGCCGCCGCCGCCGCCGATGCTTTCGGCCAGCAGGCCATAGGCCTGAGCGCCGTAGGTGGTGATGTCGCCGGTCGAGATCAGGTTGACCGCGCCGCCCGTCCCGCCCGTGGCGCCGGAGCCCCCCAGGCTTACGCTGGCGGCATTCTCGTCGCCGCCGGCCAGGGAGACGGAGAAGCCGCCACTACCGCCGCCGCCGCCGATGCTCTCGGCCAGGGCGCCGACCGCACGATCGCCCTGCGTGGTGATGTCGCCGATATTGGTCAGGTCGACTTCGCCGGCATAGGCGCCCGTGCCGCCGCTGCCGCCCAGCGCCACCGACAGGGCCGAACCGGCGGTAGACGCCGCGATGGAGCCGGAGAAGCCGCCGTCGCCGCCGCCGCCGCCGATGCTTTGCGCAACCAGGCCGTCGGCGCCCGCGCCGTCGGTGAAGATGGCGCCGGTGGACTTGAGAATGACGTTGCCGGCGTTGGCGCCAGGGCCGCCGTCGCCGCCGAGGCTGACGCCGATGCCGGCCGCTCCTGTAGTGAAGGAGCCGGTGACACTGAATCCACCCGCGCCGCCGCCGCCGCCGATGCTCTGAGCCACGACGCCGTCGGCGCCGTCGCCCCAGGTTGTGACGCCGCCAACGCTGCCCACCGTGACACTGCCAGCGGAACCGCCGACGCCGCCCTTGCCGCCAAGGCCGAGCGCGCCAGAGAATTCCCCGCCGGCCGCCACCGCCACGCTGAAGCCGCCATCGCCGCCGCCGCCGCCAAGGCTTTGAGCCAGGATGCCGTACGACTGGGCGCCCGTGGTCTCGATGTTGGTCCAGCTGTTAAGCACCGCGCCGCCAGAAGACCCGCCCGGACCGCCACCGCCGCCGACCGCCGCGTCGAGGGCGACGCCGTCGGACCCGGACACCGCCACCGCGAAGCCGCCATTGCCGCCGCCGCCGCCGATGCTCTGCACTGCGATCGCCACGGAATCGTCGCCCGTGGTCAGGATGGTTCCGTTATTGCCGACGGTGACCAGGCCCGCGTCGCCGCCCTTGGCGCCGCTGCCGCCGACAGCCACGGCCGCCGAGAAGTCCGGACCCACCGATCCGGCAAAGGCATAGCCGCCGTTGCCGCCGCCGCCGCCCACGCTTTGGGCCAGCACGCCGTCCGAGCGGTCGCCGCTGGTGACGATGTTAGCGTTGGCGCTGGAGGCGGTGTTCAGAAGGTTGACGTTGACGATGCCGCCGTCGCCGCCGGAATTGCCCTGGCCGCC
>Ga0302314_10020980_pt1 | contig 10783 bp, 7 predicted proteins | sample III_Palsa_N2_3_FD_200533 | JGI IMG/M metagenome (GOLD analysis project Ga0302314, IMG submission 200533) | Peat permafrost microbial communities from Stordalen Mire near Abisko, Sweden - III_Palsa_N2_3 | ecosystem: Environmental > Terrestrial > Soil > Palsa > Peat permafrost | place: Sweden... | reverse complement strand
AGCGTGAACAGCATCCGCGCCTGAAGGCTGTCCATGCCGGCGACGGGCGGGGCGTAGGTGTTGATCGCGTACCAGATCGCCACCGCGACGATCGCGCCGATGGCGATGAAGACGATCCCCGCGCGCCGCTGGATGCGGAAGTCCACATTGGGCGCTGGACTGTCGTTCACGTCATCGCCTCCCCGGCAGGTGATTTTGTTGCGCACATTGGTGCGCCGGGTCGCCGCTTCTGTCGACGCCCGATCTAGCGAAGCGGCGGCGGCATGGTCTAGTTTGGAGATTACCGATCCGGGGAGAGTCCATCCATGCGCCGTCGCAGCTTTATCGCCGCTATTCCGGCCGCTGCGGCGGCGACCACCCTGGCGGCCAACAGTTCGCCGGCGGCGGCGCAGGTAGGGGAAGGCGCGATGCCGAAGACAGGATCTAAACCGCTGCCGCCCTATCAGCCTGCCAGCGCCGACAAGTTCATCCGCCCCGACGTGCGCGCTGGCGACCGGCCGGCGGGGGCCAGCTTCGCCTCGCGCTCGGCGGTCTATGGCCTGAACGGCGCGGCGGCGACCATGCATCCGCTGGCGACCCAGGCGGCGATCGGCATCCTGAAGAAGGGCGGCTCCGCCGTCGACGCGGCCATCGCCGCCAACGCCTGCCTGGGCTTCCTGGAGCCCACCAGCGCCGGCATCGGCGGCGACTGTTTCGCCATGCTGTGGGACCCGAAGATCAAGCAGGTGGTCGGCATGGCCGCCTCGGGGCGTTCCCCCAAAGCCCTGACGCTGGAGATCGCCCGCGCCCGGGCGGTGAACGGCCATCTGCCGGCGCATGGCGCGGTGTCGGTCTCGGTCCCCGGCGCGCTGGACGGCTGGTGGACCCTGCACCAGCGCTACGGCAAGCTGAAATGGGCCGAGCTGTTCGAGCCGGCCATCGAGTTGGCGGAGGCCGGAGTCGGCGTTCCGCAGATCATCGCCTACTACATCCGCCTGGCGATGGCCCAATTCACCAAGCCGGGCTCGGGCATAGAGGAGACCGCCAACGCCCAGCACACCTGGGGCGCCGGCCCCGCCGACGGCGGCTATTTCCGCAATCCGGACCTGGCCCGCACCTATCGCATGATCGCCGAGGGCGGCCGCGACGCCTATTACGAAGGCCCCATCGCCCACACCATCGAGGCCTATTTCAGGCGCATCGGCGGCTGGATGACGGTGGAGGATCTGAAGGCCCAACACGCCGAATGGACCACGCCGCTCGCCACCACCTATCGCGGGGTGACGGTGCATGGCCTGGGCGCCAACACCCAGGGGCTGACCACCCTGCAGATGCTGAACATATTGGAGAATTTCGACCTGCGCGGCGCGGGGTTCCAGTCGCCGGAGAGCCTGCACCTGCAGATCGAGGCCAAACGGCTGGCCTATGAGGATCGTGGCCGCTACTACGCCGACCCGCACTTCTCCAAGGTCCCCACCGACTGGCTGAACTCCAAGGAGTACGCCGCCCAGCGGGCCAAGCTGATCACCCCGGGCAAGATCCTCACCCCCGTCCATCCCGGCCAGGCGCCGAGCCAGGGCGACACCACCTATTTCTGCGTCGCGGATCAGGACGGGATGATGATCTCGATGATCCAGTCCAACTTCCGCGGCATGGGCTCGGGCCTGGTAGCCGATGGCCTGGGCTTCATGTTTCAGGACCGCGGCCAGTTGTTCTCGCTCAAGGACGGCCACCCGAACATCTATGCGCCGGGCAAGCGGCCGTTCCAGACCATCATACCCGGGTTCGCCACCAAGGACGGCGCGCCGTGGCTGGCGTACGGAGTCATGGGCGGGGACATGCAGCCGCAAGGGCAGACCCAGATCATCGTCAACCGCGTCGACTACGGCCTGGACGTCCAGGCGGCCGGCTGCAGCCCGCGCTGGCACCATGAGGGCTCGTCGGAATCCATGGGCGAGGACCCGCCCGGCCTCGGCCCCACCGGCCTGCTGCACCTGGAATCCGGCGTGCCGGCCGCCACCCGCGCGGCGCTGATAGATATCGGCTGGATCATGGGGCCGTCCGACGGCGGCTTCGGCCGCTACAACTGCATCGAGCCGCACGCCAGCGAAGGGCGTCGCATCTACGGCGCCGCCAGCGAGATGCGCGCGGACGGGCTGGCGCTGGCGTATTGACGGGGGCGGTGGAAACGCTTCAGACGGCGCGCCGGAAGCGGATGCTCCGGACGTCTAAGATGGGGGAAAGCGGCCTTGTGGTCCCTAGTGATTCACAGGGGCGGGGAATGTCAAAGCGGCCCAGGTGCAAGCAAGAATTGCTGCGCTCAGCAGACCCATTAGCACCCAGTATGATTTTGGTTTTTTGGCGCGGCTGACCCAGCCTGCACGACCGGAAGGCCTTTCCAAATAAGGCCGATGGCCAGGAATATGGCTAGGGCCGCCACTACGCCCCAGAGTGGATTGATTGGCATTCGCCCCCCGTCTTCGGTTGCCTTCGGGAAAGCTTATGCTGGTGCCATTCCGGCAAAGGAAGGAGTGGCGGGACCGGGTCGCCCCAATTTCTCCTTGGGGTCCGAAGCGGATATAAGGACCCTGCCCGAAAGCAAACCCTCTAAACCCGCATCACCCCGGTCATCACCTTCTCGAACACCGTCTTCGTCACCTTCACATAGCCCTTCGCCGGATCGCGCACATAGACCGGCTGCTTCACCACCGCCGGGTCGAAGCCTTCCTCGACCAGGTCCATCTTGCGGTACTTGAACGTGCCGGTGACTTCGATCTCCGGCTGCAGGCGGATGAAGACCGGCCTCGCATACGGTGGCATTTCGGCGTCGATCTTTTCGGCCAGGGTCTTGATGTCGAAGCCGTCGCCGACAACCAGGGAGGCCATGCCGGCGCGGCCGTCCAGGTCGGCGACCCTGACGCCATAGACCGTCGCCTCCTTCACGCCGGGGATCAGCGCCAGGCATTCGCTGACCTCGCTGGTGGAGACGTTCTCGCCCTTCCAGCGGAAGGTGTCGCCGATGCGGTCGACGAAGTAGAAATAGCCGTCCGCGTCCTGGCGCATCAGATCGCCGGTGGCGAACCAGGCGTCGCCCTTTTCGAACACGTCGTGCAGGATCTTCTTCTCGCTGGCGGCCTTGTCGGCATAGCCGCTGTAGTCGGTGCGCACGTCGCCGCCGATCGCGCCCAGGCATTCACCGACATCGTCCACCCCCGGCGCCGAGCACAGGCCTGTAGGCCCACGGAACGGCTGTTCGACCTCCACGTCGAACTGCACCAGCCGGACATTGAAGCGCTTCTTCAGATAGCCGGGGATGCGGCCGATGGCGCCGACCTTGCCGTCGAAGTTGAACATCGAGACGTTGCCTTCGGTGGAGCCGTAGAACTCCAGCACGTCGGGAATACGGAATCGGTCCACCAGCATCTGCCATACATCGGGGCGCAGGCCGTTGCCGAAGGCCAGGCGCAAGGCGTGGTCGGTCTCCCCCGGCCGGGTCTCCTGGTTCACCAGATAGCGGCCCAGCTCGCCGATGTAGACGAACATGGTGCAGGCCTCGCCTCGGATATCCTCCCAGAACTGGCTGGCGGAGAACCGCTTCTTCAGCACCACCGAGCCGCCGGCCATCAACGCCGCGCCCATGCCGCACAGGCCGCCGGTGGCGTGATAGAGCGGCAGGGTGACATAGACGCGGTCGTCCGGCCTGGCGTTCGTCGCCCCGGCGAAGGCGCGCATATAGAGCTGCGCCCGCATGTGGCTGATCTTGGCCGCCTTGGGCAGGCCGGTGGTGCCGGAGGTGTAGATGTAGAGCGCGGTGTCGTGAGCCTTGACGCCCTCGCGGCCAGCCTTGTCCGGGCGCAGCTGGCTGCAGCTTTTCAGCGCCTTGACCAGGTCGCGCTGGTCGCCATGCGCCTCCCCCAGGGTCCACTGCACGGTGTGCTTGGCCAGGTCGTCCTTGACCGCCATGAACACCGGCGCGGTCTCGCCGTCGACGATCACATGGCCCGCGCCGGCGATGTTCAGGCAATGCACCAGGGCCTGACCAGCCAGGCTGTTGTTGATCAGCGCCGAGACCACGCCGATCTTTGAAAGGCCGTACCAGATCGGCAGATAGTCCATGCGGTTGGGCAGGAACACCGCCACGGTCTGGCCGCGCCGCAGCCCCTGGCCCTTGGCCCAGTGGGCGAAACGGTTGGCGGTGGCGTCCAGCTCGCCATAGGTGATCGTCCTGCCCTCGAAGGTGATGGCCCGGCGCTCGCGCCAGGCGTCGACCGCGGCCTCCAGGTCGTCACAGATCAGGTTGGTCGAGTCCGGCGTAATGGACTTCACCCGCTTCAGCGTGCGCAGCAGCCCGCGAATGAACTTCACCTCGCGCCGGATACGCGCACGCCAAGGCAAGGGTCTTGTGTCCACCATAGTTCAAGCATTGGGCGAGCGCCCGCATCCGGTCAAGGCGAGGCGTGCGACGATTTCATGAGATGGACGAAGGCGTTGCGTCCGCGCCGCGCCCTGCACGGGATGACGGCGCCCATCGATGCCGCTAAGGGAGGGCTCGCTTTTCGCTTGAGCCGGCCCCCTCGCACCGTTCCATGGCCTTTTTTCGCAACCGCATCGTCAACCTGCTGAACATCCACTATGGCGTCTTCGCCCTGGTGATGAGCGGCGGCGGGGCCTTCTATGCGGTCTTCCTGCTGAAGACTGGCGTGCCGGCGCGCCTGGTGTTCCTTGCGCTGGCCGCCATCAACCTTGGCCGGTTCATTCTCCGTCCAATGGTTCCGGCGCTGGCAGCCCGGTTCGGACTGAAGCCGCTCCTGATCGCCGGCACGCTGGTGGGGGCGAGCCAGTATTTCTTCCTGGCCCGGGTCGACGGCGTCGGGCCCTGGCTGCTTGCGCTGATCGTAGTCTCCTCCATCGGCGACACCCTCTACTGGACCACCTACCACGCCTATTTTGCCTCCCTGGGCGATGATGAGCATCGCGGCCACCAGGTCAGCGCGCGCGAGGCCCTCGCCCAGGTGGCGGGCATCATCGGGCCGCTGGTCACCGGCTGGGCGCTGACCGTCTATGGGCCGAAACTGGCGTTCGGGATCACCAGCGTGCTGATGCTGGCGGCGGCCCTGCCCTTCCTGGGCACGCCCAACGTCAGGGTCGCCAAGTCGGTCCCCGGCGCCTGGCGCGCCGCGCGGCCGGGCGTCTTGCTGTTCATGGCCGACGGCTGGATCTCCGCCGGCTTCTTCTGGGCCTGGCAAATCACCCTGTTCATCACCCTGGGGCAGAGCTTCAGCGCCTATGGCGGCGCCATGGCCCTGGCGGCGGTGGTCGGCGCGGCGAGCGGGATGGTGCTGGGCCGGCTGATCGACGCGGGCCATGGGACGCGGGCGGTATATCTGGCGATGGCGGTCTTCACGCTCACCACCGCCTTCCGGCTGGCCAGCCAGGGTCACCCGGCCCTAGCCGTCGCCGCAAACGCCTGCGGCGCCTTCGTCTCCTGCCTCTACATGCCGACGATGATGACGCCGGTCTACACCCTGGCCAAGGCGGCGCCCTGCACCCTGCGCTTCCACGTGGCGACGGAGGGTGGCTGGGATGTCGGCGCCTCGGCGGCCTGTGTTGTGGCCTCTGGCCTCATGAGCCTGGGCGCGCCGCTGTCGGTGGCGATGGCGCTGTCATTCCTCGGAATAGGCGCTTCGACTATCCTGCTGCTACGCTACTATGCGGGTCAGCCTGACGCCGCCGCCGTCGCCCTTGGGGGAACCACGCCGTGACCAAGCCGTCCCACGACAAGGGCCGCCGCGACATGCTCAAACTGGCCGCCGGCGCGGCGGCGGGCGCGGCCGCCATGCCGCCGTCGATCGCCCAGGCCCTCGCCCTGCCGGCCAGCGGCAAGACCGGAACGATCAAGGATGTCGAGCACGTGGTGATCCTGATGCAGGAGAACCGCGCCTTCGACCACTACTATGGAACCCTGCGCGGCGTGCGCGGCTACGGCGATCCTAGGCCAATCAAGCTGCCCAGCGGACGTTCAGTGTGGGAGCAGCCGACCAAGGACGGCCGCGGCGTCGTCAGCCCCTTCCGCCTGAACGCCGAGACCACCGGCGCGGAGAACCTCTACAGTCTCGACCACAGCTGGAAGGGCAGCCACGCCAAGTGGATGCGGTACGACGCCTGGATCGGGGCCAAGAGCCCGCTGACCATGGGCTATTTCACCCGCGCCGACGTGCCCTACTACTACGCCCTGGCCGACGCCTTCACCATCTGCGACGCCAACTACTGCTCCATCTTCGGCCCGACCAATCCCAACCGCCTGTTCCTGTTCAGCGGCACCAGCGGGCTTGCGGCCGGAGACGACGGCAAGATCGTGATCGAAAACCCCGATCACCTGGAGGCCAACGAGCGCGCCGATCCGCTGAAGGACTCCAAGTGGACGGGCATCGCCTGGACCACCTACGCCGAGCGGCTGCAGAAGGCCGGCGTGTCCTGGAAGGTCTATCAGGAGTACGACAACTACGGCGACAACGCCCTGGCCTTCTTCGCCAGCTTCCGCGGGATCGGGCCGGAGTCGGAACTCTACCAGCGCGGCCGCGCCTGGTCGCCGGGCTCCAACGCCGCCAACGCCAAGACCGCCGACGGCGAGCATCTGGTCGCCCAGTTCGCCGCCGACGTGAACGCCGGGACCCTGCCCCAGGTTTCCTGGATCGTCGCGCCCTACCTGCTCTGCGAACACCCGCAGGCCAGCCCGTCGGCGGGCGAGCACCTGACCGCGCGCCTGATCAGCGCCCTGGCGGACAAGCCCGAGGTCTGGGCCAAGACGGTGTTCATCCTGAACTACGACGAGAACGACGGCTTCTTCGACCATATGCCGCCACCCATCCCCGCCACCGGCCCGGCCCTCGGCAAAAGCACGGTCGAGGCGACCTATGAGGTCTATCACGGCGAACCCGTGGGCCTTGGGCCGCGCGTGCCGATGATCGTGATCTCACCCTGGACCAAGGGCGGCTATGTCAACTCCCAGGTGTTCGACCACACCTCGGTGCTGCGGTTCCTGGAGACCCGGTTCGGCGTCGCCGAGCCGCACATCACCCCCTGGCGCCGGGTCATATCCGGCGACCTGACCAGTGTGTTCGACTTCGCGGGCGCCAATCGCCGGCCCCTGGCGCGGCTGCCGGACGCCGCGGCGCTCGCGGCGCGGGCGGAGAAGATGCGAAAAATCCCCTGGCCCAAGGTCCCCAATCCGCCCGAGCCGTTGCCGCGCCAGGAAGCCGGCGTGCGCCCGGCCCGCGCCCTGCCCTATGCCTTCGAGGTCGCCTCGCAGGCCAAGGCCGACGCGGTGCGCCTGACCATCGCCAACACCGGCGCGGCCGGCGCGGCCTTCAACCTCTATCCGGCCGGCGTCGGCGAGCCGCGCTTCTATACGGTCGAGGCCGGCAAGTCGGTGGACGACGACCTGCCGGTGGGGCCGGATGGCTATCATGTGGAGCTGCACGGCCCGAACGGCTTCCTGCGCACCCTGCGGGGCCCGGCGGGCCAGACCGGACCAGAGGCGCGCGCGCGGTTCGATCCCAAGACCGGCCGCCTGGCGGTGACCCTGCGCAACGACGGTCCGCAGCCGGTGACCCTGGAGCTGGCGATGGTGGATTATCTGCCGGGCAAGCCGCGCCGACGCCTGGTGGAGCCGGGGACGGAGGTGGTCGAAGCCATCGACCTGGCCGCGAGCCACCACTGGTACGACGTCAGCGTTACCTGCGTCGAACTTCCCGGCTTCGAACGCCGCTTCGCCGGCCACGGCGAAGACGGCCGCCCCAGCATCAGCGACCCGGCGCTGGGCCGGCAGGCGTAGGCGCGCCCAAAGGTCGGCGCCGTGAAATCCGGCGCTCAACGACCCACGTCTGCGTAGCGGCCAGGCCCCCTAAATCCCCGCCGACGGCAGGCGGAACCTCACCACGCCGCGGGAGAAATCCAGCGACACCCGGTCGAACCGGCTGAGCACGTCCATGCCGAGCAGGATCGCCGGCCGCTCGGTCAGGCCCCACATGGCAAAGGTGTGCAGGTCGACGAAAGCCACCGGCCAGACCGGCAGCCTGAAGCCGCCGACCCGCAGATTCGGCAGATCGGCGTACTCCGCCTCCATGGTCTGGCCCGTGGCGCTGATCACCGGGACCTTCAGCCACTTCAGCGACCGATCATGCTCGGAGCAGAAATGGTGCAGAGCCATGTTGCCGATCGTCGTGTCGGAGCCGGAATCGATGAAGGCTGTCACCCGCACGCCCGCCAAGTCGGCGTCGACCATGGTCAGCTGACCGTCGCGCCGATAGGCGTGGACCGCGACCTCGTAGGTTCCTCCCCATCGGGGCGCCGCGCCGATCACCAGCTGCTGGGCGCGGAAATCCAGCGTCACGCACTGGTCGCCGATGCGGTCGAGGCCAAGCAACCCCTGACCCCCGATGGCGCCGGACGGCAAAAGCGACACCGGGCCGCGCCGGCCAGTCCGGTCGCCGACCGTCAGGCTGGCGAACGCCGTCGGCGCCATCTGCATGCCGGCGACCCCTTGCACGGGCTCCAGCTCGCCCTCGGGCAGGCCGAGCTTCATGGCCAGCTCGGCGGCGATGACGGTGCGGTTGGCGCCGGTGTCGACCACGAAGGGGAACGGACCCTGGCCCTCGACCCGCACCGGCGCGGTCATGCGACTGGTCCAGTCGATCCCTGCGCCGACGCTGGTCTGTGGAACGCCCGGCGAGCCGGGCGGGGGCACGATCGGCGGCGGCTCGGGGGTGATGGCCAGCGCCCGTCCCGCCGGCCATAGCGCGGCCCCCGCCAACAGGGCGGCGACGTGGCGGCGATCGGCGTGGAGCGGCGTCATGGCCGTCTTCCCGGGTTCCTCGGGAGAACAGCCTACACCCTTTTCAAGCGGGACCTAGACGGTTCGAGCGCTCTCGAATCGTCCGGGTTTGACCAAGACGCCTAGTGGTGGACGGCTTGCTGCTCGCGGCGCTCCTCGCGCTGGCGCTCCCGTTCGCGCTTCTTCTTGACGGCCAGCTCGTGGCCGACGACGCAGCCCACGGCGGCGCCGGCGAGGGCGTGGTGGTGGGCGAAGTGGCCGGCGACGCCGCCGACGACCGCGCCGCCGACGCATCCCGCCTGGGCCGATCCCGAGATCATGGCCAGCGCCAAGGCGCCGGCGACCAATTTGGCCTTCATGGAAAATCCTCCCGACCGTCCCGCAAGCCGGGACGCGTATGTCGTCCCAGATATGGCGCTGCGGGCCGCCGGGTCAATTGCCAGCGACAGCCGCGGCATCGACCTTGAAGGTTTCGGCCAGCACCGGCGCGCGGGCCTTGCGGGCGATGGCGGCCTTGTGCGCGGCGGCCAGCATCAGCTTGGCGGCCATGACCGGACCCGGCCGCGCCTGGATCTTCGGCGTCCAGCCCAGGTGGCTGCGTATCAGACCATTGGCATGCAGCACATTGGCCCGCACCCTTGCCCGCGGGGTCATGAACTCCATCGACACCGAGACGTTCATCATCGGTCCGTTGTCGACCCGGTGCGGGCAGTTCTGCGCCCAGGTGATCATGTCGCCAGGATTGAGCGCGCGGGTCTCGGCGATGTCGTCCCACGCCGGCGTGAACGGCATCTGGCCCTCGGCGCTCCCGTGCACGCAGCGTTCAAGCCAGGCCGGCTGCACGTAGGGCTCCGTCCGCGGATAGAACCAGATCTGCTTTTGCCCCCGCACCTGCCACAGCGACGAGAGCGGCACATCCAGGTGATAGAAGACCCGCGCCTTGGGGGAGGAGATCAGAAGACCCAGATCGCGGTTCAGGATTTTGGTCTTGAACACCGTCTCCTTCTCGGATGCGATCTCGTCGCACAGGGCGGCGAACTCGGGCAAATGCTGGTTGGCGTGGCGCAGGTTCAGCCACAGCCGGCCTTGCCTGACCGCCTCCAGCAGCCGCTCGCCGCTCATGGCGCCGGCCGAGCCGCGCCGCCAGGAGCGCCAGTCTTCCAGGTCTTCGCCCATGGTGAAGACGCCCAGCGCCTCGCGCGGGTAGCGGTCCAGGATCGACGCCAGGCCCTCGTCGGAGAACATTGGCCATTCGTGCAGGCCGTGGCGAAAGCCGATCAGCCGGCGCTCGAACCCGGCGACCTCGCCCTGGTCCCAATCGGCTACGACAGCGCCCATGGCCCGCTCCGTGTCATCGGGGTTTGCTCGCGCCGGCGACCGCGGTCGCCCAGCGTGCTCATCGCGTGGACCGCGCCCTGCAGCCGTCCGCTAAAGGTGAGTTCCACCGCGCTGATCTGGTCCAGCCGGCGGCGCACGCGTCCCGCGCCCGGGGCCGTCCAGACAGACTCGAAGGATTTGGCGAAGCGGCCGCCCAGGGTCGGGGCCGTGGCCAAGCCCGCGCCGATCATGACGCGGTCCAGGGCGAACATCTGCTTCCAATGGTCGTTGCTGGCGCCGAGGTCATAGACGCGCAGGCCAAGCCCGGTCATGGCGCCGATGGCCCCGATCTGGTGGACCAGCCCCGGCGAATAGGCCTTCAGGTCCGGATCGACAGAGCCGATCCAGGGGTGAAACCAGTCGCCCAGGCGCACGCCGAAATGGGCCGCGACCAGCCGTTCGCCGGCATAGAGGCTGACCATCAGGCCTTCGAACGCGCCGCCGCGGGTCTCGTACAGCCGGCGCATCAAGGCTCTGGCCCAGTCGGGCCCAAGAAAATCGTGCAAACCGGACTCGGCGATCTGCCGCCGCTTCCAGCCCATCAGGGCCCCGAACGCCGCCGGGTCGGCGTCATGGGCGACCAGGCGCACGGGG
>Ga0302314_10020976_pt1 | contig 10784 bp, 8 predicted proteins | sample III_Palsa_N2_3_FD_200533 | JGI IMG/M metagenome (GOLD analysis project Ga0302314, IMG submission 200533) | Peat permafrost microbial communities from Stordalen Mire near Abisko, Sweden - III_Palsa_N2_3 | ecosystem: Environmental > Terrestrial > Soil > Palsa > Peat permafrost | place: Sweden... | reverse complement strand
CGGCTGGGAGGCCGGCTGGATGTTCCTGAACCTCCGCTTCCTGCTCGTGGCCGGCACCATCGCCGCCCTGGCCGGCTTCGCCTGGAGCCGGCCCGGCGCGGACGGCTCGGACCCGGCTCTCCTGGCCTCCTGCCGACGGCGGCTGCGCTGGGAGATGCTGGCGGTGAGCTTCCTGGCGCTCTCGGCCGAGCCACCCAGCTGGTTCCTGGCGCACATCGCCGACCAGACCACCGCCAACCGCCTGGCGACCTTCTCGGTGACCGTGATGTGGACGCTCTTGGCCAGCGCCTGGCTGACCCTGGGCTTCGTCAATCGCCTGCGGGTGCTGCGCCTGGGCGCTCTGGGTCTCTACGCGCTGACCGCCGCCAAGCTGCTGGTCATGGACATGGCGCAGTCGCAGCAGCTCTACCGCATCCTGGCCTTCTTCGTGGTCGGCATCGTCTTCATGGTCGCGGCCTATGCCTATCACATCATGGAGCGGCGCCTGGGCGCGCCCGCTCCCGCGCCCATGCCCGCGCCCCCACCGGTTGATGATCCGAAGGATGTGGCCGGCACCTGATCAGCGCAGGCGCGCGGCCACGTAGAGCGTCGGGCCGGTGAGATCGCTCGCGGTCATCTGCTGGGTGTCCCACATGCCCAGGACCTCGAAGCCGGCCGTGGTCAGAAGGGCGCGCAGCTCCTGGGGAAACAGCATGCGGTAGCGGCAGAAGTCGCTCACTACCGGAGCTCCCGGGATGGTCCAGACGCGCTCGCGGATCAGATGCTGGCGCAGCCGGTCGAAGGTGATGGTGTGCTGCGCGGTGGCGGTGAAGCCGGGGACATCGATCGCTAGCGTGCGCGAGGTGCTGGCGCGGCCGCCGGGCAGGAAGGCGCTGGCATTGGTCAGATCCAAAAGCAGCAGGGTGCCGCGATGCGCATGGCGGACCAGGCTTGCCACCGTGGCGGTGAGATCGTCCTGCTCCAGGGCATACAGCAGGGTCGAGCCGAAGCTGATGATGGCATCGAAGGTCCGTCCCAGGTGCAGGGAGCGCATGTCGCCCTGCGCCAGGCGCAGGTGCGGCCGCAGCTGCTGGGCATAGGCAATGGCACGCTCCTGGAAATCCACGCCCCAGCAGTCGGGGATCTGACGCGACAGGACGTTCAGGTCACGGGCCGTGCCACAGCCGATATCCAGGACCGAGCCGGGCAGCGTCGGCAGGTAGGCACCCCAGGCGCGCAGGCAGAACTTCGGGGTACCCTCATCCGGCTCGGGATAGATGAGCTCGTAGAGCTCGGGCCGGTCATAGAGCAGGTTGCGGGTCGAGTCGTGCATGGGGTCCGCCGCCAAAGGGTGAGAGACATCGGTGAGTCAATGACTGGTGAGCAGGTGAATCGGTGTGTCGGTATGTCGGTGTGTCGGGAGGGAGAGGTGGTGACCGGCCGTCAGCTCACGCGGGATCGCGGCTGAGGATCTCCTGCACGAAGGTCGTCTTCGCGGCGGTATAGGCCTCGCGATCGGAATGATGCCGCAGCGCCAACTCGTCCTTCAGCTGCACGTAGCGCTGCGCCTGCTCGGGATGGGACCGGAGATGATCGCGAAAGCGCAGGGAGAGCAGCGGCTCCGAGCCCGGCTCGGCCACGTGCACATGGTGCGTCCGACCGGGGCCGGCGGGTGGCAGGCCTTTGACGAAGAACAGCCGATCGGTCTTGGGATTGTCGGCCCAGAAGGCGTAGCCCAGCGCCTGCAGGCGGTCCGGAAGGAGCAGGCGCGCTTGCGGTAGCGACGGGACGATCATGAGGATGTCGATGATCGGCTTGGCGCGCAGGCCCGGGATGGCGGTGCTCCCGATGTGCTCGATGGCGATCACGCCGTCGCTGGCGACGAGTGCGCGCAGGCGGATCGCTTCCGCGACGAACTGCGCAGGCCACTGATGGTCATAGGCGACCAGTTCGACCGCATCCATGTGCACCGTCCCCTGCTGCGCATGGTGGCACGTCCATGACGCGTGACCAGTCCTGCCGGTCAGCCTGTGGCGCTGTGGCTAGCCAGGCGACTTTCCGACCATGGGGCGGAGCCTGATCACCGCTTCGTCAGAAGCCCAGGGAGCACGGCCTGGACATGTGACCGGGACGCAGGCCTTGGCAAGCCCCGAGGACGCAGCGGTGCTCAACCACTTCTTCGCATTGCAGCCGGACTCGGCACCATAGGAAGCCTGATGCCGCCGGCCGATGGCCGGTCCATACCCGCCGCAGTGTCCTTCTGGGGAGCTGTGTCATGGTTGAGCCCAGATGCGGATTGAGAACGTGCGGGAGGCACGATCATCCGCCGCGCGGGACCTGCCATGAACGAGACTCAGATCCGTGAACGCCTGGCGAAGATCAAAGCGCTGTTCGAGGGTGCGACAAGCGATGGTGAACGCGGCGCGGCCGAGGCCGCCCTGCACCGCATCAATCAGAAGATGGCCCAGGCCCAGGGGATGGCCACGGTCGAGGAGGTCCGCTGCTCCCTGTCGAGCACCTGGTCCATGCGTCTTTTCATCGCGTTGTGCCGGTCGAAAGGCCTACGGCCGTATCGCTATCCGCGCATGCGTCGCACCTCGATCTGCATCAAGATCGACCGCGCGAGCCTCGACCATCAGCTCTGGCCCGAATTCCTGCAGATGAACAGCGTGCTGACCCAGTATCTGGATCAGCTTGCTGACCACATCATCAGCGAATGCATCAATCCCGATGCGGCTGACGCGGATCTCGTCGCAGGCCTACCGGCCCCCACGGCCGGGTCAGAGCGTTCCGCATAACGGGGCAGCGTGCGCCCCGTGTCCGAGCGTGATCTCAATCACGCTAGGCTGCGCAGGGCGGGCCCGGTAGACTGTCCACGTGTCGGGCGACTGCGATCGCCCTGGGAGGACATGGTGGGGCGGTCACGCGGCGCACTGGTCATCGGCACTTCCGGCTGGCATTACCGGCACTGGCGCGGGAATTTCTATCCCGACGGCCTTCCGACCACGCGCTGGTTCGCCTATTACCGCTCCGTCTTCACCAGCGTCGAGATGAATGCGACCTTCTATCGGCTGCCGAGCGTGCCGGCGGTCCAGGCCTGGAAGAGCCAGGCTCCGCCTGGCTTTCGCTACGCCATCAAGGGGTCGCGTTTCATCACCCACAACAAGAAGCTCGCCGACCCCCTGCCGTCATTGCAGCGTTTCCATGACGTCATCTCCCATCTCAAAGAGACGCTGGCGGTCATCCTGTTCCAGCTGCCGCCGTCCTGGGGCCCGAATCTGCCACGCCTGGCGGCATTCCTGACCGCATATCGGCGGATCTTCCCGACCACGCGCATGTGCCTGGAGTTCCGCAATCAGCAGTGGTACGGCGCCGCAACCGAGCGCCTGCTGCGCGACGCCGGAATCGGATTTTGCATCTACCAGCTCAATGGCCATGACTCGCCGCCGCTGGTCACGGCTGACTTCGCCTATGTCCGACTGCATGGCAGCGGTGGACGCTACAGCGGAGCCTATGACCGCGCCGCCCTGCGGCCGTGGGCGGAACGTATCCGCTCCTGGCGGGCACAGGGCCTCGACTGCTTCTGCTATTTCGATAACGATATCGGAGGGGACGCACCCCGTGATGCGACGCTCCTGCGCGAGTTGGCGCATGAGGATGGCGACCCTGTTGCCACCGCTGCCATGGATACCCTCTTCTCCTAACGGCATCGCCACGTTGTCAGCGCTACCGCGATGCGCAGCCGGGCTGGGCGCGACCGATCAGAGCCAGTCGCAGCGACTGCCGAGACGATCCGGGCAGTCGCTGCGACTCATGGCTGACGGTCAGGTCAGCTGCGGCGTGGCCGGGACCCGCGTCCGCGTGATCGACTCCTTCGCCACCAGCGCCTCATGGATGAGGGTCTTCATCTGCATCAGGGTCTTGTCCCAGGAGCCCAGCGCGAGGTGCTGGTCGACCTTGGTGAGCCACTGCTCGTCCTTCTCGGCGATGGCGGCAGCAATGGCGGCAACGAAGTCCGCCGGCTCATCGGCGATCTTCACCAGCTTCAGATCCCCGTAGGGACGGATGACGTCCTTGATCGAGGTCGAGACGACCGGCAGGCCCGCCGCCAGGTACTCCGGGGTCTTGGTGGGGCTGATGAACTTGGTCGATTCGTTGCGCGCGAAGGGCAGCATCGCCGCGTCCCATCCGGCCATGTACTCAGGCAGTTCGGCATATTTCTTCATGCCGAGGTAGTGGATGTTCGCCGCCTGCGGCAGGGACGCGGGATCGATCTTCACCACCGGCCCGATGATGACCCAGTGCCAGTCGGGCTTCAGATGCGCGCTCTCGCGCAGCAGCTCGATGTCGAAACGCTCGTCGACCACACCGCAGAAGCCGATGCGCGGGTGCGGGATCGCCGCCTGGTCCGCGGGCTCCTGGATGGCGGTGCGGGCCTTGGCGAAATGCACCTGGTCGATCGAACTCGGGAAGGGATGGACATTGTGATGCCGGTCGCGCTTGGCCTCGTAGAGGCTTACCCCTCCGGTGAAGACCACGTGCGCGCGGCGCAGCAGTTCGGCTTCGCGTTCACGCAGCTCTTTCGGAGCGAAGGCGAAGGCCGAGAGCTCGTCCATGCAGTCCCAGACGATGAGCCGGGGGGTCAGCTGCTGGGTGAAGCCCAAAGCCATGGGGGTATAGTACCAGAGCACGTAGTCCTCGACCTGGTGCTCGCGCAGCGTCTCGGTCACGAGCGCGCGCACGCGGTCCTCATGGCTCTGGGCCTGCTCCCCATGCTGCAACTGCGGGGTGATGAGGATGATGCCATCGACCGCCTCGATACGCATGTGGTCGGTTGCGTCGCTGAACTCCGGTTCCTCGATGAACAGCACCCGGCGATCGGCGGCAAAGCGCCGCAGCAGGTGCTGTGGCCGCTGCACGACGAACTTCCAACGCAGATGCGACACACAGACCACATCGAAGACCAGGGAGACCGGGGGCTTGGCTGCACTGCGCCGTGGGCGCGCCGGCGCCGTGCTGGGCAGGAAGCCGGCACGCTGCAGGGATGCTGGGCGATGGGTATGGTTGGGTGCGAGGGCATCGTTCAGGCCGGTCATGGCAGTATCGCCTCAGGGTCAGGAGGAGGGTGGTCGTGGGCCGCTGCGTGCGGCTGCCGGAATGAGCGCATGACGTGCCAATGACGGTACGGTGGTTTCGGCGCGTGGTGCAACCTTCTGGTGAGCGCGGCGCACGAGCGCGCTGCAATCTGCAGGCGCGGCAATCCTGGGGCCTGTCGCAACGCACGCTTCGGGCCCGTAGACGTCGTCGGGACTGTGGTCGTGCATACCCGTACCACAGTCCTGTCGGGCATGACGTCGTCTGCTCACCTGGTGGTGAGCATATCGCGCATGCGGGCATGGATGGCGTCAGCATGCAAACTCCGTTCCTGCCGCGGTTTTCATTGCTTCCATCGCAATGTCTAATCTCACTGGCGTGGACATTGCCTGTCTGTGACGCGCTGGCTGAATCCTCGGCGAGGACCGTCATGGACATCCCCAAGCCCGAGCATCCTCGACCGCAGCTGGCTCGCGCTGAGTGGCGCAACCTCAATGGCCCGTGGTCGGTGCATTTCGACTGGGGCAAGTCCGGGGTGGAGCGGGGGTTGAACGCAGCGACCGGCTTCGAGCAGCCGATCCTAGTGCCCTTCTGCCCCGAATCCAAGCTCTCGGGCATCGGCCATGTCGACTTCATCGAGGCGATGTGGTACCACCGCCGGTTGCAGATCCCCACCACGTGGCGCGACAAGCGCGTGATCCTGCACTGCGGTGGCTGCGACTACATGGCCGAGATCTACATCGATGGGGTCTTCATGGGGCGCCATTTCGGCGGCAATGTCCCCTTCTCCGTCGATGTGACGCGCCTGGTGCGACCCGGGCAGGAGCACCACCTGGTGATCCATGTGCGCGATGAGCTGCGCTCATTCACCCAGCCGGCCGGCAAGCAGTGCCCCTTCTTCAAGTCGCGCGGCTGCCTCTATACCCGCGTCTCCGGCATCTGGGGCACCGTGTGGATGGAGGCGGTGGCGCATACCGGGCTCGACGCCTGCGCGATCATCCCGGACCTGGATGGCTCGCGGCTGATCCTCACGCCGATCTTCCATGCCGAGGCGCGCGGCCAGCGGCTGCGCATCACCGCCTATGCGGGCGAGCGCGAGGTCGCGCGCATCGAGACCAGCGGCCACACCGGGATCCCCTGCGCCCTGCCGTTGCCCAACGCGCGCTCCTGGTCACCGCAGGATCCCTTCCTCTACGACCTGCATCTGGAGGTGGTGTCGGGGACGGGGGAGGTCATCGACCACGCGACCAGCTACGCGGGGCTGCGCAAGGTGCATATCGAGGGCGACCACATCCTGCTCAACAACCGTCCCCTGTACCAGCGCCTCGTGCTCGATCAGGGCTACTGGCCGGATGGGATCTGGACCGCGCCGAGCGACGCCGCGCTCAAGCGCGACATCGAGCTCTCCATGGCCGCCGGCTTCAATGGCGCGCGGCTGCACCAGAAGGTCTTCGAGGAGCGCTTCCATTACTGGGCCGACCGCCTGGGCTACCTGACCTGGGCCGAGGGCACCTTCTGGTCGGATGGACCGGTCTTCCTGCATGATCAGGGCACGGCCTCGCTGGCGCGCAACTGCTTGGCCGAATGGCGCGAAATTGTCGAGACCGCGCGCAACCACCCCTCGATCATCATGTGGACTCCCTTCAACGAGGCCTGGCACTTCGCCAATGACGTCGAGCACAAGCGCGTCGTCCAGGACGCATACGCCCTGACCCGCTCGATCGATGCGACCCGCCCGGTCAACGACGCCAGCGGTGGCATCCATGTCTGCACCGACGTCTACAGCGTGCACTGCTACGAACAGGATCCGGTCCAGCTCGGAGCGAAGCTGCGCGGTACCCCAGGCACCCCGGTCCTGCGTCCCCATGGCGACCGCGAGGAGCCCTACCACGGGCAGCCCTACCTGGTCGACGAGTTTGGCGGCATCAAGTGGATCCCGCAGAACGAGGTGCCCTACGCCGACAATTCCTGGGGCTATGGCGAGCCGCCGCGCACCTTGCAGGATTTCCATGCCCGTCTCAGCGGCCAGGTCGCGGCGGTGAACGCGCTGCCGAACTGCGCAGGCTACTGCTACACCCAGCTGGTCGACGTCGAGCAGGAGCAGAACGGGCTCTATACCTACGAGCGCGAGCCGAAATTCGATGTCGCCCTGCTGCGCGCGGTGTTCTCCGCCGAGCCGGGCCAGGCCGCAGCCGGACGCTGAGATGCCGCTGCCGGGCCATGCCGAGCTCGCGGCGCCGATGCGCCCTGACGCCTTCATCTGGGCGGCCGGCATCGAGGACACCTTCATCACCGCCCCGCACCCGAAAACCGGCCGCACCCTCGACGAGTACGAGTTGTGCGGGCATTACGCGCACTGGCAGGACGACCTCGCGCTGATGGCGGGGCTGGGGGTGCGCGCCGCCCGCTACGGCATCCCGTGGCACCGCATCCAGCCGGCCGCCGACACCTGGGACTTCACCTGGGCCGATGGCCCGCTCTCGCGCCTGCTCGAGCTTGGGATCGAACCGATCGTCGACCTGGTGCATTACGGGCTACCAGGGTGGCTGAGCGGTGCCTGGGGTGATCCCCGGCTGCCGGAGGCGATGGCGCTCTACGCCCGGCGCGTCGCCGAGCGCTTCGCCGGCCGCATCCGCTGGTGGACCCCCCTGAATGAGCCGCGCATCACCGCCTGGTACTGCGGCAAGCTCGGCTGGTGGCCGCCGCATGCGCATGGCTGGCGCGGCTACGTGGCGGTGCTGCTGCCCATCTGCCGCGCCATCGTCCTGACCTGCGAGGCGCTTCGCGCGGTCGACCCCGAGAACGTGCACGCCCATGTCGATGCCACGGACCTTTACGATACGGATGACACGAGCTGCCGCGCGGAGGCCGACTTCCGCCAGGAGCTGGTGTTCCTGGCCCTGGATCTGATCAGCGGGCGGGTGGGGAGGGATCATCCCCTGAGCCCCTGGCTGCTGCGCCAAGGCGCCGATGAGCCCAGCCTGGAGTGGTTCGAGCGCCACGCGGTGCCCCTGCATTGCATCGGACTCAACCTCTATCCCCTGTTCACCGCCAAGGTCCTGGCGCGCGGGCCGGGCGGACTGCGGGTGCGCATGCCCTATGGCGAGGCCTCGATCATCGACCGCCTGGCAACGCTCTACGGCCAGCGCTACCAACGCCCGCTGTGGATCAGCGAAACGGCCTCGCTGAATGAGCGGCGCGGCGCGTGGCTGGAGGACTCGGTGGCGGCGGTGGCGCGTAGCCGCGCTGCGGGAGCGGACCTGCGCGGCTACACCTGGTGGCCGCTCTTCGCCCTGGTCACCTGGGGCTACCGCCAGGGCAGCCTGCCCCCGGGCCGCTATCTGCGGCAGATGGGCCTCTACGACGGGGACGCGGCCTGCGTCCGGTTGCCCACCGCCCTGGTCGAGGCCTTCCGCGGCCACGTCGCCAGCGGCCTGCCGCAGCAGCGCGCGGTACAGCATGTTCGGTAGCTTCTACCTGGCCGGCTTCGAATGCGCTACCGGCTACAACCGGCAGGGCGAGTGGATCGATCAGATCCGGGCCACCCAGCATGATGCCGAGGTTGATGAGGACTATAAGCGTTTGGTGGACTGCGGCTTCGCGGGCATCCGCGAAGGGATTCGCTGGCCGCTCGTGGATGTGCGCGGCCGGCTGGACTTCAGCTCGGTCGCCGCCTTCGCCGCGGCAGCGCGCCGCCACCGCCTGACCGTCATCTGGGACCTGTTCCACTACGGCTACCCGGCGGATCTCGATCCCTTCACTCCGGCCTTCACCGAGCGCTTCGCGGCGTACTGCCGGGCGACCGCGCTGTGGGTGGCCGCGCACAGCGACGGGCCGTACTTCTTCACGCCCGTGAACGAACCCTCGTTCTTCGCCTGGGCCGGTGGCGACCAGGCGCAGTTCGCGCCGTACGCGCGTGGGCGCGGCCCCGAACTCAAGCTGGCCCTGGTGCGGGCGGCGATCCGCGGCATCGATGCGATCCGCGCGGTGCTGCCGTCGGCCCGGATCGTGAATGCCGATCCCTGGTGCCGGGTGGTGCCTCCTTTCGACCGCCCGGACCGGGCCGGTGACTGCCGGTCCTTCAACCAGGGCGCGGTCTTCGAGTCGTGGGACATGCTCTGCGGCAGGCTCCATCCGGAGCTGGGCGGCTCGCGCCGCCATCTCGACATCATCGGCATCAACTACTACTGGACCAACCAGTGGGAGCTGGACCGCAACGAGGTGCCGCTCGCGGATGACGATCCGCGCCGCTGCCGGCTGCTGGAAGGGATCCGCGAGGTGTATGCCCGCTATGGCGGGGATCTCATGATCAGTGAGACCAGTCATGTCGGCGACAAGCGCGCCGCGTGGTTGAGCGAGGTCGCGGCGGATTGCGAGATGGCGATCCGGGAGGGCATCCCGCTGCGCGGCTGCTGCCTCTATCCCATTCTCGGCATGCCCGAATGGCACCTGCGCGACACCTGGTCGCAGATGGGTCTGTGGGAATGCCGGCAATGCACGGTGCAGCAGGGACGACTGCAGCGGGTCCTGCACGCGCCGATGAGCCTGGCCCTGCAGGACGCCCTGCGTGTACCGCTGCTGCAGCTGAAGCCGGTCGTGGCGGAATCGGAATGACGTCCCTGCCCAGGCGACGCGAAGCGGCAGGCAGAGCAGGACTGCGGATGCGGGCCGTCGCCTACGCCGGCTGGGGTGGCGCGGTGGCGCGGGTGGCCCCGATGGCCTCCCCTGCCGCCTCGCGCTGCAGGAAGCGCTTGGCCAGCATCAGGCTGTTGGCGACCACCTGGTGCATGTCGAAATAGACGTACTGGCCGCAGCGTCCGATGAAGGTCATGTGCTCCAGGGCGGTGGCCATCTGCTGGTAGCGCTTGTAGCGCTCCTGCGGTTCGCCGCTGACGGTTTTCACCGGATAATACCGCTCATGGTCATTATCCTCGTAGGAGCACGGATATTCGGAGGTGACCACGGCGTAGTCGGAGCGCGTGCCGCAGCCGGGATAGAGGCGCCAGTCGGTGCGACGCGTGACCGGCCCGGTGTCGGTCAGGTTGACGGTGGGGGTCGGTTGCTGATGGCCTGGGATCCGCTCATGCTTGAATTTGATCGAGCGGTAGGGCAGCGGTCCATGGGCCAGGTTGAAATAGACGTCGATCGGCATGGAATTGAAGATGTGGTGGAACTCCCCCTCGCGGGCGCGGTCGAACTCCGTGCTCACCCGCACCTGGATGCGCGGATGATCGAGCATGTTCTGGAACATGGTCTCATAGCCATGTGCGGGCATGGCCTGGATCTTGTCGCTGAAATAACTGCTCTCGTCCGAATAGCGCACCGGCAATCGGGCGACCACCGCGGCCGGCAGCTCCTCGAGCGGCAGGTTCCACATCTTCTGGCTGTAGCGGGAATAGAACAGCTCGGTGAGGTGCGCACCGTAGATGTTCTCGACCGCCTCGCGGGCATTGCGCGGATGGTCATGCCGGCACCGGATCCCTTCGAGATAGGTGCGAACGTCCTCGTCGGTCTTCAGATCCAGGCCGAAGAGGCGGTTGAGGGTGGTGCGGTTGATGGGTAGCGGCACGTGGCCAACGCCCTCGACATAGGCCTCGACGCGATGGGTATAGGGGATCCACTCGGTGAAGCGGCTCAGGTGCGCGAAGATCGCCTCGTCGTTGGTATGGAAGATGTGCGGGCCATAGCGATGGATGCGCAGCCCGCTCTCG
>Ga0302314_10020974_pt1 | contig 10785 bp, 8 predicted proteins | sample III_Palsa_N2_3_FD_200533 | JGI IMG/M metagenome (GOLD analysis project Ga0302314, IMG submission 200533) | Peat permafrost microbial communities from Stordalen Mire near Abisko, Sweden - III_Palsa_N2_3 | ecosystem: Environmental > Terrestrial > Soil > Palsa > Peat permafrost | place: Sweden... | reverse complement strand
GCCTCCGTCAATCCGCACAGCGAGTTGATCTCGAGCAGGTAGACGACGTCGTCTATCCGGTCCCAGAAGGCGTCGAGCCGGGCGTAGCCCTCGATGTCGAACGCCCGGGCGATTCCCTCGATCCGGGCGCGCACGCTCTCGGTGACAACGGCGTCAACGAAGTTGTCGAGGGCCAGGTTGGTGCCCACCCCCTGTTGGAACTTCTGTTGGAGGGTGAGCTCGTCGGCTGCCACCGTCACACTCGGGACGGCGGCGACCAGTCCCCGGCCCGGGCGGTCGAGCACGCCCGCGGTCAGCTCGACGAAGCGCTTGGAAGCGAACCATGGTCGCAGGGTGTCGAGGTTGAGGTCGCCATCGGGCAGATCGACCACCACCGGATCCACGAAGGCCCGCTCGACCAGCCACCGTTTGGGGGCAGGTACCGGCATGGCGATCGACGGGGCACGGCCCCCGAGGTCGATGCGCGTCTCGTCACCGGTGAATTCGGGCCGCTCGGACACGATGGCGTCGAAGAACTGCTGCATCACTTCGGGACGTCGGAGGAGCTTGACGCCGGTGGAGCATCCGTCGGTCGCCGGCTTGCACACCAGTGCGTCGGCCGAGAGCTCGTCGCACAGCGCGCGGTAGCGGGTGGCGGCGGCGGTCGGCCCGTCCATGGCGTCGAGCCACGACCCGAGCTCGAAGATGTCGACCACCCGCTGCGCGGGCGCCCCCACCCCGGTGAGCCCGAGTGCGCGCAACCAGACGGAGGTGGCTGCCTTGTCCCCGACCAGGTCGGCGGCGCGTGGCCCCGAGCCGTTGAACGGACGTCCCAACCGTTCGAGTGCGAGCTGGAGACGCCCGTCCTCGCCGGAGCCACCGTGGATGGCCAGGAACACGAAATCGGCCGCCTCGACGGCGTCGGCCAGCGACTCCGGGTGGCCCATGGCGAGCGCCGCGGCGGCGGCGGGGCCGCTCATGGCGAACTCGGTACGGATCACCTCTCCCACTGCCTCGATGGTGGCGCGGCGGACCGGGTCGGTGGCGAGGGCCTGGATCTCCTCGACATCGTGGTGGAGCACGTAGAAGAGCCCGATCTCGGTGTACCGGCTCTGGAGGTCCATCAGGTAGAAACGGACGTCGTTGCCCGAGGCCAACAGGGACAGGCCGACGAAGCAGCCGCTCTGCCGGCTGACCTGCCGCTCGCTGGTGGGTCCGCCGAGCACCACATGGATCCGCCGGGCGCCATCGGCGTGCCCGCCCCCCTCGGCGGCGGTCACGTCCGGGTTGCCCAGAGCCGCCGCCAGCAGTCCCATGATGAGCATGCGGTGGTCGATTCCCACCATGGCCGCCTGCTGGAACACGAAGCTCGAGAACCCCATGCCGCTGATTCCGTTCACGTCGGTGATGACCACCGTCCCGTCCGCCAGCAGGAAGCCGTCGATCCGGGCCATGTGACGCATGCCCAGTGTCGCGTAGGCCTCGACCGCCCGGTGTCGGACCCGGTGCAGCGAGGCGGCCTCGACCCGCATCGGTGTGTGGTGGACGACCCCGGAACCGTGGAGGTACTTCTCTTGCGTCCCGTAGACCTGTTGGCCCGGGGGCTTCTCCACTTCGGTGGGGGCGAGCGCGATGGGCGTGCCCCCGGGCCCGTCGAGCACGACCACCGAGAACTCGACACCCTCGATGAACTCCTCCACCAGGACGGCGCCGGCCGTGCTGGCAAATGCCTCGTCCACCGCCCGGGCGATCTGGTCTGCGGTGGCCGGCACTACGTCGACACCGAACGACGATCCTCCGGCGAGCGGTTTGACGGCCACCGGCCGGTCCCCGCCGCCGGGCGCCGGTCCCAACACAGGAGCCAGCGCCGTCAACTCGGCGACGGTACCGCCGGGGTCGGCCGCCCACGCATGGCGATCCACCGTGCGGTGCGCAGGCACCGGAAACCCGGCATGGGCCAACGTGTCGTAGCACCGCTGCTTGTCCAACGTTCCAGCCAGAGAATCGGGGGCACTGAACACGTAGGGGATGTCCCACGATTCCAGGCGCTGCTGCAGCACGCCGTCCTCGCCGAAGGCTCCGTGGACCAGCGGCACGGCAACATCGTGACGACGGGCCAGTTCGCCGACTTCGTCCCAGTCGAGCTCGAGGTCGAGGGTCCGGAGCTGACTCTCGAAGTCGGCGCAGGTGTTGGCGTAGTAGAAGACCGGGGGCAGACGGTAGGCGCGAAGCTCCCGGTCGATGAATATGACCGTGACCTCAGCGGTCGGGTCGGCCTGTACATAGGTGACCCAGGGCTTGATCGAGCCCGCGCTCACGTCACGCTCTTCACTCGGACCACCGAAGAAGACGAGGACCTTCATGGACACGCCACCGCACCGGCCCGCAGCTCGTCGGCGAGTCGATCGAGGCCCACCGATCGGCTGGCCTTCACCAGCACCACGCTGTCCGTCGGTAGGGCGACCACCAGGGCAAGAGCGTCATCCTGCCCTTCGACCACCGTGCCCCCGTAGGCCGGCACGCCGATGGACACCACCTCGATGCCGAGCGAACCGGCGAGCGCGCCCATGCGCCGGTGGGCGTCCTCCCCGGCCGGACCCAGTTCGGCCATCTCCCCCAGCACGGCCACCCGCCGGGGGGCGTCGACTCTGGCCAGTGTGCGCAACGCCGCCTCCACCGAGTCGGGATTGGCGTTGTACGAGTCGTTGAGCACCCGCAGTCCGTTCGGTGTCCGCCAGTACTCCGCCCGCAGGTGGGAGCCCTGGCTGCCCGCTACGCCGGCCAGAGCGGCGTCGAACTCGACACCGGCACACACGGCGGCGGCCACGGCGGCGGCGGCGTTGAGGCCCTGGTGATCTCCCCGGACGGCCAGGGTGGCCTCGCCCGACCCCCACGGCGATTCGATCCGCACCGTCGGACGCAGGTCATCGTCGAGGTCGAGCACCGTTGCCCGGACATCACCGCCCCGCGCCCCGAAGGTCACCACCGTGGCGTCGGTCCGGTCCCGCAGGTCGGGGCCGAGGTCGGCATCGGGGAGGACGGCATGGCCGGTGGCTGGCAGCCACTCGATCAAGGCGCCCTTCTCCTTGCGGACACCATCTGGCCCTCCGAGATGTTCGAGGTGGGCGGTCCCGATCGAGGTGATCACGCCGATGGTGGGGCGGACCAGGCCGCACAGGCGGGCGATGTCACCGGGGAACCGGGCTCCCATCTCGACCACCACGGCCTCGACATCGTCGGGAGCACCGAGAAGGGTCAGCGGCACCCCGAGTTCGTTGTTGTACGAGGCGTGGGTGGCGTGCGTACGAACGGCGACGGCCAGGCCGCCGGCCAGGAGATCCTTCACCGTCGTCTTCCCTACCGAGCCGGTGATCCCGATCACCCGATCGGGCAGCAGCGTGCGAGCGTGGGCGCCGAGTGTCCACAGCGCGTCGGATGTGTCGGCGACGCGCACCGCCGTACCACCGCACGGGTCTTCCGCGGTCAGATAGGCCACGGCCCCGTCGGATCTGGCGGCGGCGATGTACCGGTGGCCGTTTCGGGCGGCCACGACAGGCACGAACAGCTGCCCGGGGACCACGGTCCGCGAGTCGACCGACGCCCCGTCGAACACAGTGTCGGGACCGTGCAGCACGCCCCTCGTGGCGGCCGCCGCCTCCGAGGCGAGCAGCCTCACAGTGGTGTCCGGGTGCGGACCGGTCCGGGGACCCCCGCTGGGTTGGGCGTTGTTCGGGCCATGGGCGTGTGGTCGTCCGGAGTCATCGATGGGGGCAGGATGGCCCCGGCTCCCGTACGGCGCAGCGACAGGGGCCGGTCGTCGACTGCAGGAGGGTACCGATCCCCCGATCCTACAGGGCCGACCCCTGGTGAACGGGCTCCGAGCCGGCTATCCGGGCGTCCCTGCCAGTGGCTCCCCGGTTCAGGGAACCCTGTCGGGAGTCCAGTCAGGGTCGAACTCGAAGAAGTGCTCGGCGAGGGCCTCCATGCCGACGCCGAGGACCGTCCACTCCTGCATGGATCCACCCGGCCCGGTCCCCAGCTCGATCCCCCTGATGCCGGCGTCGGCCCGGTCGCGGAGGACACAGCCCTCGACCAGCGCGGTGCACGCCGTCGTGAACTGGCGGGTGTCGAACGGAGGCCGCGGCCGCATGCCGAGGAAGGCGAGCAGGGCCTCGGTAGCGGCAATGCCCCGCTCTTCGATGGCGGTGTAGCTGGCCCGCAACGACTCGTAGATCGGATCGGTGGCGGGAGAACCTTGAGAACCGGAGGCCAGCGCCCACACCCCGAGGACGGTGGCCCATCCCTTCGAGGTCGTCCCGGTGTTCAGGTTCGCCTCGGCGGCGATCCGCATGATCTCGTGCAGCGCCGCCCTGCGGGACCCGACGGTGGAGCGATCCACGGTGGCCACGTACTCAGCCGTCGCCACCATGACGATCCGCTCCTGGTCGGTGACCTCCTCGGAGGCCATGGCCGCGAGCACGGCACTCTGGAACTCCGCCTGGTTCCTCCAGATCCGCCCGATGACGGACGCATTGGTGACCCGTACACCGGTGGTCGCAGCCACCTGCTCGAAGACGCGCTTGAAGGTGAGGTGCTCGGCCCCGGTCCCCAGCCCCTCCTGGCGGAGGACCTCGAGTCCCCCGGCCAGCATCAGCTCGCGCAGCTCCTGGCGGGTACGCCGAGGACGCACTGCCGGACCAGACGTGCCGGAGGTCACGCCGCCGCCGATCGCGGACGATCCCGGGATGGGATCCGCGCGCCTGCGCACGCCAACTGCTGAGCACCCATGGGACGGCTTCCGTGCACTCGGACGCTTCCGACCTGTTGGCCGGGCGACCCCGCCAAGGTTGTAGTGCAATGAGCGTACCGTCCCCTTGGCCGCTGTCATCTCCATTGCACCGCGACCTTTGCCCCGGGGGCGCACCACCACCCGATAGGCGGTGGTGTGCCTCCCAGGAACAGGTCAGCGGAAGGTGGTCAGCGGTAGGTGAATTGAGTGGAACCGGTCACCGCGCTGGTGCCCGCTGGCGACACGACGGTCACCGCGACGGTGCCGGCCGTACCGGCCGGGGCCACGGCCTTGATCGAGGTGCCGGACTCAACGGTGAAGCTGGTCGCCGCCGTCGTGCCGAATAGCACATTGGAGACTTCCGTGAACGACGAACCGGTCAGGGTGACGACCGTCCCACCCGCCGTCGGCCCGTGTGCAGGGTGGACCTTGGTCACCGCTGGGGTGCGGAGGTTGTAGGCGAACGTGACCCCGGCCAGCGCGGGGATGGCCTCGTAGGTGGCCAGCAGGTTCGCGCCCGAGTACCCCGGGTAGACGAACGCACCGGCGCCGGATCCCGACCCGATCTGGTCGGCCAGGAGCCATGCGACCGGGTCAGTGCCTGACTTGGTGAATTCGGGCGACGCGGGCGGGGCCCCCAGTGCGAGCAGCGCCTGGATCACCAGTGCCGTCGAGTCCGGATCGGTCGACCCGGGAGCACTGCCGGTGTTGGGTTCGTAACCCCAGCCGCCGTCGGCGTCCTCGGCCTTCTTGAGAAAGTGCAGTGCCGACGCGGCCGCCTTGGTGCTGAGGGCGCCCTGGGCCTCCATGCCCTCGACGGCGAGCGCCGTCGAGTTCGTGTCCGGACCGGCGTAGTGGGCGGGTTTCCCGTTGCACGGGTTGGAGGTGGTGTTGAGGAAGGTCCAGCCACCATTCGGACACTGCTGGACGGTGAGCCAGGACTCGGCCGAGACCACGGCGGGCGTTCCGGTCAACCCGGCTGCAGCCAGTGCGGCGAGAGCCAGACCCTGCACATAGTTGCCGGCGTCGTAGTCGGCGGCCTGGCTGGCCGTCCCGAACAGACCGGCCTGGGCGCCCGTGGTCTGCTGGGTGGCCAGTAGGCGCGCCACCAGATTGGTGCCGCCGAAGGACGTCGGCGACACCCCGAGCGATTTGGCGTCCAGGATCAGGAGTGCGAGCTCGGCCGGTCCATCGCTTCCGTCGACGGTGACATAGGTGTCGACCTGACCTTCGAGGTAGACCAGGGCGCTGTTGGCCAGGCTGGTATGGGTACCGGCACTGGTCAGGGCCAGTACGGCGTTGGCGGTTGCACTCAGATCTGGCGTGTAGGGAGGGGTAGGGGTGGCGGGCGACGGGATGTACTCGCCCGAAACGAACTGCCCCGCCAACCAGGTGGCGGCCGCATCTGCGGATGAAGTCTGTGGGAGCGACGGTGGGGATGCGGCCCCCGCCGTTGTCGGTAGGGCCATGGTGGCCAATGTGATTGCTGCGGCCAGCGCGGCCGATGCAGCCAAGCGGTTGACGATCATTTGTTTTCCTCTCGGGTGAAACCCGGAGGACCGTCGACCTGGTGGGGCCCGACCTTCCGAGTCCCCACCGCGTGTCTCGACGGATATGGACTCCCTGACGGTTCCCGGTAACCCGACTTGTGACGAGCGAACACGCTCGGCACCCACGGTTGCGGACCAGCGCCGGACTTTGACCGGCTTCCCCGAAGAACTGCCACGTACTGGGTGTGACGTACTGCGGACGGAAACCTACCACCCCGATTCCGACCATGCTCGGCCGCATGACCGGGTGGGAATGGGTAGCAACATGACAGGTGACGTCGGGGGAACCGACTGAGGTGGCTCGACGGTCTGGAACGAGGGCCGCCGGGAGTCCGACCGCACCGGTTGCGACCGTGGTCCCGATTGCTACGGTGGCGCGGTGAGCACTCCCATTCTGCTGTGCGCCGACGGCTCGGACGACGCCTTGGACGCATTGGCCGCCGGGATCGACCTCCTCGGGCGCGAACGCCGGTACGTGCTGGCCACGGTGGCCGAAGCCCCCGATCCCGACGTACTTTCCGGGACCGGTCATGCCGGAGCCGAGATGTCCGCCGAGGAGTTCGATCTGGCCGTGGGCCGCGCCCATGAGACGGCCCGCCAGGTACTGACTGATGCCGAGTCCCGGCTGGGTCTGGATGGCATCGAGGTACGCGTCCTCGGAGGAGATCCGGCGTCGACCATCTGCGGGCTGGCCGCCGAAATGGGGGCGCAGGCCATCGTCATCGGCACCCGGGGCCGGGGTGGCCTCACCCGGGCACTTCTCGGCTCGGTATCGGACTATGTCGTGCGGAATGCACCCTGTACCGTCATCGTCACCCGGGCCGGATCCGGCGACTGATCACCACCGGACCGCAAGGACCGGCCTATCCGAAGGAGACCGACCCCGTGCACGCAATGAGCGGCTACCTCGAGTTCCCGCCGGACCAACGTGATCGCACGTTGGCCGCGCTCCGCGACATCTCCACCCGCAGCCGACAGGACCCGGGGTGCATCGACTACTGGTGGGCCGAGGATGTCGAGCATCCGGACCGGTTCCGTTTCTTCGAGTGCTGGGAAACGGTCGAGGCCGTCGACGCCCATCAGGCACAGCCTTATGAGGCGACATTCATGGAGGAGCACGTGTCCCGCATCACCGGTGCCGATGCCTGCGTGCTCGACATCGGCGAGCGCCGCTCGGTGCTCGAGGGCTGAGCGGATGGCCCGGGACATCGTGACGATCGAGGATTGTCAGTGAGTCGGCTCCTGCTGACCGGGGCCCACGTGGTGGTGGGCGATGGTACCGAACTCGATAATGCCACCGTCGTCGTCGACGGGGAGCGCATCGCCTCTGTAGGCGCCCACAGCGACGGGAGCGGCCCCGCCGGAAGCCGGCAACCGGATGACCGGGTGGTCGATCTGGCGGGCCGCACGGTCATGCCCGGAATGGTCATGTGCCATTACCACGCCACCTATCACAACCTCGGCAGCGCCCCCGCTCCTTTCGGGCTCGAAGAGCCCATGGCCATGCAGGTGGTGCGGGCCATCCGCAACCTCGAACGACTGCTGCTGGCCGGCTTCACCGGCGCCGTGAGTGCCGGCGCGCCGTTCGCCATCGACGCCTCGATGAAGGCCGCCATCGAGCGGAAGCTGATCGTCGGGCCCCGATTGGTACCTTGCAGCCGCGACCTCAGCACTACCGGCCATGCCGGCGACAAGAGCTACCCGTCCCACTGGGACGTCGGCGCCATGGGGGCCATCCGCCGCAGCGACGGGCCGGACGAGTTCCGTCGCAACGTGCGCCTCGAGGTGAAGGAGGGCGCCGAGATGATCAAGCTCTTCGTCACCGGTGGGCATGGAACCGTCGGGCCCCGGGAGCAGACGGAGATGTCCGCCGCCGAGATGCAGGCGGCCATCGAGGCGGCCCACCTGCGCGGGGCCCGGGTGCGCGGGCACATCGCCAACAAGGACGCACTACTCATGGCGCTCGATCTCGGGATCGACATCGTGGACCACGGTGACGGTATGGATGACGAGTGCATCGAGCGCCTGCTCGCCACCGGGACCCCGGTGGTGCCCTCGATGCTCTTCCCGGCGCGGCTGCTCGAGGCGATGGGGGGCGGAGGCCTCGGATTCACCGACGACATGCGCCACGACATCGACGCCATGTCGGCCATCCTTCCCGTGGCCAACGCCGCCGGGGTCCGCCTCGTCCTGGGCGACGACTACGGCGCCATCAACTTCCCCCACGGCCCCTACGCCGACGAACTGGCCTATTACGTCAAGGACGTAGGAATCCCGGCGATCGACGTGCTGACCTGGGCCACGCGTAACGGCGCCGAGGTACTCGGGCGCGGCGACGAGCTCGGCACGGTCACCGCCGGCAAGCTGGCCGACCTTCTGGTGGTGGACGGCGACCCGGTGGCCGATATCAACGTGCTGCGTGACCCTGCCGCGCTGATCGCCATTCTCAAGGGGGGACAAGCCGTCACCGACCGCCTCCCCTCCCCTTCGGCCCATCCGGTCTGAGGATCGCGGTGGACACGTTCCGGCTGATCGCCGATGAGCGGATCCGGCTCGCCGACGCGCTCATCGCACTGGATCCCGACGAATGGGACGCGCCTTCACTGTGCGGCGGCTGGTCGGTCCACCTGGTCGCCGCCCACCTCAACGTCCCCTGGTCGGTCTCACTCCCCGAGATCCTCCTTGCCGTCACCCGGGCCCGCAGCCTCGACGGCGGTTTCGATCGGATCGCCCACGACGTCGCCGCCCGCCTCGATCCCGCCGCCTGCATCGCCGGACTTCGGGAGCACGCCGACTCGACATTCACCCCGCCGGGGTCCGGTCCCGAGGCCCCGTTGACCGACGTGCTGGTCCACGGGGCAGACATGCTCCAGCCTCTGGGTCGGTCGGTAGAGATCGCGCCCGACGCCTTGGAGACCTCCCTGACGTGGCTGGCCCGAGGCCGGGCCAAGGGGTTCGTCCCGAAAGGCCGGGTGGCCGGGCTGGTGTTCGAGTCCACCGACATCGACCTGCAGTGTGGCAACGGACCTTCGGTGGTGCAGGGGACAGCGTTGGCACTTTGCAGCTCGCTGTGCGGTCGGGCGTCGATGCTGGAGCGGCTGTCCGGGGACGGGGTCGAAGTCCTCAGAAAACGGATGTGAATCCGGTTCGTCCGGATCGGGTCAGTCCGAGGCGTCAACCGAGTGCTCCACCAGATGGAGCCCGTTGAGCCCCGGGAGCCCGTCGACCCCCCGGTCGATCCGACGGGCCACCTCGAGTCCATCGCCACCACCGAACAGGTGGCCGACCAGGAAGGCGGTCTCATCCGCCGGCATCACCCCCGATCCCACCGGAGCCCAGAACCGATTGAGCACGAACCGGGTGAGACGCTGGGCCCGCACGTCTCCTTCCAACCGTTGACGGGCCTGCTCGGTGTAGAAGGCGATGTGTCGGCCCTCCTGGCGCATGATCCTGCGGAGTAGCTCGGCCAGGATCGGGCTGCGCGCGGTGGCAGCCAGTCTTCCGTAGCCGGCCTGGGTGGTCCGCTCATTGATGGCACCCCAAGCCATCAGGACCGGCACTATCCGGGCGCTAAGCGCCGACGCCAGTTGGAACGCCATGGGACGGAGCGATTGGCGACGATGGCCACGGGTCTCCACCACCCGGTCTTCGCCCGCCGAATCGCCGTGGAATCGGAGCACATCGGCGATCGCCTCGCCATGCCAGTGCTCTTCGAAGCACCAACACGAGAGGAAAGCGGTGAGCTCGGGATCGCGGTGGGCCCGGGTCACCAGGATCTCCCGGAGGTAGCACATGGTGTGGCTCTCCACGTCGTGCATGTACCGAAGGCAGCGCAGCGTCGGCCCGTCGAGCGGCGAGTAGCTGAACGATGCAAGATCGAGGTCCTCCCATTCGAGCCGTGCCGTCCGGGTGAGATCGATGGTGCTGGTCATCCCGATTCCTTTCCGAGCGAGCGGCCACGTCGGCCTCTGCGCCCCATTCGGCACCGTCGGGCGGTCCGGATGACACCGGCACCTCTTTTCCCGGGCGAATACGACAAAATATCTGCCGCTTCAATGAATAATCGCAGGTCAACGGCACAATTCAGAAATCTCACATCCGCAGCCCAAGTAGGTGCAGACGCCCCGACATTGCCCGTCCCGCAGCACAATCGATCGGGCTCGAAGACCGCCCGGCACTCCGTGAGGAGAGGACCGCCGTCTCCTGCTCCCGAACAGTTCGAAGGTTCCCGTTGTAGCGTCGGACTCGAGCACATCAGGAGGCCGGATCATGGAATTCACCAACCTCGCCACCGAATCGGCCGAGTACCGAGCCGCCCGGGAGAGCCTCCGCCAGGCCGAGGTCGATCTCATGGAGCACCGGGAGAAGGTGGCCGAGATGCGGCGGGCGTTGCCTACCGGTCCCGTGGTCCCCGACTACGAGTTCGTCGAATGCACGTTGCCCGGCCCGCCGCATGCGGGCACCGAG
>Ga0302314_10020973_pt1 | contig 10785 bp, 11 predicted proteins | sample III_Palsa_N2_3_FD_200533 | JGI IMG/M metagenome (GOLD analysis project Ga0302314, IMG submission 200533) | Peat permafrost microbial communities from Stordalen Mire near Abisko, Sweden - III_Palsa_N2_3 | ecosystem: Environmental > Terrestrial > Soil > Palsa > Peat permafrost | place: Sweden... | reverse complement strand
ACGCGGTGTCTTTGACGTGCTGGCGCTTCACCTGGGTGTACTGCTTCGAGCCGTCACGGCGCTGCACCCACCACTCGAATCCGTCATCACCAGGCTCCTCGAAACGCACCAGCTCCGAGTCATGCTGGTCGTCGAGCAGTTCCAGCAGCCGCCAGACAGCGATCCGATCCTCGTAGTAGGCACTGATCTTGGCGTTGATCCCACCGCCGCCTGGCATCGCATCCCTCGGTTCGAACCGGCCTCGCTGCCCAACTCATCATCCTCCTGAATGGCCCAGCGCGGGTCGCTTCATACTCTGCGCCTGCGTTGTGTCTCTGCCCAGGATCGCGACGATGTCGCTGATGGGGATGATGTCGGCCGGGTTGAACCAGCAATGGCGGCGGCGGGCTGTGCGGCAGATGAGGCCGGGGTCGGGGAGAGCGATGGCGAAGGTGAAGACGCGTACGCGGTGGCCGTCCATGGTCTTGTCGTGGTGGCCGATGAAGCTGGGGTCTGTGGACTGGAGACCGAGGTCTTCGTGCAGCATGCGGGCCACGGCTTCGTGGAGGTTCTCGCCGACGTGGACGGAACCTTGAGGCAGTCCCCAAGACGGTGGTTCTTTGGGAGCAGTGGGAGTGGTTTCGACGAGGAGGGATCGGCGGCCGTGCTTGATCAGAGTGGCGGTGACCAGGTGGTGGATGCCGTCCTGGTGCGCACGGGTAGCGAGGTCGTCGGGGTGTCCCGGTGATGTCACGCGGATCTCCGAGGGATGGCGTCGGCTGGGAGGTGGAGCATGCCCTCTTCGGGAGCGCCGCAGCCGGATTTCAGGGAATTCGGTCCTTGCTGACGGGAGGGCGCGCATAGTTAGATCTCTATGCAGCAGCCAATACGAGGGATTGCTCAGGTCGCCCCTCCCCCTTCCAGCGGCAAGGCATGGGTGACATGACTGATTCCATCACCGGGCCCGCAGAGGCGCAGTCCCGCGCCAGCTACCTGCTCGACGGCCGGCGGGTGACCATCGCTGACCTGCTCGGCAGCGGGCTACTCAAGGAAGGGGAGCGGCTGAGGTTCGTCCGGCCCCGCGTCGGCGAGTCGCACGAGGCCGCGGTCACACCCCGGGGATGGATTCGGTTGTCGGACGGGGAGGAATTCCGTTCTCCTTCCAAGGCAGCCATGGTCGCCGTTGGGAGCGGATCGTTCGACGGCTGGGAGGCGTGGCAGGTCGATGACGGTAGATACCTCACACAGTTGCGTCAGGACCTCCTCGACCAGGCGGCCGAGGAGGTCGATCCCACGGCACCGGAGAAGGAACAACAGCAGACATCGTTGTCGCCCAAGGAGCGGCATGCACGGCTGAAGGAAGCACGTGAATCGGCAGAGGCAGGGCGTCCGTTGTCCCCCTCGGTACAGGAGCTGCTGGCCTGGTGGGGTGCGACGGGTCGAGGCGCCGTCAACGACCAGATCCAGGCCGAACTTGCCAACCACAGCCTGACCACCTCACCCGAATTCGACAAAGTGCCCCTGACCGCGACAGTCGAACTGGTCAAGGCTGCGGAAGAGCAGACCGAGGACATTTCCCTCGCCGGATCGCCAGTGACGGCCGCACCACCAGCCGGAGTGTCCGAAGAGCTGGATTCGCGTGAGACGGGATTGACTATCGGAACTCTGCCGTCCGCCCTCGCCGGCATCGTCAGCGTCAACCCGACAGCCACGTTCGAGGAGGTCATCACGTTGATGCTCCTCCACGACTTCTCTCAGTTGCCCGTCCTCGCCGGTCCGCACAATCTGCGGGGATCCGTCTCGTGGAAGTCCATAGCGCGTGCCCGCCACGCCGACCCGGGCGCCCGCCTCTCCCAGGCGATCGTGGACGCACGTGAGGTCCGCTACGACCACGATCTGATCGACGTCCTCCCCACGCTTGTTGAGCACGACTTTGTACTCGTCAGGGACCAGCACAACGCAATCGCCGGGATCGTCACCGCCTCCGACGTCGCCCAGGCCTACGGCGAACTGGCTGGACACTTCCTCTTGATCGGTGAAATGGACCGCCGACTGCGACAGGTCATCGCGGGGGCCTTCACCCTGCCCGACGTCACCGGCCTGTGCGACCCGGCGGGTGAGCGCATCACCTCCTTCGGCGACATGACCGTCGGCGACTACCAGCGGGTGCTGGAGAATCCAGGAAGGTGGACACAGCTCGGATGGCCGCTCGACCGCAAGGTGTTCATCGCGCGGTTGGAGGAGATTCGCCGGATCCGCAACAACGTCATGCACTTCAACAGCAGTGATCCCTTGCCGAAGACGGACGTCGACAAGATCCGGCACCTGAACAAGCTGCTGAGGGAGTACGGAGAATGACCCTGCCCCTTGGCCCTCGGCCCATGGTCCCGAACTACTCGTCGTCCTAGGTCACGATACGTACGAGACCACACGGATTGTCGGACTGCGTGGATAACCTGTCGGTGTGTACGACATGACTGATCCGGTCGTCGCTCGGCAAGCGGCGAAAGCCGCCGAACGAGAGCGCCTCACCCGGGCGCGTGAACGGCGGGAGAGCCAGGAGCCCTCGGGTGTAACCGGTTTCGTCCAGCGCAAGTGGCGTTGGCTCGGTGTCGGGGGTAACGAGGCCGTCGAAGCTGTGCTGGCCATGCTCAGGGAAGCGTTGGCTGTCGAAGGGATACCCGAGGCGGAAAGGGCCGTGCTCGCTCGGGCGCTCGAAGGTGATCCGGACCGCGAGGACTTGTTACCCGCGATGCGCGCCGGGCTGATCCACTTGCCGTCGGAGTCGGTCCTCGGCCACCTGCGCAACCTCTGGGACACCGGAGTGCGATGGCTCAACGAGGCGGGCCTGGAACGGTGCCGACTGCTGTGTTCGACGGCGCCTGATCTGGACCTCGTCGGCAAGCGTTCCCACGCCGCCGCAGATGGCCTCGCCTTCTCCCTCTTCGCGACCGCGGCCACCCATGGCGTCATCCCCATACCCAACCGCTTAGGACTCCTTTCAAAACGAGCTACCGGGAATGACTGTCTGTCAGGTTGTGTTGTGCTCGCATCGGTGTCGGCGGGGTGTGGGGGTGTGTGACGGCTTCTGGGGCGGTGAAACGCAAGCCATGGGAGATCGAGGACGGGCTGTGGGAGCGGATCGAACCGCTGCTCCCGGTGGTGGAGCGGCGCTACCGCTATCCCGGCCGCAAGCGGCTTGACCAGCGCAAAGTACTGTGCGGGATCTTGTTCGTGCTGTACACGGGGATCCGTTGGGAGTTCCTGCCGCAGGAGCTGGGCTTCGGCTCTGGGGTGACGTGCTGGCGTCGGCTGCGGGACTGGAACGAGGCGGGCGTGTGGCAGCGACTGCACGAACTCCTCCTCGCCGAACTGCGCGCCGGCGACGTCCTGGATCTGTCCCGTGCCTCGGTCGACGGCTCCCACCTGCGGGCATTGAAGGGCGGAGACGCCACCGGGCCCTCACCGGTGGCACGGGGCAAGACCGGCAGCAAGCACCATGTCATCGTCGACGCGAACGGCATCCCGCTGGCCGCTACGGTGACCGGCGGCAACCGCAACGATGTCACCCAGCTCCTGCCCCTGATCCACGCCGTGCCGCCGATCCGCGGCAAGCGCGGACGGCCTCGTCAGCGCCCCGGCGTGCTCTACGCCGACCGCGGCTACGACCACGACATCTACCGCCGCCAGGTCCGTGAGTTGAGCATCCGCCCGCTCATCGCCCGCCGCGGCACCGGACACGGCAGCGGCCTGGGCAAGAACCGCTGGGTCGTCGAAGCAGCCTTCGCCCTCCTGCACTGGTTCCGCCGACTGCGCATCCGCTGGGAGATCCGCGCCGACATCCACCAGGCCTTCCTCACCCTCGGCTGCGCAATCGTCTGCTGGCGACGCCTCAAAAACTCGTTCTCGTCCGAGTCCTAGGCGAGCTCGCTCAGCCAGCTGTAGGCCGCTTTCCTGTTGCTGTCCTCGATGGTTGTGTGGTCTTCCAGTTCCGGGAAGTGCGCCACTGCGTCAGGAATGTTGGCTGCGAGCCAGCGGCCGTGTGCGACGGGGACTGCCGTGTCGCCGGATCCGTGCCACAGCCGGACGGGGAGGCGGATGGTCGTCAGGTCGAAGCCCCATGGGGTGAGGACCGCTGCCCAGTCATCCCAGTAGCCGTCATCGCCACCCTCCAGAGAGTCCCTGGTAACCGCGGCGAGATGGCTGGCAAGCTCCCGGCTGTGGGCTTCGTCCCCACCTGCGGCATCGCCCCAGTGGGCCATCCACCCATCCGGAGTGGCGCAGGCGGCGAGGTACTGCTCTGCGTCTTTACGCCAGTGGTCGCGAGCGGCCGAGGGGTCGGTGAAGAACAGGTCGACCTCGCGGCGGGACTCCCGTGGCCAGCCCTCGCAGAAGTCCAGCCCCGGAGATCCGTATGGCGCGAAGGAGGCGAAGACGGCCGCGCCGGTAACCAGGTCAGGCAGCAGGGCAGCACAGGCCAACGCGTAGGAGCCGCCTCCAGAGAAACCCCAGACCCCGAGCCGTTCGATTCCCGGCGCCTCGGCGATACACCCGACATCGGTTGCGGCGTCCGACATCCGTCGGCCTCGCCGCCGGGGACCGCCCCCTGTAACCCGGACGGTCGTAGCTGAGCAGTCGGAGGCCGAAGAGCGCCGCGAGCTCGGCGTCCGACCGGAACAGCCTTCGCGACCCCGGACTCCCGGAGTGCACGAGCACGGGCTTGCCGTCCGGAGCGCCGAACTCCTCGACGTGGATCGGATCGCCATCCGCGCTTCGAACGACTCGTGTGCTGGTCTCCATGTCGATGGATGCTACGACCGAGCCTTGCTGCCTGTCGCCCTGATTTCTGGCAGGCCGATTCATCCTTCGAGGCAACCAGGACGATGGCACCTGACAGACAGTCATTCCCCCGGCAGCTCGTTTTGAAAGGAATCCTTACTGGACCCCCTCTTCAACGGTGAGGACGACAGCGGATGGACCGACCCGGACGACCCCGAACGAACTGGCCGGTAGAGGCCGTGAGCCACGGACAGGCCACCCGCGCGTTCATTAGCGGGCTCGCGCCACGCACGAGCCCGCCGCGTGACGCCCTGTGGTCGACGACGATCGTCCGCAGCCGCTATGGACGCCCGAGTAACGCCGGGCGCGGCCGGGGCACCGAGCGGTAGAGGGAGAGCGGCTGGAGCGAGCTGACCATGCCGGGCGGTGACTGCCGAGGACCACACCGGAGGCGGCACTGGGGCAAGCTCAGGACAGGCAGGAAGGCTGTCCGGCAGCAGGCCCCAGACTCCGCCGCCAGCCCTCCATACTCCTCCATCCTCGGACATTCGCGATCCGCTCCGGTCCGGCCTGCGGTGTCGTGGTTCAGCGGACGCCGCACGGGTGGAGGAACCATCGACGGCTGGCGGTTGAGGAGTTCAGTACACACCACCAGGGCCGGGCGGTCGCTGTCCGGCGGACGGCACGGACCGAGACCGCAATCTTTGACACGGGCAGTGGAGGCCGCGTCCACAAGTCCAGCCAATGGTGGCGCTACGACGGCAGCGGCACCGGAGTCTTCGCAGTGGCTGGCGGATCCGGCTACTCGGTGGAGCGCGTGGTGTTCCGGCGAGCCAGGGCGTCGAGGAGGTAGGGCAGTTCGTCGGGGTGGTCGCGGGCGCGGACCGTGAGCCAGGCGTCCGCCGACGTCATGAGCCCGGGGTGTTCTGCCTGCAGGCGCCGCGCACGCCAACTGCTGATCGGGGCGAGAAGCCAGCGGGCTGTTTTTGTCCTCACCCCGGAGATCCTCCTCGTTCCTTCCGCAAGTAAAGCGGTTAGTGGTCATTCTTCACCCGTTCGAGCTTCTGCTGGTGAAGTGGGGAAAGCAGTGGAATGGTGCTCGAAAGGCCAGGTGAGAAGTGGTAGTTGGGGTGGATGATCGGCTCGTTGCGGGGGATGCTGGAGCTGATTTTGTGCCCTGTGGGTCGCTTGCGGAAGAAAGTGGCGTCGAACGTCTGAACGTGTGCTTTGCGGCGACTGTTGAAAGGCGACGTGGAAGGCTCTTTCGATGAACGATCCCGAAGCTGCGGAACTGGATTTCCGCCGTCCGATCAGCTGCTCGGCGGATTGACCGGAAGTACTCCTCGCGCGGCTTCGGGAGGTTGCGCGGTGTGGACACGCGGCGTCGTGCGCCGGATCCTCGGTGGCCGGACAAGGCACCGGCCCGGGCACGGGGCCGGGACCTGTGTCCGTCCGCACACGGGCGTTCGCTGGGGGGACGATGACGACACCGCTGGACCTGGCCGCTGCGGCGGCCACGGCCTTCACGACCGCGATGGGGACCGAGGCGTGGCCGGCGGTCCGCGAGCGGATCGCGCGGCTGCTGCACCGGCATGCCGAACCCCCGCTTCAGCAGGAGGTGCTGGCCCGCCTGGACGGGTTCGCCCGCGACCTGGCCGCGCTGTCCGAGGAGCAGCGCGCCGACACCGCCCGCGTCTACACCACCGGTATCGCCCGCGACCTGGAGCCGGTCGCCGCCAACCCTGCCGCAGCCGCGGAACTGGCCGAGCTGGCCGCGCTGCCCACCCCCGCGGGGACCGGCGGCGGAGCCGACAACCGGGGACTGCACATCGACCACGTCAAGGCCAGCCGCGACTTCAACTACGGCGGCCACACCAACACGGTCACTGGGCGTGACGCATGAGCGACACGCCCGCCGCTCCCGGACCGGATCAGCCCGGATCGTACTCGGGCCGGTTCCTGCCCAACCCGACCGCCGCACCGGACACGTACTCCGGGTGGGGCACCGCAGCCGACCCTGAAGTACGGAACGGCCCGAACGAGGTGGACCTGCTGCCCGCGCCGGACCCGGGTGCCGCCGGTGCTGCCGAGGACACGGGCCTTGTAGCACCGGATGCCACCGGCCCGGACCCGCTGGAGGCAGCCGCGGACGATGCACCGGAACCTGTAGCTGCGGCGGCTGATGCGGCACTGACCGCCGGGGCCCCGGCGGTCACCGCCAGCCCCGCCGACGACACCGAACACGCAGCCCCCGCCGCCGCACCGCCCAAACCGCTGCCTGCGGATCCCGCGCCCACGCCGGCCGATGGCGCAATTGGAAGGGCTCCGCGGACGGCCCCGGGCCTGCCGGTGGAGGAACTGCCGACGGTGCTCGCGAACATCACCGCCGGCCGGGACGTCAACGTGGCCCGAAACCTGTCGGTCACCAACTACATGAACGGCCTGGCCCACCTGCTGCCGCACCGGGTCTCCCGCGACACCCTCGTGCCGGCGGCCCTGTTCGAACCGCCGCCCGGCTACGAGAGCGCCCGCGCCCACCTGGCCCCGGACCCGGCCGGACAGCGCAGCCGCCATGTACTGGCCCTGACCGCTGAACCCGGAACCGGCGCCCGCAGCGCCGCCCTGGCCCTGCTCGGCGACGTGCTCGCCGCGCAGCACGACATCTGCGAGCTGCTCCCGGACTGGGACACCCCGAAGATCGACCAGGTGCCTGCCGGGCAGGACACCGGCTACCTGCTCAACCTCGTCGGCGCCGTCGACGCGCTGCCGCAGTCCTTCCACGAGGAGCTGGCCGGCTACGCCGCACAGGCCCGTGCCACCGACACCGTCCTGGTGGTCCTGGCGCCGCGCAGCGTGTGGAGCGCCCACGCCCTGCCCTCCCCGCTGGTCGCGCACACCGCGCTGGGACGCCCCGACCCCCACCGCATCGCCGCCCGGGCCCTGGCCCCCACCCCGGCGCGCGTCGGCTGGCTCACCGAGCCCGAGGGGAAGTTCGCTGACCTGCTCACCGCCGACTCCAGCCCCGACGACGCCACCCGCCTTGCCGCAGTGGTGGGCAAGGCCACCGGACCGGCCGACGCGGACGCCCTGGACGAGTACCTGGGCTGGGAGGCCAAACTCGAGCAGTGGTTCGGCGGCGACGACCCCGCCGCACCGCCGCAGCGAGCCCTGAGGATCTCGGCCGCCTTCCTGGACAGGGCCCCGGCGCAGGTCGTCCTGGACGCCGCCGACGACCTGCTGGCCCTGCCCGCCCTGCACTGGCCCGCCGCCGCCGGCGGACCGCTCGCGGGCCCCAGCGCCAAGAGCCGCTGCCAGGGCGCCGGCCTGGCCTTCAACGCCGACGGCAGCGTCTCCCTCACCCAGAGGCACCCCGGCATCGACCGTGCGCTGATCACCCACCTGTGGCACACCCGCCCCCAGCTGGTGGCACCGCTCACCACCTGGCTGAGCCGGATCAGCGCCAAGGACGGCGTTGCTGTCGCCCACCGCGCCCAGATCGCCCAGGCACTGACCACCGTCGCCGAGGCCGAAGGCCCGTCAGCGGTCCTGGGACTGCTGGAACGCTGGCTCGCGGAGGGCAACCGCATCGAACTGGCGGTCAACCTCCTCGACGACCTCGCCGTGCACCCCGTGATCGGGCCGGCGGTCCGCGCCCAACTCGGCAACTGGGCCAGCGGCATCTCCAGCCCCCAGCGCCAGCAGGCCGTCGCACTGGTCTGCGCACGGCAGCTCGGCCACACCTACCCCCGCACCGCCCTGACCCGCCTGGGCTACATCCTGGACCCGCGCACCCAGCCCGTGCCGCGCGCCGCAGCACGGCAGAGCCTGGCCGCGCTACTCGAGGTCCCCGACCTGGCCGCACCGACCCTGACCGCGCTGACCGGCTGGATCCCCGACCCGGCCAGCCCATTGACCGGCGCGGCCACCGCATTCGTCGACCTGCTGACTGTCCCGGACCAGGACGCCCCGAACGACGAAGGGGACCGCGGCAGGGCACTGACCCGGATCCGCGCCCTTCTCGCGCACAGTGACCCCGTGGGCGCCGCCGTGCGGACCCTGCTCGCCCGGGGACTACGGCGTTCCTGGCGCCACACCGGCATCCGCCCCCTGACCGCCGCCGCCATCGACAGCTGGTGCACCGCAGCCGAGCACGGCGAACTGGAATTCGCCACGCTGAACGAGTTCGTCACGGTGGTCCTGTCCGAGGAAGCCAGCGCCCTCGGCGACGACCTCAACCGCATCATCGGCGGCAACGGCACCGTCCACACGCAACTGCGCCGCCAGTACTTCCAGGCTCTGTTCGACCGCACTCAGCCCGCCGCCCAACCCGTCCACCAGTGAACTGGCGCCGCGCCGGCCGCTCCCGGTCCACAGGCGAACACGCATTTCCACACGCCTTCACCACCCGCCTGCCCAGCGGCGACCAGGACATCGACTTCCACGCCCGCATCCGCTACGAGCTGACGCCTGACCCCGACCAGCAGCCGGCGCTTCACCCGCACGCGGTGGCGCGGTCGCTGCTGCGAGACCACTGCGCCAGCGCCACCACCGCAGTGGCCGCACTGGACCTGGACGAGGCCAACGACCGCGCCAACGAGGCCCTGTCCCGCCCGATCACCGCAGACCCGCGCTTGACCGTCACCGGTGCCGCCGAGGTGGGCCTGCGCGCCTCCGCCCGCCGTCTCGCCCGCCGCAACCTGGCAGTCCAACACCGTCTCCACGAAGCCGAGTACGCCCAGACCGTGCACCTGGAGCACCTGCGCCAACGACTGACCGACCCGGGCCTCGGCCTGGCCTGGTGGATCGACCAGCACGCCGCCACACTGTGGGCCACCAGCCGTCCCGGCCAGAGCGCCGCCGACCTGGTCGCTGCGTTCGACGCCCTGCACACAGCCATGGCCCGACGCTCGCTCCACCGCCGCGTTGACCCGGCAACGCTCGTGCACGCCCGCGTGGACGAGATCCTCGCAGTCCTGGAGGACCCGATGATCGCCCCGCGCGCGGCCGAAGTCCTGGAGCAACTCGTCTCCGTCATCCACGACGCCCAACGGCAGCCCACACCAACCCCTTGAGTACCTACCGCGTCCACGCTGGCCGGGTGATGAAGTGCTGCACCCGCCTGCAGAGCCGGGGGGGGGGAGAGAAGCCGGCGGCGAGTGTTCGCATCCCCGCCGTTGCGGATCCGGCCGCCGGATCCGCCGGGGGCCGCGACACGGTCTTGGCTGCGCCCAGCATCCCGGCCGCCGCCCGGGCTGTGTCGTCGAGTGCGGCGAGTCCGGGCGGGCCGACCATGACAGCGGCGGTGTACTCGCGGCTGCTCAGCGCGACCCGGGAGCTGGTGGATCCGCCCTGCCGGGCCAGCGGCCGCAGGCCGGCCCCCGCCCGGGCCGGGAGGCGACCTTGACGGAGTGACGGTTCGTCATGGTGTCTTGTTCGGCGTGGGCCCAGTGCGGGCCGCCACCGGCGCGGGCGAGGGTGCGGGGGTGCGGCGCAGTGCCGCGAGATGTTCCTCGGGTGGCAGGCACTGGAGCTGGCCGGCCTGGTCCAGGAGATGTCGGCGCATGCGGCGGGAGGTGGTGCGCAGTACCGCGATGCCGGTGCCGTCGGCCACTGCGAGTCTGCGCAGGCCCGTGGAGGAGCCGTCCGGGTCGGTCTGGAGCAGCCATCGCTGCTCGGTCAGTTCGGCCAGGTGGTCGCCGATGCCGTCGGCCAGCTGCCAGCCGCGCAGAAGGCCGTGGGGCAGGTGGATCGTTCCATCGCGGTCGGCGCGCAGCAGGGACAGCAGCGCGACCAGCCGGGTCCGCGCCGTGGTGCGTGGGAGCAGAGCGGCGTCGAGGTAGGTCAGCAGCGGACGCAGGCCGCCGGTGCCCGAGGGGGCGGTCGGGGTCTGCCGCGCCGGTCCCGGCCGGTGGTGCTCGGGCAGTGGCGGTGGGCACTGGGGCAGTTGGGCGGCGTGGGGGATGGCCAGGGCGCAGGCGCTGCAGGCGTCGGCGAGCTGCCAGGTCACGCCGCCGCGGGAGCGGAAGA
>Ga0302314_10020971_pt1 | contig 10786 bp, 10 predicted proteins | sample III_Palsa_N2_3_FD_200533 | JGI IMG/M metagenome (GOLD analysis project Ga0302314, IMG submission 200533) | Peat permafrost microbial communities from Stordalen Mire near Abisko, Sweden - III_Palsa_N2_3 | ecosystem: Environmental > Terrestrial > Soil > Palsa > Peat permafrost | place: Sweden... | reverse complement strand
CGCCAGCTCCGCCTCCTTGCGCGCGGTGATGTCCGTCATGGTCACCACGTAATGCGTCACTTCGTCCCGATCGTCCTTGACTGCGGTGATGCTCATCCAGGCGGGGAAGTTCTCGCCATTTTTGCGCCGATTTTGCACCTCACCCTGCCAGGAGCCGTCGTCGCCCGGGCGTCTAATGGGCTCATCGTGCTTCAGCAGCAACTCGCGCAGCGTGTTGCCCACCGCATCTTCGCTTATATACCCGGTCATTTGCGTAAAGGCGCTGTTGACTTTCAAAATCACGCGATCCGCACCGGTAATGGCAATGCCATCCTGCGCCTCGAAGGCGGTCGCCGTAATGCGGCGCTGTTCCTCGGCGAGATACCGTTCGGTAATGTCGCGGGCGATGCCGACCACGCCGATAACCTTGCCGGATTGATCCAGCATGGGGGTTTTGATGGTCTCGAACAGACCCCGATAGCCGTTATCCACGAAGGTAAGCCACTCTTCGTTGGTGCAGGACTTGCGGCTTTCTATGGCCCTGCGGTCGTTGAAAATAAACCTGTCCGCTTCATCCTTGCCGAAGAAGTCGTATTCGTTCTTGCCCACGATTTCCGCTTCAGGCGCGCCGCACAGACGTTCGACGCCGGCATTACACGTCAAATACACACCGCCCATGTCCTTCACCCAGACCAGGTCCGGGATGGTCTGCACCAAAGTGCGCAACCTCGCCTCGTTCTGCTGGAGGTTGCGATGCGCCTGCAGACTCGACAGCGCATCGCTCAACCGACGGCCAATCGCCTGGAAGAGCTTCTGCTCATTCTTGGACCAGGTGCGATGGTACGAACATTGATGGAGCCCGAACATGTAGGGCTGGGAACCCGTCACCTGAATGGCCACGGCGATCATGGAGCGTGCCTCACGCGCCCGAATCGGACTGTCGGGCAGTGTCAGGTCCCCCTCCCCACCGAACACCACGGGCGCCTCGGAGCCAAGGACGGCACGCATCACCGCGCGTACGCCCTCGTTCATGGAAATATCCACATCCATCATCGATATGCCCTGATGGTCCGGATAGTCCGGATGGGTACGCTCCATGGTCACCCGGCTGTCGCCCGTCTGCGGATCGCAGGGGTGTACCAACCATGCTCGATCGCATTTGAATAGGGAGACCACTTCGCCAAGCACCTCTCCCAACATATGTTCCGGATCATCGTCCCTGCGAATCGCGCCGTTGATACGATCCATGGTGGCGAAGATTTGCAGATCGCTTTTCGACTGTTCTTCCAGCCGCTCGTGCCGCAAGCGGGTGCGTAATACCGTCACGCCAAAGGCAGCCTCGCGAGCCAGTTCCTTCATCAGCCGTAACTCATCCTCCGTGAAGGTGTGGGTGTCGCGCGAATACACGCCCAGCACGCCGAACAGAAATTGGTTTTCATCGCGCAGCGGGAGAAGCAAGCGGGAATGATAATCGCGCCGCAGAGCCGAATCCCGATAAGTGATGGCTGCGGGGTCCATGGCGATGTCCTGAATGCACTCCACTCCGCCGTTGCGCAGAGAGTCGCCTACCGGACCCGTCTCCATATCGACCCAGGCTACGTCGGTTTCCGCGAGATAGCCGGTTTCAACGCCGCTGGAGGCGACGCGGCGGACGATGCGCTCTTCGCCACTCTCACGAGTGCCCGCCCAGGCCATCCGGTAGCCGGCTTCGCTGCAAATGACCTTGCAGATATCCGCGAGCAGCATATCTTCGTTGGCCGCGCGCATGAAGGACTCGAGGCAGCCTCGGATTACCCTCAATTCGCGCGACAAGATATCCGCAGGCACACACATGTCCCTGTCCCTTCCATTCGACATAAATGGGTTATCGGCAGCCAGGCCCGGAGCCTTAAGGGCGCAAAGGACAATAGCAATTACGCTACCGGGGAATCACGTACCCTCCGCACAGACGTCGCCATATCGCTTCGCAGCATGACAATAGCGAGATTCCCGTCACACGGCACCGGAAACACTCGTTTAATTGGACACGGGATCCAGTGGCTTGACGACGCGCCCGCCCTTCATCACGAAGGCCACATGCTCGAGCAGGGCAATGTCCTCGAGCGGATTGCCGCGGACGGCGATCACGTCGGCGTAATGCCCCGGCTTTAGCTCGCCGATACTGCCTTCCCAGCCGAGCAATTTCGCACCGTTGATGAGGTCGGCCTGAAGCGCGGCTAGCGGCGTCATCCCGTACCTCACCATGAGAGTCAATTCATGCGCCTGCGTGCCGTGCGGAAAAGGACCGACATCGGATCCCACCGCGAAGGGAATCCCCGCCGCGATCTGCCTCTTAAATTCCTTCACCTTGTAGTCCAGCATGGCGAGTTCCCGCGCCACGGCCGCCGGACTTGACGCGTGGTCGGCGAAATATTCCATGACGGCGAAGGTAGGCACCGCCGGAATGTGTTTCTCCTTCATGAGCCGCAGGGTTTGATCGCTCAGCTGCGTGGCGTGGTCAATGGAGGCGACGCCTGCCTGCGCCGCGTATAAGGTGCCGGGCTCTCCCATGGCATGCACGGCGACCACGGTTCCCAGACGGGCCGCCTCGTCCACCGCGGCCTTCAGTTGGGCTTCCGTATACTGATAGGGAGTCGCAAAGATGCCATCGTGGATGGTGTCGTGACCGGTTTCGTAGAGCTTGGCAAAGTCCGACCCTTGCTTATGCTGTTCGCGCATAACCGCCACCACTTCGTCGGCCGTGTTCGCGTAACTGGCGTTCGACGCCACGTGCAAGTCGGGATTGAAATCATTGGCATCCTCGTGCCCGCCCAGAATATCAATGGCATTGCCGCTGACACGTAAGCGAGGCCCCGGAATGAGGCCGCTATTAATGGCATCGCGCACTGCCGTGTCCGCCGATCCTGCCCCTTCCGTACCCATGTCCCGCTCGGCCGTGTAGCCGGCGAGGAGATCATCCTGCGCTGCCCTGGCCGCGATCAGTGTGCGCACCGGCACCGATTCCTCCACAGTCTGCAAATCCTCCGCGCCGGGATGCAGGAATAAATGCACATGCGCATCGATAAGACCCGGCATCAAGGTGACATCGCCGAGGTCCAGTACCGTCGCGCCGGCAGTTCGATCGAGCGAACTGCCTACGGCCAGGATTTTCTCGCCGCTCACGAGAATTTCACCCGGCGAGATCATGCGGCCGCTCGCCACATCGAGAAGATGTGCGGCGTGCAGTATCTCAACGGATGGTGCGGTTTGAGATGGCGCGCTTTGGAATGATGTCGTTTCGGCCGGCGCCGCTTCCGCGGACAACGCCGGCGCAATACACAAGGCGGCTATGGCGATACGCAGTGACTTCACGGCCGCTACAGCGCCCCTAACCATTCGATGAGCGCCTTTGCCGCTTCGGGCGTCATCCGGGTATTAATATCGGGGTTCGCGAGCGTGAACACTATCATTCCGAGCGCCTCCTGATGCACCGGATCCAACGCAATGTCATCTCGACCCTCGATGATTTCCGCCCATCGCGTCAAATCATCCTCCCTTAGGGCCCCCGCTACGTACCGTTGCAGCATACTGCGGACATCCGCAGCGGTGACGGTCACCACCTCCGTGTCAAAGTCCCAGCCATAGGAAGCCAAGTCGGCCAGCGCGGCGTCAATAGGCATTTGGTACGCAATGATGACGCGCAGCGCCGAGATTCGATCCATCGTCATCGCCTTCAATCCTCCTCCGCAAGACGGGTGAATTGCCCTCTCAGCGTATCCACCTTCGCGAGGTAGGCACGGGGATCATGGTCGCCGCAGTGCTGCCCCGGCGCGAATCTAAAGCCGTGCCGCGCATAGAGATCCGCCGCACCAGCGCCGCATAAATGAATCGTCGCCGCCAGATGCAGTTTCTGTACCGGGGATGCGGCGGTCACGCGATGACGCTCTAGGATGTCGGTTACTTGCCGGTCCAGCAGCGCCGAGGTAAGTTCGACGGCATGACTAGGCAGCACCCGCATGTAAAGACCGTTGAACCAGCAGGAGTGCCAATCGTCCCAAGGTCCGGCGTCCATCACCGTATGCTGGCGCACGCATAGTTGCCTGGCCTCTCCGAAAGTCCCGTCGGTCATTTGATACATGCCCACCGAGCTGGACGCCGGCCGATACAACTCAAAGGGCTTAAAACTCCACGACCAACGCCAGTATGTACGCGCGACCGGATTGCCCGCCCCTTCCGCCTGCGCCAACGCAGCCAGAAACTCCGCCGAGATGGTCGGGGTCGAATACTTGCGAAAAATCGGCGCATAACTGCGCCAGGTCTCGGTGGGTGTTTTGAACAGGGTGCCGCTGACCGGGAACAGTAGCTCCGACGGTTTTCGGGCCACTTGATAGACCCAGTTGACCGACAGCCACAGCAGAATCACGGTGATAGTACTCGCCACGAGCTGAACGAAGCCGGGCGCGTTGCCGAACGCCAGCATCCACCCTCGCAGCCTACGCCATCGCCGTGTCGCGCCCGAGCGCCGACTCAATGCACCACCCGGCCGTTTGCGCCGAGGTTTGGCGGCAGGTCGGCGGGCAGTGCCCTTGCGCGGTAGAGAAATAGCAGCCATGCGATGAAGATAGTATCACCCTCGGCCGCGACGTCGGCGAGCGCTTACATTATCCACAGGCCGGCCAAAGCACCCAAGAGCGCCGGCGGCATGACCCACAATCCCACCTTGAAGAAGTCCCAGGACTTCGCCCGAATGCCATCGCGTCGCAAGGCCGCCAGCCATAGCAGAGTGGCCAACGAGCCGCTGACTGATAAATTGGGGCCCAAATCCACACCAATAGTCAAGGCGCTGGCCATGCGGGAACCGAGTGCGGCGACGTGCACCAAGGTTCCGGCCATGAGTCCGGCGGGCAAGTTGTTAATGACATTCGATCCCACGGCCACCGCCACGCCGGAGGCCACTGCGGTTAACGCCATCGAACGCTCAGAATAAGCGTGCAGGAATTCTCCGAGCGCGCGAATCACACCCCAGCGGTCCAGCAACTCGACCAGCACGAACAGAAACGCCACGAGAGCAATCACGCCCCAGGACACCGCACGAAGATACGGCCAAGGGGACGAGCGCAGCATGATAGAGACTCCACCCAACGTCACGACGCCGGCCACGCAGGTGGGTAGACCGAGACGGTATCCCAGTCCGGACGCTGCCATTAGCAGCAGCGAGGTGAGCACGATACCGGCCGCGGCCGCCTTACCGGGCGGCGACAAGGGCGGCACCCGTACCTGCTCAGCCACGGACTGCCGCAAGGCACCGCGCTGCCTCCAACGCAGCACTCCGAACGTCATTGCGATGGACAGCAGCGAGGGCAGCGCGAATGAGGGAATCCATTTGAGCAGCGGCGGCAGAGCCGCCCCATAAACGACAAGGTTCGCCGGATTGGATACGGGAAGCACGAAACTGGCCGCATTGGCTACGAAGGCGCAAATATAAAGATAGGGCAGCGGTTGCTGCACCTTCGCAGCCCGTGTCACCGCCGCTACCGCAGGGGTCAGGACCACCGCCGTGGCATCGTTCGAGAGAAAGACGGTAACGACGACGCCCACCCCGTAGACCAACGCGAACAGGCGAGTTGCAGAACCTCGCGCCAGCAAGACAGCCCTTGCGGCCAGCCACTCGAACAATCCCTGAACCCGGGCCAGTTCCGCCAGCAGCATCATGCCGATCAGGAACAGATAAACGTCAACGCCCTTCCCGACCCCGACCGCAATAATGTGCATGGTCGCCGCAGTGTATTCGATAGCCTTCAGGCGCGGTAGCGCGCCCGGAGTCCGTATTTAGGCAGCGGCGGCGAAATTTGTGTACCCTGCTTGGGATATCACAGGAGGTTCGCTGAAGCCAGTGCAGGACTACATCACGGGACTACCGAAGGCCGAATTGCACTTACATATCGAAGGCACGCTGGAGCCCGAACTCGCGTTCCAATTGGCGGAGAAGCATGGCATTCGGTTGCCCTATGCCACTATTGAGGAATTGCGCCGCGCCTATCAATTCTCGAGCCTCCAGTCCTTTCTCGATATCTACTACGCCGGCGCCGACGTTCTACGTGACGAGGAGGATTTTTATCTCTTGACCCAGGCCTACCTGCGCCGGGTTCACGCACAAGGCGTCGTGCACGTGGAAATATTCTTCGATCCGCAGACCCATACGGAACGCGGAATTCCTTTCGTGACGGTCCTGGCGGGCATTCGCCGGGGACTTATCGAGGGCCAAGAGAAATTCGGGATTAGCTTCCGCCTCATCCTGTGCTTCCTGCGCCACCTGAGCGCGGAGGACGCCATGCGCACCCTGGACGAAGGGCTTCCCCATAAACAGTTCATCGACGCCGTGGGGCTGGATTCCAGCGAAGCCGGTCATCCACCCGCAAAGTTTGTGGAAGTGTTCGCGAGGGCACGCCGCGAAGGCCTACTGGCCGTGGCGCACGCCGGCGAAGAAGGACCGCCCGCCTACATCACCGAAGCGTTGGATCTGCTCAAGGTACAGCGCATCGACCACGGCGTACGCTGCGAAGAGGATGAGGCATTGGTTAAGCGTTTGGTCCGCGAACGCATGCCGCTCACGGTCTGCCCCCTCTCCAACATCAAGCTGAAAGTCTACGACCGGATGGAATCCCACAACGTCAAGCGCCTACTCGACCGAGGCCTTTGCGTCACGCTGAACTCCGACGACCCTGCCTACTTCGGCGGCTATCTGCTGGAAAACTACCTCGCCGTGCAACGGTCACTTCGACTATCCCGCGACGACTTGTCGCAGCTGGCGCGCAATTCCATCGAGGCTTCCTTTCTCGACGCTTCCGCCAAGCAGCGTTGGATGTCGGCTATCGATGAGTACGCCAAGAACGCACCTCAATAGGCTACCCACTTACGAGCGGAACAATCGCGAGTACTGCGTCTCGTGCAAAGCGCTCGCCAACATCTGCCTGACCACGGACACGCCGATGTCTGCGTCGCCAAGACGTTCGGCAAGCGCTATCAACTCCGGCATATCCGCGGTGAGCCGATGCAGCAGTCGCTGACCCGCTGACTGCCCCAATGGAACCAATTTGATCGCGGCCAGTACCTGATTCTCGGTCCATGCCCAGAGATAACCGCTGAGCGCGTCGGGCTCGGCAATATGCCACCGGCTGGCAGCGAGGCTGAACAGGGTTGCAAAGCTTGCCTCACCGTCCCGCCACTCGCGAGCATCGACGACATCGAGTTCACAGAGGACTCGCGCCAGCGCGCCGCCCAGGTGGCGTTCCTCTGCCCGCATTTCCGCAGTCTCTCGAGCTGCAATGAGCCACGCCGTCCAAGTGTGGACGCCCGCCAGATCGTTTCGCAGCCAACAGCGATGCAGGCGCAGCAACAAGGGGAGGTCCAACGTGGCGAGCGAGTAGCGAGACAATCCCTGCAGCCAGTGCAAGGTAGAGGCCTCGTCGGTAACCCACCCCGCTTCGACGGCATACTCCAGCCCCTGAGAGTACGCATACGCACCCACCGGCAGCGCCGGACTGACTAAATGGAACAGCCGCAGAGTCGCGAGGCGGCTCTCAGTGCTCGTGTGTATGACCGCCCCCATGGCTATGATGCCCCTCGAGCGCATCATGCTCGGGATGGCCGTCATGCGAATGGTGCTCTCCTCCATGGGCATGGTAGGCGCCGCCCTCGGGCTCAAATGGCGCCTCTTCCACCACCAGAGTAAACCCCAACCCCCTCACCATGTCATCCAGCACATGGTCGTGGCTATATCGCAACCATAAGGGTCCAATCTGCAATGCCACGTGCCGATTGCCGAGGTGGTAGGCACCGCGCGCCAAAAGGTCGGCGTCACGCGCATGCGCCGTACTCACGGTTTCGGAGGCGGCCGCAACGCCGATCAGGCGCCCGTCCTCGGCTCGCAGTCGATCGCCGCCACGAAGGATATGGCCTCGGGTGAGTATCACACCCACTTCCTCGCCATTGTCGAGGCGCGCGCGAAACCGGCTGCGGCTGCGCACATCGAAAGGCAGCACCAGCAGCGCATCCGTCGAGTCGGCTCCCGCGCCGCCGTCGCGAGCTTCTCGCTCCAATATCATGACCATCGAGCCGCTCAAAATAAAAAGTACCGCTGCGCCAGCGGCAGCACGCTCGCCGGCTCGCAGGTGAGTAACTGACCGTCGGCCCGCACTTCGTAGGTCTGCGGATCGACATCGATGTGCGGCAAGTAATCGTTCAAAATGAGGTCTCGCTTGGACAGTTTCCGCGTCCCCGACACCGCCACCAAGCGCTTCTGCAGGCCCAGTCGCTGCGCCATGCCGCCCGCGATGCCTGCCGCCGAGGTAAAACTCACGGACGTCGCGGCCCGCGCGCCGCCAAGCGCGCCAAACATATACCGATAGTGCACCGGCTGCGGCGTCGGAATGGATGCATTGGGATCGCCCATGGGAGCCGCGACAATCATGCCGCCCTTAACAATCATAGCGGGCTTGGTCGCGAAGAAGGCCGGCCGCCACAGCACCAGATCCGCAAGTTTACCCACTTCAATGGAACCGACTTCATGCGCAACGCCATGGGTCAGCGCCGGATTGATGGTGTACTTCGCAATATAGCGCCGCGCCCGAAAATTATCGTTGCGCGCGGAATCCTGCGGCAAAGGACCTCGTTGAGTCTTCATTTTGTGCGCTGTCTGCCAGCTGCGGGTAATCACCTCGCCCACGCGCCCCATGGCCTGCGAATCCGAGGAAATCATCGAGAACGCGCCGAGATCATGCAGGATATCTTCGGCCGCGATGGTCTCGCGGCGAATGCGCGACTCGGCGAAGGCAACATCCTCGGCAATGCCGGGGTCGAGGTGATGACACACCATGAGCATATCCAGGTGCTCATCGATGGTGTTGATGGTGTACGGCCGCGTAGGATTGGTGGAAGACGGCAGCACATGCGGCACCCCACAGGCCTTGATAATGTCGGGCGCATGGCCGCCGCCGGCGCCTTCCGTGTGATAGGTATGAATGGCACGGCCCTTGAATGCGGCCAATGTGTCCTCGACGAACCCGCTTTCGTTCAATGTGTCCGTGTGAATGGCCACTTGCACATCGTAGCGATCGGCCACATTCAGGCAATTGTCGATGGCCGCCGGAGTCGTGCCCCAATCCTCATGCAATTTGAGCCCCATGACACCCGCCTCGACCTGCTCATCCAACGGGCCCGGCAGGCTGGCGTTGCCCTTGCCCAGCAAACCGAAATTCATGGGCAATTCATCGATGGCCTGGTACATGCGTGCAATATGCCAAGGTCCCGGCGTGCAGGTCGTGGCGGCGGTGCCCGTCGCGGGCCCCGTCCCGCCGCCGATCATGGTGGTTACCCCACTCATGAGGGCATGCTCCACTTGCTGCGGACAAATGAGATGAATGTGAGCGTCGATGGCTCCCGCGGTGACAATCGAGCCTTCACCGGCAATGATTTCGGTTGCGGCACCCACCGCGATGCTCACGCCGGGTTGGATGTCCGGGTTGCCGGCCTTGCCGATGCCGCTGATGCGGCCATTCTTGATGCCGATGTCGGCTTTGACCACGCCCCAATGGTCGAGAATCACGGCGTTGGTAATCACCGTGTCGGCGACATCCGCAGCCAAGCGCTGGCTTTGACCCATGCCGTCGCGAATCACCTTGCCGCCGCCGAATTTGACCTCCTCACCATAGATGCAAAAATCGCGTTCGATTTCGATCAGCAGTTCGGTGTCGCCCAGACGAATGCGATCGCCCAGCGTGGGCCCAAACATCTCCGCATAGGCGGCCCGGGTGATGCGCGTCAAGTCAGCGCTCCCATGATGCGGCCCTGAAACCCGTACACCACCCGATCGCCGGCTAAGGCGACCAGCTCGACATCGCGCTCCTGGCCCGGTTCGAAGCGCACCGCGGTACCCGCGGCAATGCCTAAGCGAAAGCCCCGAGCCTGTTCCCGATCGAAGCGCAGTGCTTGGTTGGTTTCGTAGAAATGATAATGCGAACCGACTTGAATGGGACGGTCACCGATATTGGCAACGGTCACCCGGCGCGTTTCGCGGCCAACGTTCAATTCGATGTCACCCGGCTCGGTGATAATTTCTCCAGGAATCATGCGCGCTCCTAAACGATGGGCTGGTGAACGGTCACGAGCTTGGTGCCGTCCGGGAAAGTCGCCTCGACCTGTACTTGAGTGATCATTTCAGCAATGCCCTCCATGACCTCATCGCGCTTGAGAATGGTGGCGCCGTAGCTCATGAGTTCCGCCACCGAACGGCCGTCACGCGCCCCCTCGAGAATGGCAGCGGATATATAAGCGACGGACTCGGGATAATTCAATTTCAAGCCCCGTGCCTTGCGGCGCTCGGCCAACAGGGCCGCGGTGAACAGCAGCAGTTTGTCTTTTTCGCGCGGCGATAATTCCATGGTAATACCCTACGTTGCCCATACACGGGGCGGAACTGCCTCGCGGCCGATGAGGCTCGGCCGCAGACCCTTCCACAATTCGACGAATACCTGTTTGAGGCGATCCGCACGGCCGCCCAGACCGCGGCACACCAAGGCGCCGTCCACCAGCGTACAGGCAGCGGTCGAGTCGCCACAAGTCGTGTCTACAACCGCGCGGGCCGCCGCCAAGTCCTGGAGGGTGGCCGGAAATCCCACCCACGTCCCGAGCGTCGAGTGGCCGCCCAGACCCCAGGCTGCGGCCAGCGAAGCCTCCTGAATAGTCACGCGATCCAGCAACAACGGCCGCCCGTCCAGCCACAGCTCGAAGCCCTGCCGAATGCCGCCGGATTCCAACGTACCCCCGCTCG